>Ga0302319_10005556_pt1 | contig 25308 bp, 23 predicted proteins | sample Bog_T0_2_FD_203319 | JGI IMG/M metagenome (GOLD analysis project Ga0302319, IMG submission 203319) | Peat permafrost microbial communities from Stordalen Mire near Abisko, Sweden - Bog_T0_2 | ecosystem: Environmental > Terrestrial > Soil > Wetlands > Peat | place: Sweden: Abisko, Stordalen Mire...
GTCTGCTCGGACGGCGAGTGCTACAGGGCGAAGCGATCAGTGTCCGCGCAATTGCTCCCCCGAAAAACCTGTCAGATGAAAAGCGAGCGGAAGTGCTTCATGGTTTGCAGGAATATTTCGCGCAAGTAGATCGGCAGCGCCAGCCGGTGTCTCCGGAGGAAGCCGACGACGCCATTAACGAAGCTTTGCGTTCGACCCGGCCGAACTACCGTTCTGTCAGGTTAGGGTGCTCCTCGACGTCAATTTTCATGGGGAAAGCCTGCATAACGGGCCTATAGATCTTCCGGGCGAAGGCCTGTGTTCTTTGCAATTTCGGCCAGCATGACGGGCCCGATTTCCACCTTTCGTGCCATGCGAATCGATACTGCGGCCAGCCTTCACGCCGGAGCGTTCGATGCGATCCCAATGTGCGGACGACACGCCATCCGATCCGTTAAAGTGCCGCAAGTGCCCGCCGCGCCTTCGTCGCCGGCCACTGGGTCATGCGGCAATGGAAAACTGGAGCATGTCGGCGTCGAGCGTCATCTGACCGTGCTCGATTTCTTCGGCGATCACACGTAAAGCAAGTGCCTTTACTTTCAGAGTCGCCTCTGCGGTAGTCGCGCCGTAGACACACACGCCTGGTAGCTCAAGAACGTCGCCAATCCAGCAGCCGTCCGTTTCGCGAAGCAGGCGGATGCTGAGTTGCATATTTCTATGCTATCGCTCACTCGCCGGTGCTTACTTCGCCGGCAGCTTGAACGCCAGCAACTCGCCGGAATAACTTCCGCCGCTGATAGCTACCACGATGTACTGATCCCCATCCAGCTGATAAGTCATCGGCGAACCGGTCTGCGGCGCCGGCATATAGACGGCGCCCACTTCCTTACCCGTCGCTTTATCGTAGGCACGAAGCATCGCGCCGCGAGCGCCGGAAGGCGTCGTGAAGAAACCCGATTCGCCGATGATGACGAGGGTTTTCGTCAGCAGGGGTCCGATAAGACCGGGGCGTCCCGTTCGCGGGATCGTGAGGCCTTTCAGTTCGGGACTGTTGCGGATGTTGTCCGGCGTTTCGCCGTGGGCGATTTGCCAGGCGAGGTCGCCCTTGTTGAGGTCGAGCGCGCTCAGGATTCCGTAGGGCGGCTTCATCAGCGGCAGACCTTTGATGGTGATTCCGCGGCCTCCGCCTTCATCTCCGGCAGGAGTTGCGCCAGGCCCCCTTCCGGGGCCACCTCTGCCTGGGCCGCCGCGTCCGGCGCCAGCACCGCCTCGACCACCGCCGGGCCTTCCCCCGACGTAACGCATATCGGAAACAGAGGGGTCAGGCACGACGAGTGAATTGGCCTGGACCGTGGTTTGCGAGAAGACATAGAGCAGATGGTTCACCGGATCGTATGCGCCGCCGGGCCAGTTGGTGCCGCCCTGGTTACCGGGAGATAACAACGCGGCGATCGGGCCATCCGGCCTGCTCACGAGCGGCGGCGTGAAGATCGGTCCGATCTTGTAGGTCGAGACTAACTTCACCGCTTCCTCGTGCAGCGCGGGCGTGAAGTTGATCAGATCGTCGAGGGCCACACCCTGATGGCCATAGGCTGGCGGCTTCGTGGGTATCGGCTGAGTCGGCGAGTACCATTCGCCAGGCGTGTCGCCCTGCGGTACCGGACGCTCTTCAATGGGCCAGATCGGCTTGCCGGTCACGCGGTCGAACACATAGAGGAAATTTTGTTTCGTTGGCTGCGCGATAGCTTTCACGGTCTTGCCATCCACCGTGATATCGGTCAGGATCGGCGCGCATGGTGGATCCATATCCCAGAGTCCGTGGTGCACGAGCTGGAAATGCCATATCCGTTTGCCGGTCTGCAGATTCACCGCGACCAGTGTTTCGCCGAACAGGCCGGGGCCGGGACGATGGCCGCCGTATTTATCGCCGGTCGCCGCTTCCACTGGCAGGTAGGCGATGCCGAGATCCTCATCGACAGTGACCTGTGCCCATACGCCCGCGTTACCGGTGTAAGACCAGGAATCGTTGAGCCAGGTGTCGAGGCCGAATTCGCCTGGCTTGGGGATGGTGTGGAAGATCCAGAGGCGCTTGCCGGTTCTGACGTCGAAAGCGCGGACATAGCCGCGGGTGTGGCGCATGCTCTTCGGCACGGTGCCATCGGAGTGGGCGGCGCCTACGATTACGACATTCTTCGCCACCATGGGCGGCGCGTGCAGGCCGATATCGCCGCCATCGAGCGGGATTTCCTGATCGTCGTCGAGCTTGAGATCCACCACGCCGCCCTTACCGAAGCCTGTTGCCGGGATGCCCGTCTTCGCATCGAGCGCGATCAGCCGATAGCCAGTGGTGACATAGAGGATGCGCTCTTCTTTGCCATCGGTCCAGTAGGCGAGGCCGCGGCCGGAGAGCTTGCGGGGCGCAGCTTCGGCGCGTGCGCCTTCATTCTCGCTGTGCATCCAGAGCATCTCGCCAGTGCGGGCATCGAGGCAGACCACGTCGCGGCGAGTTCCCGCTGTGCTGTAGAGCCGGCCATGGATCATGAGAGGCGTGCTTTGAAACTGGTATTCAGGGTAGGGGCCGAGGGCGTCGGTCTTGAAGCGCCAGGCTACTTCGAGCTTGCTGAAGTTGGTGGCGTCGATTTGATCGAGGGGTGAGTAGCGCGTGTTGCCGCTGTCGCCCCCCCAACTTCGCCATTCGCCGTCTTTCGCGCCCGATTGGGCAAGGGCTGGCAGACAGGGCGCAATTGCAGCCACAGCAAGCCAGGAAAACAGAGTTCGCGTCCGCATATCTATACGGCTCGCTAGTCTATCACCGGAGCCCGCGTATGTCGCGGGGAATGAGATTACACTGTCCTGACTGTGGGGCCAATTCCGCACAGGCTGTGTCCCAATGTCCCGGCCAACACACGCGGCCCAGCGCCGAATCAGTAAGATGTAAGGGTGATTCGGGTGCAGAAGCAAATCGCGATGCTACGTATGCTCTGTTCCGCTCTTCTGTTCGCGACAGCATTGTCGGCGCAAATTCCCGCGAGCCTGCCGCCGTTCTCGACGTTCCTGAAAGCCAGCAGCAACATTAAGCAGGTTGCAACGGACTCCAGCGGCGACATCTATGTCTACGGCGAAACCAATATTGCCACGAACGGCTATCCCCAAAGTGTCTTTGTCGCGAGGCTTGATCCGAACGCCGCGAAACTGATCTGGACCGTTAATCTGGCCGCCAACTCCACCATCGCGCGAGCCGCGGCTCTGACGGTTGATGCGGCCGAAAACGCTTATGTCACGGGTTACACAAATTCGCCCGCAAGTGCCAACACAGACCTCCCGTTTGTGGCGAAGGTGAACGCGAGCGGCGCGACCGTTTATTACACATTGTTCTCCAACGGTGTCGGGGGCTATCCGGCGGCGATCGCGGTCGATGGCTCGGGCGATGTAATCGTGTCGGGCAGCAGCGACCAGGGATTCCCGGCTACGCCCGGTGCGTACCACAACCTTTGGACCAGCGATCCTCCGTTCGTTGCGAAGCTCGATCCCACGGGACAAAAGCTGATCTTCTCGGCCCTTGGGGTGGGCGGTTCGAGCGTGGTGCTCGATGCGGCGGGCAACATCTACATCGCCGGAACATCGGAGGCGTCTACGCCAGGATCGGGTTTCTATCCCACAACCCCTGGCGCGTTTCAAACGAGTTTCACGCCGTTTGTGGTTTGCGCCGCGCCGATCTGCATGTTCGGATTTCCCGCCGGATTTCAATATGTGACGAAACTCAGCGCCGACGGTTCGAAGCTGATCTACTCAACCTTCGTTTCCGGCTCCCTGGGCGCCTATAACGCTGGTCTGGCGGTCGACGCGGCGGGCGATGCCTGGGTCACTGGAGACACCTCGTCTACCGACTATCCATACACGCAGCCGTCCACGGTAACATCGCTGCCTGGAACCTTTACGACCGAACTCGATCCCACGGGATCGAAGGTTCTTCTGTCGGTAGCGGAAGGCGTCCCTCCGGGCAGTGGAAACAATCTGGCGTTCGATCCGCAAGGCAACCTGATCGCGGTTGGAATGTTCCCGGTCTTCGCGTCGGACACATACCCGCCGAATGCGTTGCCCGCTCCTGGGACGCCTTCCACCGCCGGAATTCCGCCAGTATGTTTGTCCGGCGAAAACACCTATGTACTCAGGATCAGCAGTCAGGATGGAAGTTTGCTCGGAACAAAGATATTACCTGGTCATGCAACTGGTTCTTCTTTGGATACTCGGGGCAACGTCTACATCGTTGGTTCGGACAGCCTTCCCAACATTCCGCTCACTCTTGGCGTCTATTACGACACCGCTGTGACGCAGCGGACTGTTTCCGGCGGTTTTCTGGCGCGAACGAATTTCAGCTTTCAGGCCAGTCCGCTGGCATGCGTTACGGATTCGCCCACCATGTCTTCGCTGGGCCCGGTGGCTCCTGGCCAGTTGATTACGCTCTATGGCAATGGCATCGGGCCATCGCAGCCGGTTATAGGGCTGAATGGCGGCGTTTCGGTTCCAACGTCGCTGGGCGGAGTGACCGTGACATTCAACGGGCAGCCCACGCCGATCCTATACGCTTCTTCGACGCAGATCAACGTGCAGGCGCCGTTTGAGATTGAACAGAACCCTTACACAACCGCAGAGAGTACGGTGATGCAGTTGAGCTACAACGGGTCGGTTCTCGCAACGCGAGCTTTCGCGGTGACTCCGCAGAATCCGAGCCTGTTTGTCGCCGCGCCGGTGAATGATCTCGTCTGCGGCAACACGATTTCCGGTGGCGTCAGCCTGATTGCGCTGGCATTCAATCAGGATGGTTCGCTCAATTCGTGTACGAATCCGGCGCCTTCGGGGTCGAACTTCACGCTGTTCGTTAACGGGATCGGTTATGCGGCAGGCAACCACTACACGGGAACGGTGACCTCGAATCCTCAGTCCGTCTCCGGATCGGCAGTGCTCCTGAACGGTGAGTATTCTCTCGAAGTGGATTCCTTCACCGATCAGCCGGGCGCGATCTCGGGAGTCGGGCAGCTCACCGCGCGGGTGCCCTATACGGTGCTGGCGCCTGGGCCGATGAACGTGACTTTGACAATGAACGATCTGCCTGCCGGTCCCCTCGCTGCCACGTCTGGCGTGGGCCCGACCGGGACGCAGACTCCGGTTGTAGTATTTGTGCGGCCCTGAAGAGTTTTTGGAACAATTGCGCCTCGCTCTGAGTCTTACCTCTAAGCTCTTATGAATCGAGCATTGGTTCGCTTATTCTCAGCCACCTTGTTATGTGGCGCGGCATTCGGCCAGACTTTCGAGTTCGCGGACGTTCACACCAGCGCACCCTCCTCCCAGCCTTACGTCCAAACCGGCTTCATTCGCGGAAGGTATGAAGTAAGGCACGCCACGATGGTGGACCTGATTTGCCTGGCGTTTGGCGTCCAGTCGGGTTCGGTTTATGGCGGCCCGAACTGGGTGGCTCAGGATCGATTCGACATCACCGCCAAAGCACCCAACGATTCGAGCGAAGCCGACCGCGCCCTGATGCTCAAGGCTTTGCTGGCGGACCGGTTCAAGCTGGTGGCGCACGACGACCAGAAGCCGCTCGATGTGTTCACGCTCACGCTTGTGAAGCGCAGCGCCAATCTTAGAGATGCCGAGGGCGACGGCGAGGCGGTGTGCAGGCCGCCCGACCCTGCGCCCGCCGGCCCCTATGTCGTGATGAACTGTCAGAACCTGTCGATGGGAGATTTCGCGATCCGGTTTCGGGAATACGCGCAGGTCGCGCACCGGATTGTGGATATGACAGGACTGAAGGGCAAATGTAACTTCACGATCAAATGGAGCCCCCCGCGGGCCGAACGCGGACGACTCAAACGCCTACATCCCTTTTCCTGAAGCGATCGAGAAGCAACTGGGTCTCAGGCTGACTCCGGAGAAGAGGCCGTCGCCGGTGATCGCGATCGAGAGCGCGAACCGCGCTCCAACGCCGAACGATCCCGCCGTGCTGGCAAAGATCCCGAAAGCGCCCACCGAATTCGAGGTGGCGGACATCAGGCCCAGCAAACCGGGCCAGGAGTTTCGTGGCGGGATTCGTCCCGGCGGTCGAATCGATCTTCAGGGTGTTTCTCTGAAGTGGCTGATTCAGTTTGCGTGGGACACCGACCCCACCATGATTGTGGGCGGGCCGAAGTGGGTGGAGACAGACGAGTACGATATCGTTGCCAAATCCGCTGCCGGTTCGGCTCCGCCGCCCGTCGATTCGCTGAGGACGATGCTGCGCGCACTGCTGGCCGACCGTTTCAAACTCGTGGTTCACAACGAGGAGCAGTCCTTGCCGGTGTGGGCGCTGACCGTTGGCAAGCGCGGTTTAAAGTTGACGGAGGCGGATCCGGAGGAACGGATCACGTGCTTTACCGGCCCGGGACAGACAGGGACCGGTTCGGCGACGCTGCCGTCGACCATATTTACCTGCCAGAACACGACGATGGCGCAGCTGGCGGAGGCGATGCATCGGATCGCGGGCGGTTATGTGGACCATCCGGCCGTGGATATGACGGGGCTGAAAGGCGCGTACGATTTTGTGATCACGTGGACTCCGAAAAGCGCGATATCCGGGGGCGGCGGCGAGTTCACTGCCTACGGGCGGAATTACGTTTTTCGAGGCGGTGGAGAAGCTGGGGCTGCATCTCGAGGGCGGGCAGAAGCATTCGATGGCGGTGCTGGTGGTCGATCGCGCCGAGAAGGTTACGGCGGCGGATAACTGACCGCGGTGCCGGTGGCGGAAGACTGCTCGATGGCAGTGAGGAGTTTGTGGGCTTTCACTGCATGGTCAAAATCGGGGTCGAAGGGCTTGCTGTCGGCCATGGCTCGGGCGAGACGAACATAGGCCTGGGCGACGTTGCGGGGTGGTCCCGCGGGCACGCTGTCCGGGATCAGGGTGAAGCGCGCGGGCGTCTCCATCGGCGTTAGCGGTTCCTTCTTACGTGCGGCAAAGAGCTGGTTGGGTCCATGATAAACGCTGGGATTGGACTCGGCGGAGTTAGCGCCTATGCCAATTGACAGCGTGCCTTCTCGACCGTAGATTTCGAAGGTGCGGCGGCCTTCGGGAATCGCGGGTACGGCGGCTACGAGGAACGAGACTTCGGCGTTGGACTGTAGTCGCCCGGAGACACTCACCCAGTCGGGTGAGTCGACAGGTACAGGCTGATTCGTATCGGTATTGTGCCACTCGGTGACTTTGGTGGCGAGGCGGGCGGAGACTTCGGCGAAATCGCCCAGCACGAAGCTGAGGGCGTCGATGGTGTGGCCTCCTCCGATGGTGAGTATGTTGGCTCCGGCTCTGCGGTCGCTTTGCCAGATGCGGCCGCTGCCCCGTCGGATTGTGGCTTTGCCGATATAAGCGAAGTCGACAGCCAGGACCTCGCCAATGAAGCCCTGCTGAATAAGTTCGCGGGCGTACATCAGCGTCGGGTCGCTGTGCGCCTGCAAACCAGCGGCGGTGTAGAGTTTGCGTTCGGCGGCCAGGCGGGCCATCTCTTCGGCTTGTTCCAGCGTTGCGCCCAGGGGCCATTCGCAATAGACAGCCTTGCCGGCGTTGAGCGCGCGCATCACCAGGTCGTAGTGGGTCGGAACGCGGGTGACTACGGTGACCAGATCGATCTCCGGACAGGCGAGCATGTCGTCAAAATTGTGGAAAGCGAGGTCGGTTTCGAAGGCTTTCTGTGAAGCCAGGGCCGTGTCTTCATGAGCGGTGCAGACTGCTTTGAGTTGATACTCGGGGAGCGCGTGCAGGGCGGGGACGTGGGTACGCGCCCCCCAGCCGCTTCCTCCAACGGTGACGGTTGCGCCTACGATTCCGACTCGAATCAAGAAGCGGTGACCTGTGTCGCACGGGGCTTTTCGGGATCCGGCGCGGGAGCCATCACAGTGATGTGGATGGTCTCCTCATCGAGGTTCCAGAAGTGATGAGGCACTCCCGCGGGGAAGATCATCAGGGTGCCCGGACCCACCGGGTAAACATCGCCATCGATCTTCACCATCATCTTCCCGCTGAGCAGGAACATAAACTGATCGTAGTCGTGAAAATGCTCGCCGCCCGGCGTGCCACCGTTCGGCGGCGTGCGGACGTAGTTGATGGCGCAGCTTGTGATGTCGGAGTTGCTGCGATCCACCATACGCTGATTGAAGCGCTTGCGATCGGCATTGAAGGTCGCAAAATCGATCTGTCGAATGTATTTCGAGGTGGTTTCGGTCATTACGGAATTCAGGCCGGGACCTTTTCGAGGCGCGGAACGTCGACGTCCTTGTGCGCCTTCTGCCACGTGGCGCGAGCGTACATGGGCACCGTTATGACCAGCAGTTCAGCGCCGGAAGGGCTTTCGATGGGCGAGGTGGTCAGGCCCTCGGGGATGTAATAGCAGGCCTTGTTATCGAGTTCGCGCCCTTCATAGGTGGTGCTGCCGGCGATCACGCAGCGAACCTGAGGCGCGGAAAGCACCTCGGGGGCGATGGTCGTGCCAGGCGCGATGCGCCACAGAGCGCAGTTGGTGCCGTATTCGTTGAAAGTGCCCAGGTTTTTGACCTCAACGCCGGGGCGTTTGGGATCTGGCATCCAGCGGAAACCCTTAGCTCGCATGACGACCGGCGTGGAATAGCGCGGCTCGGCATAAGCGATGGGACGGCCCATGTGCTGTTCCCAGACGGCTTCGTAGCTGTCTTTGTTGAGTTTGGTTCCGTCGGGTTTCTCGAGCCTGTAAACGCCGTTTTCGAAAAAGCCGCCGGACGCTTTGAGTTCGTCCATGGCTACTTTTTTTTCGGAGTCGAGAATTCGATAAGCGCCATTGGGACCGGGGAACTGCATGACGAGGAGGCCGGCGGGGCCCTTCTGGGTGAGCGGTCCGTAGTAGGTGCCTTCGGGGAAATAGGCGCATTCGCCTTCATGCAGGTCCATGCCGTGCGCCAGGTTCATCTCGCCATAGACGATGAAGCGGAACTGATCGAAATTGTGGCGGTGGCGCGGAGTGTAGAAACCGTCGGGGACCTGGTCGTAGCCGAAGCGGAGGTTGATTTCGGGGATTCCGGTATCGATGGGGAACTGAACGACGTTGAGATCGGCGCTACCCGCACCGTTGACGCCGCGCCCACGGGTCGATTTAACTTCGCGGCCTTTGGCTTCTTCGAGGCGGAAGGTTTGGATTTTGGCTGGCATTTTATGTAGCTCCGTAGTTGTAATCGGAGTGATTGTATCAGCGATTTGGCGGGATTGCACCAGCGTTTGGGTTGGGTTGCGCGCCTGTAACCCGCCGATTCAGCACAGCAGCGATTCTTCAAGCTCGCAGGCGAGTGGCCGATCATTTTGCCGAGCTGTGCCTGCGCGAGACCCGCATTGGTCCTCAGACCAGGATTCTGCGGGCGATTTCGTCGTTCGTCCCTGCTTCTTCCAGCCCTCGGATTCGGTCTGGCTTGCCTTCGTAAAGTCGCCGTCGGATGACCCCTATGGCGTGGTAGTGGCCTCGGCTTCCTTGTCACGAGGGCCTCAATTCTTCATTCCCCTGTAGGCAATCGAGCGAGGCTTAATGCGCGTAACGAGAATCTGCGCCTGGTTCGGGAGGCCTGATAAACCATTCGATAGCTCTCGTGGAAACGAACCCTCCATGTGCCCGGATTCGCTCGCATTTCGACAGCAGTCGGGACCTGAGGACCGAGTTCAATAAGGTCAGCGATCAATTCGAGGGCGGCTCGCCGAGGTCCCTCGGGGAGTTCGCGCAGGTCTTTTCGCGCACTGGGCCTCACAACGACTTTCCAGCCGATCACGCGCGTTTGCGGGGAGTGTAACCAAATTCCGCGAAGATCTCTTCGGCGGGAATAGATTCGCCCGGCTCGCTAACAGCTCGGTCCGACCAGATAAGATCCGCTTCGTCTTCGGTGATGAATTCCGGGTCTGCCAGGCTGGCACGTTCAGCCGGCGTGAGCCCCGCCAGCATCTCACGCATTTCGCGGAATTGCCGCGGGGAAAGGTTGCGCTGTTTGCCGGATAAATTGGCGGTCTTCACCTTCGTACCTGACTGAGAGATTAGCACCTTGAGGCGTCCACCGACGGGCGCAGTTGCGGGTAATGGACAAATGTTGGCGAAAGGATGGAAGGGCGCGACGCTGGGCGCGTCGGCAGAGAAAATGCTGTAAGGCATTTCAGGCAAGGTTGAGATGCAGCCTCAAAACCCTCACCGAAAAATGGTGGGCTGAGATGCCGGATGTTTCAAAGATTGGGTATGTGCAGGGGTTTCAAGACGCCGTGGCTGTCGTCGCCTCCGGCTTGCCCCCGGAAATGCTCGACGCCGTCAGGGATAACTACATTGCAAGAGGCTTCACCGTCGGAGCCTATGTGCATGAGCTTGACGAACTTTTCAAAGATCGCGAAAATCAGCCTCTTCTCTTGCCCCTCGCGCATCAATACGTAACACTTAAATTGAAGGGACAGATGACCAAAGCAGAGCTTGAGCAACGGCTCACCGGTATGCGGCAGTCCATTGTGAATCGGCGCTAAGAGTTACACGGTTTCGCCCGCGAGGGCCTGCCTGAGCTGTCCCGTCCTGCGGGAGGCTTCGGCCATCAGGAAGCCGATGTCCGTTTGAGTGGTCATGAACTTCACGCCTTTGCGGATGAAGTGGACCTGTCTTTCCACATTGCGGTCTCCGCCCAAGCCTGCGAATTTGCCGTTGGCGTTGGCCACGGAGATTACATGCTCCACCGCGGCGACAACCTCAGAGTCACCGAAAGCCCCGGGCTTGCCCATATCGTTCAAAAGGTCATTGCAGCCCACGTGAAGGACATCGACTCCTTCGATGGCGGCGATCTTTTCTACATTGGCCAGCCCTTCGCGAGTTTCGATCATGCAGACTACCAGGGTGTTCGCATTGAGGGCGCGCACGACATCCGCCAGCGGCAAGGTGCGGAAGTCGAAGAGCGAATAACCTCCGGAGACGGATCGCTTGCCGATGGGCGCGAATTTAGCGGTATCCACAGCCTTGCGCGCCTGGGCTGCTGTATTGACGTCGGGAAAGACGATGCCTGTCACTCCCGCGTCGAGCAGGAGCGAGGTGTCGGGATCGTCAACGCTGCGCACGCGCACCAGCGGCGCTACGCCTGCGCCTCGGGCCGCCTGGGCGATGTGGGCCAGCGTTTCGAGAGAGAAGATCGCGTGCTGCGCGTCAAGGAAAAGGAAATCGTGACCGGTGGTTTTTGCGATTGAAGCGATATCGCCGGAGCGGGCCAGGCGGACGTTCATTCCAAGCGCGACTTCTCCCGCTTTCATACGCTCGATCACGGGATTGACGAGGGACAGGTTGTTCATCTGCATGTGTCTCCGCGGCGCGAAAGACGGAGAGCGCACTCGATTGGAGGACGGGGCCGATGGTCAATCGGCCCGCAGGTTGCCAATCTGTCGCCAAGGGCCTGCGGCCCACGAAGTGTAATGAAAGCTCGGCCAGACGGTGCGTCTCCTGATTGCGAAGAGGCGTCGAGTGAGACTCGACGCGGCACGCTGAGAGCGTGCGCCACATTGCTTTCAGGTGCTTGTGCCAAGCTTTCAATGGTGACCCACAAGCGGTAAGCAGATAGCGAAACCGGGAAGGGCCGACCGCGAGCGAAAGCGCCTGCGACACATCGCGAACACGCCACCATGGCCTTCATGCTTGCAGGCCCAGTGTCTCGCGCGCTTCGGCCGGGCTGGCGATTTCCAGGCCCAGTTCAGTCGCGATGCGGGCGGTTCTTGCGACAAGTTGTTCATTGGTCGCCAGTTCACCGCGGCGGTAGTAGTTGTTGTCTTCGAGCCCTACGCGGACATGACCTCCGAGCAGCATCGCCTGGGTCGTGGCGGGCAATTGCGCGGGTCCGATTGCGGAAACGCAGAAGATTGATTGCGGCGGCAGCGCCGCGACCATGGCGGTGAGCACCTCAGGCGTATAAGGCATCGCACCCTGGAAACCCTTGTCGGCGCCCAGCACCATGTTGATGTAGTAAGGCGGCTTGTCGTAGCCTTTCTGGATCAGGCGCGTAACATCCTGCAGGATATGGTTGGGCGCGAAGACTTCCCACTCGGGCTTGATGCCGCGCTCCATCATGCGTTTGACCAGCGCCTCGCAGCGGCTGGGCGGGGTGACGACGATAATTTCCTTGCTGCCATGGACGTCGACGAAGGTCATGCCGTCGAAGGTCGCCATCTCGGCGCCGGCCTCGCAGCCTTTCAGGCGCTCTTCGAAGTTGTTTTCGTAGAACCCATCCGGACGCTCGATCAACATGTCGCCGCTCGAGCCGCCGCCGGTCGAATTGTTGATGATGACGTCGCATTTAGCGCGAACGCGGCTGTTGATGTCGCGGTAGATCTCGGCATTGCAGGTGGCTTCATCGTCGGGCCGGCGCGCATGAAGCGCGGCTATGCAGGCTCCCGCCTTATAGGACTTCAAGACCGACTCGGCGATTTCCTCCGGTTGAGTCGGCAGATGCGGGTTCTGAGCTTTTGAGGCCATGCCTCCGGTGGGGGCCACGGTGATCATCAGACGGGAACGGGTCATTCAGGCTCCTTAGGGTTTTCCGCTGACAGCGCCTCAATGACTTCGGCGGGAATGGGGACGCCGCGGATGCGGTCGGGGTCGTTCGGATCGACAGCAGCCCAGACGCGCGTCTCAGATGCTTCGATAGATAAATCTGCCCCGCGCAGAAGTTTGTGAGTGACGTCGAAACTGCTGCGGCCGAAGCGCGAGATGGTGCTTTCGATAGTTACGGTTTCGCCATACCGGCTGGGCCCGATGAACTTAGCGGACGTTTCAACCATGGGAAAGCCGACCATCCCGAAGCGTTTACGCATGGCGAATTTATCGTAACCAAGTGCGGCGGCGAACAAGTGTGCGGTGCCGGCGTCGAACATCTCAAAATAGCGCGGATAATAAACGATTCCGGCCGGGTCGCAGTCGCCCCATTCAATGGTTACCGAACGGCGGTTCACATACATGTCAGGGCAGTTGAGGACCAAGTCTATCACGCGTTAATGGCTCTGATAGGCTGTGCAATTGTCCCATGAATAAAGTTCGGGCGAACGCTGACGAAGCGGTTGAAGACATACAGGATGGCGCAACTATTATGGTCGGCGGCTTCGGCCTTTGCGGCGTGCCGGAGCATTTAATTTCAGCCCTCGTCCGCAGAGGCGTGAAAGGTCTGCGCACTATCAGCAACAACGTGGGCGTGGATGGCTTCGGGCTGGGCCTGATGCTGGAGGCGGGGATGATCGAGTCGCACATTGGCAGCTATGTGGGCGAGAACAAGCTGCTCGAACAACGGGTGAATGCCGGAAGTTTCAATCTCACCCTGATCCCGCAGGGCACCCTTGCCGAGCGCATGAGAGCGGGGGGCGCGGGCATTCCGGCTTTCTATACCCCGGCTGGTGTCGGCACCATAGTTGCGGAGGGAAAAGAGGTTCGCGAATTCAACGGCCGGCCGTATCTGCTGGAAACGGCGCTGACCGCCGATTTCGCTTTTGTAAAGGCATGGAAGGCCGACCGGCTGGGCAATTTGATTTATCGCAAGACCGCGAGGAATTTCAATCCGGTGATGGCGACGGCGGCGCGGGTTACTATTGCCGAGGTGGAAGAACTGGTCGAGCCAGGCGCTATCGATCCGGATCATGTGGCCACGCCCGGCGTATACGTTCAGCGCATCGTAGGCGGCCTCCATTACGATAAACGCATCGAGCGGCGGACTATCCGGAAGATTTGAGAAAGCCATGACGGATTCGGAAAAACGAGAGCGTATCGCGCGCCGCGCCGCCCAGGAAATGCGCGACGGTTACTACGTGAACCTGGGGATCGGCTTGCCGACCATGGTTGCGAACTATGTGCCCGAGGGCATTGAGGTGGTTCTGCAATCGGAAAATGGCATGTTGGGTGTGGGGCCTTATCCTTTGGATTCCGAAGTCGATCCCGATCTGGTGAACGCGGGCAAAGAGACAGTCAGCGAACTTCCAGGCACGTCGTATTTCTCAAGCGCGGATTCGTTCGCCATGATTCGCGGCGGCCATATCGACCTCAGCATTTTGGGCGCGATGGAGGTAGATGAGACTGGCAGCATCGCAAACTGGACCATTCCAGGGAAGATGATCAAAGGCATGGGCGGTGCGATGGATCTGGTGGCGGGCGCGCGCAGGCTGATTGTCGCGATGGAACATACGGCTAAGTCCGGGGCGCCTAAGATTCTGAAACGGTGCACACTGCCTTTGACGGGCGTCAACGCGGTGAACACGATTATCACGGAGATGGGTGTGATTGAAGTGCGGCAAGGTGGTTTGGCGCTCGTCGAGATTGCGCCCGGCTACGATTTCGATCGGGTGCAGGCGGCGACGGGAGCGACACTGTATCCGTTCTAAGCCAGACGTACATCGAGGACTGCGCAGCGGCCTTCGATCAGGACCGCGTTGAAACATTCATCGAGCGCTTCTTCGAGGTCGGCAGCATCGTCCACAATTCTGGGGAAGGCTCCGCCCGCGGCTGCGGCGATTCCCGCATAGTCGGCCTGGGGTTGAAAACTCATGTCCAGATTTTCGCTGCGGCTGGCGTAGCCATCGGGGTGCACAGCCAATGTTGAGAGCCGTGGAGATTTCCATCCGCCGTTGTTGTAGATGATGGTCAGGAAAGGAGTCTTATAGCGCCGCGCCATCCAGTGAACAGACGACGGCACGGAGAACATATAGGACCCATCGCCGGTCAAAGCGATCACGGTCTTGTTCGGATGCGCCAGTTTTGCGCCGATAGCTGCTCCGCCATTCCAGCCGAGCGATCCGCCTCCACTAGTAAACATGGCGCCGGGCCGATCGAGGGCAAGATGATCGAAAATCGGCTGGTAGTTCGAGATGCCTTCGTTGACGATCAGGGTATCGGGAGTGAGGCGGCGCCTAATCATCGCGGTCAGATACTCTCCGGTGAGCAATCCGCTCGGGCGTTCCTTTTCGGCAAGCCTTGCTTTACGGACCGCGTGAAGATCGGCCCATCGCTCACGCCGCTGTTCGACGAGCTTCTGATCCAGCGTGATTTTGTCCAGTTCGGCGCTGATTTGTCCCAGGGCCGTGCAGGCATCGGCGGCAAACCGGCCACGCGCTGAGATGTACCACAGCGGCATTTGAATTTTAAGCGGGTCTACGTCGATGTGATAGATGGCCGCGTCCGGCTTCGGCGCGCTGGAAGTTGGGATCCAGGGGATATCGCTGTCGATCACCAGAACCACGTCCGCTTCGGCAAGCGCGACGTTTTGCCTGGGCTCGTTCCATTGGTTGCCCTGGTAGAGCGCATTGTTATGCGGAAAGTTGACGTAGTTGGGAACGGACTCAAGGACACCTGCGCCCAGCCTTTCGCAGAGTTGCACCAGCGCTTCAACGGCTAACGGATTCCGTCCCACGAAGGACGTGACCACCAGCGGCGCGCGTGCGTTAGCAAGCGCTCTCGCAACCTCGACGACATTGTCGGGCGATAGCGCGCCCGGCGCAACAGGCTTCCACTGCTCGGGATTGATCCTCGCAGTCGGCGCGGGCGCTTCCATGATTTCGCGTGCGCCGGTCAGATAGACGGGTCCTTTGGGATCGCTGCGTGCGAACTGGAATGCACGCGCCACCAACTGCTTCATAGCGGCCGCCACACGCACTTCGCCCTCATAACGCATATAGCCGCGAACGATGCCGCGCTGATCGTGGACATCCTGAATCCACTGAATAAACTCATTGCGGCTGCCTTTGAGTTCGCCTCCCTGGGTAAGCGGCGATGCACCCGCGAAAACGAAGATGGGGATTCGTCCCTTAGCCGCATTGTGAACGGCGCCGGCCAGTGCCTGGGTGCCGCACTCCACATGCACCAGCACCGCCTGCGGGCGCCCGGTGGCCGCGGCGAATCCATGCGCGGCGCTCATCCCCACCATTTCGTTGGGGCAGGTGATGATTTGAGGTATGGCCTGGCCGGTTGCTCGCGCCGCTGCGATGGCTTCGACTATTGCCGGGTGATCGCTGCCGAAATTGGCGAATATGAACTCGACGCCCAGATCGTGCAGGGTGTCCAGCAGAGCTGAGCTTGCGTTATATTCTCCCACCAGGTTCGGTATGGTATCAAACCTGTTCGGATCGTTCAGGGTTTGGTTTACGGGCCGCCGCTCCGCGTGATTTAATCGGAAAAATGAGAATTGCGATCGTTGGCGGCGGGATCGGAGGGCTCACCCTGGCCCTCTCGTTGTTCGATGCGGGTATCGAGGATGTATGCGTTTATGAATCCGCGCCGGCGATCAAAGAACTCGGCGTCGGAATCAACGTGCTTCCCCATGCGGTTCGCGAACTAACAGAGCTTGGCCTTCTGGGCGACCTTTACCATGTTGCGATTCCTACCCAGGAGCTGGTTTATTACTCGAAGCGCGGCCAGCGAATCTGGGGGGAGCCGCGCGGGCTGGCTGCGGGATATAAATGGCCGCAGTTTTCTATTCATCGGGGCGAGTTACAGACACTGCTGCATCGCGCAGTGGTGAAGAGGCTGGGCGAATCACGCGTCAAAACCCGGCATCACCTGGCCCAATTCGGCCAAAAAGGCGAAACGGTTTGCGCTGAGTTTCTCGACAGGAAAGACGGCGTGGGCGTGGGCAGTGCGGAAGCCGATCTTCTCGTCGCCTGCGACGGTGTGCATTCGACCGTGCGTCGCGCGTTTTATCCGCACGAAGGCCCGCCGAAATGGAACGGCGTAACCATGTGGCGCGCGGTCACCGAGGCGAAGACGTTCCTGACTGGCAGGTCGATGATCATGGCCGGCACGTTCGCGCGGCGAGTGGTGGCGTACCCCATCTCGAAGAAGCATGAAGACCGGGGCGTGTCGCTGATTAACTGGGTAGCGGAACTCAAGGTCGCCGACGATCAGCCGATGCCGGTGCAGGACTGGGAATTTATCGCCAATCGCGAAGAAGTGCTGAAGCCATTCGAAAATTTCCGATTCGATTTTCTGGATGTGCCGGACATGATTCAGAACGCCTCGACGATCTACCAATATCCGATGGTGGACCGCGATGCTTTGCCGACATGGATCAGAGGCAGAGTGGTGTTGCTGGGCGATGCGGCTCACCCGATGTACCCAGTGGGGTCGAACGGTGCATCGCAGGCGATTATCGACGCGCGGGTGCTGGCCCGGGAACTGGCGCTGCAGCCTTCTATCGAGGAAGCTCTGAGCGCTTACGAGGCGGAGCGGCGACCAAAGACTGCGGCGGTTGTTGCGGCTAATCGGAAGGTAGGGCCGGAGCGATGCATGGAGCTTGTGGAGGAGCGTGCGCCGGATGGGTTCACGAATATTGAGGATATTTGCAGTAAGGCGGAACTGGATGAGATCTCGGCGCGATACAGGGCCACGGCGGGTTTCGATCCGAATGTGCTGAACAACAGGGAATCGCTTTCGGTGCAGCGGGGGTAACGCCACGGCAGGCGCCAGGCGGTTTCCGATCCGCTCATCCTTGTCTGCGCCGCAGCCTGTGCGGGCCTTCTTCAAGCAGCGCCTTTCCGAGCAATGTCTTGATCACGGCCTGACGGCTGATGTTGAGCCTGGCCGCCCGCTCGTCCAGTTCTCGGAGCATGCCGTGAGTCAGATCCACATTCACGCGATGTATTGGGCGAACTACCGTGAATCTATTTGTGAAGTAAGCGGAGATATCCTCGCCACGGGACGCCATGTCCGCGATTTGGTCGGCATTGGGCGATTTCTTAGACGTTTTCGGCATAGCTTTGTTCTTCCTCCTGCGTGGCTTTCCACGCGGTAATGAGGCGGTAATACTCGCCTTCGGCGTCATGGCGGATTTCATAGATCGCCGAGCAAAGGCGTCCTCCACACCAGTCGATGGCGCGGAACTGTTCGGGACCATCGTTCTTTTGGTCGACCTGGTATACCTGATCAAAGATCTCCCGAGCCCTTCAGCGCAACTAATCGACCGGCGAGGAACGGCCTGAAGTACGCGCTGCGACAGCCGCGTGTCCCGGTGCTTCGGAAAAGCGCTCTTAAATTGGGAATTGGCCCGGTTGGGTCTCGATCGTAATCCAGCGCAGTTCGGTGAATTCAGCCACGCCCGCCTGTCCACCGAAGCGGCCGTAACCACTCGCCTTGACTCCGCCAAAAGGCATTTGCGCCTCGTCATGGACCGTCGGGCCATTGATGTGGCAGATGCCGGACTGGATTCGCCTGGCCACCGAAAGCGCCCTTGCGATATCGCGGCTGAACACCGAGGCTGACAGGCCATACTCGCTGTCGTTGGCCGCTACGATGGCCGCTTCTTCGTCCTTCACCCTGATAACCGCCACCACGGGCCCGAAGCTCTCTTCCCGATACAGACGCATGGCGGGAGTAACGTAATCGACAACAGTGGCAGGCATCAGCACGCCTTCGCCGTCACCACCCGCCGCGACTCGCCCGCCCTGGCTGACAGCATCGAAAACCAATTCGCGAACATGCTGCGCCGCGTGCAAATCGACCACGGCCCCAAGAGGTGTCTTCCCTTCCCTGGGATCGCCGGCCACCAGCGTTTTCGCTTTCGCGCTGAACAGGGCGATGAATTCGTCGGCGACCGGATCGACGACAACGATCCGCTCGGTCGACATGCAGATTTGGCCCTGATTCATGAAGGCCCCGAAGGCGGCGGCTTTTACGGCCTCGCCCAGGTCGGCGTCATGCAGGACCAGCAAGGGAGCCTTGCCGCCGAGTTCCAGAACCACAGGCTTGAGCTGGCGGGCGCAGAGTTCGGCGACGATGCGGCCCACTCGCGTGGAGCCTGTGAAGTTGACTCTTCGTATGGCCGGATGCGCGATGAGGGCTCCGACCACAGCCGGAGCGTCCGCGACCCGATTCGTAATCACATTGACGACGCCATCGGGCAGGCCGGCTTCGTGGAACGCAGCGCCGATGAGCGCATGAGTGCGCGGGCAGGTCTCGGACGCCTTGAGAACAACGGTGTTTCCGCAAGCGAGCGGCGTCGCGATGGCGCGCACGCCCAGGATGACGGGAGCGTTCCAGGGCGCCATGCCCAGCACTACACCAGCCGGCTCGCGGATCGCCATTGCCATACAGCCCGGCTTGTCCGAAGGGATCACGGTACCGGAGATTTGCGTGGTCAGCGCGGCCGCCTCGCGGATCATTCCGGTGGCAAGATGGATGTTGAAGCCGGCCCACGCTTGAGTGGCGCCGATCTCGGCCTGCATGGCGGCGATCAGATCGGGGGCTTTGGCCGCAAGACTATCCGCGGCTTTGTTCAGGAGGGCGCGACGAGCGTTAGGGCCGAGCGAGGACCATTTGGGGAAGGCGGCCTGGGCGGCGTCAGCGGCCTTGTGAGCATCCGCTATGCCGGCTGCTGCCGCTTCGGTCGCCACCGATCCATCGAGCGGATTCGCGCGCGTGAAAGTGGTTCCGGCCGCGGATGCAACGAACTGACCGTTAATCAGGAGCTGAGTTGACACAGCGCTCACGCAGGTACAGCCTCACCGGCTTCGACAGTCTCGTGAGTCTGTATCGCGGCTACATCCGGCATCCCTAACAGCAGGATCTCCGACACCTCATCGGCCCTGAACGCGGTGGTTTCTCCGGTGTCGAGATAAACCGAGGTGTATTGGCGGAAGGTTTGATCTTCAACGCCACCGCGGCCCGACATAACCATGAGAATCCCTCGCCCATGCGCGGTGAAAGTGGCGCCCGGTTGCACGCGATACATCGCACAGGGGATCTGACAGTCGGTGAAGATGCCCATGAGCTTCTCTTCCACTCCAATCACGCCGGCGACCGGCATCCACTGATAGTGATCCTGATACATCATCACCGGGGCTGCATATTGGGGCTCCGGATAGACGAGTTTGCGGCCGTTGATTTGTTCCCAGACCGCTTCGAAGCCGTCCATATTCCTTCGATCGGGAACATCCGGGTTGGGTCGGAACACACCCTTCTCGAAAGTGCCGATCTTGAGAAGTTCCTTCTTCGCCGCGGCAGTCTGTTCCGGCGTCAGAAGACCGGAACCGCTCGGGCCACCGAACTGCAGGGTTGCCGTATAGGTGTCGCCGGTGTCCGGACCCTGGGGACCGTAATAGGCGCCTTCGGGGAAATAGCCAATGGTTCCGGGCTTCATTTTGCCGCTCAGACCGTATTCGCACAGACCTTCCAGCTGAACGCGAAACTGGCAAAAGTTGTGGCGATGGCGCGGAGAATAAAACTCTCCGTACTGATGAAAGAGACCAAACTTGAAATTGCCCGGAGAGGCCGGGTCCCCCATGAGAAGAAACTGCTTCCCGACCTTGCCGGTGCGAACACCGCTGCCGTCGCACACTATCGGCACTTCATCGCCATGCGCTATCTGCATCGATCAGAACTTATCACACCCGGGCGGCAATCCGCCTGTCCGTTAGTTCAGGCAGCTTCTTGTTGCCTCGGCAGGAAGCAGCGGCTTCTGCCCGGCGTGCAGTTGCTGATCGAAAACCACCAGTTCATTTGCGGTAGCTGCATAGAGACCCATGAGTTCCTCCATGTCAACCGTGCCGCGCGGTCCGAACAATTGTAAAACCTTAGCGAAGGTGGCGGACGACACCTTCCTGGGGCCGAACATCTCGCGGCCCAGCGTGATCACGGCCGCGTCTTTCTCATCCAGATCCTTCACGGGTCCGCAGAACTTAATTGTGTCGATCACTCTTGGCTCCACAAACCGGCTGTCTTTCCTGTCGCGCGCATGCTCTTCCCATTGCGTCCACTCGAACTGGTTGGTCAGTTCGCGAGAGGTAGTCAGGACGGCGATGGTGGTCAACCGGTCCCCGAAACCCGTCTGATACTTCAGATAGTGATGAGCTTCGGCTAAGCCTTTCGACACACCCGGACTGGTCATCCTTGCCAGCGGGCGCTGCTTCTCGCGATCCGGCAGGCCGCCTGTTTGCAGGGCCGTAATCTCTTCGAAAAGTTTACGGTCTGAATCGTTCATCTCCTCAGGCTTTGGCAGCGGCAACCGGTTTCCCGACTCGGGGTAGATATCCGAGGGAACCTTACTCGCCGTTTGCGCATGCGCGCCGACCCACAACCCTGTCAATCCCGTGAGCAGAATCGCGCCCAGTGCCTTTGATGTTTTCAAGATGTCTTCCTCCTCTGTTCTTATACAAATGATCGTAAATCAGCGGGTTGTCAAGTTGCGCGGGATCGTTTGTTCGTGAGGAACGGATTCTGCTAAAAGTGCCGCAAACAAGATAATCTCCGACTCAGCAAGCTGATAGACTCCCGCCGTGAAACTTGCGAATGTTGCGCTTTGCTTGTTAATAGCGGCCATCGCCGCGACTCTCTCCGCTCAAACCCAGGGCGAAATCACCGGACGCGTGGGCGACCCCAGCGGCGCCGGCGTGCCTGGAGCCACGCTCACACTCACCAGCGTGAGCACAAATGCTGTGCGCACCACTGCCACAACCAACACCGGCGATTACACGTTCCCTTCCGTCGCCCCGGGCTTCTATAACCTGAAAACCGAACATCCCGGCTTCAAGTCGGCGGCCAGCAATAACGTGGAAGTGCAGGTCCAGCAAACGGTCCGGCTCGATGTTGCGCTCCAGGTGGGACAAATGACCGACTCGGTAGACGTTTCCGCGCTGGCGGATCAGCTCCAGGCGGAGAATGCTTCCGTCGGCACGGTTATCGAGAACAAAGGCGTCACCGAACTGCCGCTCAACGGGCGCTCCTACCTTGGCCTGGTCGGGCTTGCGGCCAACGCCAATACGCTGACCCAGCCTTCCGTCACCGCGGCTTCGCGCATCGGCGGAGACCGCGCGTCGCAATCGATTTCCGCCGCCGGCCAGCGCATCGTTTTCGACTATTTCACGCTCGATGGGGTCAGCAATACCGACCCTAACTTTCAGAGCTATGTCGTGCTCCCTTCAATCGACGCCATTCAGGAATTCAAGGTCCAGACCGGAGTCTATCCTGCCGAGTTCGGCCACAATGCGACGCAGATTAACGTGCTCACGAAATCGGGCGGCAATGCCTATCATGGTTCGCTTTTCGACTTTGTACGCAACGATGTGTTCGACGCGATTCCCTACGCGTTCACCAGCAACCACCCCTCGAAATCGCCGTTCAAATGGAACGACTATGGCTTTGAGATCGACGGCCCGGTGCGAATTCCGAAACTGTATAACGGCCGAAACCGCCTGTTCTTCATGGCCAACGATGAATGGAAGCAACAGCGCCAGGATGCTCAGGCCATCTACAGCGTTCCTACGCCGGCCATGTTTACCGGCGATTTCAGCTCGATCCTCGCCAACGGAACCATCGTCTACGACCCGACGACGAAGACGCCTTTTCCGAACAACGTAATTCCCACGAATCGGCTCGACCCGATCTCGCTGAAGTTCCTGCCTTACTACCGTTCGTCCATTCTGCCAGGTCTGTCGAACAACTACACTCAGCTCAATGCTTCTCCGAACAATCGCGACGGTTTCATTCTCCGAATGGATTGGGTGGAATCCGCGAATTCGCAGTGGTCCGGGCGCTATAGCTGGGGCGATGAGAATCTTGCGACCACAGGTCTAAGCATCGCGGGAAGCAAGATCCTGACGAACTACGAGCAGTACCTGGGCTCGAACACGAGAACCTTTTCGCCAACCCTGGTGAACGAAGCGCGCTATGGGTATACACGGTTCTTCAATTCTCTGGGAACTTACTCCGCGTACACCACGGACACGGTGACGGCAATCGGGATTCCTGGCCTGAAACCGGGAGATCCCTCTACCTGGGGCGTTCCCTCAATCGTTCTGAACGGTGACGGATTCAGCGGGTTCGGAGACAACTCCGACGGCCCTTACGTCAACAAGAACAATACGCTTCAGTTTGTCGATAACCTGTCGTGGATCCACGGTAAGCACACCTTCCGTTTCGGATTCGAGTACACTCGTCAGAATTTCGATCAGGTGGGCAACCAGTTCTCACGCGGGCAGTTTTCCTTCCAGCCTTTCGCCACCCAGGGCCCTGCGAAAACCGGAGGCAATTCCTTCGCCGAATTTCTCCTCGGCGATCTCTACCAATCCTCCGTCGCGGTGGCAGTGGGCAACGCCATGTTCCAGCGCAACAATTTCGCCGCTTTCGCCGACGATACCTGGAAGGTCACTTCGAAACTGACTCTGTCTCTCGGCCTGCGGTACGAACTGACGCCGCCCTGGACCGATACGGAGGGCAATCTTTTCACCGTCGCGATACCGGAGATTTATCATGGCTCCGACGCGCCGTCGTCAGTGCCTTACCCGTATTTCCTGAGGCAGGGCTCCTGCACAAACCCTTACGCGGGCCTCAACATCAACTGGACCTCAACGCCCGCGGCATGCAGCAATGGCACGTATCCCAACCAGCTGATGGAGACGCGCTATAACGATTTCGCTCCCCGCATCGGCATCTCCTGGTCACCCGACTCAAAGACCGTGATCCGCACCGGCATGGGCATCTTTTTCAATGAGGACATTGCCAATCCCTACTTCGACATGGCGCGCAATATCGCGGCCCGCGTGAACCTCACCACCAGCGCGACCACACCTCTGGTGTGGAGCAACTCCATTCCCGGCGGCAGCAGCGCGATCGCACAGATTCCGCCGCCCCAGGCGTATGCCATGGCTTACGATCACAAAACCACCTACGCCATGCAGTTCCTGCTGAATTATCAGCGGCAGCTGCCGGGCAACTGGCTGATTGAAGCAGGTTACCTGGGCGGCGAGAGCCATCATCTCTACGGCCAACAGAACGCCAACCAGGGGATCCCGGGTCCGGTGGCGACCGCTGCTTCACGCCTTCCGTTTAACGACTTCGGCTTTCTCCAACTGGTGCAGGACGGTGGCAACGGCAATTACAATTCGGCCAGCGTGAAGGCGACCCGCCGATTCGCCGAAGGCCTCAGCGTGATCGGTTCGTACACATGGTCTAAGTCCATCGACGATACCAGCGGCATTCGACCGGGCGCTTCCGACTTTCTGTATCCGCAGAACAGCGACTGCATCGAATGCGAACGCGGACTCTCCGGCTTCGATGTCCGCCACCGCGTCGTAATCTCGGTTCTCTACGACCTGCCGGTAGGAAAAGGCAAGCTGCTGAACATCAACAATACAGTACTCAACGGAGTGGTGGGCGGGTGGCAGACGGGCGCTATTCTGACGCTGCAGACCGGCAACCCGGGGTCGCTCATGGTGCTTGTCGATAACGCCGGCACCACGGTATCGAGCTCCGACAGGCCGGTTTACATCGGCGGTCCGGTCTACCCTTCCGATCAAACGCCTTCGCGCTGGATCAATCTGAACGCTTTCGCCGAAGCGCCCCAGGGCAGTTGGGGTAACGTCGGCCGCAACACCATCGAAGGGCCGGGCATTGACAATCTCGATGCCGAGATTCATAAACAGTTCCGGATGCCTTTTAAAGAAGGCCATGTGCTGCAGTTCAGGCTGGAAGCGTTTAACGCGATCAATCACCCCAACTGGGGCATGCCGGCGTTGGGAATCCTGACTGGGGCCGCCCAGCCTGGCGCGGCGGGCACGGCGACACACCAGGGCTTTGGGGTGATCACGAGCACGACCACGTCGATGCGGCAGGTGCAGCTGGGTTTGAAGTATACGTTCTGATTCCTCTCGTCATCTGATGCTATGATGCGAATGTGCGCACCACAATTGATCTCGATGACGAGCTCTTGCGGACTGCGAAAGACATCGCCGCAGTGCGTGGAGAAACCCTTTCGAAGGTGATCAGCGAGTTGGCGTGGAAGGGGTTGCGACCCGAGGATCGTGGCCATAACGGCACTCGAAACGGTTTCCCGCTGCTGCCGGTTCGTCCGGGAGCGCTTCCGGTTACCCCGGAACACGTCGCGGAATTACTGGATCGGGCGGACCTTGAGATCGGTGAGGCCGAGAATTGATCTGGCTCTTCGATGTCAATGTATTGATTGCCATCGCCGATTCGGGTCATGTTTTTCATAATGCCATCCACCGCTGGCTGGCCGCGTCCGGGGAGGGCACGTGGGCTTCGTGCCCGCTTACCGAGAACGGAATGGTCCGGGTGCTTTCGCAGCCTGCGTATCGTGGCGGCGCGCGGACTCCGGCGGCGGCGATCTCGGCGTTGAGGGGCTTGAAGGAGGCCCGCCCCTGGAAGCATGTGTTCTGGGCCGACGATTTTTCCCTCTGCGATGAGCGGGAAATTCGGGCAGAGAGAATTGCCGGAACGAAGCAGTTGACAGATGTCTATCTGGCCGCGCCGGGGAGGTCGGCTAGTCACGTTCGATACGGGAATCTCGTGGCACGCGTGG
>Ga0302319_10005558_pt1 | contig 25307 bp, 22 predicted proteins | sample Bog_T0_2_FD_203319 | JGI IMG/M metagenome (GOLD analysis project Ga0302319, IMG submission 203319) | Peat permafrost microbial communities from Stordalen Mire near Abisko, Sweden - Bog_T0_2 | ecosystem: Environmental > Terrestrial > Soil > Wetlands > Peat | place: Sweden: Abisko, Stordalen Mire...
CACCTCGGTTCAGGGTGGGAACGCCACTTACGGCACCATCACCACCACCGGGCTTTATACCGCTCCCGCAGCCGTTCCTCCGGGCAGCCCGTATCCTCAGGTGCTTGTTGTGGTGCAGTCTGAACTTGTCCCCACTGCAACAGTGTTCGCTTACGTGACCATCGTTCCCTAAGACTCCACTTCGAACGTGGAGATCGCCGAGGGCCGCCCAACCGGGCGGCCTTCAGTTTTGGCCCCTTTCAACTCCGCCTACTCTAAGTCTTCTGCGGCTTCGGTTCGGGGTTGGTCTTGTTGTCGATAAAGCGCTGCTGCGATTCCAACACTTTGCTGCGCGCGCAGGCGGCGTCCTGCCAGCCCTTCACCTCGACCCGCTTGCCTTCGAGGTCCTTGTAGATCGAGAAGAAGTGGGTGATCTCCTTCAGCATGTGCGGATATATCTCCGAGTAGTTCCACACATCCTTGTACCGCGGATTGCCCTTCCCCACACAGAGGATCTTCTCGTCCGCCAGCCCCTGGTCCAGGATTTCCAGCATCCCGATCGGACGCACCTCCATTACGCATCCAGGAAAGCTCGGCGCATCGACCAGCACCAGGCAGTCCAGCGGATCGCCATCGCTGGCCAGCGTGCTCGGCACAAAGCCATAGTCCCCCGGATAGTGCACTGGCGAGTAGAGGTTCCGGTCCAGCCGGAAGACATGAAGCTGCTTGTCGTACTCGTACTTGTTGATGCCCTCCGCCGGAATCTCGATCACGACGTTAAACACCTCAGGCGCTTTTTCGCCGACGGGGAGTTCCAGGTAATTCGTCATAGGTAATTCCAGTATCTCTTATTCTTTGGATGGGTGAGAGCGGCCGGAAACGGGGGCGGAGATGCGGCTGGATTTATAATCGGGCACAATGAAGGCCCATGTCTATGTGACTTTGAAGAAAACTGTCCTGGACCCGCAGGGGCAGGCGATTCACAATGCGCTGCGCAAGATGCGCTATGCGGGAGTCGCGGATGTGCGCCAGGGGAAGCACTTCGAGCTGACGCTGGAGGATGGGATTCCGGAAGCCGCGGCGCGTGCCGAAGTGGAGCGCATCGCGCGCGAAGTGCTGACCAACCCGGTCATTGAGGAATTTTCCTTTCGGATCGAGTGATACCGTTCTCCGCGTACGACGCCTTTTGCGCGCGGTCGTGACGACTGCGATGCTCTCTACAACTTTCGTCGTCTCTTCTCAACCACCATCGTGGGGTAGGCTAAAGAATTATGTGCGGCATTGTTGGATACGTCGGCAAGAGTAAGGAAGTTGTCCCCATCATCATCGAGGGACTGCGCAGGCTCGAGTACCGCGGGTACGACTCGGCGGGGATCGCTGTGGGCGGTAATGGCGACGGCCTGCAGTTGCGCCGCGCACCGGGAAAGCTGCGCAACCTTGAGGAAGTGCTGAAGGAACGCCCCGTCGATGGCACCTTCGGCATCGGGCATACACGCTGGGCTACGCACGGACGTCCCACGGAGGAGAACGCCCATCCGCATCGCGACTGCAGCGGGCGGCTGGTGGTGGTGCACAACGGCATCGTCGAGAACTACCTGGCGCTCAAGCAGGAGCTGGTGAAGCAGGGGCACAAATTCGTCACCGAGACGGATACAGAAATCATCGCGCACCTCATTGAGCAGGAGCTGTCGACTGCGGCAAAATCGGGCAAGCCCATCCTTCTCGAAGATGCCGTGCGCCGTACCGTACACCAGCTCACCGGGGCGTTTGCCATCAGCGTGCTCTCTGCGGACGAGCCGAACAAAATCGTCGTGGCCCGCAATGGGCCGCCGGTCATCATCGGCGTCGGCGATGGCGAGTATTTCGTGGCCTCGGACGTCCCAGGGATTCTGCATCACACGCGCGATTTGTACTTCCTCGCCGATGGCGACATGGCGGTGCTCACCTGCAAGGGCGTACAGCTGACCGATTTCGACGGCAAGCCGATTGTGCGGCCGCTGCAGCGCATCCTCTGGGATCCGATTCAGGCGGAAAAGGGCGGCTACAAGCACTTCATGCTCAAGGAAATCTTTGAGCAGGCCCGGGCCATTCGCGACACCACACTGGGCCGCATCTCGCTCGATACGGGCAAAGTCTTCCTCGCGGAGATGAAGATTCCCGACGAGACGTTTCGCAAAGCGCGCAACATCCATATTGCGGCTTGTGGGACCAGCTGGCATGCGGCGACCGCCGGCAAGTTCATGATCGAGCGCCTGGCGCGTCTGCCGGTCGAGGTGGATTACGCCAGCGAGTTTCGCTACCGCGATCCCATCGTCGATGCCAGCACGGTTGGGTTGCTCATTACGCAATCCGGCGAGACCGCCGACACGCTGGCCGCGCAAAAGGAAATGATCGCCAAGGGCGCGCCGACAGTGGCAGTGTGCAACGTGGTCGGAGCCATGATCACGCGCGAGGCGAATGGCACTATCTACACGCACGCCGGACCGGAGATCGGCGTCGCATCGACGAAGGCATTCACGGCGCAGCTGGTCGCGTTGTTTCTCTTTGCGGTGCATCTGGCCCAGGTGCGTGGCACCATCAGCGAGGGCGAAAGCCTCGCGCTGCTGGAGGCGCTCAATCTCCTGCCGGGCAAGGTTGAAGAGATTCTGCGCACGGTCGACGACGAATGCGAGCCGCTGGCGCGCCTCTACTCCAACGCGCGCGACTTCCTGTTCCTGGGACGCGGCATTCACTACCCCATCGCTCTCGAAGGCGCGCTGAAGCTCAAAGAGATTTCCTACATTCATGCGGAGGGCTATCCGGCCGGCGAAATGAAGCACGGCCCAAACGCACTGATCGACGAGACGCTGCCCGTGGTGGTGCTGGCGACGAAGGACGAGAGCAATCGCGATTCTGTGCTGCGCTATGAGAAGACGCTGTCCAATATTCAGGAAGTCACAGCGCGTTCCGGCAAAGTGATTGCCGTGGCGACGCGTGGCGACGACCACATCGGCCAGCTTGTGGACCATGTGCTCTTTGTCCCCAGCGCGCCGGAGCTGCTGCTGCCGATCCTCGATGTGATCCCGTTGCAGTTGCTCGCGTACCACATCGCGGTTCGACGCGGTTGCGACGTGGATCAGCCACGCAACCTGGCGAAGTCCGTCACGGTGGAATAGCGGCGGCGCTCGAATCGGATCATTGCGACCGGCCTTGCGCCTGGCGGCGCTGTCACGCTGTTCTGCGCGCGGCCCAAAGGGCTCCCGCAGGCGGATCGGCGGGAGTTTCCCTCACGGCAATTCCGGGATAGTGGCGGCGCAGCTCGGCGATGAGGGCATGGCGCACCGGGATTGCTCGTTCGAGAATGCTGCCCGCGAGAGCAACGGACGGAATCTCAAACGCTGAGCCGGCTCCCACCTCGATACCGCGAATCCGCTCGATAACCAACCCAGCCAGCATGGCCAGGTCCGCTCCACCCTGGAGGACAACTTCCTGGGCCACCGCATCGCCGTGCTCCGCGGCGGCGACGACCAGCGGCGCGAGCTTCGAGAATTCCGGCGCGGGATTGGCGTTGGCAAACTCGATCAGCTCCGCGAGGGAAGCAAGATTCCAGAAACTCCGCGCGTCGTCCAGCAGGGAAGTCGGGCGCTGCTGATCGAGGGCGAGAAATCCGCGACGCAGTCCTTCGAGGCCGAGGAAGTGTCCCGAGCCCTGGTCGGCGAGGGCCGGCCCCCATCCGCCCGCGGTGATGATTGCGCCCGTCGCCGCGCGTCCAGCGACATTCGATCCGGTTCCGGCAAGGACCAACACGCCGCGGCCGCCGAAGAAGACAGAATCGAGCGCGATCTCTACATCGCCGACAATGCGAAGCTCCCCGCCAACGTGGCGCGCAAATGCCGCGCGCAGCCAATCCACGACCAGGGAAACGGTCTCCCCCGCAGTCCCGATGCAGCAACGAGTGACCGATTGAAGCGAGATGCCGGTGGCGCTTTCCAGTTCTCGAAGAGCGCTCAACAGATTCGCCTCGGCTGTGGCGGCATCCGCCTTCATCCTCTTGATGGTTCGGGTGCGCACACGCGCCAATTCGCGGGTCTCGTCGCCCAGCACAAATTCGGTTTTGGTGCCGCCGGCATCGACGCCCAGGAAATACGGCATGAAATTCACCACTCCATTTAGGCCCTGGACAGATCGGACCGCGGTGCGCCTAGGGCTGGCGTTTCGGCAGAAACGTCCAGATCGCAGGATCTTCCTCGCCGAGCACCCACGAACAAAAGCCCTGCAGTCCGTTCTGTTGCGTGAGCTCATAACGATCTTTGAAGGTGCGCAAATCGGTATAGAAGATCCATTCGCGCATCTGGTCCCGATAGAAGTAGAACCACGCGCTGTGATCCTCTTCATCCCACTGAATCTTTCCGTTCCAGTCGTGGGCCAGCTGCAGCGCGTCGGGGGCGCTAATGTAGTCCGCCGTCGGATTCGGCTTTTCGGTGGGCGCATCGCCCTCATGCGCGGCCGGCGTGATGATCGGGGCGCCGGTATACCAGTGATAGCCGTAGAGCGGGATGCCGAGGGAGAGCTTCTCTTTGGGCACCGTCTCGACAGCGTATTTGAGATTGTCGACGGTCCATTGCCATCCCGCGACCGGCCCCGGCGTCGTCCAGCGCGTGTTCTGGTCGTAGGTCATCAGGCAAACCAGGTCGACGACTTTCGCGATCGCCGCCAGGTCATAGGCTCCGCGCCAGTCGGTATAAATCCACTTCGCGAAGCCGCCGCTCCCGGGATAGCCCGGTGCATTGGGAACGGTGGCGATGCTCAGCTGAAACCCGGCCTTATGCAGCACCGCGTAGGTGTTGCCCACGAGCGCGGAGAGCGCATCGCGGTCGGTCCAGTCGATATCCTCGATGTCGAACTGAAAGCCGCTGTATGCGTGCATCCTGCATTCGCGCAGCAGCGCGTCATTCATTGCTGTCTGCGCGGTGGAGCTGGTTGCGAGCAGATGAAAATGTTTCTTGTTGAAGAGCGCGACGATCGGCATGACGGGCAGCTTTTCGCTTTGGGCCTGCGCCAGGACCGCCGGCTCCGGCGCGCCAGTGACCAAACCGTTTTCGTCCACCTGGTACCAGGCGGGGACGAGGAGATCGATCTGCGAGGAATGGGCGAAGAAATCCCGGATCGACTTAGCATCGTTGGTCATGTAGAAGAGCGCGACAGGGCGGTTCGCGCAGAATGCGGGGCAGGCGAACGCGAGCGCCAGAGGCAGCGTGAGCCATGTCATGATTTTCATACCGCGTGCACCTCGATGTGGTTGGCTCGGAAAGCGTCCAGCGCGTCGGCGGCGATCCCGCCGTCGGTGACGAGAACGTCAATCTCATTCGCCGGGCAAATGAGCGCAGGACTCACCATGCCGATTTTGCTGGAGTCGGCGACGACGATCACCTGTTTCGCCTGACGCACCATGGCGCGGAAAACAGCCGCCTCGTCCGGCTCGATGGTCGTTACGCCACGGTGAGCATCCACGCCGCAGGCCCCGATAAAAGTCTTGTCCATGAACACGCCACTGAGCATTTCGATCGCCGTGGGGCCGGTGAGGGAGAATGCGCCCGCCCAGCGCATGGTTCCACCGGTGAGGGTCACGTTGAGGGCGGGCTGATTGCTGAGTTCCATGGCGATGTTGACCGCGTTGGTGATGATGTGGATCGAATTTCTGTGCCGTATGCAGCGCGCTACCTGCGTGGGCGTCGTGCCCGCGGTGAACCCAACGGTGTCGTGCTCGCGAATCAGCTCGGCCGCAGCCATTCCGATGCGGCGCTTCTCCTCGACGAAGCGCGATTCCCGTACGTGAAACGAAGAATCGAACCGAAAGGGCTCGTACTGCATTTGCCCCGCCAGCCGCGCGCCTCCGTGGGTGCGATGCACCAGGTTGCGCTCTTCCAGCCGGGCCAGATCGCGGCGAACGCTGGGCGCCGAGGCTCCAAGCGACTCGACCAGTTCGTCGACGGACGCGTTACCGTGCTGTAAGAGCACCTGCAAAATCTTCTTGGCTCTTTGTTCGGTTTTCAGAGACATGGGAGTGCCGAACCATTATCGCTGAAACCTGGGCAGTTTCACGTTTTACCTGCCCTGAAAGGGTATTCATTGGGGCCGGGAAGCCGCTCGTTCCTCGACCATGCGCCGCAGAGCCAATGCCAGAGCGCAAACGTTCTGTTCTTCGACGGCGAAACGCAGGTATTCGCGATCGCGAATTTCCCCCATCTGCATTCCTGGGCGGCGATACTCCACCGGGCTGGGTTGCGCGGTTCTCAGGCTCGCGTGAAATTCACAGGCGCCGGTGGCCTCGGCAATGTTCACAATATTGTGCGCGGTGATTCCGCCGCCCGGCATGACAATAATCCGGCTACCCGCTGCTTCCACCATGCTTGCCACCACGGCGAGGCCTTCCTTGACTTTCGCGCATCCCCCTGAAGTTAGGACGCGCTTCGCGCCGGTTTTCACAACATCTTCGAGGGCCGCTTGCGGGTCCGGCGTCATATCGATGGCGCGATGAAAGGTGACCGGCAGTGGGCCGGCCAACTCCACCAGCCGCTGCGTGCGGGGCACGTCGATGCGCGCATGTTCATCCAGGAGTCCGAGAATGACGCCATCGGCGCCCAGTTCGCGCGCGCTGCGAATATCCTCCTGCATGACGGCGAATTCGCAGTCAGTGTAGGAGAAATCTCCGCCGCGGGGACGAATCATCACAAACAATCCGATTCCGATGCTGCTGCGAACCAAAGCCACCAGTCCGGCGGAAGGAGTGATGCCTCCCTCCAGCAGGTCGCTGCAGAGTTCCACGCGTTGCGCCCCGCCCCGCTCCGCGGCGATCGCCGATTCCACCGAATCGACGCATATCTCAAGCTGCATAAAAACTGTGTCCCACTTTCCTACCCTCCACGTACCACGCGATGTTGGTCCGGAGCTGGAGATCCGCTCCGGGTGAAAGCGAAGGCTGCCGCCGAGCTGTACGGCAGCCATTCACCTAGAACGCGTAATGCGCGGAGAACTGCAGACGCCGCTCCTGCGACCGAATCTGCCCCAGAGGAGCGATCTGACCAAAGGTGGAATCGGTAATGCCCGTGTCCGGATTGCCGTAGCTAACAATGTTAAATGCGTTAAAGGCGTCGAAGCGGAATCCTATCACCTGCTCGTGGTAGGTGCGGAAGTCTTTGAAGGCGGACATATCGGCGTTGGTGAAGCCGGGCCCGCGCACCGACCCATTGCGTGCGGTTCCGAACGTATTCGGAGCCGGCACACCGTAAGCACACACGCCGTTGTCCACCCCAGGCTGTGTGCAGGGCGTGGCCGATGCATCCGTGCCAAACCAGTTCGTCAGGCTGCGGCCGACGATTTTCAGAGGCCGGTACTGATTGGGGCGGGAGTTGCCGTAGCTGTTGGAGTTGTTTCCCGGGCCGGTGAGGGTCTGGGGGAACCCCGACCATGCGACGCCGGCCGTGGAGATCTTCCAGCCGCCGATGATCTCGTCCACAACGCGGTTCACGCCGGAAAAGTACTCCTGCCCGCGGCCGAAGGGCAGCGCATACACTCCGGTGAACGACAGATTGTGCTTGACGTCGTAGCCCGCCGGACCGTAGTCCGCCGCGCTGTCGTAATAGTTCTGGAAGGCGCCACTGAAGCCGTTGACGTTGAGCGCATAGTTGCCCAGGCTGTTGGTCATCGCCTTGCCATAGGTGTAGTTCACAGAGAATTCCAGCCCATGGCTCAGGCGTTCTCGGAGCGTGGACTCGAGGGCATTGAAGTTCATCATGGCCCGCGATTCCGTAATCAGCAATGAGTTCGATCCGATGCTCACCGAGGGATCGACGGCATTGATGCCAAGGTACTGGTTGTTGTAGAAGGGCGCGGAGGTTGGGTCGCCATTAACCAGATACTGGTTCACGTTGCCGTAATCCTCGATATGCTGACCCTGTTCGCCGAGATAGCCCACCTGCAGCGAGGCGGTGTGGGTGAGCGCATACTCGGTGGTCAGGTTCCACTCCTGTACGTAAGCCGGCTGGATGTTCTGCGGATACACGTTGAATGTTCCGCCGAAGGCGACACTGCCGCCGGTAAATCCCTGCTCCGCAGTGCGTGGGCTGCCCCCATTGCCCGGCGTCGGAGTAATGACGTTGACGTTCACGGCCTGGATGAAAGGAGTGATTGAAGTCAGACGCTGGTTCGAGGAATTGCCTTCATAGAAACTGGTGGCGCCATAACCGGCGCGCACCACCATGCGGTCCGTAGCCTGATACTCGACCCCGACACGCGGCATAATCTGGCGCCAATTCTGCTGGTAGCAGCCGGGATTGCTGCAAATGCCCGCTCCGGCGGGGGCCCCGGTGGGCACGTGGCCCGCATAGATCAGCTGGCCGGTTTTCAGGTCGATGTTGCCGGTCTTATTGTTCTCCTCGATCCAGGGCTCGTCATCCTCATAACGAACGCCGAAGTTCAGGGTCAGGTGCGGCATTGCTTTGTAGTCGTCCTGCGCGTAGCCGGCAATGCGCCACTGGCGCTGTCCCACGTTGACGCTGTTCAGCGTCACCGCGGCTCCGCTCACTCGATCCAGCAGGAAATCCGCTCCCCCGTACCCTCCCGCGTTGGGCAGCGAAGGATTACTGGTGAAGGCGCCGTTGTAGGTCAACGAACCAAGATATCCATTGTTATTGCTGGTCGGGTAGTTATTCTCGTAGCGGATGGCCTCGACTCCAAAATTCAGCGTGTGACGACCCCGCTGCCAGGTCAGATCGTCCATGTAGCTGTAGGTGTTGTCGATGATGCCGCCGTCGAATGCGGGTGTGCCCACTCCGCTGACGCCTCCCTGGATGTTCTGGTAAGAGAAGCCATCGTAGGCCTGATTGGGAAAGGAGATACCCACCTTCGTGTCTCCGTTGCTTCCGAACACTCCGCTGGGATCCTGAGGCAGGCCTTCATTCCAGTCAGTACGCGTGAATCCGACGCGGGCGGAGTTGAGCAGTGAATTCGAGAAGGTGTGGACCCAGTTGGCGCCCATCACCTTGGTCGGAAAGAGATTCACGCCCGGGAAGTCGATGGACAAGATCGCCGTCGACGCATCATAAGCGGTGGACATCGTATAAAAGCCGGTAATCTTGTCCGCGCCCCGCGGGTCATACTCAATCTTGATGTCGCCCTGGTTGTTCGCCTTGTAACTGCGCGTCGGACCCTGATAGTTGTTGTTGACGATCCCGTCGGTTGGCGTGGCGTTGGGCAATGGGTAGAGAGTGGGGTTGGCGATCAGGAATTTGGCCACCGGATTTGTGATCGGGATCCCCTTATCCATGGCGTAGGGCGCGAAGTTGTTCTCCGGGTCATACAGTTGGATGGGATTGGAACCGTTCAGCAGAACCGAGAAATCTCCGGTCCGCATGGCCCCTGTCAGCACGCTGGTAGAACTGGTTCCTCCGCGGTGGTAGCGCGATCCCAGATAGTCGACAAAGAAGAAAAGCTTGTCCCGCTTAATAGGCCCACCGAAGGTACCGCCGAATTGCGCCTGGGAAAAGGGGTTGATGGGCGTGATGGGAACCGTCTGATTATTTGTCCAGGAATTTGCGTTCAGCCGATAGTCCTGCACGTACCCGTACGCTGTACCATGAAAGTGGTTGGTCCCGCTCTTGAGAATGCTGACGACTCCGCCGCCGTTCACGTTGCCAAACTGTGCTGGGGAATTTGCGGTTAGGACAGTCATTTCCTGCAATGATTCCGGAGCGGGACTGTAGGCGATGAGGTTGTTGAAGGTTTCGTTGATGTCGATTCCATCCAGGGTGTAGTTATTCGCCTGGGCGCGGTTGCCGTTCATATTAGGGGTGTCGGTGAAATAAGTGCTCCGCTCAATATTGGTCGGGCCGGAGGTTCCGGCGGTGTCGACCGCTCCCGGCTCATACAGGGTGACCGCGGAGAAATCCAGGCCGTTGAGAGGCAAATTGGCAATGGTGTTGGCCGTGAAGGTGGTGCTGACGGTGGGTTCGGTGGTGTCGAGGATCGGTGCGCTGCCTGAGACATTCACTGTCGTCGAAGCCGCGCCCACATGCAGCGTCACATTCAGGGTGGGCGTCTCGACTGCTTCCAGCGAGAAGGCTGGCAGGCTTTCCTTATTGAAGCCGGCCGCCTGCACCGTCACCTGATAGTGCCCCGCGGGGAGGAAGTCGATGCGGTAGACGCCGTCCGCATTCGTGATCGCCTGAGTATCGATAGCGGTGTCGAGGTTATGTGCCACCACCTGCGCTCCTGAAACGACCGCCCCGCTCGGATCGGTCACCTCGCCCGTGATGGAGCCGGTCACGTTCTGCGCCATCGCCACGGGGACGCCCATGCATACGCTCAACGCACATCCCCAAACGAACTGCCTCGAAAATGTCCTCATGGTTCTCCGCCTCTTTTGTCTGAAATCCTGTTGCTGGGCTTGAAAAGTCTTCTGGGCCGTCAAGTGGGCCGGATAATGCGCCTGCTGCTGACTGGGGAGCACGGCGTGGCCACAATCTAAACACAAAACCACCAGTTTGGCCAGAAAATGATCGAAATAGTCAAAATGTGATCATTTTTAACCAGGCCGAGACTTGCCGGTCGGAGATTTGCCAGGTAATTCCGAGAGCGGGCTTTCGCTATTGCCGGCCCGGCACCCGCCATTGAACGATCGGCAGCAGGCTCGAATAGCCGTCCGTCCAGGCAGTCACATCCGGCCGCAGTTGGATTTTTCTGTCCATTGCCGCGACCTGCGGCTGCGCGAGGAAGGCAGCCCTGCTCGTGACCAGCACCCAGGTCGCGCGGTACTCGCCTCGGGCTTCCTGCGGCGGAGTATCCACGACGCGCGCCTCCACGCCAGCGGCAGCAGCGAGCGCGCCAATTTCGGGAGTCAGATCCAGGTATTGGTTTGAAACGTGAAACGCCAGAATGCCCCCAGGCGCAAGTTGCCTTTGGTACACGGCCATTGCCTGGGTTGTCAGCAGGTGGATCGGGATCGCGTCGCCGGAAAACGCGTCGATGACGAGAACATCGAAGTTCTGCGGCGCTTCGCGGGTAAGGGAAATTCGCGCGTCGCCCTCAGCAAACGAAATCTCCGCGCCGGACTCGCGCAGATAGGTGAACAGATGCTGGGCGATCGGCAGCACCGCGGGGTTGATCTCATAAAACCGCATCCGATCGCCAGGCTTTCCGTAAGCCGCGAGCGTACCTGCCCCCAGACCGACCACCCCAATGTTGCGAGGCCCGCTTTTCAGTGCCTGATCGTCGCAGCAAAAGCGCAGCGCCAGGCCCACGCCGGAATCGGTTGCGTAATAGGTGGTTGGGTTGCGTCGATAAAGCGGGGCGAACCACTGCGTGCCATGTTCGATGGTCCCGTGCAGCAGCGTACGCGTTGTCTCGGCCTGCGGAGGCACGTGCGACTCACGCACGCGCAGGGCGCCGTAGAAATTGCGTTCCTCCACCAGCGTGCCGCGCGCGTAGACGATGTGCAGCATGATGGCCAGCGCGAGGAGCAAGGCGGTGCCGACGGACCAGAGCAGCCGTTGCGCCCACCCATCGCGCCACGTCACGGCCAAAGCGACAGCAGCGGTGGCAAGGAAGGCCAGTGCCACGTCGTAATTCGCATCGAAGAGCAGCGGGCAGCCAATCCCAATGAAGATCGTTCCCGTGGCTCCTCCGGCGGCAATCAGCAGATAAAAGAGCGTTGCGTCAGACGCTTGCGCCGGCCGCAGCGCATACGTCTCCGCATGGCAGAACAGACACGCGAAGAACAGCTCCGCGAGGAAGAAGCCAATGCCGATCTGGATCGGGAGGCTGACATCGGTCTTCGACAGCATGTAGCCAAGCGCGGCCAGAAGCACCACCAGCAGGCGCACTGCGAGCCAGCGCCGCCAGAAACGCGGAGCCTCAAACGCCACGATGAAGGTCAACAGATAAACGCCCAGGGGCAGAACCCAGAGCAAAGGTATGGCCGCGATGTTCTGGCTCAGGTGGCTGGTGACCGCGCAGAGCTGCATGGCCGCAACCGCTGGAAGCAGGAACCAGAGCAGTTTGTCTCGAAGAGAGCTGCGTGGTCGCTGTCCGCCATATTCCAGCTCGGCCGGTTTGCTCTCGGGTGCGATGCTGACTTGCCACGCAATCACAGCACAAACCACTGCATAGAGCGCGAACCCGCAGATCCATAAGTTGCGCTGCGTACTCAACGAAAGATGCGGCTCGATGACCGTCGGATAACAGAGCAGTGCCAGCAATGACCCGGCATTCGAGAGTGCAAAGAGCTTCCACGGCACGCCGCCGTGTTCCTGCCGCGCGAACCACAGTTGCAGAAGGGGACTGGTCGAGGCGAGCAGGAGAAAGGGAAGTCCAATGGTGAGCGCAAGGGCGCGAAAAATCGCCGTCAGCGGGTGCCCCGAAGCGTGGCTCAAATCCGGCTGCGCAACCAACGCCAGCGCGGCAATCGCCAGCACCAGCAGCGAAATGTGGAGAACGCCTGCGCGCCGTGGCGATTGGCGTCCCAGCCAATGCGCATACAGATAGCCGAGCAGCAAAGCGATCTGGAAGAACGCCAGGCAGGTGATCCACACGGCGGAAGAGCCGCCCAGCGCGGGCAACAGCTGTTTTGCCGCCATGGGCTCAACCGCAAAGAGCAGAAAGGCCCCGACGAAAATCGCTACGCCATAAAGAATTCGCATGACGAGACGGGGTAGATTCGCCCCGGTAGAACGCTATCACGCGGGAGAATGGCCAACACGGCAATCCAAAGTTTCAAATCGGATTTCCGGGCCAACCCGCGCCTCTGGAACTCCGTCGTAAACTTGAAAGAGATGAGAATCGGCATCGATTTCGGAACCACGCGCATCGTCGTCGCCTTCGTGGATCGCGGCAACTTCCCGCTGGTGAACTTTGAAGCACCCGACGGCCAGTCGTGCGACTGGTTCCCTCCGGTCGTCGCGGTGCGCGGCGAAGAGCGTCTTTACGGCTGGCAGGCAGTGGCGGCTCAGGGGGACGAAAGCTGGACGATTCTGCGCTCGCTCAAGCGTTCCCTGCGCAGTGGCGACCCGAATACGGAGTTGCAGGCGGGCGGTCAGTCTTTGCCGCTGCGGCTTCTGCTCTCCGAAATGATGGCGGCTCTGCGCACCCAGCTCCTCGAGCATTCCAACCTCGGGGCGCAGTTCAACGAGCCTCTGGAGGTGTTCCTCGGGGTCCCGGCGAATGCCAACAGCAACCAGCGCTTCCTTACCGAGGAAGCCGCCCAGAGCGCTGGCTTTACAGTCCTCGGGTTGATGAACGAGCCCTCGGCAGCCGCTATCGAGTATGCCTACCGCAACAGCGCCGAGCGTCGCAGCCGCTCCGGCAGCGGCCTGCTGGTGTACGACATGGGCGGAGGCACCTTCGATGTTTCCCTTCTTACCCTGGGAGAGACGGAGCACACCGTCGAAACATCCGACGGCATACCGAATCTCGGCGGCGACGACTTCGATCAGATCCTCGCCGGCATGGCTCTCGATGCGGCCGGCCATCATGCGTCGCTGACTCCGTCCGAGTGGCACCGTCTGTTGGAAGAATGCCGCGAGAAGAAGGAGTCGTTGAATCCCAACACCCGCAAGGTCACCATCGATCTGGAGTTCGTGAGGCCCGGCTGGTCGCAGGTCACCATTCCGGTCGAAGCCTATTACGAACGATGCCGCCCGCTGATCGAATCGACGCGCGAAGTGGTTGACAATCTGCTCGCCGCGCATCCCGGGCTCACGCTCGACATTCTCTACGTCACGGGCGGGGGGTCTGAACTGCCTCCGGTGGCGCGCATCCTGCGCGAGAGCTTCGGCCGCAAGGTGCGGAGGTCGGCGTACATGCGCTCCGCCAGCGCGGTGGGCTTAGCCATTCGCGCCTCCGCGCAAGCGGACAATCTGCGCGAGCAATTCAACCAGAACTTCGGTATCTGGCGCGAGGCCGACGCCGGCGGAACGATCGTTTTTGACCTTATCTTTCCGCGGGGATTGCGGCTGCCTCGGTCGGGGGATGCGCCCCTGGCCATCGAGCGTTTCTATCAGCCGGCTCATAATGTCGGCCACTTCCGCTACCTCGAGTGCTCCCGGCTCGACGAACGGGGCCAGCCGACCGGCGAGATCACCAACTGGGAGCAGATTCGTTTCCCCTTCGATCCGCAACTGCAAAGCGCCTACGATTTGTTCGCGTACCCGGTGGAGCGCCTCAACGATCAGAACCATGTGACCATCCACGAAAAGTACACCTGTGACGCGAACGGCAACGTGCAGGTCAAAATCTCCGCCGATCCCTCCGGATACACGCGCAACTTCCTGATCGGTCAGTCGGGAAACAACGGCTTATCAAGTAATGGGTCGTCTTCGAAACGAGCCCATATAGCGACAGTCTGATCGCATCTCACCAGGCTTCGCGCCCATCCTGGCTGTGCTACAGTGAACCAACTTCGTCGCGCCCGGCTCTTTCTCAGCCTCACTCGGCAGCCGGCGTGAACAACGGTCATGGGCACGCCGCTCCAATCCGCGCAAATTGGGGAAACCCTCGAATTGCAGCAGGAGATCGTCCGCCTGCAGGCGCTGCTGGAAACCTCGCGCCAGGTCCACTCGACGATTCGCCTCGATGAGGTGCTCTCCACGGTTCTCAGCATCGTTGTGCGCGAACTGGAGCTGCCCGGCGCGCTCATTACTGAACCGCTCACCATCCACGGCGAAATGCCGGCGCAGCCATGGGAAGGATGCTTCCGTTTTCCGCTGCACGATAAAGAGGGCCACCACCTCACGGAGCTTGTGGTAGCCACGCCGGAGGGACGCCCCCTCACCATTTTCGAAGAGGATTTTCTGGAGCGGCTGGCGCTGCAGGCCGGCGTAGCCGTGGAAAACGCCCGCTACTACGAGCGCAGTGTGCAATGGGCGCGTGTTCAGCAGGATCTCCACGCCGCACGCTCGATTCAACGCAGCCTGGTGCCGCAGCAGATGCCTGCCATCAGCGGCTACTCAGTGGGCGTTCGTTACAGCGCCTGCTACGAGGTCGGCGGCGACTGCGTGGATATTGTCAGCTTGTCCGACGGTGTTCAGGTGATGGCGGTCGCCGATGTGGCGGGTAAGGGGCTGGCGTCAGCGATTGTCAGCACCGCGTTTCGCGCCGCTTTTCGCGCCAGCGTGGCCTCCGGATTGCCACTCGCCGAGCTCGTCGCGCGTCTGAATGTGCAGCACTGTGCTGAGGACGATGAAGCGCGCAGACGCTACGTGACCGCCATTTTTCTCCGGCTCGACCCTCGCGCGCACCGGCTGGAAGTGGTTAACGCCGGACACAATCCCGGCTTCGTGGTCAGGCCTGACGGCTCGATGCATCGGCTCAAGGCGAGTGCTACCCCGATCGGCATTCTGCCCATCGTCGAATACACCTCGGAGACGGTGGACTTTCCCGCTGGGTCGCGGTTGCTCTTCTACACCGATGGCCTGACCGAAGTCTTCCGGGGCGAGGAAGAATATGGCGAGGCCCGGTTGATGGCTGCGTTTCTGGAGTGCAACTCCCCGGAATGTACTGCTATCCTCGATCAGCTATGGAAGGAGCTGCGCGACTTTTCCGGAGATGAATCCCAGGACGACGATATGACCGCCCTGACCCTCATTCGGATGCGCGCGTAGCGGGAGAACTCCGATGGTCGAAACGACGGGCACGACGGTGGAAGTGCGGCTCCCGTCCCGGCTCGGATTCGAGAAAGTGGCCATGGGGACTGCGGCCAGCGTGGCCCAGCTGATGGGCTTCCCCAGCGAGCGCATCGAGGACCTCAAGACCGCGGTTGCCGAGGCCTGTATCAACGCGATCGAGCATGGCAATCAGCTGAACGAGAAGCTTTCGGTGGGCGTCATCCTCTCCGCGAGTGCGGACGAGCTCGAAGTCAAGGTCGTCGACAACGGAGGAGGCATCGCGAAGCAGCCGCCTCCGCCCGACATTGACCGCAAGATGCACGGCGAGGAAGACCCGCGCGGCATGGGGATGTTTCTGATTCAGCACCTTGTCGACGAAGCGGAGTGGGTCCGCGACAGTAAAGGCAAAGGCAGCTACGTGCGGCTGGTCATCCGGCTGGATAAGGAGGTCGAGTAGTGCCAACTGACACGAAGACGACCATCGACCGCACCTCATCACCCGGCGGCGCGTCCGTCGCAGTCCTGCGGTTCAGTGGCGATATATCGAGTACCTCGAAGGAGTCGGTCCTGGGCGCCTGGCAAACCGTCAGCGGTACCGGCCCCGTGCTACTGGACTTTTCGAAGGTGGATTACATCAACTCCAGCGGCATCGGCCTCATCATCACGATCCTGATGGAGGCTGGGAAAACCGGGCAAAAAGTCGCGGCCTTCGGTCTCACGCCGCACTTTCAAAAGGTGTTCACGATGGTGGGCATCGGCAAGTACGCCGGTCTTTTCAAGGACCAGGAGAGTGCCGCGGCCTCGCTTTAAGCGGACCGGATCATCAGCAAAATCCTGAACCCGTCATCCTGAGCGAAGCGTTCCGGGGGCCCTGCCAAAGCGCAGCAAAAACGCACACAGAGGGCACCGGAGAGGAGAGGGTGGATGAACCCTGTAAGTCACTCACGGATCGATGAAGAAATCCTTTCCATTACTCCAGACTCCTGGGTGAAGGTCGCGTACGTCGTTGGGAGGGTCGATCTGGCATTGCGCAACGTTGAACTCGATCTGATTGCGAAACGTATCGAAGCTCTCATCGAAGACGGCAGCCTCGTGGCACAAGGGAATGTCAAGAAATGGCGATATAGCGAAGTGAGAAGACGCCATCATCACGTTTAACGAACGCCACCTGCGCGAGGAGCGCACGAATTTCGGAATTGGGGTCCTCCGCCCTGGCGAAGCTCTGAGGAGGATCAGGAAATGACAACTCGAACTTCCACATTCCCCCTGCGTCTGCCGGTTTCGATGAAAGCGGCCCTTGAAGAGATCAGCGAGCGCGACGGAACCGGCATGAACCAGTTCCTGGTCATCGCCGCGGCAGAGAAGATCGCGGCCATGGAGACGGAGCGTTTCTTCGCGGAGCGCAAGAACCGCTCGGATCGCAAAGCCTTTCGCCGCATCCTGAACCGTAAAGGCAGCGAGCCTCCCCGTCCCGACGACAAGATAGACTGAATGCCGCACTCTCCCTTCCGCGCCTGGCTCGGATCGTCAGGCAATTGGAGCGCGGATTCCAAGCTCGTCCGCAATGTCGCCCAATCGGTGGTCTCTGGTCCAGACCAGGATGGACCTGTCGAGCAGGGCAGAGGCTACGAGATGAAGATCGGTGACGCCGATCCCTCTGCGGTACAGTCTCCGCAGCTCGACCAGCGCGAACAACTCATCCGCCCCCACTACCGTTGCCTGAACCAGCAAAGACAGGTCGTTCAGCACCTTCTTTCTGTCTGCGATTGAACCCAACGCCAGTTCCAATCGCACAAGAGCATGCGTGACGACCTCGTCGTTTTGGAGCAGTTCCTGCAGTTTCGGTTCCGGGCGTCGCAGATGATCGATCCAAACGGAAGAATCAACGAGGATCATGCTTCTCTGCGCCGAGGCGCGGCTTCCGCCGCAGGATCGCTGCCCCCGAGAGCCGCCAGACGCCGGGCCGCTTCGTTGCGGACAAGCCGGGTGAGCGCCTCCCTTACCAGCGCAGCCTTCTCCTTGATACCGGTATATTCCTCGGCCTGCCTGATCAACTCGTCGTCAAGAGCGATGGTTGTGCGCATGGAGAAACCTCAAGATGCCAATCTTAGCATCATTATGATGCTGTTTCCCATGCCGACTTCGAACGCTGCGGGAAGGATCTCCCCCAACGACCGCGAATCTGGATGCTCGATCCACATAGGAAAAAATTAGCCTTACGGCCGTGGATCCGCACCACTCCCTCTTGCCAGCCTCCAAATTCTGAGGTAAAAACTAAATCATTAGTTACTTTCCGGCGTCCTCGCGCGTCGAACGCTAAGAAGGGGAATCAGCGGCCGTGCCACGCAAAACATCTCAGACCCTCACCGAAGCCGAACTGCGCATCATGCAGGTTCTGTGGCAGAAGGGTACAGGCACGGTCCAACAGATCCTCGACAGCCTCCCGGCATCTCCCGTCTTCGCCTACAACACGATTCTGACGACGATTCGGATTCTCGAGCGGAAGGGCTACGTCGAGCATTCCAAAGATGGACGCGCCCACGTTTACAGCCCGCTGGTTGCACAGGGAGAGGCGAGCCGTTCCGAGATTCGCCACCTGGTCAGCCGCTTCTTCCGCGACTCTCACGAAGATCTGGTGCTGAATATTCTTGAGGACCGCGGAATCGCGCCAAAGGAACTGGAGCGTCTGCGCAGGATGCTGGAGCAAAGCGACGAAAATTCTCTCGCTGGCAAGAAGACCCTTTCCCGGAGTGACGCGCGATGATGTCCTTTGCCCAACTGGCCGTGGAGCGGGTTGCGAACTCGCTGCCGGAGGGTCTGTTGATTGCGCTCTGCGCGTGGTTGCTGTTGCGCGTGATGGGCCGGCAAAACGCCGGCACGCGCTTCGCGGTTTGGCTGGTCGCGTTGGCAGGCGTGGTTGCGCTGCCCTTGTTGGGCGCCCTGCGCGTGCAGCATGCCGGCCCGACGGCGCCGGTGCATGCGCCACTAACGGTACCCTCGCTTTGGGCTGAAGGCTTCTTCGTTCTATGGATCGCACTTGCCGCCCTGGGACTGGCTCGCGTGGCCGCGGGCATTTGGCAGGTGCGCCAGATTCGCGGGAATTGCAGAGAAGTTCCCCTGGCGGAAATCGGTCCGGCCCTGCAGGCGTTGCTCGCGGAGAGCCGTCGCCCCGTCCGGCTCCTCGCTTCGGACCACGCTCGCGTTCCCGCAGCCCTCGGTTTCCGCAAACCGGCCGTGGTTTTGCCCGCATGGACTTTGCGCGATTTGAGTGCTCGGGAACTGGAGCCCATCCTCATTCATGAACTCGCCCACCTTCGCCGCCACGACGACTGGACGAATCTTCTGCAGAAGGCGGTCCGCGCGATCCTGTTCTTCCACCCAGCCGTCTGGTGGATCGATGTGCGCCTCTCGCTCGAGCGGGAGATGGCCTGCGACGATGCGGTAATCGCGGCGACCGGCAATCCCCGCGCTTACGCCGGCTGTCTCATCGATCTGCTGGAAAAAGGCTGTGCGCTGCGCGGTTGGACCATGGCCCAGGCCGCTGTTGCCCGAGTCCGCGATGCTTCGGTGCGGATTGCGCGCATTCTTGAGGTCGGTACTTCCGCGACGACGCGCGTGGGTCGCGGTGCTCTCGGACTCGCCGCTTCTCTGTCTCTCACCTGCGCCGGCATGGTGTTCTGCACGCCGCGTCTCGTCGAATTTGTCCCTATGCATCAGGACTCTGCAACACTCGTCGCGAAGCCAGGGACCTTCGATGATGGAATCCGTTTACCACGGTCTGGAGTTGTCGCAGCGTCGTTCCATCCGGCCGAGAAGGCGCCTTTCGTCGGACACGCGCCGCGTCGCAGGATTGCTTCACATGAGACGCCAATTCGACAGATCGCTGCGCCTGAGCCACGCCGAACCATGAACCACGCCATGAACCACGTGAAGCTGGCAGAATTTGAGTCGCCAGCCGGTATGAATCCCGGAATGGATCCCGGGATTGACCCTTCGATGCCCACGCTGGTGGTGTTCGAAACGCGTGAGGCGAGCACAAGCTCCCAACAACCGGTGGAGCTTCGCCGGGTAGGCGTGCAACAGCTCGGCGCAGGAGTTCAGCAGCAGCAGAACAGGGAAGACCCAGCGCTGCAAATCCAGATTTTCCAGGTTATCGATCCGGCCACGGGAAATCCGATGCAGATCCTTCGCATCGTTTTTGTCCTGCCCGCGGGCTCAGATTCTTCCCAGTCGATTTAGCAGTTCCCAAATTTTTTTGTCGTTATCAACTAATTCGTTAGTTACCACAAGGAGAAGCAACACATGAACCTGATGAAAGTGAAGTCATTCTTTACGCGGCGCCTGGTGATTCCCGTTCTTGCCGCGGGAGCTCTGGTAGCAGCCGGAGCCTGGACCCTCGCCCGTCCCGCCGCTGCGGCCGCAGCTCCAGCGCCGGCAGCCGCTCCGCTCGATGAAAGCAGCGTCGGCCCGCTCATCTCGCTCGATCAGGCCATGGAAGCGCTGACCGCCCGCGTCCGGCCTGCCGTGGTGAACGTCAACGTCACTTCAAAAACGGGTCAGCATCAGATGGCTGAGGAAGAAGGGCAGGACGGTCAGGAGCAGCCGCAGCAGCAACAGCAATTTCCGCAGTTCTTCGGTCCGGGTTCGCCCTTCGGCCAGTTCTTCCAGGGTCCGATGCAGCAGCAGCCCTCCATTGAACATGGCCTGGGCAGCGGCGTGATCGTCTCGCCCGATGGCTATATCGTGACGAACAATCACGTGGTCGCGGGCGCCATCAACATCAGCGTCACCATGAGCAACCGCGACATCTATCCGGCGAAGCTGATCGGCACCGATCCGCTCACCGACCTCGCGGTCATTAAGATCGAAGGTCACGACTTCCCCAGCATTCCGTGGGGCGATTCGGCGAAGCTCGAACCGGGTCAGCTGGTGCTTGCCTTCGGCAACCCGTACGGTTTCCGCTTCAGCGTTACGCGCGGCATCATCAGCGCGCTCGATCGCGCCAATCCGGATTCCGATCGCCGCAAGCCGGGTGAATTCATCCAGACCGATGCTGCTATCAATCCCGGCAACTCCGGCGGCGCCCTGGTCGATGCGCGCGGTCAGCTCATCGGCATCAACACCTTCCTTTATTCGCCGACGGGTGCATTTTCCGGGATGGGCTTTGCGATTCCGACCAAGATTGCCGAGCCCACGGTCAACGCTCTCATCCGCGACGGCAAAGTGGAGCACGGTTACATCGGCATCTCCATTGAAGACGTGACGCCCGACAGCGCGAAGTTTTTCGATGTGAAGAAGGCGGTCGGCGCGGTCGTCTCCGACGTCACACCGGACTCGCCGGGCAGCAAAGCCGGCCTGAAGACCGGAGACGTGATCACCGCCTTCGACGGCAAGCCGGTCGGCGATGCTGGAGAACTGCAGATGGAAACGAGCCAGAAGCGGCCCGGCGACACCATTCACCTGGAGGTGATGCGCGACGGGAAAACGCTCGACCTGCCGGTCACGCTGCAAACGGTGAATGGTGGCCGCGAGGAGGTTGTTGCACAGAACGGTAGCGGCAAAGGCCGCTGGGGACTGGGTCTGGCCGATCTCACTCCCGATGTCCGCCAGCAGGTGCAGGCGCCGGAGAGCGTTCACGGCGCGGTGATCCAGAACGTTCGCTCGGGTAGTCCCGCCGATGACGCCGGTCTCCAGCGCGGCGACATCATCGTCTCCGTCAACCGCAAGCCGACGCCCTCCGCTTCCGACGTGGCCCAGCAGCTTTCCAGCGTTCCCAAAGGACAGGACGCGCTGGTGCTGGTCTGGTCGAACGGCGGAAACACCTTCCGCGTTCTTCACCCTTCCGAGGGCTAAGCGCTGCAGGCCCGCCCACAGCGCAGCCGGTTCCAATCCGCCGGCTGCGTTGCCTTTCATTGCGAGTCTCGATGCGGAAGCACGGCCCGCTGCTCCAGCAGCCAGCCGACCAGTTCTTTCCCCGCTGCGAAGTTGTCGTACTCCCTCGGAAGCTTGCGGCCATCGGTGTACTCGTTGTAGAGCCACGGATCGGTGACCGCGACTACCATGCCTTTCCCGTATTTTGCCCAGGCCATCAGGAGGTTTCCTGCTTTGTCCCTCAACAGCGGAGCCGCATCCCCCGACAGCGTGAGGGAACAGGTGTCCTTCATATACAGCACATGCGGATGGGTGAAGGGCGGGCTCGGCGTCGGGATGTCGATCCGCCCGGCCGGAAAGTCGTCACCCACCACGTGGTGCACCAGCACGTTGTTGAAGTGGAGGCCAAATTTATCCGCCAGCAGATCCATATGCGGAATATCCGCGTTCGCTGGGTCGTTCTCCATCATCAGCAGCACGCCGCCGGATTGAACCCACGCTGCAATCTGCTCCGCGTCGTCGGCCGTCATGTAATGCGGATCGGGATTCTTCGCGGGGTTATCCGGCGAAACAATGATGTAGAACTGAGCGGCGCTCAGCTTCGCGGCCGTGGGAGCGCTGTCGAGGGTCTTGGTCTCGACGCCGTAACTCCGCCAGATGTGCCCGAACAGCAAATCGCCGGAATTCGAAGAGTCGTCCCATTTGTAGTGAAAGAGCTCCATCTGGCCGGCCGCATTTTTACGCGTCTGGCTGTTGTACCAGGCGTCGAGCAGAGCGGTTTTTCCCAGTCCCGACGTGGCCCCGCGCATCTCCATCTCACTCGCCGCAAGGAGAAGAGCGCCCACTCCCTTGGGATCGTTGCTCACCACCGGCTCCGATAAGTAGTACGCATAGCTGCCGTCGCGATGCCCGCCGCCGCCGAGTCCCGCGGAGTTCACCGTTCCCGTCAGCGTCACACTGCCGTCGCTCTCTGTCTGGATAAAATGGGTTTGAATACCGCTCCACGCGCGGTCCGCATTGTCCTTATAGCTGCGCGGCAAATACCCCATCCGCACACCCTTTGCCAGCGCGTACGTGAACATGCACGCCGCCGAAGACTCGAAATAGTTTTCCTTCGCCCCTGGCTGATCCATAACCTGATACCAGAGTCCGCTCTCGCGATCCTGGTAGCGCGCCACCGCCGCTGCCGTGCGGCGCAGGATGGCCAGCAGCTCCGCGCGTCCCGCGTCGTGCTCCGGATACCACGGCAACGTGTCGACCAACGCCATGAGATACCAGCCCATGCCCCGCGCCCAGAAGCTCGGCGAGTCACCCGTGGTTCGATTCGCCCAAAGCTGCTGCTTCGACTCGTCCCAGCCGTGGTACAGCAGTCCGGTCTTTCTGTCGCGCGCGTGCTGGTCCATCAGGACGAACTGCCGCGCGATCTCCGCAAAATCCCGAGGCTCCTGAAACTTCGCCGCATACTCCGCGTAGAACGGCTCCGCCATGTAGAGCCCATCCAGCCACATCTGGTTGGGATAGATTCCCTTGTGCCAAAATCCCCCCGAAGGGTTCTTCGGCTGCTCGGCCAGCTGCTTCCGCAGCAGAGTGGCCGCAACGTAATAGCGTTTGTCCTGCGTCACTCCGTACAGCAAGAGCAGTTGACGACCCAGCAAAATGCTGTCGAGCGTCTTTTCGTTCGCGTCGTAGGTCGCGATCGAGCCATCGGGGGAGACAAAGGCATCGACAGACTGCTTCACGTAGCGGTAGTCGTCGCCGTTCGCCGAGTCCAACCAAACGGCATCCATCCCCTCGAGCAACGTGCCGAGCTCATAGTTCCAGCGCCACTCGGCACCCGCGGCGGCGAAACGCCCCTCCGGCCATCGCTTGATGGTGGTTTCCGCCATGCGCTCGGACCATGGCGTCTGCTGGGGGTGCGCGATGCCCAGGGTAGAAGCAATCAGAAAAATCGCAGACCAACCGATCTTCCGGAGTAGGGCAGGGAAGTGCATCGAGTCTCGTTTGTGCGGCACATGGAGTATGTAACCAGAACTTGCCGCCTGGTGTCGCGGCCAACTATTTTCGCCCCCCTATTGCATTCCCATAGCAGTGCGTGCTACCTATTGTGTAGCAATAGGAGTCATCGATGGGAGACAAGACCGACGTCTGGCAGGGAACTCTGGCGCTGATGGTGCTGAAAACCCTCGAATCCATGGGGCCACAACACGGCTACGGCATGGCTCGCCGCATCGAGCAGACCAGCGGCAATCTGCTCACGCTGAACTACGGCACGCTCTATCCGGCTCTGCTCAAGCTCGAACAGGAAGGCGCCATCGCTTCGGAGTGGGGCACGTCAGATAACAACCGCAAGGCGAAGTTCTACAAACTTACCCGCGTCGGACGGAAGATGCTGGAGCGCGAAGCGCGCAACTGGGAGCAGGCCACGGCGATCGTCGCGCGCTTTCTCTCGCCGGCGGAGGAAGCCTGATGCGCCGGCTCCGTGCGTTGTGGATGCGCATTCGTGGCCTCTTCGGCACGCACCCCACGAATGACGAGATCTCCGCCGAACTCGAAAGCCACCTCCAGTTGCACATCGACGACAACCTCCGCGCCGGGATGACCCCCGAAGAGGCCCGGCGCCAGGCGCTGATCCAGCTGGGTGGAATCGAGCAAACGCGGCAGGCCGTGCGCGAGCGCAACTCGCTGCCCTGGGCCGAAACCATCGCCCAGGATCTCCGCTTCGCCCTCCGCCAGCTACGCAAGGCGCCCGGCTTTACGACGGTCGTCATCGTCACCCTTGCCCTCGGCATCGGCGTCAACACGGCGCTGTTCTCCATCGTGAACACCGTGCTGCTACACCCCATCGACCTGCCTCGCCCCGGCGAGCTGGTCGCGGTCGACGCTTCGAAGCCCAACTTCGAAACCGGATCCATCTCCTATCCCAACTTCCGCGACTGGCAGCGCGACAATCGCAGCTTCTCCGGCCTCGCCATCTTCCGCCACATGGGATACGTTATGACCGGCACGGGAGAGTCCGAGCGCGTCAGGGGCAATCTCATATCCGCAAACTTTCTGCCGCTCCTCGGGGCCAAACCGGTGCTCGGCCGCCTCTTCGCTCCCGGTGAAGACGAAATCGGCCGCGCGCCCCTGGTCCTGCTCGGCGCTGGATTCTGGGCCCGCAAGTTCGGCTCCAATCCCAACGTCATCGGCCGCTCCATCACCCTTGACGGCAAGGACTATACCGTTATCGGCATCATCCCCGCCTCCTTCGATCTCAACTTTGGCGCCTTCATCGCCGAAGACATTTACGTCCCCATCGGCCAGTGGGACACCCAGGCGCTCAAGCTTCGCGGCGCAGGACTCGGTATTCATGGCGTCGCTCGCCTCAGGCGCGGCGTGACCCTCGCACAGGCCCAGGCCGACATGAACAATGTCACCGACCACCTTGCCGCCGTCTATCCGGAGACCGATCACGGCCTCCGGGCCAACATCCGGCCTCTGCGCGACGTCGTCGTTGGCGAGGTGCAGCCGGTTCTCTTCGTGCTGCTCGCGGCCGTCGGCTTTGTCCTGCTCATCTCCTGCGTCAACGTCGCCAATCTGCTGCTGGCCCGGTCGAGTGCGCGAACACAGGAGTTCGGCGTTCGCCTGGCGCTGGGTGCCAGTCGTCAGCGCATCGTCCGGCAGGTCCTGACCGAAAGCACTTTGCTCGCGCTGGCCGGCGGCACGCTGGGACTCGGCCTGGCCGCCGCAGGAATTCGCGCAGCCGTCCGCCTGGTTCCGGATGCTCTTCCCCGCGCCTCTCATATCCAGCTCAGCCCTGCGGTCCTGGCCTTTACCTTTCTC
>Ga0302319_10005560_pt1 | contig 25297 bp, 18 predicted proteins | sample Bog_T0_2_FD_203319 | JGI IMG/M metagenome (GOLD analysis project Ga0302319, IMG submission 203319) | Peat permafrost microbial communities from Stordalen Mire near Abisko, Sweden - Bog_T0_2 | ecosystem: Environmental > Terrestrial > Soil > Wetlands > Peat | place: Sweden: Abisko, Stordalen Mire...
TCTCGCATCGGTCGACAGGAGGTTCGGCATGTCGCGAACAAAGATCTCTGCCTTGTACGCGCCGGCTTTGCCGTAAACGGCTTCGTAATATTGATCCTCGGCGCTGATTCAGCTACCGCGCACCTCGGTGTAGCTGCCGTCGGAAGGCCGCCGGCATTCACATCGAAGTCGAACGCAGGACCGTTGGTGGGCCAGCGCGTGTAGCGGTCGTAGAGCGCGGTTTTATCGGCGGTGGTATGCAAATACCCGACATCGAAGGTTCCGTAAATTTGCCAAACGCTCAAGGTCTCCGGATGCAGCTCGGCCGTGGGAGTCGCATACAAGCTTCCCGTCGGCGTGCGATGCAGCCCTTGCTCGAGCCAGCTCGTTCCGTCCGGATCGAAGGATTGGGTCGCTTGGCCGCCCGTCGGATCGAGTTTGTTGGCGCGCCACGTATCGACCCGCTTGACGGCGGTTCCCGGCAATTTCCGTGAGTGGGCGGTTCGGTGGGACCAGAGCGTCAGCTGGCGCAGCGCCGCAATGCGCCTTCACCCGAGCTGCGATGTGTAACCGATGTCTTGTTCTTCATTGCGCTTGTAACGCGGGTCTCCAGGTGCGAAATCCACGCGCAATACTTTCTCGCCATTCTCACCTTGGACGGCGGCTGCTGGGTTCGTCAGCACGAACCAGGGTTGACGTGACAGAGGGCGTCATTAATCACCATTAAGAAAAGGCTATGATCACTCACCAACCAATACTTCGCGCATTTGCATACTTCGCTGTTATTGCCGGCACTCTTCAGGGCTGCGCAACATACAAAGACTGCGGATTCGGCGGCTGCGCTGGAGACGCGCAAATCACAGCAAATGTTAAGACTCTCCTTAATCAACATCCGGAGTTGGCCGCCAATTCTATTCAGGTGCAAACCTTGGATCACGTGGTATACCTCGATGGATTCGTCGCGACAGGATTAGAGAGCAGCACGGCGGAGTCGATTGCGCATCAGGCACCGAGCGTCACGAAGGTCGTGAACTCGATCGCGGTGTCGCATTAGCAATGGGATCGGCTTCGCCGAAGCGGTCGGACGCCTCGCGGGTAGCATCGCACCCGCGTTCTCGAGCGCGCAGGTTCGTCGCGAGTGAGCTGCCGCGGAGATCGTGATGCTCGTGGGCGACGAGCGTGCGATGGTCGCGGTCGCTGAAGAGACGCCTGCTCAGCTTGCCGCGCTGCAGGCGTTGCGCGCGGAATCCAAACGTTTACGCGAGAGATGGACAGGTGCGAGCAGACATTCCGCGCATTCTGTTGAGCGTCTACACGGGCACGCAGCTAAGCGAACGCGCGCAGGCTGCCGGGGTGGGGTGTTGTCCGAGGTTCAATATTCTGCCTTCTCACCCTTCGCGGGCACTGAGGTTGCAACGCCTGGTGTGCCGGCGTAGGTAATGAGCAATACCGCCGGTTCGTCGCCTGCTTCCCCTCGATGCACATCGTCGACCGATTCCCCAACGGCTTGCCCCTGATGAACGACAAGAGTCTTGCCACCGGCCCTATCGTGCAGTGTGAGGGTTCCGGAAAGGACGTATACGGCATTTGGAATTGGATGCGAGTGCCATGGCAGCGAGGTATGCGGTGCGATCGTCACCTTGAGGGTTGTGAGTTGGGGTTGTCCGATCGGATAGTGCGTATAAGGTTTGCCATTCCAGGATTGCGTGGTCTGCAGCAGAGTTTCACGTTGGGCAGTTGCGACCTTTGCGGGAGCCTTCTGAGCGGCGACAATCGACGCCATTGCAGCCAGACCGCCTGCCAGGAAAAGAGTCCGCACGCCTACAGGGATGCGATATTTAAAAGTAGTCTCGCGTGTCAGCATAATCTCCACCTCAAGGTTTGTTTCCAACTTCTGGATCCAGCTTCCCAAGGGGTTGTTGCACATCGATTTCGAAAGGAGCGCTTTGAGTTTCCGTTGTAGCATTCAGATTGCGTTACCTCGACCCAAAAACAATGCACGCATTTCATTTGTAATTGAAGCGCTTCGCGCAGTAACGCCCTTGAAACGAGTTTCGTGCAGCCTCTCTGCTGGCATGAATTGGAGAATGTGATGGATAAGTTTTCCAGACGGAAATTTGTCGCAACGATCGGTGCAGCGACCGTGGCGCCGGCGTCTGCGTTGTTGAAGGCCGCCCCTGCGGAAGCGGTGGCACCTCAACAAATGGCGCAACGCGGCTCTGCCACCCTACCTGCTAAGCCGCTCTATCTCTTCTTCAATCTCGCCGAAGCAGCATTCATCGAGTCGGCGTGCGAGCGTCTGATTCCAGCGGACGAATCCGGACCGGGCGCATTGGGCGCCGGTGTGCCCAATTATTTGGACAAGCAACTGGGCGGCGCGTGGGGGTCTGGAGAGCGACTCTACCGCAGCGGACCTTGGCAGTCCGGCTCGCCATCGCAAGGGTATCAATTGCCGTTCACGCCGGCGGAGCTGTTTCATGTGGCGCTACGCGCCGTCAATCGCAACTTCGAATCTCAGGGCGCCGCCTTTGGCACGCTCTCGGCCGAGGCGCAGGACGCTTACCTCAAGACATTGGAAGCGGGCGGTGTGGACTTGGACGGAGTGCCTTCGGCCGTGTTCTTCGACATGCTATTGCGGATGTCGATAGAGGGATTCTTCAGCGATCCGGTGTATGGCGGGAATCGCGATATGGTGGCGTGGCGAATGATTGGGTTTCCCGGGGCTTACGCGGACTACTACGAGGCCATCGATCGGCACGGTGAAAAATTTGCGCGCGAGCCGATGAGCATCGGAGAGGATGCCCTACGCCACGTGCACATCGATCCGAACATTCCCGCGAGCCTATAAAACGAGCCCCGCGTGTAAGAGACGAGAAGGTTACGAGCTATGGTACAGCGCCTGAAAGAAGTGGATGTCGTCATCGTCGGCGTCGGCATGGTCGGCAGCATCGTCGCCAAGGAATTAGCCGCGGCCGGCTACAAGGTGGTCGGTCTGGAACGGGGCGAAGCTCGGTTCACGGTGCCGGAGTTTCAAAGTCCCGCAGTGCATGACGAGCTGCGCTTCGATATTCGCAAGGCGCTGATGCAGGACAACACCCGCGAGCCGGTGACCTTTCGTAATGCCAGTTCCGAGACGGCCCTGCCGGTTCGTCGATGGGAGTCGTTTCTGCCGGGTACGGGTTTGGGCGGTTCGATGGTGCACTGGAACGGACAGACCTACCGATTCCAGGCGAACGATTTTGAACTTGCGACGCGCACCAAAGAGCGTTATGGGAAGAATTTCTTAGATAAAGACGTCACGATTCAAGACTGGGGAGTGACGTACGCGGAACTCGAGCCGCACTACGATCGGTTCGAGTATCTTTTGGGCACCAGCGGAAAGGCGGGAAACATCAAGGGCGAGATCCAACCAGGCGGTGATCCCCACGAATCGCCACGCTCACGGGAGTACCCGACCCCGCCGCAGAAGGAGCATTTTCAGGGCGCCCTGTTCCGCAAGGCCGCCACCAGCCTGGGATATCACCCTTTTCCCCAGCCCTCCTCAAATCTGAGCCAACCGTACACAAATCCGGAGGGAGTCAAACTCAACGCCTGCGTTTTCTGCGGATTCTGCGAGAGATATGCCTGCGAACACTACGCAAAGTCAACGCCACAAACCGTGATTCTGCCCGTGCTGCTGGCGAACTCGAATTTCGAGTTGCGCACTGGCTGTCAGGTTCAGCGCATAAATCTGGATTCCTCCAAGAAAAAGGCGACCGGTGTGACGTATATCGATACCGCGGGTCGCGAATTCGAGCAACCCGCATCGTTGGTTATCACAGCGTCGTTTGCGCTCAATAACGTGCGCATGTTGCTGCTCTCGGGGATTGACAAGCCCTACAATCCGCAAAGCGGAACGGGAGTCGTGGGCCGCAATTACGCCTATCAGACCATGAGTTCCGTGGCCGCCTTTTTCGACCAAGATGTGATCATCAACCCGTTCATGGCCTCGGGCGCCTCGGGAACGTTGATCAACGATTTTGCAGGCGACAATTTCGACCATTCCGGACTAGGATTCATCGGCGGAGCCTTCATCGGTGCGGTCAATACCAATGGCCGTCCCATTCAGTACCACCCGGTGCCGCCGGGTACTCCCGCCTGGGGCCAGGGATGGAAGGAAGCTGTGGTCAAACACTACAACCACACCGTGATGTTTAGCCTGCACGGCAGTTCGGTGTCGACGCGGCAAAACTATCTCGATCTGGATCCAACTTACCGGGATGCGTGGGGTCAACCGCTGCTGCGCATGACTTTTGATTTTCCGCAGAACGATTTGAAGATGGCGGCCTACGTCACAGCCAAGGGTGTCGAGATCGGCAAAGCCATGGGCGCGAAGCTGGTCGCCGGTGCGCCGCGCAAGGCCCCCTACACAACGACGGTGTATCAGACGACGCACAACACCGGCGGCACTGTGATGGGCAACGATCCTCGGACGAGCGTCGTCAATCGCTATCTGCAATCCTGGGATGTCCCGAACGTGTTCGTCATCGGAGCATCGGCTTATCCGCAGAATGCGTCCTGGAATCCGACCGATACATTGGGTGCGTTGACCTATTGGGCAATCGACGCCCTTAAGAATCGGTACCTCAAAAATCCCGGTCGCTTGGTGTCCGCGTGACACGCGTCATGCACCCCTGCTCATCTGCCATGGTCTTTCTGCTAGCGCTTGGAGCGAGCGTCATTGTCGCCGCCGCTTCCCCTAAAGCCGGACCCGAGTCGGCGAAGCGACCGGGCCCCGCTGCGGCGGTGATCTGTCAGAGCTGTCACGGTGCGAACGGCGAGGGGGCGCCGGCGGCTAAAATTCCTCGACTCGCGGGGCAGTCGGCAGACTATCTCGACAAGCAACTGCGCGACTACGCCTCTGGCGCCCGCAGCAACGAGGTCATGCAGAATTTCGCCAAGCCTCTGAGCGAGGCGGATCGCGCGGAGGTCGCCGCGTATTTTGCATCACTCACGGCTCCCTCTATTGCACCAAATCCCAGGGCCACTGATTCCCAATTGGCGAGGGGCCGTCAATTAGCCCAACAAGGATCAGAGGCAGAGCGCGTGCAGGCCTGTGATAACTGTCACGGGCCTGACGGGAGCGGCGTGCCCCGTTCGGCGCCTTACCTAGCCGGGCAATCAGCTGACTATCTCGCCGCCGAACTGCAGTCGTGGCGGGAGGGTAAGCGCAAAAACGATGCCGGCAAGCTCATGTCCTCGGTGGTGCAGCGATTGAACGATGCCGACGTCTCGGCTGTGTCCGCCTACTTCTCGAGCCTTGCAGCACCATAGAACCCGTACCGTAAACGCTGAGAGGTCACTCAGCGATCAGGAGGACAGCCATGCGCACACTTTGCCAATTGTCGTTTATCGCGGTCATCGCGTTGTCGTTCAATGCCGGCGCCGACGAGCCCGAACCACAGCCCGTGCGTACGCTGTTCTCGCATCACGACCAATCGGGGGTAGCCGGCAAGGAAATCGTCATTGGCACCGCGATGCTGCCGCCCGAATCGACGATCGGTTTTCATACTCATCCCGGGGATGAGAGCGGGTACGTCCTCAGAGGGAGACTGATTTTGAAAACACGTGGCCAGCCCGATCGGATACTGAATCCGGGGGATAGCTTCTTTAATGAGCGAGGCGCAATCCATAGCTTGGTCGCTGCACCCGGAGGCGAGGGCGGCACGGCCGTATCGACTTGGATCGTCGACAAAGGAGCGCCACTCTCGACGCCTGTTCGGTGACGAGCGCAGCGATCGGCGCGGATCAGCGAAGCCCGAAAAAATTTTCAGGTTGAGGCCCAACGACTCAGTCATACGGGCAGTTTCGGTTGGAAAGTGTCCAGCGGAGAAATTTACTGGTCAGAGGATACCTTCCGAATCTTCGAGTTCGACCGGGCGACTTCGCCTACCGTAGAACTGGTCATGGGCCAACGGGTTCACCGGAAGATGTGGCCCCCTGGCGACAGGTGGTCGAGCGCGCAAGGAACGCGGGACGGGATTTCATCAGTATCGATTACAAATGCCCGACGGCAGGGTCAAACATCTCCATGTCCTCGCCCATGCCGTCCGAACTGAAACGGGCGACATCGACTTCGTTGGAGCAGTGAAGGACGTCTCCGAGGAGAAGCACGCACAGGCTGAGCGTGAGCGGCTCGAGCAGCGGCTGTGCCAGGGCGAGAAAATGGAATCGGTAGGAAGGCTTGCCGTCGGTATCGCGCACGATTTAAACAACGTGCTGGCGGGCGTGTTCGCTTACGGCGAAATGCTCTTTCGAGGAGACTCCCGAGCACTCCCCGCATAAGCACTATGCGAAAAACGTGCTCACCGCCGCGACGCGTGACCGCGCGCTTGTCGATCAGATTTTGGCTTACAGCCGCAGCCAGATCGGCAGGCGCACACCGATCGACATCGGGCCGGTCGTGGCCGAGACGCTCGAGCTGTTGCGCGGCTCGCTTCCCGCCGGCATCCGTCTGGAGGCGAGCATCCCGGAGTGGCCTCTCCAAGTGGTCGGTGATGCAACTCAGCTGCACCAAGAGGTGATGAACCTGTGCAGTAATGCGATCCAGGCCATGAGCGGAGATGGGAGCTTGCATGTGGCACGTGAGGCCACGGACATCTCCACAGAGCGAGTGCTCACGCACGCAACACTTTGGCCGGGCCATGACGCGCGCCCGAACTTCGAGGACAACGGATGCGGCACGGACGAGGCGACGCTCTCGCGCATATGCGAGCCGTTCGACCACCAAAGAGATCGGCCGCGGTACTGGCCTCGGTCTGTCGTTGGTGTACGCGATCATCACCGACGCGCGTGGCGCGATCGATGTACGTAGCATCCTCGACCAAGGCAGCACCTTTGCCATCTACTTGCCCCGCGCACAGGTCACCGCGGCACGGGGATTGGACCGCTCTGCGGATCGGAGGGTGCCGCGATGATTTCACCCGTAATGGAGACGCGCGGGGGCGTAATGCTGCGGAAATGCACCCGCGCGAGGATTCTGATGGTTGATCTCTATGCGGTGGAACGAATGCGACGATGAACTTCGAGATATTGCAAATGCGAGATTTAGTATCGCGATTTAGTTCGCAGCGAAAGGAGTATGGGAAATGAAGTATAGGAAACTAGGGAATACGGGACTCATCGTGAGCGAGGTAGCGCTTGGCACGATGCAGTTCGGCGGCAAAATGAACATGGGCAACCTCGGTCAGGAGGACACGACGCGAATGGTGAACCTCGCCCTGGACAGGGGCATCAACTTCATTGATACCGCGGACGTATACAGCCTTGGGGAGAGTGAGACTTTGGTGGGCAATGCGTTGCGGGGCGTGCGGCAAGAAATCGTCCTGGCGACCAAAGTCCGGCTCCCCATGAGCAAAAATCTCAATCGGAGCGGGGCGACCCGCGTCAACATCATGCGCGAAGTGGAGGATAGTCTCCAACGGCTTCAGACCGATTACATTGATCTTTACCAGGTGCACGGATGGGATAGCAACACGCCTCTCGAGGAGACGTTGCGGACGCTCGACGATGTGGTGCGGCAGGGGAAGGTCCGCTATATCGGGCTCTCCAACCTCATGTCATGGCAGGCGGCCACCGCGGTTATGTTGCAAGAGCGCCTGGGATTGGAAAAATATGTGACGGCGCAGATGTACTACAGTCTCGTCGGCCGGAGTCTCGAATACGAGTTCCAGTCGTTCGCCGAGTACCACAAAATCGGTATCCTGGTCTGGAGTCCGCTTGCCGGCGGTTTCCTTTCGGGTAAGTACAGCCGTACCAACCCTACTCCTGCCGGCACACGATTCGCCGACGCCGGTTCCTTCGTGCCCTTCGACAAGGAGATCGGCTACCGCGTCGTGGAGGTGCTGAAGGAGGTGGCCGGTCGGCACGACGCAAGCCCGGCCCGTACGGCGTTATCATGGGTGCTGGGACGGCCGGCTGTCAGCAGTGTGATCGTCGCCGCCCGCACGCTTTCGCAACTGGAAGATAACATCGGCGCGATAGACCTGCGACTCTCGGACGAAGAGGTCCGGCTTCTGGACGCGGCATCGGATCCCGGCATCCCGTATCCGAAGTGGATGGTCCTGCAACTCGACACCGCGGAAGACCCCCGTTCGAAAGCTCTATATCCCGAGCGCTACCTTGATGGCGGTCCCTGGAAGGATCTCCGCGGGACCCGGTGGTCCGGCTGAAACGCTCGCCAAAGGAATTTGAATATGAATGCAATTACTAGCGAAAAGAGCAAACTAGGATTTGTCGGCGTCGGCTACATGGGCCGGCCGATCGCGCAGAGGTTGCTTGAATCCGGCTTCACGCTGGGTGCCTACGACCGGGGGCGGAGCAAGGCGGAACAACTGGTCCCGCATGGCGGCACAGTCGCGGAAAGCGTGGCAGAACTATCCTGCAGTTGCGACGTGATATTGTCCTGCCTGGCGACCGATGAAGCTGTTCTGAACATCTACAAAGGAGCAGACGGCGTGTTTGCCAATGCGCGTCGCGGGTCGCTGGTCATCGACCTAAGCACGGTGAATCCGCAGACCTCCCAGGAACTCTCGAGACTAGGCTCCGAGCGTGGAGTTCATGTCCTCGATGTGACCATGTCGGGAAGTGTGCCGGTCGCCGAGCAGGGGGCGTTGACCCTGTTCGGCGGCGGAGATCAGGGTTGCTTCGCCGCCGCCGAGTCGATATTTAGAGTGATCGCCAGAAAGTACTTTTATCTGGGGCCGAGCGGTTCCGGAGCAACCATGAAGCTTGTCGTGAACAGCCTGTTGGGAATCGGGATGCAGGCAATTGCCGAGGGCCTTGCACTTGGAGAGAAGGCGGGTCTCGATCGCAATCGATTGCTCGAGGTTCTTTCACAGACTGCGGTCGTCGCTCCTGCCCATGTGGGCAAACTGGAAAGAGCGAAGAAGGGCGACTATAGCCCGCAATTTCCGCTACGGCTCATGAACAAAGATTTCGGTTTGATTCTCAGTCTCGCGACTGCGGTGGGCGCAAACATGCCTGCCACACGAGCTGCTTACGAGGTTAACGAAATGCAATCGGAGCAAGGAACAGAGCAAGACTTCTCTGCAGTGATTCTGCAAATGGAAAAGCAAGGTTCTTTGAATACCAAAGACAAAGGGCAGACTCGAGTTGGCATCGCTTCTGCGGAAACGTAGCACCTTATAAGGCTGCCCAAGCAAGTGAGGAGCGTCATGAAGCAGAATACGACGGCGGATGCGGTGGGATTTCGCAGGCGAGATTTACTCCGCGCCGCGGCTGCAGGCGTGGTCGTCGCGGCTGCGGCTGTGGGCACAGTGGTCGATGCTGGGCCTGTCGCCGCGACCGCGGGTGCGAGCAGGCCGCGCGGAGCTGGGATACGAGCGTTCAAACTCTACGTGGGGTCCGACCATGCGTCTCATGCGCTTGAAGGCACCGTAGATGAAACGGATCGCACCGATGTGATTGCCATTCACTTCAAAGAGACGCCGGCGCAGTCCTCGGAAGCTTGGCACGAAAGCCCAGAGTTTCAATTCGTGATTACGCTATCGGGAACTCTCGAATTTACTACCCGCGACGGCGAGACATTCGTGATGCGACCCGGTGATGTATTGCTCTCTGAAGACAATGTCGGCACCGGCCACAAATGGCGTCTGATCGACGATCAACCGTGGCGGCGCGCGTATGTGGTGCTGAAGCCGGGCGCCAAGGATTCCTTTGTGGCGAAGACCGGCGGTAATGCTAGGGACCGGGATACTACCTTGAAATGGCTCAGTGGATGATGTCGACCCGCGCGCTGAAGACATACCCCGCGCCGCGCTCGGTGCAGATGCACCGTAGTTTCGCAGGATCGCTCTCCAGCTTGCGGCGCAGCCGCAGGATCTGCGTGTTAATTGACGATCAGGTGCTTCGTCTGCGTCGCAAGATCGAGGTCGATCCGTCCCAACCGAAGTTCATCCTGACCGAACGCGGTGTTGGGTATTTGTTTAACTCGCCGGTCGAAGTTCTTTACCGACAGTTGCAACACTCGAGCGCTTTTGGCATCGCAGTAATAGCCGACCGCCGGGGCTACCGCCAAGGCGCGATTGTTACCCGCAGAGGTCGCACCGCAATTGAGGCTAGGTAAGCTTGAGGACCACCTTGATGTAGCCCTGCTCACGGGCGTCGAATTTTGCGAATGCCGTGGGCGCCTCATCGAGAGAGACGCGGTGACTGATGATGCGGCTGGGCTTGGCGGCTCCGCTCACGATCATCTCGCGCAGCTTGCGGTTCCAGCGCTCATCATCATCTCGGCCCATATGGATGCTGACATTCTTGTTGAAAAACTTGGACCACGGGACCATGAGCTTGCCCTCGGCGAGGGTCGCATCGACGGCGCCGCCATCCTTCGGGGGCCAGACCCCAACGATGGCGACCCGGCCCGCAGGATTCACGAGTTCGGCGATGGCCTCGGTCACCCAGTAAGGATCTTCCCGGGCGTAGTCTGCCCTCGAGCGAGCCTGGAACCCGATGGCATCGATCGCACAGGTGACACCCCCGAGCGGCGTCTCCTGGCGAAAGGCGGCGCCGCGCCGCAATTTTGACTGCTCGCGCCTTACCTCCTCGACGGGGTCGTTGCGCAGGAAATTGATGGGAATGGCTCCTAGCTCGCCAGCTTTCTCCAGGCGTTCTGGAATGGCATCGATGACGTAAATTCGCGCTGCACCGCGGAGGCGGGCAGCGTAGGCGGCCAGCAATCCAACGGCCCCTGCTCCAAAAATGGCGACGCTGTCGCCGGGCCCGACGTCGATGATCGCGGCGGCGTGATAGCCGGTGGTAAACGCGTCGGCCAGCAACACGAAGTCATCCTCCCACTGATCGCCTGGCTCACCGGGTAGCTTCAAGCAATTGGCATCCGCGAACGGCACGCGGAGCAGTTCCGCCTGGGCACCTTGGTAGCCGCCTTTATTTGGATACCCATAGGCTGCGCCGGCCAAACCAGGATTGGTTGTGAGGCACGACGACGAATGGCCTTCGACGCACATGGCGCAGAACCCGCAGCAAATATGAGTGGGAACGACGACACGATCTCCTTTGGCGATGCTGCTCACGGCACTGCCGACTTCTTCGACTACGCCCAAAGGTTCGTGGCCGATGACGGCGCCTTCGAGGCCCTGCATCCGGCCCTCATAGAAGTGGAGGTCCGTGCCGCAGATCGCACTCGAGGTGATGCGCAGCAGGACGTCGGTCGCTTCACGCATTTCTGCATCGCGAACCTCTCGGACGGCGATGCGTCGGGGTTCCTCGAGGATGACTGCTTTCATGGATTACCTTACGCCTCCCTTGGGCGTTGTCGAACCTGCCTCTGCCATCGTCTTGCGTTCCGTGCCGTTCTGCGGCGGTGCGGAATCCTCCCAGCCGCCGCCAAGCGCCCGGATGAGATCGACACTGGCTGTCAGCTGCAGAGTATCGAGATTAAGCGCCTCGAGCTGCGTCTGCAGGAGCGCGGTCTGCGAGGTGACGACGGTGAGGTAGTCGGTCGCACCCTGCTTGTAGAGCGCGAGAGAGAAGTCCAAGGTGCGCTGTGCGGCGTCGACGGCGGCCTTTTCATCGACGCTGGCGTCGTGGTAGTGATTGAGAGTGGCGAGACTGTCTTCGACTTGCTGAAATGCGCTCACGACCGTAAGCCGGTAGTACGCTGCGGAGGCATCGAACCCGGCGCGTGCTTGGGCGACCTGCGCGCGTCGCAGGCCGCCGTCGAAGACACTGAGCAGAGCGTTAGGCCCAACGGCCCAGAACGAGCTCGGCGCGCTCAGCCAGTTGGCGACGCTGGTGCTCTGGAAGCCGCCTTGAGCGCCAAGCGTGAGCGATGGAAAATACGCCGCGCGCGCGACTCCGATGCTGGCGTTGGCGGCCATCATGCGGCGCTGCGCGCCCGCAATATCCGGCCGGCGCTCGAGCAAGGTGGAAGGCAGGCCGGCGGGAATCTGCGGAAACTTGATGTCGACGATCTCGGCCTTGATTGAGAACGTTGAAGCCGACACACCGAGAAGGGCGGCGATCGCATGTTCCATCAGCGCGCGCTGTGACAGAGTCTGCGCGGCCTGGGAGCGTGCGGCATCGAGTTGAGTCTGCGCCTGCGAGACGTCGAGGCCCGGTGCAATGCCGGCCCCGTGGCGCTGCTGGGTTACCCCAAGTGCGTGCGCATAGGCCTGCACCGTCTCATCGAGGATGGCAGTGTCGCGGTCGAGGCTGCGCAGTTGAATATAGTCATCGGCCAGCTGCGCGAGCAGTGACAGGCGAGCATTCTCGAGGTCCGCAGCGGACGCGGCCGCATTGGCTTCGCCGGCGGCAACCTCATTGCGAATTTGCCCCCACAGATCGAGTTCATAGCTGACGTTGCCGCCGAGCGTGTTGGAGTTGTAGTAGGTTGGCGTGGTGGGGCCCCTGAGCGGCGCGTGGATCGATTCGCGATCGCGCTCGACGTCGGCGCTCAAGCCCAGCGTGGGAAAGAGCCCCGCGCGCGCCTGATCGGCAAGCGCCCGGGCCTGCGCGTAGTTTGCCAGTGCGGCGGCGAGCGTCGGGTTCCCGTCGATCAACCGCTTTTCAAGCTCGTCGAGCTCCACGTTGCCATAGAGTGCCCACCAGCTGTCGCGCGGCAGCCGGTCGGCCGGCTGTGCCTGGGTCCAGGGCCCGATCTCCTTGTAAGCATCCGCAGTGGGAACGACCGGGGTTTTCAACGGCGGCGCAAGCGAACACGCGCCAAGCAGCAGTGTCAGCGAGAGGCCCGCGGACCAAGATACGGCCTTAGCCCGCTGCATTTTTGTTCTTCGGCTTAGCACCGGCGAGTGCGCCGGCAGCCGCTGCACCGGCGAGGCGCACCTGGTCGCCATTGCCGATCCCATCGGGCGGGTTTTCAACCACGCGGTCGTTCGTCGCGAGGCCGGAGGCAAGTTCGACGATCGCACCCAGATCGCGTTCGATCGACACCGGCTTGAGCAGTACGCGGTTGCCGGCGCCGACGGTGGCGATGGAGAGCCCCTTGGCATCGAAAATCAGCGCACTCGACGGCACGCTGAGTACATGGTCCGCGGCGGCAATTTGCAGATGGATGCTGGCGTAGTCGCCCGGCATCATCTCACCCGCGCTGTTGTCAACGATGAGCTGCATTAGCGTCGTGCCGGTGGTTGGGTCAACAGCCTGGGACGAAGCCTCCACCGTTCCGCGATAGGTCTTGCCGGGATGTTCCGGTACGCCGATCGTGGCCTGGGTGCCCGGCGGCACGCTGGGAACATAGTTCTGCGGCACGTTGACATAAACGCGAAGCTTCCCTGTTTCGGAGACCACGAACAGCTGCGCGCCGCCGGCGGCGCCCACGTTGATCAGGGCGCCGATGTCGGTTGCACGCGCGGTGACGATGCCGTTGAACGGCGCGATGAGTCGTTTGAAGCCTTCCTCGGCGGCCAAGTGCTCGACGTTCGCCTGCGCCGACTTGACCTGGGCAATATTGGCGTTCCAGGTGAAGGTGCGCGTATCGACGTCTTGTTTTGCGACGGCGTCGGTGTTCGCAAGCGACTGCCACCGCTCGGCGCTGATCTGTGCGAGCTTGGCATTGGCCTGGGCGACGCTCAAATCGGCGCGCGCCTGCATCAGCTGCTGGTCGAGATCGGGCGTATCGATTTCGGCGAGCACGTCGCCGGCCTTCACCTTGTCACCGATATCGTGCTGCCAGCTCTTCAGGTAACCCGGGACGCGCGCGTAGATGGGCGCTTGAATATAGGCTTGCAGGCGTCCGGGCAAGTCCAAGCCCGCGTCATTCTTGACGCTTGCGGGAGTCACAAGAGCCACCACCGGTGCGGCCTGTGCTTCGGTCAAATCGCGAAGGCGGGCGTTTTGCGCCGCGCGGGTGCCGAGGCCGTAAGCGGCAACCGCAATGGCGAGAAGCGCGAATGCCCCCCCGAACAGGGTGAGGCGTCGCGGAACAGGGCGGCTGGGATTTCGATCAGGCGGGGGCATGGGCTGCTCCGAATTGAGTTGTCGGCGCCGGCTTGGGGGCGCGGTGCCGGTGGATAATGCTGAACATCACAGGAACGAAGAAGAGCGTCGAGACGGTGGCGAAGATCAGGCCGCCGATCACGGCGCGGCCGAGCGGCGCGTTCTGCTCGCCGCCTTCGCCTAATCCTAGCGCCATGGGGAGCATGCCGATAACCATGGCGAGTGCCGTCATCAACACGGGCCGCAGGCGCACGAATCCGGCCTCGAGCGCCGCTTGCGTCGCATCGCCGATCTCAATGAACTTCTCGCGCGCGAAGCTGATCACCAGCACACTGTTCGCGGTCGCAACGCCCATGCACATGATCGCGCCGGTGAGAGCCGGCACCGACAGCGTGGTCTGCGTCGCAAACAACATCCAGACGATACCGGCGATCGCCGCGGGCAGTGCGGTGATGATCACGAAAGGATCGCTCCACGACTGGAAGTTAATTACGACCACGAAATAGACCAATACGATGGCGCCAAGCAGGCCGAACAGCAGGCCGAAGTAGGCGCTGTTCATGGTCGCCGTCTGACCGACCAGGGCGACGATCGATCCTTTCGGCTTGTCGTTGTCATTCCTGGCCATGATCTTGCGGATATCGGCGGAGACTGCGCCGAGATCCCGCCCTTGAGTCGTCGCGTAGATCTCAACCATCGGAGCGATGTCGTACTGCGAGACCACCGCGTCGCTGTGGCTACGGCGGATGTCGGCGATGCCGCCGAGCACGGTGGTTGGTGCGCCGCGGGCGTTGATGGGCAGATTCTGCAGGGCCGGTAGCGTATCGATCTGATATTGCGGAGTCTGCAGGGCGATCGGGTACGTCACGCCGTTTTTCTCGTTGAGCCAGTAGGTGGGCGCTACCTGGCTGGAACTCGCTAGGTTGACGACCAGGCTGTTGGTCACGTCGGCAGCGGTCACGCCAGTGTATTGGCCCCGCGTGCGGTCCATGTTGACATCAATCGTCGGCTGCCGGGCCGACTGCTGGATGCGCGCATCGGCAACGCCCGGAACATGTCGAACCTGGGCGAGGAGCTTATTGGCGAAAGAATAGTCCGCGCCCAGATCGTTGCCGCGGACCTGCAGATCAATGGGCGCCGGCGCGCCGAAGTTAAGGATCTGGCTGACGATGTCGGCGGGCAGGAACGAGAACGTCGTGCCGGGGAAACGGCGGGGCAGTACATCGCGCAGACGACTGACATAGTCGGCGGTCGGCGCATGCCCCGGGTTGAGCGAGATTTGGATGTCGCCGTCGGACTCGCCGATCGTACCGGTGTTGTTGTAGATCGTATTGATCGACGAAAGATAGGTGCCGATGTTGTCCGCCACCGCCGCAACCTCGGCCGGGGGGATCACCTCGCGGATTGCCTTCTCGACCTCGGCGAAACTCGCGGCGGTCGCCTCGATACGCATCCCGACCGGTGTCCGCACATGCAGCAAAATCTGGCCGCCGTCGACCTGCGGGAAGAAATTGCGGCCGAGAAATGGCGCAAGCAGGAATGAGACCGCGATGAAGCCGGCAAATCCTCCCACGAACCACCTGCGACGCTCGATGGCGAGGGCGAGCAGATCGTGATACCCAGCGCGCAGCCGTGCAAAGGCCGCCTCGAAGCCGAGCTGAAAACGCACCAGCGGGTTGGAGGCTGGCGGTTCAGAATCCGTGCCGCCGGCGTGCCTCGCATGCATCCGCAGCAAATACTTCGCCATCGTCGGCACCAGCGTGCGCGACAGCAGGAACGAGAAGACCATGGCGAATATCACGCTCTCCGCCATCGGCACGAACAGGAAGCGCGCGACGCCGCTCAGGAAGAACATCGGAATGAACACGATGCAGATGCAGAGCAAGGATACAAAGGCCGGGATGACGATCTGGGAGGCGCCGTCGAGGATCGCGGCCTCAACCTCCTTTCCCTGTTCGAGGTGGTAGTTGATGCTCTCGATCGTCACCGTCGCCTCGTCCACGAGGATTCCCACGGCGAGGGCGAGCCCTCCCAAGGTCATGATGTTCAGCGTTTCGCCGATTGCCGAGAGTGCGCCGATCGCGCCCAGGATCGCCAGCGGAATCGAGGTAGTCACGATCAGGGTCGAGCGCCAGCTGCCGAGGAACAGCAGGATCATCAGGCTCGTGAGTGCCGCGGCGATCACGCCTTCGCGGATCACGCCCTGGATAGAAGCGCGCACGAATATCGACTGGTCGCCGATGGGCTTGATGTCGAGGGCGTCCGGCAGTGAGGGCTTGATGACCGTCAGCATCTTTTTGATACCGCTGACGATGTCGAGCGTCGAGGTCGCACCATTCTTGAATACGCTGATCAGCACCGAGCGATTGCCGTCCACGTGGACGACATTTGTCTGTACCGCACTGCCATTGCGCACATGGGCGACGTCCCGCATGTAGACCATCGCGCCCGCTACGTTCTTGATCGGTAGGTCGCCAAGCTCCGAGATTTTCGACGGCGCGCTGTTGAGGTTGACGGTGTATTCGTCATCTCCTATCTTTTCCGTGCCTATCGGAGTGATCAGGTTCTGTGCGGCAAGCGCATTGGCGACGTCGAGCCCGGTCAGGCCGCGCGACTCGAGCGCCGCGGTGTCGAGGTCGAACATCACCTGCGGCGACTTGCCGCCGAACGGCCAGGGAATGCCCGCGCCCTGCACCGTGACCAGGCGCGGGCGCACGAAGTTGACGCCGAGATCGGCGAGGCTCTGCTCGGTCAGCCCCTTGCCCGACAGCGCCAGCTGGATGATCGGCACCGACGAGGCGCTGTAATTGATGACCAGGGGCGGTGTCGTGCCGGCCGGCATCTGCTTGAGCAGGGTCTGCGATATCGCGGTGACCTGCGCGTTGGCGGTGGCAATGTTGACTGTGGGGTGGAAGTAGATCTTGACGATGCCGAACGTGGTATAGGAATTCGCCTCGAAGTGCTCGATGTCATTGACCGTGGTTGTGAGCGCGCGCTCGAATGGAGTGATGATGCGTCCGGCCATTTGGTCCGGCGGCAAGCCCTGGTATTGGAAAGCTACGCCGATGATCGGGATATTGATGCTCGGAAATATATCGACCGGCATGCGCGACGCGGCGAGCGTGCCCATGAGAAGAATCAGCAGGGCGGCTACGACAAACGTATAGGGCCGGCTGAGCGCGATGCGAACTATAGCAAGCATGGATATTCCTGACGGAGGGAGCTCATGGGGGGATTACATCAATGCCGGCTGCGCAACAGGAGGCGCCATGAACTCGGGTCCGACCGGATCGGTGACCGTCGCGTTCACGATGCGTTCAATCAGCTCGCGGTCAGCGCCATTGATCGACCAGCCGGCGATGCCGAGCGCCGCCTCCACCTGATCGGGGTGACGGCCGCCCCAGAGCGCTACGCCAATGCCCTTGTCGAGCATCCAGCGTACCGCGAGGTGAATCACGCGCCGCTGAAAGCGGCGCTGCGCGAGTTCATCGAGCTGGCGGGCGGCGCTGATATATTGGGCAAAGCGGGGCGACTGGAATTTGGGGTCGATGCGCCGCAAATCGTCGCCCTCGAACGTCGTGTCCTCGCGCATACGCCCGCTTAGCAAGCCCCGGCAGAGTGCACCATAGCCGAGTGTCACGATGTGGTTGGCACGGCAGTAGGGAAGTATGTCCGCTTCGATGGCGCGCTCGAAAAGATTATAGGGCGACTGCACCACGTGCAGAGGCGCCACTTGCCGGAAGCTCTCCATCTGCGCGACTGAGAAATTGCTGACGCCGATGGCGCGAATCTTCCCTTGCTCGTAAAGCGATCGCATGGCTTCGGCGGTTTCCTCCACCGGCACCAGAGGGTCGGGCCAGTGAACCTGGTAGATGTCGATATAATCGGTGCGCAGACGGCGCAGCGAGGCGTCGATCTCCTGCATGATTCGGGTGCGAGTCGCATTTCGATAGATCTTGCCGTCGCGCCATTGCAGTCCCGCCTTGGTGGCAATGACGACCTGAGTGCGCAGGCCGCCGAGAGCGGCGCCGACGATTTCCTCGGCTACGCCGAAGCCGTAGGCCGGCGCCGTATCGATGAGATTGATGCCTTGAGACAGCGCGGCATGAATGGTGGCGATCGATTCGTGTTGATCGGTGCCGCCCCACATCCAACCGCCCATCGCCCATGTGCCGAGTGCCACCCGCGATACCTTCAGGCCGGTCGCGGGGACCTCCACGAATTCAGTTTCGGCGGGGGTTGTCTGGACCTGAATTTGCGCTGACATTGGATTGAGTCTCCTGATTAAACGACTGACAACAGCATGGACGCGACGGATTTACACGGTGTTGCAGAATCCGCTGTCGCGATTACGTCTGAAACAGGGCAAGTAAGATCCGGAAGGGCAGCTGCCAGCGCCGCTCGACCTGCGCACTGCGGCTGACGCCGTAGAGGCACCAGTTGCAGAAGTGCTCGCAGTTATTGGTGAACAGCCGGTAGTCGTTCTCCCCGATGCGCGAGCGGGCGCGCCGCACGATTTCCTGAGACGAAAACGTTGGCCGCTCGTAATCAACGACTTGCACGGAGTGGCCGGCGGCAAAGGAGGTCAGCGACACCTCCTCGACCGGGCCGCATTGCCAGAAGCCCGATAGACCCGAGTAGTGCACCACGCGGCCGTGGCCGACATACATACCATGATGAGTGTAGCCACGGCGCGATGTCGCCAAGTGAGCTCCGAGGTGCGGCTCCAGGTGCTCCATATAATGTCCTTGTCGCCGGGGCGCCGTTCAGGGGGAACTTCGATCTGCTGCCGATCTCGGGGCACCTGAGCCAGCTGCCGTGTGCGCGGCTGTCGTGGTATCAACCGGAGGCTCAAATGCTAAACCGTCGGCGACAAACGCAAAAAGAGCAGCGGTGATCAGGAGCGCCGCGGCAAATGCGAACATTCGAATGGTATTCATTTGCAATTTCCTCGATTAAAGAAGGTTGACGTTGTCGCAAGCAAATCTAATCATCGTCCGTTGAGTGCGTGTTTCTTGCGCGTGCGCCGGCATTTCAGGTGAAACGGGCGATTCACTTCGGGTGGACGCGCTCTGCGGCAACTTGCGTCGCCGTCACGGGTTTGCCGTGATTTCCCCAGGAGCGGCGCTCATAGTTGATGATGTCGGCAATCGCGGTGTCGCTGAGCGTGTCGGCAAACGGCGGCATGGGCGCAGCGTAGACCGCACCTCCCGCCCGGCCGCCCTGCATACCATCGAGAACCACGTGAATGTGTTTCGAGGCGTCGTCTTTATTGACGACGCCGCTTCCCTGGAGGGGCGGAAACACGCCGGGGACACCTTCGCCACCGGCTTGATGGCAGGCGGCGCAGTGGGCGAGGTAAAGGTCCCGACTTCGGGCCGCATTGTCGCCCGTTTGCACGGACTCGCTCACAACCGCTGCCGTCCGGGTGAGCGCGCGCGAAGAGCGGTCGCCCTGAACCCCCATCTGCAGGGGCGCCGATTGCGGCGTGTCATTACTCGATTCGTCGTGCTCGTCAACGATGCACGAGAGTTCGCCAGCGGCCGGCTGGACCGTCATGTCTTGGCACGTCCGCGGCCCGGTCGCGACAACTTGCGTGCGCGCGGAACCCAAGGAAAAGTACAGCCGATGTCCATCTGGCGAAAAAGCGACGCCGCGAGCGTACTGATGCAGCGTCGGGGTTCCGGCCGTGATCTGCTCCGGTTTGCCGGTTGCCTCGAGGTCCCCATTTCGATAGCGCAACCGCACCAGGCCGCTGCTGCTGGCGATGTAAATCCACCGTGGGTTGGATCCAACAGGGTAAAACGCAATGCCGAACGGATGCTTCAGCCCACGCGCAAACACTTCATCGCGCAGCGGCGTTGCGTGGCCCGGGGAAAGACGCAATACCCGTAGCGCGTCGATCCGCGAATCGGCGACGAACAGATCACCGTTGGGCGCTTCGCGGATGATCCGCGGCTGTGCGAATGCACGCTCGCCGGCGAGCATCACCAAAAAGGAACTGGCGATCATCCACGAGTAACGAATCATTGCATACATGACTTGCTCCCCACCTCATTTGCAACGTCTGCCCGCAGTTATTAATGCCATCGCAGCATTCAGAATCGATTTCGACGCGGCTACCGGTGAAATCAAATCGACCTGGACCGTATGTCATTTGAAATTCGCGCATTTACTTTTGAAATCCCGCCGTAGCTCACGGCGCCAATAGTGACTTCCGTGGGCACCGCTCGAGACGAGTTGTCGTGGAGCGGCTCTCGCATGTAGACACCCGAAATCTAGAGGAGATTGCAACGATGAACGCTCGCGAATCGGACCATCTGACGCTTGGCACGCTGCCCACATCACCTGGGCTGGAGTCTCGCGCCGTCGCGGATATTGCTTCCGCCTTGACGGTCATCTTGGCCGACATGTTCGCCCTTTACATCAAGACGAAGAACTTCCATTGGCATGTCTCGGGCCCGCATTTCCGCGACTACCATCTTCTCCTTGATGAGCAGGCTGATCAGATATTCGCGGCGACCGACGCGGTGGCCGAGCGGGTGAGGAAGATCGGCGGAACGACATTGCATTCGATCGGACATATCGCGCGCTTGCAGCGCATTGCCGACAACGACGAGGGATACGTTGCGCCAGAGAACATGCTCGAGGAACTCCTAGACGATAATCGACGATTGGTTGTCAGCCTGCGAGCGGCGCATGCGCTATGCGATGAGGCCGGCGATGTTGCCGGGGCTAGCCTGATCGAGATTTGGATCGACGAGGCGGAGCGTCGCGCATGGTTTCTATACGAGGCCAGTCGTTGAGCGTCGACCAAGACCGACAAATAAGCGACACCTAGAATCGACCGAGCGTCTCAGCTAGGCAAGACGCGCCCAAAACAGTCCGCGAGGTCCTTTCTTTGGAGCGGCTTGCGCAACAGTTCGCGAATTCCGGCCGCCTGCGCGCGTTCGTGCAATTGTGAGCCGCCGAAGCCGCTCATCAGTACAATCGGTATGTCGGGCCGAAGTAACACAATTTCGCGGGCAAGATCGGTGCCGCTGAGTTCCGGCATCGATTCGTCGGTGAGGACGACATCGAAGCGCTGCGGCGCTTCGCGGAACGCCTGAAGTGCCACAATGCTGGAACTGAATCCGATGGGCTCATAGCCGAGCTCCGCCAGAGTTTCCTCGGCGAGTGCGACCAGCGGCTCTTCGTTGTCGACGATGAGTATCGTTTGGCCGCGACCACGCGGCAGCAGCGCCGTTGGTTCAGTCGATGGCGCCGCCGCTTCGCCGCTGCACGGCAACCAGATTGTGAAAGTCGTACCCAAGCCGACGACCGTGCTGACGTCGACCCCGCCGCCGAGATCCGCCACAATGCCGTGCACCAACGACAGACCCAGACCCGTTCCCTTGCCGGTGCCCTTGGTGGTGAAGAACGGATCGAACATCCGCTCCAGCACATGCGGCGGGATTCCACTTCCCGTGTCGCTCACGCGCAGCCGCACGTAGGGGCCCGCGGGCAAGGTACAGTGTGATAGGTCGAGAATCCCCGCGACATATTCGCGATCCAGCGACACGCTGAGCAAGCCGCCGTTTTCCATCGACTGCAGCGCGTTCGTACAGAGATTCATCGCGACTTGGTGCAGCTGCGTCGCGTCCCCGACGATTGCCGCGCCGCCAGCGTCGAGTCGTTTTACGAGCCGTACGCCGGGTGCGAGGGAGGCAGCGGAGAGCAGCTCGAGGGTTTCCTCGATAACGGCTTGAACGTTGATCGAACTAAGCTCGCTCACCCCGCTGCGGCTGAAGGCGAGGATGCGATCGACCAGCGACTTGGCGCGGCCGCCGGCGTGCATCACGTTATCGACGAACCGGCGCACGTCGCTGCCTTCGGCGACGGCTTGTTGGGCGAGCTCGCCATAGCCAAGAATCGCGCCGAGAATATTGTTGAAGTCGTGGGCGATGCCGCCGGCGAGTGTTCCCATCGCCTCCATCTTCTGCGACTGGCGAAGCTGGGCTTCGAGGCGCTCCTTTTCCGCCTCGACCTGCTTGCGCTCCGTAACGTCCTCGCAGGCCATCAAGACGATTGCACCGTTGGCCCGCGAAACGGCCTTTCCGGTTTCGCGCACCCAAAGCACCTTTCCATCCCTGCGCACCTTGCGTGCTTCCCAACTATTGGCCCGGCCCAAGTTCTCCAAGCAACCCTCCAAATATCCCCGGACAGCGTCACGATCCGACTCATAAATGACGCTGAGCACCGGCTGGCCGACTAATTCATCGACGCCGTAGCCCAGCTGCTCGGCGCCGAATGGGTTCAGTGCCATGATCTTGCCGCCGGCGTCGACCATGAAATACATGGTCGGGTTGTTCTCGAAGACATCCCGCCACTGCTCCTCGCTTTCGCGCAGTTCAGTCTCCGCCCGTTTGCGTTCAGTCACGTCGACGACCGTGCCCACTCGCTCAACCAAGGCGCCCGAGGCGTCAAAAATTGGATGGCCAACACTATGAACATGCTTGATCGATCCGTTGGCGAGAATGATCCGATAGTCGATTTCATACTCGGTCTGCGCAAGTCCGAAATCGTCAAACAAGTGCCGATCGTCGGGATGGAGGATCTCCCTCAGGGTGTCGCGGGAGATATTGGCATCGGGATCAAGGCCAAAGATTCGCAGCAACTCCGGTGACGCAACAAATGATCCAGACCTAGTATTGTGAGCCCAGCTGCCCGTCTTGGTCAGTGTCTGAGCCTCCGCCAGGTACGCCTCGCTTTGCCGCAGTTTCTCTTCAGCCTGTTTTCGGTCCTCGATGTCGTGCATCGTCAAGTACCATTGGAGGATGGTTCCCGTCGCGTCGCGCAACGGCAGGCCGCGGCACTGAAACCAGCGATACTGCCCGCTCGCGCTCAGAACACGCCTCTCGACGTCGAGAGGTTTGCCAGCCGACACCGCCTCGCGCCACCGCTTCTGTATCCGTTCAAGATCCTCCGGGTGAGCGGATTGCATCCAGCGAGCGCCCAGCCAGGCGTCTCTGGACAGGCCGGAATAGTCCAGGATGCTCTGGCTGACGAAGTCAACCGCTCCATCCGGCTCAGTTCGCAGTACGAATGCCGGAAGCGCATCGATGGTGGTACGAAGTTCCCGTTCGTCGCTGCGGGTACGCTCTTCCGCCTTTTTCGCTGCAGTGATGTCCATCACCGCCCCGGCGAACTCGACGCCTCCCGCTTCACCGGTCATCGCACGGGCGACGGCGTGAATATGTTTGATGCGACCATCGGGCATGCGCAGCCGGTATTCGTGTGAAAATTCGTGCCCCTGACGCGAGGCTTGCTCGACGACCCTGCGAAAGTCGGCGACGTCATCCGGATGGACGCGCTGCCGCATTAGCAGATCCACCGTCGGCTTTGTCGATCCGTCGAATTCGAAGATCCGGAAGGTTTCCTCCGACCAGTAGATTTGGCCGCTCGAGATATCCCAACCAAAACTGCCTGTGTGGCTTAAGTTCTGCGCCTGTGCCAAGTAGGTCTCGCTGCGCCGCAGGGCATCTTGCACGCGCCGACGCTCGCTGTTTTCCAGTTCGAGGTCGGCGTGCGCCTGTTTCAGGTCTGAATAAAGATAGGCGCTCTGCAAGGAGATCGCGGCTTGGGAGGCGAGCAGGCTCAACACCTCGATGCGTCCCGGCGTGAACACGTACGGGGTCAGATTATTCTCGAGGTACAGCACCGCGATCAGTGTGTTCTGTTTGATCAAGGGCAGGCACAGGACCGAACGCACACGGTTGCGGCGGAAGTAAGGATCAGCGGAATACGCGCCGTGCACGGCGGCATCATCCAGAATCACGCTCTCGCGTCTCTGCAAGACCTGCTGCAGGAGCGACTCAGGGAGGTCTTTGGCGGAGAGGCTCGCTCGACCGAGGCGGACCGTGATGGCATCGCGCTCAGTCGCGGCTTCCGCTTCGAGCCGTGGCACTCCTCCGTGCGTCACGATCAAAAGCCCGCGTTCCGCCCCTGCGTACTCGAGGGCTGTGCGCATGAGACTATCGAGCAACTGTTCGAGAACGATCTCACCCGAGACCGCCCGGGAAACCTTGATCACTGTGGCAAGGTCGAGGCCTTCGACGGAGGCGCCGATCGTGGCCGGCTGACGGGGCGGCGACGGCTCGCTCCGGAGGTGCGCAAAGGACTCCTCGAGCTGCCGTACCTTGCCAGTGGCGCCCCAATGCCGGTAGCCCTGCCACGCGCTGCGCTGATACGCCTGAGCAATCCCTGGGAAATCGCGCGCCGCATAGAATCGCGCAGCAAGTTCGTACGCCAACGCCTCGTTCTGCACGAAGCTATGTTCGGACGCGGAGCGGATGGCGTCCTCGTAGTAACGCATGGCGTCGAGGTCCCTGCCTTCGAGGCGGGCGATCTCGGCAGCAACGAGCGCGGCACGGTTCGTGAAGTTGGCAGGACAATGCTTGGCCCACACGGCGATCTGCGAATGGTGGGATGTGAGCGACTGAAAGTGCGCAGCGTACTCGGCGGGAATGGCCGAGTCACAGCATGCAGCGCGGGCGAGTGCGGCGTAAAAGTGGTATTCGGCGAACTCAGGGAAGCTTAGCGACATCCACAGCAGGGGTTGCGCCTTTTCGGCCGCTGCGACCGCCGATTCCGGCTGTCCCGCGAGGAGGCGTGCCTGTAATTTGCGTATCCAATGCCAGCAGGCCAGGATGGCCGGAGCCGACTCGAGCGCGTGCTCGAATCGAGCCTCGTCGAATTGATCGTCGGTGAACGATCCAAAAGCGGATGTCCGTCCACGCAGCGTCCGGATGAGCCGAAGCTGTCCGGCGATGAGTTCAACGATGAGCTCGTAACGCGCCTTCTGGGCGAGCGCCTGCGCACGCTCCGCGGTGCGCGCGGCCTCTTCGAGATGATTACCGGAAGCCAGCAGGTTCGTGGTCAAGTTCATGCAACTGAACACCTCGAAGGTGAGATCACCGGCATCATGAGCAATATCCACGGAGTGCTTAACCATCACGCGCCCGCGGCGCAGATGCTCCTCCCATGGCAGGACGTGGTGCCCGATCAGCGCATACACGCGTTGTTTGAATTGATCGAGGCTCGGCCTCTCGACCAGATCGAGCGCGAGCCGGCCGAAGCGAGTCCCCGTTGGGTAGTCGCCGAAATGCGGTCCGAGGACGGCGCCGAGGTAGCCATAGGCGATGCATGACCCGGGGCAATTGCCGTGTTCGAGGCTGAGATTCGTCATGCGGCCGATAATGAGCCGGTACAGGTTTCTATCGATCCAGTGAGCCGCGGGTAAGAGGGCGACGAGGATTTCCATCGTTGCGATCGAGGCCGGCTCGCTCATCGGCGCAAGGTCGAC
>Ga0302319_10005561_pt1 | contig 25294 bp, 25 predicted proteins | sample Bog_T0_2_FD_203319 | JGI IMG/M metagenome (GOLD analysis project Ga0302319, IMG submission 203319) | Peat permafrost microbial communities from Stordalen Mire near Abisko, Sweden - Bog_T0_2 | ecosystem: Environmental > Terrestrial > Soil > Wetlands > Peat | place: Sweden: Abisko, Stordalen Mire...
TCGCTGCGAAGGGCCTCAAGGATAGCCGCTTCAAGTTCCTCGTCCGAGACGCCCGGCCGCGGACGTTCCCTTGCTGTCAGAAATTTGCGCAAACTCTCGACCGCGGTCTTTCGTTCCTCCGTGGTAGTCGCTTCCGCAGCGCGCAGGCTGATGTCTTTCCTGTCATCTATCATCTGTCACCTGCCATCTGACCGTTAGTAACTCCGCACCCACTCCAATATCGATCGCACAGCCACCCCGCTCGGCCCTTTGGCGATATAGGGCTTGGAGTCTTCGATCCAGGCCAGGCCGGCAATGTCGAGATGTATCCATGGCGTGTCTTCGGCGAACGCGTGCAGGAACTCCGCCGCTGTGCTGGCGCCGGCGTGACGGCCGCCGGTGTTCTTGATGTCGGCTATGTCGCTCTTGATCTGGTCGGCGTACTCTTCGCCCAGCGGCATGCGCCAGAACTTCTCGCCGGTTGTGGCGAGCGCGGACTGGAACTTCGCGAAGGTCTCGTCGTCGTTTGAGAATGCGCCTGCATTCCATATACCGAGGGCAACACCAATGGCTCCTGTCAGTGTGGCCGCATCAATAAGGTGAGTCGCGCCCAGTTGCTTGGCGTAGGTCAAGCCGTCGGCTAATACAAGACGTCCTTCGGCGTCGGTGTTGATGACGTCGATGGTTTTTCCCGACATCGCAGTCACTACGTCGCCTGGCTTGTAGGCTTTGCCGTCAGGCATATTTTCAGCCGCGCAGACAATGGAGATCACGCGGACTTTAGGCTTGAGCAGTGCAATGGCGCGCATGGCGCCCAGCATGGCTGCGCCGCCGGCCATGTCGTATTTCATCAGCTCCATTTTTTCCGATGGCTTGATGGAGATTCCGCCTGTGTCGAAGGTAATGCCTTTGCCGACCAAGCCGAGCACGGGGCCCTCGGTGACACCGTCCGGCTCGTAGCGGAGGACGATCAGCGCTGGTGGTTCTTCTGACCCCTGCGCCACCGCAGCGAAAGCACCCATCTTCAGTTCATTCAGCTTTTCCGTTGAGTGGATTTGCCAGCCGAGGCCGACCGTTTCCGCCATCTCCGCAGCGCGCTGGCCAAGGATGGTTGGCGTCAGCTTGTTGCCTGGCTCGTTGACCAGCGTGCGGGTGAAGTTCTGGCTTTCTCCGATAATCACACCCTCGGCGAAGGCGGCCTCCACGGCAGCCTTGTCGGTTGTAGATGGCGCGACCAGCACGAAAGAATGAATGCTCAGATCCTTGCGATCGCTGCGATAAGTGTCGGAATCGTAATCGCCCAGAATGGCGCCTTCCGTCACGGCCCGCGCGCTGCGCGCCTCATACTCCGCAATGTCGGGCAGAGCGAGAACGAGTTCCCGGATGCCGCGCGGCTTGGCGAAACGGACGGCGGTTCCGGCCGCATTACGAACGGCCGGAGAAGCGAGCTTGCCCTTCTTGCCCAGGCCGACCACGAGCAACCGCTTGGCGGCGAGACCGGCGGGAGCGTGGAGCAAGAGAGTCTCGTTGGCTCCAGCCTTGTATTCGCCGCTCGCGAGCACATTAGCCGCTGCGGACCTGACAGCTTCGTCGGCGGTGAGCAGCTCCGGCTGAGGTTTGGCCTCTGGGCCTTTTTCGGTTTGGGTATCGACGGCAAAGACGGCAAGGAGTTCGGTTTCGATTCCGGCTAGATTCGCGAAGGAAAGTTCAGTCTTCATAGGTTCTATTGTTTCATCGATAGGCTGGTCTTTGACAAATTGACTCCCCGGCGAACCAGAATGCCTTCTACCGATAGAATGTCAATTACAGTTACGGATGGCAATGAACGTATGTTTGACATTATTCAACGATATGTCATACTTAATGGGAGGTGACCTATGAAATCGACAATCGAGGCCCCTACCCAAGCGCGTGTCCGACTCAACGAGAATGGTCGCGTGGTCATTCCTGCTGCTATCCGCCAGAGGCTGGGCCTCTCCGCAGGCGATACGCTTCTTTTCAGCGTCGAGGGAGACGCTCTGCGGGTTGAGTCGCATCGCGCCAGGATTCGCCGTGTTCAGGAAAGTTTGCGACGATTCATTCCTTCAGAGCGCTGCCTTTCCGATGAATTGATTGCCGATCGGCGAGAGGAAGCACGCCGCGAGATGGAGGAGGGGCTTGGATAATCCGGTCGTTCTGGATGCCTCGGCGCTGATGGCCATGATGCGCGGAGAGACTGGTGGAGATCGCGTCACCGACTGCATGGATCGAGCAGTCATCAGTTCAGTTAACCTTGCCGAAGTGCAAACCAAGTTGGTTGATGCCGGCATGGGTGATCAAGACGCCTGGCGGCATATCGACGAGGCTGGCTGTATTTCAGTGCCTTTCGACGACGAACAAGCTCGCCTGGCGGGATCCCTGGTTCGCATCACGCGCCCCTTCGGCCTCTCCCTGGGCGACCGCGCCTGCCTGGCTCTCGCAATCAATCGAAAGGCGACGGTCTACACTACCGACCGCATCTGGAAGAAACTTTCGTTGGGGATCGAAATTGAAGCCATCCGCTAACCGCGTGAAGTAGTCTACCGCCCCATGCGATGCTTGCTGGCGTTGACGGCGGCGCGTGCTTCGCGGTCGGCTTCGCGGCGCTTTTCGGTTTCGCGCTTGTCCCAGTCCTGCTTGCCCTTGGCCACGGCCAACTCGCACTTTACCCGGCCGTTACGGAAATAAAGCCTGGTCGGGATGAGCGTGTGGCCCTTGATCTGCGTCTTCGAAAGTAGCTTGCGAACCTCGTCTTTGTGTAGAAGCAGTTTGCGGGTACGGGTTTCGTCGTGGTTGGCCAGGTTGCCGTGGGAGTAGGGACCAATATGCAAGTTGAGCAGAAACGCCTCGCCGTCCTTGATGAGGCCGTAGGAATCCTTGAGGTTGGCGTTGCCCTGGCGGATGGACTTGACCTCGGTGCCGCGGAGGGCGACGCCAGCTTCGAATTTTTCCAGCAGAAAGTAGTTGTGGCTGGCCATGCGGTTGTGCGCCGCATCGCGCTCACCGCTGGCGACGGGGTCGCGGGGCCGCACCGGCTTTTTGGGGCCGGCGTCGTCGCGCTGAACGATCACGTGGCTGGTCTGGCGGGCCATTGGGAAGCAACCTCGAATCTTAATTTTAGCATCGACACTAATATTCCACGCTGGCTACAACTGAGCGATCTCCGCGCACCAATGGGGCTTTGCTAAAATGAGGCATCGTTGGATGGGCTTAATCGCTACCGGGATTTGCAACAGAAATCGATACATGAATTGCGTCATGGGCGGCCAAGGCAGCCCGCGGGAGTCTGGCTCTGAACCGGGGCCGCACGGGACGCTTGGGAGTTCGATGAATCGCAGCGTTCTTTTACCGGCTGCCGCCAGACCGGGCTACACGGGATCTGTTCTCTGGCGGAGCACATTCGGAATTGCCCTGTCATGCGTTCTTGCCCTGTCGTGCGTTCAGTTGCGAGCGGAGTCGGCCAATTCGATGTATAAGCACGCTCAGGCGGCGGAAGCACGCGAGGACTACGATACCGCCTTCGACCTCTACCAGAAGGCTGCCGCCAAAGCACCCAAGGACCTTCTCTACAAGACATCCCTCCTTCGCATACGGGTATCAGCCTCCGGGCTGCACATGAGCAAAGGGCGCAAGCTGCTGGGCGGCGGCGACGAGCAGGGCGCCCTGGTCGAGTTTCTGCACGCTGCGGAGATTGACCCCGGCAACGAGGCCGCGCAGCAGGAGATTGCCAAGATCCGCAAGCTCCACGGAGAGGCTCCGGTTCAGGGCGAAATCAGCCAAGCGCGGGACGAGGCCCGGCAGGAGGAGTTGGAATCAATCGGTTCGCCCGTGATTCTGAAGCCGATGTCGAATGAGCCCCTCACCCTGCACTATACGGAGGATGCCAAGGTCGTTTATCAAGCAATAGGCAAGGCGGCCGGCGTCAATGTGCTGTTCGATCCCGACTACACGGCGAAGCGCATCACGGTGGATCTGAACAATGAATCGCTGCTGGACGCGCTGAGGATTGTCGGTGTTATGTCGAACACCTTCTGGCGTCCGATTACTGAAAATACGATTTTTGTGGCCCAGAATTCCCGCCAGAAGCACACCGACATGGACGCGTCGGCGGTGCAAACCTTCTATTTAAGCAATGCCTGGCAGCAGAACGACTTGACCGACGTGCAACAGGCCGTGCGCAATGTGCTCACAGGCGTAAAGATTTACGGCGTTCCGAGCCAGAACGCGATTGTGATTCGCGGTACGCCGGACGAGTTGCTGCTGGCGCAGAAACTCATCAACGATCTGGACAAAGCGCGCGCCGAAGTTGTCGTCGACATTGCGGTTCTGGAAGTGAGCAAGAACTGGGAACGGACACTGGGCATTGAATGGCCGAGCAGCGTGGGCATTGCATTGCAGCCGCCCACGTCATCCAGCAGCACGACCACAACGACCGGTACGACAGGAACTACGGGCACCACAGACAGCGGAACCAGCCCTTCGCTCTACGACCTGGCTCATCTGAAGGCGACGGACTTTGCGGTGACCATAGGCTCTGCTACCGCGAACCTGCTCCTGACGGATTCGAATACCAAGATTCTGCAGAATCCCCGCATCCGTGCCACGGATTCCCAGAAAGCAACCTTGACGGTCGGCGAAAAGATCCCGGTTGCCACCGGTTCTTACCAGACGGGTGCAGCCACTGCGGTGGTCAGTTCGCTCGTGAACACCCAATTTCAGTACCAGGAAGTAGGCGTAAAAGTCGAAATGACGCCGAGCGTTCATTACGACCACGACATCACGCTGAAGATCAAGATCGAGGTTTCGTCAGAGGCCGGTCAGACGACGATTAGTGGCGTTACCGAGCCCATCATCGCGCAGAATATTGTGGACCAGGTGATCCGGCTGCGGGAAGGCGAGGCCAGTATTTTGGGCGGCATTCAGGAGAGTCAGGAAACGGTGGCCTGGACCGGAATCCCGGGGTTGAGTTCGATTCCTATCCTCCGGTATCTGTTCGGTTCAAAGGACCACACGATTCAAGACAGCGAACTGGTGTTCCTGGTGGTGCCGCACATTGTCCGCACGCAGACGCTGGACAGGGCTAATCTGCGCACTATTGATACCGGTGTTGGCACGGCGGTGGAGTTAAGGCATGTTTCGGCGCCTGCCCCTGAAAGTGGCAATCCTGCACCCGGCCCTGGGACTAATCCCGCTTCGACCTCAACCGCTCCGGCGCGTCCTTCCGCGGAGAATCGGCCTACGGTGGGCGTGGTTCCAGGACAGAGCGCGATGGCGGCTGCACCGGCGGCATTGGCACAGTTGAGCGCATCGGCGAACGCCAATGGACAGACGGCCACGACAGCGGCTGCAAATCCCTCAAGCCTGGTTCCCGCAGTCCCCCCGCATGCGCCGCCAGGTGCCCCGGGAGGAGCAGGGGGCGTGAATCTCATGTTCAGTCCGCCGGGTAGCCCTGTTGCGGCCGGTTCGACTTTTCAGGTCCCTGTCGTGCTCACAGGCGGAAAAGACATCGCCTCTGTGCCGTTGCAGATTCAATACGATCCGACGATGCTTTCCCTGGTGAATGTGACCAGCGGCGACCTTCTCAGCCGAGATAATCAGGCGGTGGCGCTGGTACACCGCGACGACGGCCCCGGCTCCATTACCATCAATGCCGCGCGCCCGCCGGGGGTAGCCGGGGTTAACGGTGCAGGAGTTGTCTGTGTGCTCAGCTTTCAGGCTAAATCGGCAGGACAGAGCGTGCTCACCATGACGCGAGCTACGGCGGTCACCAGCACCCAGCAGCAAGTCACGGCGCCGGGTGCGAGGGCGACCATCGTTATACATTGACGCGATTGTGCATCGAAAAATATAGGATTGAGAGAAACGCATGAGTGAAAAAGGTCCAATCCGAACAGTCCGCGAGCAGGAGCGGGGTCTCACGCTGGTCGAGTTGATTGTGACTGTCACGATTCTTTCCATTCTTGCTTCGGCAGCCGTGCCGGTGACCATCTTTACTGTGAAGCGCGCCAACGAGCATGAACTGCGCCGCGATCTTTGGGAGATGCGCGACGCAATCGATCATTACAAGGACGCCGCCGACATGCACGCCTTTCAGACCAAGGTCGACAGCCAGAACTATCCTCCCGACCTTGAAACCCTGGTCAACGGAGTCGACGTGCAGGGCAAGAAGGTGAAGTTTCTGCGCCGCATTCCCATCGATCCTATGACGGGCAAGGCCGAGTGGGGATTGCGATCGATGCAGGACGATCCGACTTCTGATTCCTACGGCGGGCAGAGCGTTTTCGATGTATATTCCAAGGCGCAGGGAACGGCACTGGATGGGACCAAGTATTCGACGTGGTAGGTTGGTTGCGAAGTTAGTTGAAAGTCTGAGACCGGACAACTGGGGACTGACAACTGAAAACTGACAAGAGGTCAACAATGGGCAGAATCAGAAAACAGGACGCGGGCTTTACGCTGGTCGAGCTGATGATCGTCATGGCCATCATCGGCGTCCTGTCCATGGTGGCCGTGCCTAGTTATATCTCAGCGATCAAGCATGCGCGGGAAGCCGTGCTCAAGGAAGACCTGCACACTTTGCGGGCAGCCATCGACTCGTACACGATGGACAAGCAGAAGGCTCCGCAGTCGCTGGACGACCTGATTCAGGACGGCTACCTGAAGACGGTTCCTGAGGACCCGATGACCAAGAGCAGCACCACCTGGGTCACCGACACCAGCGACTCGATGCATTCACTGGATCAGACGGATCCAGGCATTGACGACATACATTCCGGCTCTGAAGAGACGGGCTCCGACGGGCAACCCTACAACACGTGGTGAGTGTAGAGTGGATTCAAGAGCGTCTTAAGACGCGGAAAGAATCCCGGAGGCAAGCCCCCTTGACTCGTTTGTCCAGTCTGATAAGTTCAGCCGCGACCAAAATGCAACCGGCTTATTGCGCATTTCTGCTTTGCGTTTGTGTTGCTGCTCTTTGCGGCTCGGCCTCGGCACAGGACCAGAAGACGGTCACGCTCCGCATGATCGATAGCCGGTCCGGGCTACTCATTGCATCGTCAAATTACCTGATACGCATCAATCACGAAAAAACGGAACATGGCGACTGGGTGTTGAAGAATGAGGATGGCACCGGCAACCTGACGCTCCCCGCCAATGCCGATCTGCTCGCAGTTCACGCGACCTATGATGCCGCTACACATATCTATGCGAATTGCGATGCCGACAAGGATCATGGTTCGGCTGACCATGCACCGTCTCCCGATCGCTGGTACTCGATTGCGACCATTCTCGCTTCCGGCGTTGTGGCACCCAATAATTGCATCGGGAAAAAGGTTCCTGAAAAGCTGCAGGTCATTGCCAAGCCCGGCGAATTTGTTTTCTTTGTCCGCGAGCTTAATTCCATGGAGAAATTCCGGGAATAGCTGGCGCGGACAGTGCCTATGCTAGCTGCCCGCGGCTTCAATCCGGGCCCAAAGCTCCTTCATGCCGTAGTCGGTTTTCGATGAAATGGGAAGAACTTCGTCGAGGCCGAGACCCTTCTTCAACGTCAGCAGATTGCGCGTGCGCTCGTTGCCGCTGAGACGGTCAATCTTGGTTGCTACGACGGCAAAATCGCGTTCAGCCGCGCGCAGCCAGTCAATCAGTTGGCGATCGCTATCCTGCGGGGGCACGTTCGAATCAACCAGGCAGATGCACAGCTTGAGGGTTGAACGAATGGCGAGATAGGGCTCAATGAACGCCGGCCAGCCTGCTGAAATCGACTTCGAAATCTTTGCGTAACCATACCCGGGCAGGTCGGCGAAGACCAACCGCCGCTTCTGGCTTGGGTCAAGAAGCGCAAAGAAGTTGATGGCCCGCGTGCGTCCCGGCGTTTGCGAAACCTTGGCTGCCTTGCTACCGACAAGCGCGTTCAGCAAGCTGGATTTGCCCACGTTGGAACGTCCGAGAAAGGCGATTTCGGGTACATCCGGCGCTGGAAACTGCTCCGCCGACATCGCCGATAGCAAGAATTGTGTTGTATAGCGCATAGGAGTTTTGGGGATAGCGAGTCAGCAGGTCGGCGGGCGCAAGTCAGCGAGCACACAGGCAGGTTCAAGCCATCGGGCTTAAGGATACAGGAACGGACCTCAGGATACAGGAACAGGTGCGGCAAAACTCTTCTCGACGCGTGGAAGGCGCAGACCCAGCGTGGCAGAGCGCAGAATCATGAAGCACAAGAGTGCGCACCAAAGGCCGTTATTTCCGATCCAGTGTTCCAGCGCAATCGCGAGTGCGAGATATCCGAAGAACGAGATCAGCATGGAATCACGCAGGTCTCGCGCGCGTGTAGCACCAATGAAGATGCCGTCAAGCTGAAATCCCCACACGGCAATGGAGGGCATGACGATTGCCCAGGGCAAGTAGCGCATCGCCAATTGTCTAACCGGTTCAAGGTTGGTGAAGAGGCGAACAAACTCAGCGCCAAACACAAGATATGTAAGCGACATCAGCAGGGCTACCACCGCCGCGGCCACAGTCGACGCACGCAGCACGGCGCGGTAGTCGGCTAACCGTTGCGCGCCAATCGCGGCTCCCACCAGCGCCTCGGTTGCATTGGCGAAGCCGTCGAGCGCATAGGAGGCGATCATGTGCAGGTTCAGCAGCACGGCGTTTGCAGCCAGCGTTGCATCGCCCTCGCGCGCTCCCGCACGTGTGAACCATGCGTACGCGGCTACCAGGCTCAAAGTGCGCAGGAGGAGGTCGCGATTCAATGCAAACAAGCGGTGCAGACTTTCTCCGTGCAGCAGTTCGTGCAGGCGGATGCGGTCGCGTGCTTGCCCGCTGGAATGTACGGCAGACAAAGTCTTCAATTGGATGGTGATGGCCAGGCCAAGCAACAGCCCTGCGTAATCGGCGGCCATGGTTGCAGTGGCAATCCCGGCGACGCCCCAATGCAGGCCGAGCACCAGCCAAAGAGCCAATGCGACATTCACTACGTTGATGACAGCCTGGATAACAAGTGCCATGCGCGCATGCTGTCGACCCAGCAGCGAGCCGAGGATGACGTAGTTAGCGAGAGCCGCAGGGGCAGACCAGATGCGGATATGGCAGTAGACGGCGGCGTTCAGCGCTACTTCAGGGCCCGCGCCGAGCAGGCGGATCGAGAGCGAGATCAGTGGCTGCTGCACGGCCAGGATCACGGCTCCGATGGCGACAGCGGAAAGGAATGCGCGGGCAAAATGCAGGCGCAGTTCCTGATGATCGCGAGCGCCGTGTGCCTGAGCCACAAGGCCGGTGGTGCTCATCCTGAGGAAGCCAAACGTCCAGAAAACAGAGTTGAAAAAGACTCCGGCGACTGCTACTCCACCTAACGCGGCGGGGCCGGGAAGATGGCCGGAGAGGATCGTGTCCACTGTGGAGAGCAGCGGCTGTGTCAGATTGGAGAGGATGAGGGGAATCGCCAGCACGAAGACGCGCCGGTACCAGTAGGCCATTGGGTTGATTGTAGCGGGACTACGTTCGCTTGACTGCCGGTCAGCTGTCAGCGGCTTCAATAGTTGAGCCACCGAATGAGTAGACCAGCCAACAACATCACCGCCAAGGTAGCCAGCAGCTTGATGTAGAGATCTCTGTGTGCCTTGAGTGGGCTTCCGAATAGCCTATGGTACAAGGTTTTTTTCTCGGGGTATTTGGCCCGGTGGACCTTCGATGCTGCACGGACTGTTGGAAGATCAAGAGGTATCGACTCAAGTGCGGTTGACGCCTCGTTCGGGAAGCGAAGTATCCCACGCAATAAATGGTCCGCGTCGATAAAGTACGAATTATCCACAGCAGCTTCTTGTGGAGCGTAGGCCAAGACTTTCTTGGCATCTTGATCAAGGCCGACATCCCGACTCAATTCAGCGGGCACTTTGTTAGCGGGTCGTGCAGGGGCCTTCAGCAAAGTGCGAAGCTCGCTCTCATGAGCTTTGACTGCCGACAGTGGACAGGTGGGCAGGTGCGGATCCCACATCAATCCCTGCAAGAGGTGCGCAGGCGTGATGAACTTGGCTGCGGAATTAACAGCTTCCGCACGGGCATAGAAGATAGCTCGCCTGGCCTCCTCTGTATATCGTTCGAACATCGCCGTGCCTTTCGATCAACGGCCCTATTGCCGCGCCACTTGCCCGCCACCCAAATCCGATTGCGGTACCGCGGCAAGCACCTCAGCCTCCGCTGGCACCAGGGCAATCAGCGGGCTTTCGAGGGCCAGCGTGAGCACCTCGTCCATCTGATCGACAAAATGCAGCTTCATGGCCTTCTTGATGTTGTCGGGAAGCTCGGCAATGTCCTTCTCGTTGGCGCGCGGGAGGATGATTTCGAAGATGCCGGCGCGCAGTGCGGCGAGTAATTTCTCTTTGAGGCCACCAATCGCGAGGACCTTTCCACGCAACGTAATTTCACCGGTCATGGCGATATCGCGGCGCACGGGAATCTTGGCCAATGCACTGGCGAGAGCCGTAGCCATGGTAATGCCGGCAGAGGGGCCGTCCTTGGGGATTGCGCCCTCAGGCACGTGCAAATGGAGGTCAACATTGCGATAAAATTCGCGCGTGAGTCCCAGTGCCTGCGCCCTGCCGCGAATGTAACTTAGCGCGGCCTGTGCCGACTCCTGCATCACGTCGCCGAGTTGGCCGGTGATGGTGAGCTTGCCCTTGCCGTCGAGCACCTGCACTTCGGTGGTCAGAATGCTGCCGCCAACCTCAGTCCATGCGAGGCCGGTTACGAGTCCGATTTCGCTCTTCTCATGCACTTCGGAATCGCGATACCGGGCCACGCCAAGGAACTCGTGGATGTTGGCCGCGGTCAATTCTTCCTTGTGCTTGGCGCCTGCCTTGACTACTTTGCGCGCTACCTTGCGGCATAGATTGCCGATCTCGCGCTCAAGGTTGCGCACGCCTGCCTCGCGCGTGTAGTAGCGAATGATTTCCAGCAGCGCGTCGTCGGTGAAGACGATGTTCTTCTCGCTCAGACCGGTCTGCGAGCGCTGCTTCTTGACCAGGTATTGGCGCGCGATCTCAAGCTTCTCCTGCTCGGTGTAGCCTTGCAGACGCAGCACTTCCATGCGGTCTTGCAGCGCCGCGGGAATGGTGTGCATTACATTCGCCGTCGCAACAAAGAGCACCTGAGACAAGTCGTAATCCACATCAAGGTAGTGGTCCTGGAAGGAAGTATTCTGCTCGGGATCGAGGACTTCAAGCAACGCCGACGCCGGGTCGCCGCGGAAATCCGATGCCATCTTGTCGACCTCGTCCAACAGGAAGACGGGGTTCTTAGTGCCGGCGCGCTTCATGTGCTGAATGATCTGCCCAGGCAGAGCGCCAATGTATGTGCGGCGATGGCCACGGATCTCCGCTTCGTCGCGCACCCCGCCAAGCGAGAGCCGCACAAACTTGCGGCCGGTGGCCTTGGCGATCGACATGCCCAGAGAGGTTTTGCCCACTCCAGGAGGCCCGGCGAAGCAGAGGATAGAGCCTTTAGGATTTTTCACCAGTTGGCGCACAGCAAGAAATTCGAGGATGCGCTCTTTAATCTTTTCGAGGCCGTAGTGGTCGGTGTTCAGCACTTTTTCGGCATAATCGATGGATCGCGTCTCTTTGGATCGCTTCTTCCACGGCACGGCCAGCAGCCAGTCAATGTAGTTGCGGCTCACGGTGGACTCGGCGGACATGGGAGGCATTGCCTCAAGCTTTTTAAGCTCCGTAATAGCCTTGTCCAGCACTTCCTTGGGCATGCCGGCGGCTTCAATCTTTTTGCGCAGTTCGTCAAACTCGCTCTTTTCGCCGCGGCCCAATTCCTTCTGTATCGCCTTGATCTTTTCGTTGAGGTAATACTCTTTCTGAGCCCGCTCCATCTGGCGCTTTACGCGGGACTGAATGTTGCGATCCAGATCCAGCTTTTCAATCTCGATATCTAGGACGTCCGCGATGCGCGCAAGCCTCGCAGCAGGGTCGAAGATGGCCAGGAGTTCCTGCTTTTCCTCGATGCCCAATTGAAGATTGGCGGCGATGGTGTCGCTCAGCTTGGCCGGCTCATCCATGCGAACGGTAGCGATGATTGTCTCGTAGTTGAGCGACTGCTGCAGCTTCACATACTGCTCGAAGAGAGTGGTCACGCGCGTCATCAACTGCTCGGCGGCGGGGGTCATTTCGAATTGCGATTTGCCCACGCGCACGGTGGCAACGAAGAAACCGTCGCGGTCATTCACTTCGATGGACTTGGCGCGCTCTACGCCTTCCACAAGGACCTTGATATTGCCATCGGGCATCTTGACGCTCTGCACGATGTTGCAGATGGAGCCGACCTGGTAGATGTCCTTGGCCTTGGGCTCGTCGATGGAGGCGTCGTGCTGGGTGGCGAGAAAAATCTTGCGGTCGCCGGTAAGCGCTTCTTCAAGGGCGCGCACGCTTGACTCGCGGCCCACCACGAAGGGCGTCATCATGTAAGGGAAAATCACCATGTCCCGAATGGGCATCATGGGCAGCTTGCGCGGCTCATTTTTTTCGCGGGGAGCAGTCATAAAGCCCTCTGGGGAGTTGGACGTTTAGAAGTAGCGCCGGCATCAAGGCCGGGTAACCGACTCATGTTCGGATTGTATATCAGATCAAACGCAAGCTCTTGAATAGAAGCCAGATAAGATGTAAGCCATTCATTTCAAATAATCTTCAGATTTTCATGCGCACTCGTTACCGGCAATTTTGCACATGCCGAAGGGTGGCCCGTCGGCCAAGGAAGGGTTCTGGATTGCTAGCGGCGACCACACTTCTACATGGCCTCGGGGCTTTCAATCCCCAACCAACTCAGTACCTCGATCAATTCACGCAAAGCCACCGCCGCCGTAGCCAGAAGGAAGGCCTTGCGCGCGGGGTCTTCTTCGGTGAGGATGTGGTGCTTGTGGTAGAAGTTATTGAACTCCTGCGCTAACTGGAAGGCGTGTTTGGCTAAGTACGCCGGTTCAGAGGTACTGATGCATTGTTCCAGCACCATAGTGCGCCGGCCTGCGCGCAGCCAGAGGGCCCAGATATCTTCATTTTCATCGCCTTCCAGATAACTCGCCGCATCAATTCCCACTAACTCGGCAAAGACCGCTTCAGGTTCGGATGCGGCCTTGCGGAAGATATTCCGAACTCGAACAACGGCATACTGAATGTAGGGGCCGGTCTCGCCTTCAAAGCTCAAAGCATCTTTAAAATCAAAAGCGATTACGGAATTACGCGTGAATTTCAGCATGAAATAGCGCAGTGCGCCAATGGCAATCTGCTTTGCGATGCGCTGGCGTTCGGCTTCGTCGCGGCCCGTCTGGCGTGCGTCTACCTCGGCGCGCGTGGCAGCGATCAGCTTGTCGATCAGGTCGTCGGCTTTGACGCCGAAGCCCTTGCGGCCGCTTACTTCAATGTAGGGGCGGGCCTTGTCTTCGTCTGAAACTTCATAGCCTAATTCAACCGCGCAGCGCGGAGTGAGCGCCACCATTTCATAGCTGAAGTGCGTGTAGCGATCTGCTTGCTCCGTGTACCCCATTCCGCGCAAAGCCTGAATCACGTTGGCCTGAGGATCGCTCTGGCGGGTGTCGATCACGTTGTAGATCGCCTGCGCTCCGCCGAATTGCGGATGAGGCTCGTCACCTTCGACGGCAGAGATCCAGCACTCATGATCCGGATAAGTGAAGAACGGCTTGTAGCCGAAATCCTTGCCTAACAGGCCAAACTTCCATAAGTGATAGGCGATATCTTTGCCCACATAAGTTACCGTTCCATTCGAGCGAACGATAACTTTGGCGTCTTCGTTTGTCTCGCCTTCCGTAACGTCGGCGCCGGGACGAGTCATGACCCAGCAATCTTTGTTTTTGCCTTCGGTCTCGAAGTAAAGGACTCCCGTTTGCTTCAACTGCTCGAAGGCCGCGTCCCAGAATTTGAGGTGAAGAATCTCGCTCTCGCGGGGAAGAAAATCGTATTCAATGTCGAGGCGCAGCATCGTCTCAAGATGACGCCTGAGCACTGCTGTCGAAATCAGCTCGGCAATCTCGGCGGTCTCGTTGCTGCCCTCTTCTATCTCGTGCAAGGTTGCGTAGCGCAGCTTCTTTCGTGCCGCATTCTCCTCGTCGCTTCCCTGCTCGTACCATTGCGATGTCTTCGCGTAGAGGTCCCAACAGTAGTAATCGATGCGCTCGCCGCGGCTCTTCAGGTCTTCGAGAAGCTGCCTCACTTCGCCAGCGGACTTCCCTTCCAGATGCAGAAAACCAACCACCACATCCGCAACTTGAACACCGGTGTTGTCGATGTAGTTCTGCACATCGACTTTTTGGCCGGAGGCGCGCAGCAGACGAACGAAAGTGTCGCCCAAAATTGCATTGCGCAGATGGCCGACGTGCGCGGCCTTGTTGGGATTGATGCTGGTGTGCTCCACCAGTGAATGGAGGCCGCTCGACGGGCGCGCAAGAGTCTCTCCGCCGGCAACCATGCGCACGCCCGCGCCGCGGTCAAGGCGGGCATTGATGTACCCTGCGCCTGCTACCTCGAAGCTAACGAAACCATCGACGGTGCCGAGCGCCGTCACGATCTCCTGGGCAATCACTTTGGGGGCCTTGCGCAGCTTGCGGGCCAGTTCGAAGGCAATGGGCGTGGACAGTTCACCAAATTTCAAATCGGGTGGAATCTCGGCCGGGATCGCGGCGATGGCGAGGTCGTACTTTTCTTGCAGCACAATCTGCAGCCGCGCCGAAAACCTTCTTTGCAGTTCAAGATACACCGGGGTCCGCCTGAGGAAGCTGTGCCTATTCCTTGTCCCCCAGTTTACCAGTTCGCAGGTGTGCGCCGCGTTGGGCGAATCGCGGCATGAGAACGGATCGGGAGCGCGGCAGCGGAAGATTGGCCTATGCAGTTCGCTTGCGCCCAACGCTTGCGCGCGCTTTGACAGTCCTCGAAAAAATCTTGAACCGCTTCCTCATCGAAGGTACACTGTCCAAAATGCTGGCGCCCAAATAGCCCCTGGCAAGCCTCAGTATCCTCACCTACAAGCCCGCGGGCGCATCGGCCGGCAGAATGGAGGAGGTCGGAATGAGCAAACCAGAGAACAGCGATTCACCGCAAAGCATGACAGAAACCGCAACCCAGCGCCGCGCATTTCTGGGCGGAATAGGTGCGCTTGGACTTTCCGCGATCGCCGGATCCATCGCTCCACAAACTGCCGCGGCTGTGGTCCCGGCGACCGCCCAGGCCTCGGCAAACCTCGACTCGGTAGCATCGTTGGAGGTCACCCGCGAACAGAACCTGCATGTTCCCGGTGGCCAGGAGAACTTTTATGAGTGGCAGGCTACCGACAGCCGAGGCGCCACCAATAAATTCCTCGTGCATTCGTCGCGGGTCGATTCCGGCAATACCTACACAATCTCCACCGATATCACCATCCACAAGTTTGCCCCTGGCGCCTCCCCGGATTCCGCTCCACGGCGCTCAACACAACAACACATCACTGCGTTCGGAACAAAGGGCGAGGTCGCAGACGGCATTCGCCAGGATCACGTGATTTTGACGACCGTCCACAGCGACGGCACAAGTACGCGAGAAGAGCGGACGGTCCCCGTGCGGCTCGATTTCAGCGAATTCGCCGGCATGGACTTTGCTGCAATCGCCGCCTCGACCGGACGACGCATGATCGAACGCCAGTAGCCCATTACCCCGCAAAGACTCATCCATTTCACTTCATCACGCCGGAATCTAAGGAGGATTCTCATGCCCAGTATTCCTTGTGTTCTTGCTTGTGCGGCAGCCGCATTGGAAATGATCGAGTTTTTACCGGCCTATGCGGCAACGGCGGCCTGGTGCGTCGCCAACTTCTGCGAAGATTAGAAGCTCCCGGAACTCGTCTTTGTTTCATTCGTGGTTTGGTGCATGGCCGGGCCGCTCTGTTGACGGCTTGGCCGTGCGCCAATAAGCGTTGCTCGAGTACCGGCGCCCACTTCGGCCAGGTACTGCGGTCCGATTGGGCGCTGCAAACCTGGGCAGGCTCCATGCCGTAAGATGGTCGAGAAGCGCGCCGCGCGCAGAGTCGACGCGGGCGCCACTTGATTTGCGCGAGCCCATGATGACTGCCTCCCGGTTTTACCTCACCACTCCGATCTATTATGTGAACGCGCGACCACACCTGGGACACGCCTATTCGACCATTGCTTGCGATGCGATCGCTCGGCGCAAACGGGCGCTTGGGATCGACACCTGGTTTCTGACCGGAACCGACGAGCATGGGCAGAAGATTGAGCGGTCAGCGGCGCTGGCAGGTCGTACTCCCAGCGAATTTGCGACTGCTATTTCGGCGGAATTTCGTGGGCTGTGGGACCAGCTTGGGCTTACTTACGACGACTATATCCGGACTACCGAAGAGCGGCACAAGCGCGGCGTGCAGCACCTGTTTGCTACGCTGCGGGATCGCGGATTCATCTACAAGGGCTCGTATACGGGACAGTATTGTGTATCCGACGAGGCCTATGTGGACGGGCCGCCGGGAACGTTCTGTCCCGACTGTGGGCGGCTGACGGAGACCGTGAGCGAGGAGAATTATTTCTTCAAGCTTTCGGCCTTCGAGCGCAAGCTGCTGGAGTTTTATGAGGCCAATCCAGGCTTCATGGGGCCTGAATCGACACGGCGCGAGGTGATCTCGTTTGTGCGGTCCGGCTTGAAAGATTTGTCGGTGAGCCGGACAAGTTTCTCCTGGGGCATTCCTGTCCCTGGCGACGAGAAGCATGTGATTTATGTGTGGCTGGACGCGCTGGCCAACTACATTACGGCCCTCGGCTACGGGTCGGACGATCCGGTAGACCAGGCGCGCTTTCAAAAATTCTGGCCGGCGGACATGCACCTCATCGGCAAGGAGATCAGCCGCTTCCACTGCGTTTACTGGCCGGCGTTTCTGATGGCTGCGGGGATTGCGCCGCCCCGTTCGGTGAAAGCCAACGGCTGGCTGCTTTTTGACCAGGGGAAGATGTCCAAGTCGCGCGGCAACATTGTTCGCGCTGAAACGGTACAGGCTGTGCTTGGCGCCGACGCGCTGCGTTACTTCCTGCTGCGCGAGATTCCGTTTGGGCAGGATGGCAGCTTCAGCTTCGATGCACTGGTGCAGCGGTATAACGCAGACCTGGCCAACGGCTATGGGAATCTAGTGAGCCGCGTCGTCAACATGGTCCACAAATACTTCGGCGGAGTGGTACCTGAGACGGGCGAGGAAACCGCTGCTGAAGTTGCATTGCGCGCATCAGCGGACAACGCAATCGCCGTATTTGGTCCGGAGTTTGATGCGCTGAATTTCTCTGAAGCTCTCAAAGCGCTATGGACCCTGGTGGCCGAGACCGATGGTTACCTCTCTGCGAATGCTCCGTGGAAGAAGCCTCCGGAGCGCTCAGAAGCCGATCACGCAGCGCTTCAGGCGCGTGTGCTGGCAACGGCTGCGGAGGCGATTCGCATCATAACAGCACTGGTTTATCCGATTCTTCCCGATTCCGCCGCCAAGGTCTGGCGACAGCTTGGTCAGGGAGAAATTGCCGATGCTGCAAAGCATGCCTTCCTCACTCAGATCGCATGGGGTGGATTGAAGGTTGGAACAAAGTTTGGCGAGCCCGCGCCGCTCTTCCCTCGCGCAGAAAAGGATGCAACTGAACGTATGCAAAACCTCGAAGACGAAAACAACCGCACCGTAATTGAAGCCGCGAGCAAGCAGGAGAGCGCAGCACACTCGTCGCCTGAGGCCGCTCCGTCTTCGCTCGGAATTACGCCTGAGCCGGCGCCTCCCGCGCCAACTGTGACCCATTCTCCGGCTGTCGGTTCGCCGTCGGTCTCCTCCATCTTTGTCGATCAAACAACAGGGAAAGATGACGCGGCCACGTCTACAACCACAGGTTCGGTGGATGGTGAAACGCCGGTTGAGACCGCTCACGTGCACTCCGTTGCCGCAGAACTGGCGAGTAGCAGGCTTAGCTCGACGCCTATTGCTGCACCTGGGGGTGCGCCTTTGAATCCAGCGCAGGGTACGGCCCCAACTCAAGATCAGCAACACATCGCCATCGATGATTTTGTTAAGGTCGACCTGCGCGTGGCACAGATTTTGGTGGCCGAGCGCGTGCCGAAGGCAGACAAGCTCCTGCGTCTGGAAGTGGATCTGGGTTACGAAAAGCGGCAGATTCTTGCCGGGATTGCACAGTATTACGAGCCTGAAAAGCTGATTGGCCGGAAGATTGTGATTGTCGCAAACCTCGCTCCAAGGAAGATGCGCGGGCTGGAGTCGAACGGGATGCTGCTAGCGGCTTCGCTGCCGGATGGGGCGCCGGTTCTGGCCGGGTTTCTGGAGGATGTTCCGCTCGGGGCGCGGTTGAAATAGGCCAACCTTGGAAATCGAATTCCTATCACGTGAAAGCGACATCAACCCAGAGAACGACAATGTCGATGTGCTGGCGCGCCTCGACGACTGCATGGAATATCTGTTTCTAGTTGCGACTCCAAGCAACATCTACCTTTGCATGGACGGAGAGAAAGTGGATCACTATTTCGGTGTTCCGCCGCTGTTTGTTCGCCGGCTGACCAGATCCAATGTGGAGCGTGCCATAACTGCTTTGGTTGAAGAGAGGGAGTGGTTAGAAGTATTCGGGGCTCTTCAGGCCCGATAATAAAGGCGCAATTCCAGATCTTGCTGGCTCATCTCCATACACATAAATCGTGCTATCCTTACACATCGGCTGGGAGGGACGCATGCGCACGAATATCGATATTGACGATGAATTGATGGCGAAGGCGATGGCTGCAACGGGCGCGTCCACCAAGAAGGCCGCTGTGGAGCAGGGTCTTCAGCTGTTGGTTCGTCTCAAGGCGCAGGAAGGCATCAAGAAGTTGTTCGGAAAAGTTCAGTGGGAGGGCGATCTGGCTACGATGCGCGAAAGCCGCTTTCCAGACTGGGATACTAGACCCGAGAGTGAATCGGGGAATTTGAAACCGATTCCAAACAGGGCCAATAAATAGCAACAGCGGCGGGAAAGATTGAAGCACATGGTGATTGTGGATACTTCGGTCTGGATCGACGCGTTGCGGGGCACGGTTAACCAGCAAACCGTCTGGCTGGAACAGGCGTTGAGCACCCAGGAAATCGGCCTCACGAGTTTGATTCTTTGCGAAATACTGCAAGGAGTCGGGACGAATGTAGAATTCCGCGAATTTCGGCAAGAGCTCCTCCAATTCACGGTCTTCGATACGGGCGCCATTGAGCTCGCAATTGCATCTGCCGAGAATTATCGAGCACTTCGGCAAATGGGGTTTACTGTGCGCAAGACGATTGACTGCATCATTGCCACATTCTGCATAGCGGAAGGACATCAGTTGCTACACCATGACGGCGACTTCGAGCCCTTCGAGAAGTTCCTCGGGTTACGGGTTGTTCATCCTGCGGCTGCCACTCCAAATTGACACTCATTACTTCTAGGGGCTTCTTTGCTGATTGATTCCCACGCACACCTGGATAGCGAGCGCTACTCCGAAGATCGTGCGGCCACGCTTACACGCGCCTTTGAAGCTGGCGTCGGAACTATTCTCGCTATCGGTATCGGCGAACACGCTTCCGGCATGGACGGGGCGCTGGCTCTTTGCCGCCAGTTCAACCCAAAGTCCGCGCAAGGGGCGAAATTCCCTCGCCTCTACGCAAGCGCAGGCATCTATCCCCACAACACAACGGAAGCGGACGATGCTGTCCTGGCCAAACTCGATAGCCTGCTGGCTGAGCCGGAAGTGATTGCTTGCGGGGAGATCGGCCTGGACTACTACCATGACGGCGCTCCACACGATATTCAGCGCGAGGGACTCACTCGCCAATTGGAAATTGCTGCCGCGCGGAAGCGGCCTATTCTGATTCATTGCCGCGGAACGAACGAATCTACGGACGCGTGGGACGATCTTCTTCTGGTTTTGGAAGAGCATTGGCGGCCTACCGGCCTGGGCGGCGTGATGCACTGTTTTGGCGCGGGATGGGAGCAGGCGCGGCGCTCGCTGGATCTGGGATTCCTCATCTCATTTGCTGGAAACCTCACCTATCCGAAGGCGCAGCCACTGCGCGATGTTGCTGCTAAAGTCCCACTGGATGGGATTCTGGTCGAGACGGATGCACCCTGGCTGGCTCCCGCTCCTGATCGCGGTAAGCGCAATGAGCCTGCCTGGGTGGCCCGGACAGCCCACACTTTAGCGGGTTTGTTGGCCGTTTCAGACGAAGAAATCGCCTTCGCAACGACGAAAAACTTCCTCAGACTGTTTTGCCTTGGGCCGGACGTGGGAAACTGATAGTGCATTGGCATTGCATGCAGCAGCTTTTTCTAAGTTCGAGGACAAGAAGCAAATGGCACAGGAGAATTCGTTCGATATTGTGAGCAAGGTGGACATGCAGGAAGTCCGCAACGCGATTGACCAGGCGATCAAAGAAGTTCGTCAGCGGTTTGACTTGAAAGATTCGAAGTCAGAGATCAATCTGACAGAGGCCGACAAGGAGATTCTGCTCGCCTCCGATGGGGAGTACCATCTCGAAGCCGTCAAAGAGATACTGGGGCAGAAGTTGGTGAAGCGCGGCGTCTCGCTGAAGAATCTTACGTACGAGAAGCTGGAAGAGGCGACCGGCAAGAGCGTTCGCCAGAAAATCAAGTTGCAGGTTGGAATCCCGATTGAAAAGGCGAAGGAGATCGTTCGCCTGGTCAAAGACTCAAAAAAGAAAGCCCAGGCCAGCATCCAAGGCGATACAGTCAGAGTATCCAGTAAGGACCGGGACGAGCTTCAAGGCATCATCGCCTTGTTGCGAGGCAAGGATCTGGGAGTTGATTTGCAGTTTACCAACTACCGGACGAACTAGAACTTCCGCGCTGGCTAATGGATTGGAAGCCTTGCCAGGGTGGCGAGCATCCGATGGGTAGGATGTAAATCAGCCCGCGAGTCGCACTGATATCTGAACAGGACGAGAACCGGAGAGCATTGAGCACACTAGCGATAGCGACGGCGAGAGAAGTGTTCGATCTGCTGCGGGACGATCTCGTAGCGATCGAACAGGAGTTGGGCCGCGACGCTGCCTCCGGCGTTAGCACCATCACGGAAATTGCCGAATATCTGCGTGAGGGCGGCGGCAAGCGGATCCGGCCTTCGCTGCTGCTGCTTTCCGCGCACATGCTTGGATACGCAGGGCACGGGTCGATCAGGCTGGGTGCGGTGGTTGAGATGGTACACACCGCAACGCTTGTGCACGACGACATTATTGACGGTGCCGATACGCGGCGCGGACGGCCGTCTGCCAACACGACCTGGGGCAACGAAAAATGCGTGCTGGCGGGCGACTGGCTTTATATGCAGGCGTTCAAGGTGGCTCTCGAAGAGAAGAATCTGCGCGTGCTGGACTTGCTGATTGGGCTTACGCAGCAGATGGTTGAGGGCGAGCTGCTCCAGATTCAAAAGCTGGGCAAGGCTGTCTCCGAAGCTGAGTATTACGACTTGATCTTCCGCAAGACTGCGTGCCTTTTTGCAGTTTCCATGCGGCTGGGCGCGGTTCTGGCCGGCTCCACTGAGGCGCAGGAGACGAGCCTGGCGGCTTACGGCCGCGCGGTTGGATTGGCTTTTCAGATTGTGGACGACGTACTCGACCTCACCGCGACAGAAGAGGTTCTCGGCAAGCCGGTGGCCAGCGATCTTCGTGAAGGCAAGGCGACGCTCGCTGTGATTCACTCCCATGACCACGGCACGGCTTCTGACCGGCAGACGATTCAGAAGGTTTTGGATGACCGCAGCTTCGAACATGTGACCCGCGAACAGATTCAGGAGATCCTGATCCGCAATGGGTCGGTGGAATATGCGATGTCCATCGCAGATCGTTATGCCGAACAGAGCCGTAAGGCTTTGGCTCCTTTGCCCGACTCCGAATTCAAGCGCGCTCTGCTTTGGGTGCCTGACTTCGTCGTAGCGCGGGATAAGTAGAGCGCTCTTATGAAGGATGGCGATCAGTCTGTCTGGACACGGGTCGACAACTATTTTTGCGACCTGATTGCGCCCCCCGACGACAAGCTCGACGCGGCGCTTGTGGCGAATGAGCGTGCTGGGCTTCCGCCGATCGACGTAACAAGACTGCAGGGGAAATTTCTGGAGTTCCTGGTCCGCATATCCGGGGCGCGATGCATTTTGGAGATTGGCACGCTGGGCGGCTACAGCACTCTCTGTCTGGCTCGCGCGCTGCCTGGCGACGGCCGCATCGTGTCGCTGGAACTCGATCCGCACCACGCTGAAGTGGCTCGCGCCAACCTGGAAAATGCAGGCGTAATGGAGTCGGTCGATCTGATGATCGGGCCGGCGCTTGAATCGCTTCCAACGCTGAAAAACTCAGCTGCCGCGCCATTCGACCTCATCTTCATCGACGCGGATAAGCAGGGCTACCCGGAGTATTTGCGCTGGGCTTTGAAGCTTTCTCGGCCGGGAACGGTAATCATCGCAGATAACGTGGTGCGCGAGGGTCGGGTCGTTGATCCGGATTGCGATGATCCGAATGTGCTCGGCGTGCGCCGGTTTACCGAAATGCTGGCGGCGGAGCCGCGACTCAGCGCAACGGTGCTGCAGACGGTTGGAACCAAGGGATACGACGGGTTTGCGCTGGCTGTTGTGCTGCGTTGATTGAACACCGATCGAAGAGCCTGTCTAACAACTCGGGATGAGGTGAAGGGTACGGGCTTCAGCCCGTACATCAAAGCCCACAAATGACCGGGCTTTAGCCCCTGAGGGAAGTTTCCAGGGCTTTGCATTCCCTCAGCGGCTAAAGCCGACTCATCAACCCACTCTTAACGTACGGAATGAATCCCGTACCCTTCATTCCACGGATTCTTAAAACCGGTTCTACGATCACCTGACCAGCTTATATAGACATCATGGCGCGGAGGGCTGCTTCGTGCTCGGGAGGCAAGGGCTTCTTGTTGAGTTGGTCGTCGCAGACTACGTGTACCGTTTCTCCTTCAGCAAGGAGCTTTGGCTCTTCTCCGTCGGCGCCTTTACGAAGAATCCGGTAACCGAATTTCAGCACTGAACCGCGCAACAGCGACGGACGCGTCTCAATCAGGATCTGATCGTCATAGCGCGCAGGCGACTTGTACCGGCATGTGGCCTCCACCACAGGAAGGATGCACTGGTGGTCCTTCTCAAGCTGGCTGTAGGCCAGGCCCAGAGAGCGCAGCAGTTCCACACGGCCAATCTCAAACCACACCAGGTAATTGGCATAGTAGACAATGCCCATCTGGTCGGTTTCGGCGTAGCGGACGCGGACTTCAGTAGTGACGGACATGGCTGATTAGTTATTAGTGATTAGGGGTTAGTGATTAGTCGATAGGCTTGACGCTCGCGACGGACTGTCTTTGCCTGATAACTAACCCCTGATAACTAATCACTGCTTTCAGGGTTTCAGGTGGGTGAAAAATGGGAGCTTGGTTACGTCGTTGAAGATGATGAAGGCGAAAAACGCGATCAGCACGACAAAGGCTGCCTGGTAGATGCGCTCCTTGACGTTGATGCCGATGTCGCGGCGAAGGACACTCTCAATCAGTAGCAGCAGGATCAGGCCACCATCGAGGATTGGGAACGGCATCAGGTTCAGGATCCCAAGGTTGAGACTGATTTCAGAGGCCAGGCCCAGCTTGGGCAGCCATCCCTTCGTCTCTGCCGCGTTCCCGGCCATGCGCGCAATCCCTACAGGGCCAGACAATTCAGACACCGAGACCTTGTGGGTGAAGATGCGGCCCAGGACTTCGACGATGAGCGTGGAACCCTCGACACAGAACTTGACTGACTTGGCGGTTGCAGCCTTCAGCGGCAACGGAGAAGGACCGAACGGAATCGGCACTGGAGCAAAGCCAAGCTTATATTCGCTATCCAGCTTTGCCGGGTGCGCGATCATGGGCGGTTGAACCGCGCCATTGCGAACCACGGTCAGGGTGATTGGATTGCCCTGGCCCGTCTGCATATAGGAAAGCAGCGCCTGTACGGTGTGAAACTCATGGCCGTCGACGGCTTGGATTGCGTCCCCGGGCTGGAGGCCGGCTTTTGCTGCTGGCGTTCCCCCGGCAACCTGCTGCACGAGAATGGGACCCGGCACGAACTCGGGGATGGTGCCGGCATCGCTGATATCGAAGTCCTGTCCTTTCACCGACGCGGGCATGTGCAGCGTGAACGACACCGGCTGGCCGTTGCGATCGACGGTGACCGCAACATCCTGATTCATGTTCAGTTGGCCGCGTTGATTGACCTGATCCCAATCGGGATTATCGACGGTGTCAAAGTGGCGGATGATGTCGCCGGGCTGAAATCCAGCCTGTGCCGCAGCGGAGCCGGGAACAACCCACTCGACCGTCGTCGCTGCCACTTCGTGCTTGGGAACTTCGTTGATCCAGACGTAGTAAGCCAGCATGATAACGAAGGCCAGAATGAAGTTGGCCACCGGACCGGCCAGGCCGATCAGCATCCGCTGCCAGCGTGGATGAGAGGTGAACGCGCCAGGATCGTCCGCCAGGTTGACGCCTTCCTGTGAATCTCCAGGTGTGGCGATGCCGTCGGGCGTTTCGCCCGTCATTTTGACGTAGCCGCCGAGAGGAAGAATGCAGATCTTGTAGTCGGTTTCGCCGTATTTGACCCCGAAAAGGCGGGGTCCAAAGCCAACGGAAAACGCTTCGACGCGCACGCCGCAAAGCTTGGCCACAGCAAAATGGCCAAACTCATGGACTACCACCATTACGCCGACCAGAACGATAAATGCGACGACTGCGACTAGAAATTCATGCATAGATGTACAGTTTTTTCCTTCGAACAAGCGCTCTATTCGGGACCAGCGAGACTACGTCAACAACTCCCGAGCCATTTGACGCGCTTCCCTGTCCGTGGCGAGCACCTCTGCGATTGTGGCAGGGTGCGCTTCCGGAGTGGCGGCAAGCACTTTTTCAATTGTACGCGGGATGCCCATAAATGGGATGCGTCGCTCCAAAAACGCCTCTACAGCAATCTCGTCCGCCGCGTTCAGCGCGATACAATGGGCGCCCCCTTTTTCCGCCGCTTCGTAGGCCAGGCGCAGGCATGGAAAGCGTTCGAAATCCGGCTCTTCGAAATCCAGATGGCGAAGAGCGGCGAGGTCGAATGTGAGCGATGACGCTGGCCGATCAGGGTAAGCCAGGGCATAGAGAATTGGCAGGCGCATGTCGGTTACTGAGATTTGCGCGAGGATAGAGCCGTCAACGTATTCGACCAGAGAATGAACG
>Ga0302319_10005562_pt1 | contig 25294 bp, 22 predicted proteins | sample Bog_T0_2_FD_203319 | JGI IMG/M metagenome (GOLD analysis project Ga0302319, IMG submission 203319) | Peat permafrost microbial communities from Stordalen Mire near Abisko, Sweden - Bog_T0_2 | ecosystem: Environmental > Terrestrial > Soil > Wetlands > Peat | place: Sweden: Abisko, Stordalen Mire...
AAGTCGTCACTGGGGCTGACGGCGGTCCGTTCGTAAAAATAGGTCGACAGATTGTGCAGCGGCCGCGGCGGCCGACCGAAGGCCGATTGCGCGGTGATCGAAAACCCGTGCGTGTGGACGATCGCCTGCACGTCGGGCCGATGGACATAGATCGCCTGATGAAAAGTCTGGCCTTGACTGACCAGACGTTCCGAACCCACCAGCTGGCCATCGAAGCCGAGCAGCAGAATGTCGTCAAGCTGCAGTTCCTCGAAACTCTTGTCGAAGGCATTGAAATAGAACTGGTCCCGGCCCGGTACGCGCAGCGAGACATGGCCGCCGATGCCGCTGCCCAACCCATAGGCGGCCAAACCGCGACAGGCTTCCAGCACCTGTTCCCGCATGTGCGTGTCGTTCATGCCGATCATTCGCTCGCTCGCCGCTCTGCCGAGCAAGGCTCAAGGCAGGGATCCGACTATACGGAAAGTGATGATTTTTATATCAGGCGACGGCCGGCAAAACAATATCGATCGATGCGCTGCGCCGGACGCGGTCTTGCCAATCTGCCAAATTTAGAGTGAACTCCGTTCGAAGCAGGGGTCGGGGGGTGCGATGTTCGAGGGATTCCAACGTCATCGCATTCAAATCGGTGACATCGCCATCAACTGCGTGGCGGGCGGACAGGGGCCGCCGCTCCTGCTGTTGCATGGCTACCCGCAGACCTTGACACAATGGGCCAAGCTGGCCCCGCTGCTGAGCGATGACCATACCGTGGTTTGCGCCGACCTGCGTGGCTATGGCGACTCCGCCAAGCCGCATAATGACGCCGACAATGTGACCTATTCCTTCCGCAGCCTGGCCGCCGACCAGATTGGCGTGATGGAAGCGCTCGGCTTCAACCGATTTGATGTCGCCGGCCATGATCGCGGCGGGCGCGTCGCGCACCGCATGGCGCTCGACTGGCCGGGCCGGGTGCGTTCCCTGAGCGCGCTCGATATCGTTCCGACCCGGACGATGTATCTCGACACCAACCGGCATCTGGCCGGGCGATATTGGCAATGGTATTTTCTGCCTCTGCCGGAACCCTTTCCGGAAAGACTGATCGGCGCCGACCCCGATTTTTATTTCGAGAATTGCCTGGTGGTGAACGGCGGCGCTGGGCTGGCGCGCTATGACAGGGCGATGCTCGATGAATATCGCCGCTGTTGGCGGGATCCGGCGATGATCCATGCCTCCTGTTCCGATTATCGCGCCGGCGCGTCGATCGATCTTGTCCAGGACGAAGCCGATTTCGGCCGCAAGATCGCCTGCCCGCTACTGGCGCTCTATGCCGGCAAGGGTCTGCTGTGCGGCTTGTTCGATATCGACCGGACTTGGCGCGCCTATGCCGCCGATGTCCGCAGCGAAGCGATTCCGGGCGGCCATTTTTTCCCCGAATTGTGCCCGCGTGAGACCGCCGACGCGTTGCGCCGCTTTCTGGTCAGCCTGCCGGATTGAAGCTCGCGGCCCGCAAAGCGCGGCCGGCACGCGAATAAGACGGTAACCCGGCGAGTGTGATCGCCAGACCGGCCAGGATGACCGGCACGCATACCAGCAGGATCGAATCGCCGACGCGGCCGGGATCGGCGAACAGCCGATCGGTAACCAGCGCCACCGCGGTGGGGCCGCAAGTGGCGCCGATCAGGGTCGCCGACATCGACAGCAGTGCGATGGCTTGCCCGCGCAGCTGGTTGGGCACGATGTCCTGGAGCACCGAATACATGATCGCGGCCGACATGCAGACGCCGAAAATCTCGAACACCAGTCCGATGATGGCGATCAGTGGCGTGCCGGCGAGGCCGAGAATCACTACGCCGGGCAGAAAGGCGGCATAGGCATAGACCACGGCCTTGAAGCGACCGCCAAGCCGGGCGCCGACCGACAATCGGTCGCCGCTCCAACCGCCCACCAAAGCCGCCAGCACGCCGACCACCATCATGATCGTGCCATAGGCGGTGCCAGCCGCCGGCGTGCTCATGCCGACATGGCGGACCAGCAGCGGGATGACCCAGGCGGTGATGGCGAAGCCGCAGAATTGCAAAACCGTCAGCGACGCGTAGACCGGCAGGAAAGTACGCCATTGGCCGGCCAGGAAAGGCAGCACTCCGGCCTGTCCGCCCGGCACTGCTGCCAACCGCAGCCGGTCGTGGCGCTTCGGTTCACGCACGCTCAGCAGCAGGGCCGCCACCGCGAAGCCCGGAAGCCCAGACAGGCAGAACATCGCCTGCCAGGATGCCAGGCCGCCCAGCAGGGGCAGATGCAGGCCGGCATCGAGACGGCGCAGCACCAGGGCGCCCAGCGTGGTTGCCAGACCGGTGCCGACCAGGGCACCGATGTAATAGATCGCCATCGCCCGTCCCCGCCGTTCCGCCGGAAAATAGTCGGCGATCATCGATAGCGCGGCCGGGGTAAGCACGGCTTCGCCGACGCCGACACCGACCCGCGCCGCGAACAGCGCGCCATAGCTCGACGCCATCCCGCACAACACCGCCATGCTGCTCCAGACAAGGATGCCGGCCAGCAACATGTTGCGGCGCCCGCGGCGGTCCGCCAGCCACCCCATCGGCAGACCGCACAGCACGAACAGGATCGAAAAGGCGGCGCCTTGCAACAGACTGATCTCCGTGTCGCTGATGGCAAGGTCGCGCAGGATCGGCTGCACCAGCAGGATGATCACCATGCGGGCGAGATAGCAGCACATATTGGCGGCCAGCAAGACGCCGACCACGTACCAAGCGTATATCCTAGAAGGATATCCCAAGTCGGGCGACTCGGCCGCGGGGGCGATCGACGCCGGCGCATCCTGGGGCTGGGTCTCAGAAATGATCGGAAAGTTCCAGGCGCAAGCCAGCGCCAATCGGACGCCCCGCGCCGATCGACATCGCTTAACCCTGTTCGGGAGACGGGGTCGCCACTTTTCCTGCTCCTCCACACTGTTTTCTGGGCCGCTTGTTCCGGTGAAATATACCCACTCTTGCGATGAAAAAGAAAGCGGAGGCTCGGTCGGACGCGCCCGACAAATTTCCGGCCGGGGCCGGTCACGCCTCCGGCCGGTCGTTGAAGTCGTCGAGCAGCTGGGCGATGCGGCCGGCATCGGACTGATCCATGATGACCCGAGCGCGCCGGGTTGCCGCCATCAGGTCGAGACCGCGGATTCGCTGCTTGACCAGCGGGATACGCGCCGCCGCCATCGACAATTCGCGGATGCCGAGACCCAGCAGCAGAGCCGTGAAACGCGGATCGCCGGCAATCTCGCCGCAGACGCTGACCGGAATACGGGCCCTGAGCGCCGCCTCGGTGGTAAATTGCACTAATCGCAACACCGCCGGATGCAGCGGATCATAAAGATGCGCGACCTGTTCGTCGGTGCGGTCGATGGCCAGGGTATATTGCGTCAGATCGTTGGTGCCGATCGCAAAAAAGTCGGAATATTGTGCCAGCCCGTCGGCCGCCAGCGCCGCGCCGGGGACCTCGATCATCGTGCCGATCGGCGGCAGCGGCAAGGCGAACGCCACTTTGTGGCGTTTCAGGCGATGCACCACCGCGTCCACCGCTGCCTTGACGGCCAGCAATTCGGACACCGCGGTCACCATCGGCAGCAGGATGCGCACCGGGCCCAACGCGCCGGCGCGCAGGATCGCGGCGAGCTGGGTGTCGAGAATCTCCGGCCGCTGCAGCGACAGGCGAATCGCCCTGAGACCGAGCGCCGGGTTGGGTCCGCTCGGGCGGCCCAGCGCCGGGGCGTTCTTGTCGCCGCCGGCATCGAGCGTGCGGACGGTCAGCGGCCTTCCGTCGAGCCTGGTCACCAACTCGGACAGGATGGCGGTCTGTTCGTCTTCGTCCGGCAGCGTGGCGCGGTTCATGAAGATGAATTCGGTGCGCAGCAAGCCGATGCCGGCGGCGCCGTAATTGTTGATTCCGCCGATTTCCGATGGCAATTCGAGATTGGCTTCAAGGGTGATCAAAATGCCGTCGCGGGTGATCGCCGGTACCTTGCGCAGATGATGCAATTGGCGCCGGCCGCGCAGAAACTCGGCACGCTTGAGGCGAAACAACGCCAGCGTCTCGGCGCCCGGATTGATGATCACGCGGCCGCCGCTGCCGTCGACGATGACCGTTTGGCCGGCCTGCAGACCGGGCGGCAGACCGGACAGTCCGACGACCGCCGGCAAGCCGAGCGATCGGGCCATGATCGCGGTATGGCTGGCCGGACCTCCCAGGATGGTGGCGAAACCGGCGACTTGCGCCGGATCGAACAAGGCGGTGTCGGCAGGCGACAATTCCTCGGCCAGCACCACCGCGTTCTTGCCGAGTTGGCCGAGCGTCGGCGCCGGACTCTGACCAAGCGCCCGCGACAGGCGGCGGCCGATATCCCGGATATCGTCGGCGCGCGCCGCCAGATAACTGTCGCCCATGCCATCGAAATGGCCGACGATTTCGGCGATTTCCCGTTGCAGTGCCGCTTCGGCATTGAGTCGTTCGGCGCCGATCCGGCTGTCCACGCCGCGTGTCAGGCGCGAATTGCCGAGCATCTGGCGATAGGCGTCCAGCATGTAGCCGAGTTCTTCGCCCGACGCGCCGGGCAGGTCGCGGGCACGGGTCTGCAGCTTGCCGATTTGCTGCGCCGCCTGCGTCACGGCCTCCGCGAAGCGCGCCTGCTCGGCGGCGACGGCGTCCTTGGCAATGCGGTAGACCGGCACCGGCGCAGTGTCGTGCCGGTCATGCAGATGGGCGACACCGATGGCGATGCCGGGACTCACCCCCAGACCGGCAAAACTGCGTTCCTCGTCGCTTGCTGTCATGGCGACAGACCTATCAATCCTCGTCGAATTTGGCGTCCACCAGCGCCACCAGCGCGGCCAGCGCGGCGCCGGCGTCGGGCCCTTTGCCCCTGATCTCGATCGTGCAGCCAGGCGCCGCCGCCAGCATCATCAGTCCCATGATCGACAGCCCCGATACTTCGGTACCCCGGTTTGAGACCAGCAACTGGGCCTCGAACTGACCAGCCAGCTTAACGAACTTGGCGGCGGCGCGGGCATGCAGGCCGCGTTGGTTGGCGATCGTAGCGGCACGGCTCGACCAGCCGTCCGCCGCAGACTCGTCCGCCATGATCAGGGCGGGTCCTGACTCAACAGCCGCGATGCCACATTGATGTATTTGCGTCCGGCCTCCTGAGCGCTTGAGACCGCGACCACCAGGGTTTCGTGGTGGCGCACCGACGCCAGCTTGATCAGCATCGGCAGATTGACACCGGCGATCACCTCGACCTTGGCCTTGTCCATGATGGAGATTGCCAGATTGGAGGGTGTACCGCCAAACATGTCGGTGAGCACCACCACGCCGGAGCCGTCATCGACGCGGCCGACCTGTTCGAGAATGTCGCGCCGCCGCCGCTCCATATCGTCGTCGGGGCCAATACAGACGGTGGATACGTTGGGTTGCGGCCCCACCACATGCTCGAGCGCCGCGACCAGTTCGTCGGCCAGTCGGCCGTGTGTTACCAGCACCATGCCAATCATCGCGCTGCCTTCACGTCATTTCTCCCTCATCGAGGTCACGATGGCGCAGATCCACCCTCTGGCCTTCGTCCCTGAGCCAAGCCGCCAATCGTTCGGCCGTGGTGACCGAGCGGTGCCGCCCGCCGGTACAACCGATTGCGATGGTAAGATAGCATTTACCTTCCGCTGCGTAACGCGGCAGCAAAGGTCGCAACCAGCCGGTCAGGCCGGCGAAAAAGGCGGCGAAATCCGGATCCGCAGCGACGAATTGGGCGACGGCAGGATCTTTCCCGGTCAGGCTCGAGAGCGCCGGACGATAATGCGGATTATCGAGAAATCGCACGTCGAACACCAGATCGGCCTCGCGCGGCAGCCCGCGGCGGTAGGAGAACGATGTTACGAACAGCAGCAGCGACGATTGCGCCGCAAGCGTGAAATGGCCGCCCAGGACGCGGCGCAATTCGGCGGGGGACAGCAGCGACGTATCGATCACCAGATCCGCCCGGTTGCGCAAATCCGAAACCAGCCTGCGTTCATGGGTCAGCCCGTCCAGCAGCGGCCGGTCGATCGCCAGCGGATGGCGTCGGCGGGTCTCGGTGAAACGGCGCGACAATACGTCGTCGTCGCAATCGACGAACAGCAGCCTGAGTGGTTGCTGGCGTTCGCGCCGCAACCGATCGAGTTCGGCCAGCATCTCGGTGACCCCGAAATCGCGGGTGCGAATATCGATTCCGATCGCCAAGGGCCGTCCCTGGTCGCAGCTCAACAACGCGCCCAGCATTGACAGCGGCAGATTGTCGACCGCTTCGTAGCCCATATCTTCGAGCGATTTCAGCGCCAGGCTTTTGCCGGCCCCGGACATGCCGGTGACCACCACGACTCCGCCGGAGATCGGGCGGACGGCGGACGTCACGGAGGGGGAAGCGGCGTCGCTGCTCATGATCGGCACATTATAATGCCGGCACCCAGTTGTATCGCAAGGCGAACCTTGGCGGAGGCCGAAGCCTCCCAGGCGCACAGGCGAAGCTGCGCCACGCAGCAGCCCGCCAGCGAAAGTTGGGCCGGTTCCGGCAGACGTTCGACGCCGGCCATCGGTACCAGATCCACCACCAGCCCGACCGCCTTGCCGGCCTGGTACGCCAGCTGCAGAATGCCGAGCCCGCGGACCTCGAGCAGACCGGCCAGGCTGTCGGGCGGCGAGGCCCACAGGCGGCCTTCAACGGCTTGCAAACGCACCTGATCGTCAGCTACCAGCGTGGCGCCGTCCTCGATCAGACGCAGCGCCAGATCCGACTTGCCGGCGCCGGAGGGACCGCGCAGCAGCACCGCGGTGTCCTGCCAGGCGACGCAGCTGGCATGCAGCAGCAAATCGTCGCTCATGGTTGGGTCGCCAGTCGATAGCCGACCCCCGGCTCGGTCAGGATTACCCGTGGCGAGGTCGGATCGGATTCGAGCTTTTGGCGCAGCTGATTGACATAGACCCGCAAATAGGCGGTGTCGTCCTGATGCGCGGGACCCCAAACGGCGGTCAGGATTTCCTTGTGGGTGACGACATGGTCGGGCGACCCGGCCAGGAACCGCAACAGATCATATTCCCGCTTCGACAAGCGGATTTCAACCCCGTCGCGGCAGATCACGCGGCGGCCGAAATCGAGCTGCAGGCCACCGATCTTGAGCAGAATCGGCGCCGATTTGTCGGCCAGCGTCGGTCGCAGGGCGGCGCGCAGACGGGCCATCAGTTCGCCGATTCCGAAAGGCTTCACCACATAGTCGTCGGCGCCGCGGTCAAGTGCCTCGACCTTGTCGACTTCGGTTGACCGCACCGACAGCACGATGATCGGCACTGTGCTGGTTTCGCGGATCAGGGAAATCGCTTCCTGACCGTCCATGTCGGGCAGTCCTAGATCGAGAATCACCAGATCGACCTGCTCCGAGCGCGCCAGCGCGACGCCGGCGGCGGCGGTATCCGCCTCCACCACCTGATGGCCGGTGGCGCCCAGACTGATGCGCAGGAATTTGCGGATCTGCGCCTCGTCGTCGACCACCAGGATTTTTGCCATGGCAGCCCTATGCCTTCATTTCTATGGCTTCGAGTGCCGGCGGGACATGTTTCGGCAAGGCTATCACGACGCAGGTGCCGGCGCCATTGAGGCCAGGCTCGGCCTTGATGCTGCCGCCATGCGCCTCGATGATGCCGCGGCAAATGGCCAGCCCGAGACCGGTGCCGGCCGATTGCTTGTCGACGGCCTGCACCCGATAGAACATATCGAACACCTTCTCGCGGTCGGCTTCCGGGATGCCGGCGCCCTGATCGCACACCTCGATCAGCACCTGATCCTGTTTGGCGCGCGCCCAGATCGTCACCGTGCTGCCGGCAGGTGAATATTTGCAGGCATTATCAAGCAGATTGAAGAACACCTGCTGCACCAGCACCGAATCGACGTTCAGCAGCGGAATCGCCGGATCGATATCGATCCGCACTTGCCGGCGCTTGAGCAGCTTGGCGGCGCGCTCGACGGCGGCGCGGACGATATCGCTGAGGTCGGCCCAGTCGGCGTTCGGCTTCATCGAGCCGGAGCCCAGCCTTGTCATGTCGAGCAGATTCTGTACGAAGCGATTGAGGCGTTCCGCCTCGTCCTGAATGGTGTGGGCCAGCTCGTTGCGGTCGCCCTTCGACAGATCGTCCTGATATTTGATCAGGCTGGTGGAGGCGCCCAGGATCGAGACCAGCGGCGTGCGCAGATCATGCGATAAGGACGACAGCAGCGCCGAGCGCAGACGCTCGGTTTCGGCAGCCAGTCGGGCCGCCTCGACATCGGCGACCAGGCTGGTGCGTTCGATCGCTACCGCCGCCTGGTCGGCCAGCGTCTCCAGCAGGCGGCTGTCTTCAGGCCCGAGAAAATCCTGTCCCTCCATCTGGATGCCGAGGATTCCGACCGGTCCGCGCGCGGTGCGAAGCGGCATGAACAGCCAATTGGAGGTCGGCAAGGTCGTGGAACCGCGGCCGGCCGGCTTGCCGTTGGCCCAGGCCCAGTCGGCGGCTGCGGAGTCCTTGTCGTCGATCTGATCCTCGGGTGGATAGCCGGCGGCGATCGACAGTCGCCCCTCGATCGGCTGCAGCACCAGCGATTTGCCATGGATGGTGGCGGCGACATGGTGCACCACCGCCCACAGCACGTCGTCGCGGGTCGCCGCCGCGGCGATCTTGCGAGAAAATTCATAGAGGTTGGAGGTGCGCCGCGCCGACAGTTTGGCACTGTCGACCTGGGTCTGCACGCGGCTGGCGAGATTGGACACGATGATCGCGGCGATCAGAAAGAAGAAGATGGTGAGGATGAATTGCGGGTCGTCCAAGGCCAGGCTGAAGCGCGGCTCGGCGAACACGAAATTGAAGGACAGGAAACTCGCCACCGAGGCGAAGATCGCCGGACCCCGCCCAAGTTTCAGGGCGATCAGCATGACCGCGATCAAAAATCCTACCGAGATATTGGGCAGCGACAGCCAGATATTGATGACGAAGCCGATGCCGGTGGCGGCCGCCACGCCGAGTGTCGCCAGCAGGTAGGACAGCCAGTTGATCTGTTCCGCCGGCTTCTTGGTGGGCAGCGCGGTCAGCGGGCTTTCGGTGTCGTCGCCACCGACCAGCAGCACGTCGAAGGCGCCGCTTTGCGCCAGCAGGCGGGCGGTGATGGTATTGGCGAACAGACGGCGCCAGCCGCGCCGGTGGGTGCGGCCGACCACCAGCTGGGTGCAATTATGCTCGCGGGCGTAATTGAGAATCTCTCCGGTTACGTCCTCGCCCTGTAATGTCACCGACTCGCCGCCCAATTGCTCGGCCAGCCGCAGGGCGCGGTCGATGCCGTCCTTGTCCTCCTCGGAAAAGCTCAGATGGCGGTGGGTCTCGACATAGACCGCCACCCATGGCGCGTTGCGGCGCTCGGCCATCCGCTTGGCAACGCGGATCATGCGCGCGCTGCTCATATCGTCGCCGACGCAAACCAGGATGCGCTCGCGCGCCGGCCACGGCCCGGCGATCGCATGGGCGCGCATATAGTTCAGCATCTGCGCGTCGACCCGCTCGGCGGCATGGCGTAACGCCATTTCGCGCAACGCCGTCAGATTGCCGGGCGAGAAGAAATTCTGCGCCGCTCGCTTGGCCTGCTCGGGCACATAGACTTTGCCTTCGGCCAAGCGCTTCAACAGGTCCTCGGGCGGCAGATCGATCAACTCGATCTCGTCGGCGCTGCCCAGCACGCTGTCGGGCAAGGTTTCCCGAACCTTGATGCCGGCGATCCGCTCGATGACGTCGTTCAGGCTTTCCAGATGCTGGATGTTGAGCGTCGAATAGACATTGATCCCGGCCGCCAGGATGTCGTCTACGTCCTGGTAGCGTTTGACATGGCGCGACCCCGGCACATTGGTATGCGCCAACTCGTCGACCAGCAGGAAACGCGGCCGCCGCGCCAGTATTGCCTCGAGATCCATCTCCTGGAACACGCGGCCGCGATATTCCACGGTCTTGGGCGGCACCACCGTCAGACCGGTAACCAAACGTTCGGTCTCCTGCCGTCCGTGCGTTTCCACCACGCCGATCACCACGTCGATGCCTTCGCGGCGGCGCTCCTGGGCTGCCTCCAGCATCGCGTAGGTCTTGCCGACGCCCGGCGCCGCACCCAGAAAGATCTTCAGCCGACCGCGCGATTCGCGCTGGGCTTCCGCCAGCAACGCATCGGGCGACGGTCGGTCATCACGGTCGGTATCGGCCATGGCCGCATGTTATATCATCTTTGTCGAAAGCCGCCCACCGGCACTGCGGTGCCGATCTACAGGGGATGGAATGGGGCGGCTCGGCGCCGACTGGCGCCGCGCGCAGCCAGCATAGCTGGCCTGGTTTGCTCGAAAGCTCCACTTCTCTGGAGCTTTCGTCCGGCTTTGCCGGACCGCCCGCCAGCGTTGCGCGGAAGCCAAGCGAACGGATCGACGAGGGTGGCGCAGCCACGCGAAGCGAAGCGATGCTCCGCGGAGATGGAAGGCGAGGAATCGAAGATGACCGCGGAGCGGAGCCCGAAGGGCTGGCCGCCAGGCCACACTTGCGCGCCGACCTTGAGCGCCCGGCGCTGAGGGGGATTTCGATTCAGACCACGCCCATCGGCACTGCGGTGCCGCATTTCCGCGCCGTCGTCTCGCTTCCATACGCGGTATTAATCATTGCCGTTCTAAACTGGCGAAATGCCGCAAAAAGACGCCTTCATTTCGGCATGATTCAATTGTATCACCGTGCCGATATGCCAGCGACCGAACGCGGCCGGCGCCTCACCGCTGGGCCGCGTAAGCGCCCCACTCCAAGAGAAGCATTCTAGAGGGCAGGGACCAAAGTCGATATGAGCCAGCTGATCGCCACCGTCGCACTTCCGGCCGAACCAGACGCCGATATCCTGCGCGGACCGCATGTCCCCGAATTTCTACGAGACGAGACGCTGGCCGACCTGTTGGAGGCCAGCGCGGCACGCGAACCCAATCACATCGCTCTGATTTTCGGCGATCGCCAGCTCAGCTATCGCGACTTGAACCAGCAAGCCGACCTGGCGGCGGCGCGCCTGACTCAGGCCGGCCTCGGGCCGGGGCGGATCGTCGGGCTGTGGCTGCCACGCGGCATAGAGCTCCTGGTGATGCAGGCCGCCATAACCAAGACCGGCGCCGCCTGGTTGCCGTTCGACGAAGAGACCCCGGTCGACCGGCTGATGGTCTGCCTCGCCGACGCCGCTGCGGCGGGCCTGGTCACCTGCGACGAATTGGCGCCGCGCCTGGAGCGGCGCGACGTGACTCTGTGGTCGGCGGAACAGCTTCTGGCGCCCAACGATGCCGGCATCCTGGCCACGCCGAGGCCCACCTTTTGCCCGGAAGATCCAGCCTACGTGATTTATACGTCCGGTTCGACGGGCACGCCGAAGGGCATTGTCGTTACGCAACGCAGCATCTGCCACTTTCTGCGCAGCGAGAACAGCCGGCTCGGGGTCCGTGCCGACGATGTCGTTTATCAGGGATTTTCGGTCGCCTTCGACATGTCGTTCGAGGAAATCTGGATCGCCTATCTGGTTGGCGCGACCTTGTGGGTCGCGCCGAAACAGCTGGTAGGCGATGTCGAGGCGCTCCCCGATCAGCTGGCCAGCCATGGCGTCACCGTTCTGCACGCGGTGCCGACCCTGCTGTCGCTGTTCGCCCGCGACGTGGCGTCCTTGCGCCTGATCAATCTCGGCGGCGAAATGTGTCCGGAATCGCTGGTGGCCAAATGGGTCCGACCCGGCCGCCAACTCTTCAACAGCTACGGTCCGACCGAGGCCACCGTGACGGCCAGCCTGGCGCCGCTGCAGATCGGCGTCGCCGTCACCATCGGCACGCCGCTCCCCAATTACGATTTGATGGTGATCGATGCCGACGACGAGTCCGAGGCGACCTTGCTGCCGCGCGGACAAATCGGCGAATTGTGCATTTCCGGTCCCGGATTGGCGCAGGGTTATCTCGGCCGCCCTGACTTGACCGCGGTAAAGTTCCTGCCCAATCCGTGGGCACGCGGCCCGGACGACGCGCGGCTCTATCGCACCGGCGATCTGGCGCGCATCGACGCGACGGGCCAGGTGGTCTGTCTGGGACGGTCCGACGGTCAGGTCAAGATCCGCGGGTTTCGCGTCGAACTGGGTGAAATCGAAACGCTGCTGACCGAACAGCAGGACGTAGGCGCCGGCGCCGTTCTGCTGCGCCAGGAGGCCGGTCTCGACCAGCTGGTGGCCTATGTCGTGCCCCGGACGGGCGGATCCGTGACGACAGCCGCCCTGCGCCACGCCCTGCGCCAGCGTCTGCCGCCTTACATGGTGCCGGCCCGCTTCGAAATCCTCGCGGCCTTGCCGCGCCTGGCGTCCGGCAAGATCGATCGCAATTCACTGCAAACCAGGCCACTGCCGCCGCCGTTGGCAGTGGACGACGGCGACGAGCGTCCCGCCAACGCCATCGAGGCGGCCCTTCTGGCGGCGCTGAAGGCGCTGCTGCCCGGGCAACCGATCGACTTCGACGCCGATTTTTTTCTCGATCTGGGCGGTCATTCGCTGATCGCCGCCCGCTTCGTCTCGCTGGTGCGCAAGACCGCAGGGTTGGCCGGCTTGACGCTCAACGACGTCTATCGCCTGCGCAGCCTGCGCGCCATGGCTGCCCTGCTTGCGGTCCAGGACACGCCGCCGCCATCGCCGGTGGCGGCGTTCGCGCCGCCGCCGCTGCTGCGCCGGTTCTGCTGCGGTTTGGCGCAAGCCTTATGCCTGCCGCTGATCGTCGCCCTGACCACCGCGCCCTGGCTCGGCGTTTTTGTGGTCTATCAGCTGTTCACCGGCGAGGAGCATAATTTTCTACTCGAGCTCGAAGTCATCACGGCGACCTATGCCGGCATCAATTTGATCCGCAGCCTGTTCAGCATCGCCGCCAAATGGCTGATCATCGGCCGAACCAAACCCGGCAGCTATCCGCTGTGGGGCGTCTATTATTTTCGCTGGTGGCTGACCCGGCAGCTGTTGCTGATGATCAATCTCGACTGGTTCAAGGGCACCTCGGTGATGCGGGTGCTGCTGCGCGCGCTGGGGGCGAAAATCGGCGACGACGCCATCTTCAGCGACATCAATGTGGGCGCCATCGACCTGATCGAAATCGGCGCGGGAACCGCGCTGGGCGCCAAGGTGCAATTGGCAAATGCCGAGGTGATCGGCGACCGCCTGGTGATCGGCACCATCAGCATCGGCGCCAATGTCTCGATCGGGTCGTCTTGCGTATTGGAGGGCGACACCCGGATCGGCGACGGCGCCGAATTGGCCGATCTGACCGCGGTAGCGTCCGGACTTCGTATTCCGGCCTGGGAACGCTGGGAGGGATCGCCGGCACGGTGCGTGGGCCAGCTGGATGAAGCCGACCAGGGGGCCCCGGCGGTTGCCGGCCGCCTGCGGCGCGCCGCTCAATTCGTCGCCTATGGCGCGATGCTGGCAATCTTGCCGTCGATCGTCCTGATTCCCATTCTGCCGGCATTCTATATTCTCGACAGCATGGGCGATCTGTTCGGCGACACGCTGCCGATCGATGATCGGTTGCTGCTGCCGCTGTTCGCCTGGCCGGCCGCCATGGTGCTGATTCTGGTGACGGTTCTGCTGATCGCCGCCATCCGCTGGACCGTGCTGCCGAGCATGCGCCCCGGCCGCAGTTCGGTGCATAGCTGGTTTTATGTCCGCAAATGCGTGGTGTCGCTCGCCACTGAATTGACGCTCGATACGCTCTATTCGCTATTCGCCACGGTCTATATGCGCAACTGGTACCGTCTACTCGGGGTCAAGATCGGCAAGGACACCGAGATTTCCACCAATCTCGGCGGCTCCTACGATCTGATCGAGATCGGCGCCCGCAGTTTCATCGCCGACGAAGCCGTGATCGGCGATGAAGACGTGCGCAATGGCTGGATGACTCTGAAACCGGTACGCACCGCCCAGCGCGTGTTCATCGGCAATAGCGCGGTGGTGCCGCCGGGCGCCGACATTCCGAGCAACACCCTGATCGGCATCAAGACCCGCCCGCCAGCCGATAACAGCGCGATGCAGGAGGGCGGCACCTGGTTCGGCAGCCCGCCGCAGCAATTGCCGGTGCGGCAGCGCTTTGACCAGGCACACGCCAATTGGACCTATGAACCGAGCCGGCGCCGGCGGCTGGCACGGGCGGTATTCGAAGCCTTCAGCCTGTCTTTTCCGACCATGCTGGCGATCACATTTGGTACCATTTCGGTCGACTTCCTGGCGCCTGCCATTCTCGGGCACGATTTCGCGACACTGATTCCGCTGTTCGTGCTGTGCAGCACCAGCATCTCGATCGGCCTCACTTTGTCCGCCATTGCCGTCAAATGGCTGATGATGGGTGTCTACCGGCCGACCACCAAGCCGATGTGGTCCTGGTGGGCGCTCAGGACCGAAGCGATCGCGGTCAATTATGTCGGGCTGTCGGCTGACGTACTGCTCGACCATCTGCGCGGCACCCCGTTCCTGCCCTGGGTATTGCGCCTGTTCGGCTGCAAGTTCGGGCAGGGTGTCTATCTCGACGCCACCGACATCACCGAGTTCGATTGCGTTTCGGTCGGCGATTTCGCCGCCATCAATGGCACCGGCCCGCTGCAGACGCATCTCTATGAGGACCGTGTCATGAAGACCGGGCGAATCGAGATCGGCAAGGGGGTCACCATTTCGTCGGGGACCACCGTGCTGTACGACACCAAGATTGGCGATTTCGCCCGTCTCGGCCCGCTCACCATCGTCATGAAGGGCGAGGAGATACCCGCTTTTAGCCACTGGCTGGGGTCGCCGGCGCAACCGATCGAGGCAATATCCGTCTCGACGGACCTGCGGGCGGCTGCCTGATGCTGGAAACCCTGCCGATGCCGCGCCGCTGGCTGGCGCTGAGACGCGGCTTCGTTGGGCACTGCCCCAATTGCGGCAAGGGCGCCCTGTTCAAAAGCTATCTCACGCTGGTCGATCACTGCGCCGTTTGCGGTGTGCCGCTGGGGCATATTCGCGCCGATGATTTGCCGGCCTATATCACTATTTTCATCGTCGGCCATGTGGTGGTCGGGCTGATGCTGGTGGCGATCCAGGCGGGCGTGCCGAACTGGCTCGGCATTCCGGCCTGCCTTGCCGGGACCATCGGCCTGACGCTGGGGTTGCTGCCGCGCGTCAAAGGACTGGTGGCCGCCCATCTTTGGCGTTTGCGATTGCCGCGCGGCTCGGTCGAGGCCGAGAACTGACCCTGCCAGCGGCGCACACCGGGCGCCTTTAGAACAACCTTGCACCGTTGGCCACCGGCTGGTCGGGTGAGAACAGCACGACGCGCCCGTCGGCGTCGGGGAATCCCAGGGTCAGCACTTCGGAGCGGAATTTGCCGATCTGACGCGGCGGGAAATTGACCACGGCGGCCAATTGTCGGCCAACCAGGGTCGCCGGCTGATAATGCTCGGTGATCTGCGCGCTCGATCGTTTGACGCCGATCGCCGGGCCGAAATCGATCGTCAATTTGAGCGCCGGCTTGCGCGCCTCGGGGAAGGGCTCGACCGCCAATACGGTGCCGATACGGATGTCGACGGCGAGGAATTGGCTGAAGTCGATCTCGGCACCTGCCGGCGCGGTGGCTTCGTGCAACAGATGCATGATGGGGACTCCCGACCTCAACCGGCGGCGAACGGGTTGACCCCGATCAGCCAGCCATGCAGCAAAAAGCCGAACAGCGCCCACCCCGCCACGCCGCCCACCAGCACCGCCAGATTGCCGCGCCGGGTGGCGGCCGGCGCGCGGACGCCGTCGCGCCGGTTGCGCCGCTGGGCGCTGGCGTAATCGACGATCGCCCAGATCAGAAATCCGCCGAACAGCAGCAGATCGGCGGCGCGACCATTCGACAGCAGATGGCCGAAGGCCCAGACCTTGACGCCCAGGATCATCGGGTTGCCGAAGATCGACTTCAAGCTGTTGGCCGGCGCATAGGCCGCCGCCACCAGCAGAAAGGCGAACAGAACCACCAAAGGCGTCAGGTGGCGCAGCCCGTCGGGCGGCACATAGACGACGACTGGATTTTGCCGCGCCAGCCCGAATCCCCAGGCGATCAGCACGATTCCAAACAGCGAGGCGAGTGAATAGGCCGCTTTCCAGGGCAATTCGCCGAAGCGCGCGACCTGTTGGCGGCGCCAGCTATCGGCGAATATACGCACCGAATGAGTACCGAGAAAGAGCACCATTCCAAGGACCAGGATCACCATACTGCAGGACTCCGGACAGGGTTATCGGTTGGGCGCCGAGAGGCGCAGGATCAGCAGGGCGGCGCGTTCGGCTTGCGGCGACAGGCTAGACAGATCGACCGACTCGCCGATCGTGTGCGCCCCTTTGCCGGCGGCGCCCATGCCGACCAGTCCTGGCACATCGCGGGCGACGAAGGCGATATCGCCGGCGCCGCGAGTCGCCGGATCGCCTTCGGTCAAAGGCGGCAGTCCCAAATCATGGTCGACTTCTTGCAGCTGATCGAACAGAGCCTGGCTGGCGGCCGATGGCGCCATCGCCGGATAGCCCTCGGTGAAGCTGATCGCGGCGCTGGCGCCGTCGAGCGATCGGGCGACGATGGCCTGCATCTTTTGGCGCACCCGGTCGGTCTGTTGGTCCGACAGGCTGCGCAGATCGCCCTCGGCGACGGCGACGGCGGCGATGATATTATCCTTGCCGCTGGCGCTGGCATGGGTACCCGAGGCGTCCAGTTCGGCGGTGGCGCCGCCGGCGATCAGGCTGGTATTGAAGGTCAAATTCGCGTCCGGCAATTCGCGGCGAAATTCATCGATGATGCGCGCCAGTTCATAGACCGCGCCATAGCCGCCGCCACGCCCGACTCCCGAGGAATGGCCGGATTTTCCGCTGGTCGTCAGACGCCAGCTGCTGGCGCTGCGGCGGCCGATATGGATGGCGTCCTGACCGTCCTGGCGCGCCATCGCTTCGAAATCGAGCGCCAGGTCGGAGGCCCGGCCGGCGGCGATCAGGTCGCGGCGCGCCAAGGCAAGCGGTTGGCCGGGACGCTCTTCGTCGCCGGTCAGGAACACCGTGAGGTCGGTATGCCGCAGCAGGCCGGCCGTCTTGAGACCGCGCAGCGCGGCGAGAATCACCACCACGCCACCCTTGATGTCGCTGGTGCCGGGCCCTTCGGCGCTGTCGCCATGGCGCACGAAACTCTGGAACGGGCTGTCCGGCTCGAACACCGTGTCGAGATGGGCAATCAGCAGAATCCGTTTGCCGCCGCCGCCATGATGCTCGGCCACCAGATGGCCGGCGCGCCCGGCCTCTTCCATCGGAATCCAGCGTGTGCTGAGACCGAGCGCGGCGAATTCATCGCCATAGAGTCGGCCGATTTCGCGGACACCGGGCAGATTCAGGGTACCGCTATTGACGTTGACCAGCCGCTCCAGCAGCGCAACGTCCTGATTGTGATAGCTTTGTATCGCGGTGACGACTTTCCGTTCCGCCGGCGACAGGTCGGCGGCCAGTGCGGGAAGACTCGCCAGCAGCACCAGAGTCGGCGCCGCCCACTTGCCGCGCATGGTTTCCTCCCAAATCCCCAACCCCACATCGACGGTAAATCCGCCGCGCGGACACTCCCGCCGCACTCGACAGCATTGTAGCGGTCCGGCAAGATAAGCCAACCGGAGAGTACCGAAAATCATGGATCGCGCACACAGCCGCCGACATTTCCTGGGCCTGACCGGCGCCGCCGTGGCGTGCGGCGCACCCTGGCTGCGCGCCGCCGCCGCCTTCGACCGCAGGGACGCCGATTTGGTCGTCTTCAACGGCAAAGTCAGCACGGTCGATCCGCGCCGGCCCAAGGCTGAGGCCTTTGCGGTGCGGGATGGCCGCTTCATCGCGGTGGGAAGCAGTTCCGATATCAAAGCGCTGGCCGGCAAGCATACGCAAATCTTCGACGCCCAGCAGATGACCATCGTGCCGGGCTTCATCGACTGCCACAACCATGCGCCAGGCAACACTTTGCTGTATGAGGTACTGGTCGGCAATCCCTATCAGGTGGAGTTCGTGACGATCGCCGGAATCGTCGAAAAGCTGCGCGCCAAGGCGCGCGTCACGGCGCCCGGCCAATGGATCGAGGGCTTTTTCTTCGACGATACCAAGCTCAAGGACGCCCGCCCGCTCAGCCGTGCCGACCTCGACCAGGTCTCGACCGACCATCCGGTGGCGGTGCATCATCGCGGCGGTCACACCGCCTTCTACAACAGCATGGCCTTCACCCTGGCCGGCATCAACCGCGACACCGCCAATCCGCCGGATGGCACCTTCGATCGCGATGCCACCGGCGCGCTCGATGGCCGGGTGACCGACGGCGCCATGGCGGTATTCGACAAGGTGGGCTTGTGGCCGAGTTACACCGCGGCAGAGAGCGCCCGGCGCGACCGTGACGGGCTGGCCTATATCTCGCAGCAGTTCGTCCGTGCCGGGCTGACCACCGTGCATCACGAGCAAGGCAATCTATCGGCTCTGCAGGAGGTGCGGGCAAGCGGCGACCTGTTGCACCGGGTCAGCTACGAGGCGGACGGCAAGGTGTTGGAGGCGATGATCGCGGCCGGCATCGCCAGCGGTTTCGGCGACGACCGGATCCGCTTCGGCGCCACGTCCGAGCATGGTATCGACGGGTCGTTCTCGGAGCGCACCATGGCGCTCTCCGTGCCCTATCCCGGCCGCACGCCGCCTTATCGCGGCAATATTTTGGAAAGCCAGGACGACCTCAATGGCTGGGTCGAGCGGATCCACCGGGCCGGCATCCAGGTCAATTGCCACGCCAATGGCGATGTCGCCATCGACATGCTGCTGACGGCGGTCGAGCGGGCGCAGAGCCTGTTTCCGCGCCCCGATGCCCGTCCCAAGGTGACCCATTGCACCCTGGTCAACGCCGATCTGCTGCGCCGCCTCAAGGTGGCCGGCGCGGTACCCGCCTTGTTCACCTCCTACGCCTATTACAATCCCGACAAATTCCACTTTTATGGCGAGGAAATCATGCGCCACAGCATGGCGTTCCGCGATCTGCTCGATGCCGGGGTGCCGGCGGCGGCCGGCTCCGACTTCGATCCGGGACCTTTCGCGCCCTTGATGGGAATTCAGGGTATGGTCACGCGCACCGGCTGGAATGGCGAGACCTGGGGCGCCAACCAGCGCATCAGCGTCGACGAGGCGCTCAAAGTGAGTACCCTGAACGGCGCCTACAACGCCCATGAGGAAGCGATCAAAGGGTCGATCAGCCCCGGTAAATTGGCCGATTTCGTGGTGCTGGCCGAGGATCTGCACAAGGTGGCGCCGGACCGTATCAAGGACATCGCGATCTTCCGCACGGTGGTCGGCGGCAATTCGGTCTATCAGGCGGGCTGAGGGTGCGGGGTCTGGTCTGTCCCGCCGAGCAGCCGTTCGAAAGTTTGATCGAAGGTGACGATCCTGTCGCATTTTGCCCGCGACGACTCATAGAGGACAACGCCATCGGCGAAATCGCCGCCCTGCCGCAGCATGGCAAGGCCATATTCGGCGGCGGGCCGGTCGAGCTCGACATTGCGGCTCTCGATGATTCGTTGCAGGGTGACGGCGATTTGGTCGCTGCTGATGTGGTAGGCCCGCTGCAGCACGTAAACCGCTTCGCACAGGACGATGGTGGCGATAAAAATCACATGGCCACTCTCAATGACGGCGACCGCCTTGGCAGTCTGTTGTTTGTCATCGCAGGTCAGGTAGCGAATCAGCAGGTTAGTGTCGATGGAAGTTTTCACCGACCGCGCCCCAATTCGATCGCGTCTTGCATTTCCTGGAGCGACACGCCTGTTTGTCCGGGTCGCTGCAAGGCGCCGCGCAGACTGCTCAGATCGTGGCCGCCGGCCGCCGGCGTCAATTCGACGCGGCCATTGGCGAGCAGCGCCACCCCGACCTTGTCGCCGGGTCGCAGGCCAAGATGGTTCAGAACGGCTTGCCGCAGGGTGACTTGACCTTTGGCGGTTATGGTCAGTTCGAGCGCCATGGTAACCCGCTCATTTCAAGGTAAAATATACCTTACAGTAAGGTTGTTTTTACCTTTTTTCAAGCCGTTCCGCCATTTTATCGCCCTTGCCGTCACCCCGCGCGGCTAAGTAATTTCCGAACCTGCCGAGCCGGGTGGCGCCAGCGCTAAGCTTGTGCCGATCGTGCTCCACGGGCCGGTCGGGCGTGCAATCGGCGTGGGGAGAGGCGAAATGGCTGTCTTTGGTGTTGCCGCCCACCGGCCGCCGCTTGTCTTGCAGGCGCAACACCGGCCAAGCATTTGCGATTCCTGCGGTGTGCGCGCCAGCAATGTGTGCGATGCGCTGGGCTATGACGATCTGCATCGTCTGGCGGCGGTCGCCCGGGTGGTCGAGGTGGCGGCGGGGCGGACCTTCATCGTCGAAGGGGATCCCGCCGATAGCTTTTTCAACCTGACCGATGGCACGGTGAAGCTCTACAAGCTGATGGCGGATGGACGCCGTCAGATTACCGGTTTCCTGCGTAAGGGAGATTTTTTGGGGCTGGCGGTGTCGTCCGGCTATGCCTTCAGCGCCGCCGCGATCAATGACGTGCGCTATTGCCGCTATTCGCGAGGGGGCTTGCGCGGCGTGCTCGATGATTTTCCGGCCTTGGAAAAACGTCTGATGGAGGTGGCGTCGAACGAATTGGTGGAGGCCCAGGAACAGATGCTGCTGCTGGGCCGCAAGACGGCGAAGGAGCGGGTCGCCTCGTTCCTGCTGGCCCAATCGCGGCGTACGGTGGGCTATGCCGCGCGCAATCCGACCCTGACCCTGCCGATGCCGCGCGGCGACATCGCCGACTATCTCGGCCTGGCGATCGAAACGGTCAGCCGCATCTTCACCCAGCTCAAACATGACCAGGTGATCGCAATTCCGACCATCGAAACGGTGATCATTTTCGACCATGCCGGTTTGCTGGAGTGCGCCGGAAGCTAGCCAACGCTTGACTTCATCGCCGATTCATGAAGAACATTTCATGAACAAAGGCGTTGTCATGTCCTCTCTCGCGCAGTTGCGGGCGCAGATCAGCGCCCTCGAAGGAACCCCCGGCCTGGCCGCCGGGCGGTTGCCCGACACCGCGCCGCTCGGGGTGGCGGCGATCGATGCCTGCCTGCCCTGGGGTGGCCTGCCGGCCGGCGGACTGCATGAAATCGCTGCGGAACGCGCGGCGGCACCGGCGGCGGCGCTGGCTTTCGCCGCCTTTTGCCTGGGGCGAACGGCGCGCGCGCGATCCGGACCGATCCTGTGGGTCAGCCTGGCCGACAGCCTCTATCCGCCCGGTCTGGCCGCTCTCGGTGTGCCGGTGGAACGGCTGCTGCGGGTGCGGCCGGCGCGCACCGCCGATCTGCTGTGGAGCCTGGAGGAAATCCTGCGCTGCCCGGCGGTGGCCGGACTGCTGGGCGAAATCGAGGGTCTCGATTTCAAGGCGGTGCGGCGGCTGTCCCTGGCCGCCCGCGCCTCCGGCGTGCCCGCGCTGCTGCTCAATCGCGGCGCCGCCCTGGCGGCGGTGCTGACCCGCTGGCAGGTGGCGTCGATGCCCAGCGAAAGCGCGGTCGGCGTCGGCGCCTGGCGCTGGCGTCTGACTCTGGCGCAGTGCCGGGGCATGGCGTGGTGCGATGCGGATCAGGCGCCGCAATGGCAAATGGAGGTGCAAAAGGCGACGGGTACTCTCGGTCCGGTTGCCCACGCGCACGGCGTCCCGGTCCCTGCTGCCGAAAAGATGACAGCGGCCCGCCGTCGGTAGAGTTTGGTTTTCCGACTAAACCGGGGTGGCGTGATGGCCGCTGCCCTTTTTTCGCAAAATTGCTTACAATCATATCAGGAGCAGGCCATCGATAATATTGACCTTCGATTTTTAGGCGCGCAGATCGCCCAGGTGGCGGAAACTGCCGCGACAAATCTCGAAATCATGCTGACGGCGATCAAGGCGCGCTAGAAACCTGTCCGAGGGAATGCGAAGGACCGCGAAGACGGGCCCTTTTGCGCACTATTGCACCGCAAAACGCCCGTGCCGGTATTTTCTTTGCTCGCGTTCTAAAGCATTGAGCGGACTTGTCCCTGTGTGCCGGGCGAGGTTCTCACCCGCGACCGGATTTCGGTGATGAAGGCTTGCAGCGCCGGACTTCGCTTCTCGCCTTTACGGAAAGCCAAGGAGATCTTGCGCCGGATCTCCGGCACCAGTTTGCAAACCCAGACATCCTCCAGATCATAGCTGGCACGCAGACCCGGAATGATTGAGATGGCGTAGCCTTCGCGGATCAGCGCGATGGTGACCTCAAAGCCCTTGCAGCGCGCTACGATATTCGAATTGAAGCCGGCGGCCTGACAAGAATCGGACAGCATCCGTGCGTAAGTCGAAGACGCCGTGTCGAGCGCCCATTGCTCGTTACGCAGTTCCTGCAGGCTCACGGTCGGCCTGTCGGCCAGGCGATGACCCTTGGACACCATCACATTGAAGACATCCTCCGTCAGAGGGATTGTCTCGACATTGGGGTCCAGCGCGCCGGGCGGGACGTTCAAGTCATCAATGACCGCCACGTCTGTTTGCCAGCTTCGCAGCGCCGCAAGACTCTCGGCCGGCTCCATCTCGTCGAACAGGACGGTCAATCGCGGATGCAGACGATGCAACTCATGCACCGTCCCCGCCACCAGCGCTGCGGCAACAGACGGGAAGGCCGCAATCCGCAATTCGCCCGAGATGATCTTTTTCAGCTCGGCAATATCGGCACGGGCCGATTCCAGTTCAATCAGGATGCGCTCGGCCCGTTCTACCAGCCTGGCGCCGGCCAGCGTAAGGGTGACCCCTCGACCGCGCCGTTCGATCAGGACGATTCCGACCTCCTCTTCAAGCAAGGCCAGTTGCTGCGACACAGCCGACGGCGAGATATGCAGCGCCTCGGCGACAGCGGCCATCGTCTTGCGGACCGACAGTTCGCGTAGCGTCCGCAATCGACCGAGATCCATCCCAACTCTCCCTTCGAGAAGTCAAGAATCATTAGAAATTATGAACCCATATGGAAATATTATTAACTTTTTCTGGATCTATCGCCGGCTTAGGCTTTCTTCAACACCGCCAATGCCATTCTGAGAACGGCCGTGACCGCCCAGACGAAAGAATATTTCACTGCCTCGGTTCATGCGCGCGACCCGCTTATCGCCCAAGCCCTGGATGATGAACGGAACCGCCAGCAAGACCAGATCGAATTGATCGCCTCCGAAAATATCGTGAGCCGCGCCGTCCTCGACGCTCTCGGCCATGCGATGACCAACAAGACCCTCGAGGGTTACCCGGGCAACCGCTTCCATGGCGGCGGGCAGTTCGTCGATGTTGTCGAACAGGCCGCCATCGACAGGGCGAAACAGCTGTTCAACTGCAGCCATGCCAATGTCCAGCCACATTCAGGCAGCCAAGCCAATCTCGCTGTGTTCTTTCTGTTGCTAAAGCCGGGTGACAAGGTTTTGTCACTCGATTTGGCGGCGGGTGGCCACCTGTCGCACGGTATGAAAGGCAATCTTTCCGGCCGCTGGTTCCAGGCTCACACCTACAGGGTGAACCCTGTGACCGAAGTGATCGACTATGACGAGATGGAGCGCGTCGCCGAACAGGTTCGACCCGCTCTCCTGATCACCGGGGGGTCGGCCTATCCCCGCGAACTTGACTTCAAGCGTATGGGCAGCATTGCGAAAAAGCTGGGTGCTTGGTTTCTCGTGGATATGGCTCACATCGCCGGACTGGTCGCCGGCGGCGTACACCCGTCGCCCTTTCCGCACGCCGACATCGTGACCTGCACCACCACCAAGACGCTGCGTGGTCCGCGTGGCGGAATTATCCTGACCAACAACGAAGATTGGTCGAGGAAACTTCAAGCCGCCGTATTCCCTGGCGTCCAGGGTTCGCTGCATAGCCAGGTTCTGGCGGCCAAGGCGATCTGTCTCGGGGAAGCGCTGCGCGACGACTTCAGAGTGTATGCGGCGCAGGTCAAGGCCAACGCCCGAGTCTTGGCTGAAACCTTGATGCGCCGCGGCGTACGCCTTGTCTCAGGCGGCACCGACACGCACCTCGTTCTGCTCGACCTGTCGAGCAAGGGACTGACCGGCAAGCAGGCCGAAATCGTTCTGGCACAGGCCAACATAACGTCAAACAAGAACCCGATCCCGAACGACAGCCCCCGGCCGCCTGCCTGGTCGGGCTTGCGCCTTGGTGTTGCGGCAGCCACCACCCGGGGAATGAAGGACAGCGAGTTTCGGACGCTGGGGACGCTCATCGCCGATCTTATCGAGGCCGAAGCGTCCGGAAATGCCGATGGTGCCGTTGCCATCGTCAAGACCAGGGTCGCGGCGCTGACCAAAGCCTTTCCGGTCTATATGAACTGAGAGACGCCCCACTTTTTATAAAGAACATTTCATGAACAAATAGGCGTATAAGGATCTCCTGCCGCGCGCCGCCGCCGCCCGTTCGCCGGGCGATCCGCAGCAAGCGCCGCAACGGCATAGGGAGGTGCAAAATGCGACGGATAGTCTCGGTCTGGTTGCCTTATCTCAGCACCGAGCGGCTCGGCAAGCCGGCCGCGGCCGGGCCGGATGACGGCTTGGCGGTGGCGGAAAGCGGCGGCCAGCGGCGCCTGGTGGCGGTCGATCGCGCCGCCGAACGGGCTGGCCTGCGTCCCGGCATGAGCGTTGCCGACGCGCTGGCGATCCGTCCCTCGCTGCGCCTAGCGCCGGCGGCGCCGGTCGAGGAAGATGCGCTGCTGCTGCGCCTGGCCGAATGGTGCGTCGCCTACACCCCCCATGCCGCGCCGGACAACTGGCGGGAAGCCATCGCCGGCGCCGGGCTGTGGCTCGATATCAGCGGCTGCGCCCATCTGTGGGGCGGCGAGGCGGCACTGCTGATCGATCTCGCCACCCGGCTCGGCCGGCTGGGTTTCACCGCGCGCGGCGCGGTGGCCGATTGCGCCGGTGCCGCCTGGGCCTGGGCCCGCTTCGGCGCCGGCGGCGTGCTGGCGGCCGGCGGCCAGCGCGCCGCCCTGGCGCCGTTGCCGGTGACGGCGCTGCGGCTGCGCCCCGATCTCGCCGCCGCTCTGACCCGTCTCGACCTGCGTCGTGTCGGGGATCTCTATCCGCTGGCGCGCGCGCCGCTTACCGCGCGCTTCGGGCCGGC
>Ga0302319_10005564_pt1 | contig 25291 bp, 22 predicted proteins | sample Bog_T0_2_FD_203319 | JGI IMG/M metagenome (GOLD analysis project Ga0302319, IMG submission 203319) | Peat permafrost microbial communities from Stordalen Mire near Abisko, Sweden - Bog_T0_2 | ecosystem: Environmental > Terrestrial > Soil > Wetlands > Peat | place: Sweden: Abisko, Stordalen Mire...
CTCCACCTTCACCTGGATCCTGGCCACGCCTTCCATGCAGGACGCCACCAAGAAGAAGGCGTTGCATGACTTCCTGGTCTGGGCCGTCACCAAGGGCCAGAGTTACACCGAGGAACTGGGCTACGCACCTCTGCCCAAGTCGCTGGTCCAGAATGAGTTGAAGGATATTGGAAAAATGAAGTAGCCCTTCATTTCCTTTTTGGAACCGGAGGGCCGTATCTTACGCGGCCCTCCAACTGTTAAGAGATGGCCCCATGGATGCCCCCAATGCCGCAACCCGGGAACGGACCCAGGCCAAACTGGCCCGGATGCCCTTCCCCGAGGATACCCAAGCGCCTTCCCCGTGGGTGGCGCCGCCGGCCCCGCCCGAGGAAATCCGCCTGACGGCGCCGGCTTCGGAACCGCGGCCCCCGCATGTGGACCCTTTCGGCCGGAGCACCGGGCGGTCTGCCGACCGGATCTTCCGGCTGGCCACCGGGGCCTGCGCGGCCATGATCGCCGGACTGATCGTGCTGGTGGTCGTGTTCATGGTCTCCGGGTCGATGCCCGCGTTCAAGGACCATGGCCTGGGGGCCCTCCTTTCGCCGGCCTGGGATCCCACCAACCAGAAATACGGGGCCCTCACCTTCCTGTTCGGCACCGCCTACACCAGCCTGATCGGCATGGCCATCGCTCTGCCCCTGGGGGTCCTCACCGCCGTGGCGCTGGTGGAGATCCTGCCCAAGGGCCTGGCCAAGGCCCTGTCCCTGGCGGTCGAGCTGTTGGCGGCGATCCCCTCGGTGCTGCTGGGCCTCTGGGGCATCTTCGAGCTGGTGCCCCTGGTGCGCAAGTTCGAGATCTACATCTACCGCTCTCCGCTCGGCCTCAAGCATCTCCCCATCTTCTCAGGTTCGCCCCTGGGGGTCGGGTTCCTCGCCGCCGGGCTGCTGCTGGCGATCATGGCCCTGCCGTTCATCCTCTCGGTGTCCCGGGAAGTCCTGCTCCAGGTTCCCAAGTCCCAGCGGGAGGCGGCCTACGCCCTGGGCGCCACCCGTTGGCAGGCGATCCGCAGGTTCATCCTCCCCTACAGCTGGAAGGGCATCTTCGGGGCCTCCCTGCTGGGGCTGGCCCGGGTGCTGGGTGAGACCATGGCCGTCACCATGGTCATCGGCAACACGCCCCAGATCAAGGCTTCGCTGTTCGCCTCGGGCTACACCCTGGCTTCGGTCATCGCCAACGAATTCACCGAAGCTCCCTCGGATCTGGCCATCAGCGCCCTCATCAGCCTGGGGCTGATCCTGCTGCTGCTGTCGGTGGCCCTCAACGCCGCCGCCCGGATCATGCTCATCTACCTGAACCATAGCCAAGGCGCGCCCCAGGTGGCCAAATGAGCCAATCCCACCAGCTACGCAAACTGCACGGGCACATCATGGAGGGGGTCTGCCTCCTGGCCGCCCTGGCCGCCGTGATCCCCCTGTTCGCCTTCCTGTGGCACTTGGTCGCCATGGGCGCCGGAGCCTTCAGCCCGGCCCTGTTCACCCAGCTGCCGCTTCCCCCCGGCGAGGTCGGCGGCGGATTGCGCAACGCGATCCAGGGTTCGCTGCTGGTGGTCGGCATCGCCACCATGATCGGCATTCCCGTCGGCCTGGGGGCGGCGGTCTTCATGAGCGAATTCGCCAAACCCTCCATCGCCTCCGGGCTGCGCTTCTCCTGCGACGTGCTCTCCGGGGTCCCCTCCATCGTCATGGGTCTGCTGGCCTTCCAGATGGTGGTGCGGCCCATGCACCATTTCTCCGCCTTCTCCGGGTCCGTCGCCCTGGCCTTCATCATGATGCCCGTGGTGGTGATCACCACCCAGGAGATGCTCCGGCTGGTGCCCCACAGCCTGCGTGAGGCCGGCCATGCCCTGGGCATCCCCGCCTGGCGCATCGCTTCCTCCATCTCCCTGAGGGCCGCGGCTCCGGGCATCCTCACCGGGGCGATCCTGGCGATCTCCCGCATCGCCGGGGAGACCGCGCCGATGCTGTTCACGGCGTTCGGGAATCCGTTCATGAGCATGGATCCGAAGGCGCCCATCGCCACCCTGCCGCACACCATCTTCACCTACGCCATCAGCCCATACGAAGACTGGCATCGTCTGGCATGGGGCGGTGCCCTTATACTGGTCCTTGGAATCCTCGGGGCCACTCTGCTGAGCCGCTTCATCCTCTGGTGGCACCAGCGCAGCCTCAACTCCTGAACGGAAATTGCCCATGCTTGCCTGCAAGGACCTCAAAATCGAATTCGACCGAAAATCGGTCCTCAAGGGCGTGACCCTTGAATTCCCGGCCCAGAGGATCTCAGCCATCATCGGCCCCTCCGGCTGCGGGAAATCCACCCTGCTGCGCGCCTTCAACCGGATGCACGACCTCACCCCCGGAGCCCAGGTGACCGGCTCGGTCACCCTCAACGACCGGGAGATCTACGCCAGCGACGAGGACCCGGTCCTGATCCGCCGCCGCATCGGCATGGTGTTCCAGAAGGCCAATCCCTTCCCCACCCTGTCCATCTACGAAAATGTCATCTCCGGCCTGCGCCTGTCCGGGGTCCGGAACCGGGCCGTGCTGCAGGAGGCGGCGGAGAAGGCCCTGATGGATTCGGCCATCTGGGACGAGGTCAAGGACCGGCTCAAGAGCAACCCCATGTCCCTCTCCGGCGGCCAGCAGCAGCGGCTGTGCATCGCCAGGGCGCTGGCGGTGGATCCGGAAGTGCTGCTCATGGACGAGCCCTGTTCGGCCCTGGACCCCATCGCCACCGCCAAGATCGAGGAACTGATGTTCCGCCTGCGCGAACGGCTCATCGTGGTCATCGTCACCCACAACATGCAGCAGGCGGCCCGGGCCAGCGACCGCACTGCCTTTCTCTGGATGGGCGAACTGATCGAAGCCGGCGAGACCGAGGCGATCTTTACCTCGCCCAAGAAATCCATGACGGAAGACTACATCACCGGGAGGTTCGGTTGATGCCCCGGGCTGCACGCCCAGGGCGCAACCCAAGGGAATCGCATTGCGGGAGAATCGGTCAATGACCAGTCATTTCGAAAACGATCTGCGGGACCTCAAATCCAACTTGCTGGGCATGGCCAAGCGGGTGGAGGAGATGATCACCCTGACCCAGCAAAGCCTTCAGGAACGGTCAAACCCCAAGGCCGAGCAGGTTGGCCAACTGGACAAGGGGGTGGACGAGAGCGAGCTGATGCTGGACCAGACCTGCATCGATCTTCTGGCCCTGCGGGCTCCGTTCGCCTCGGACCTCCGGCTCATCGCCTCCACCCTCAAGATCGTCCCGGACCTGGAGCGCATGGGCGACCATTGCTGCAATATCGCCAGGCGGGCCCTGATTCTGAACCCCCAGCCACCGGTCATGAAGGACGATTCCCTCAAGCGGCTGGGGGTGGAGACCCATTCCATGGTGAGCCGGGCGGTGGACGCCTTCGTCACTGGGAACGGCGCCCTGGCCCGGGCGGTCATCCTCGACGATGACCGGGTGGATGCGCTGTACGTCCAGATCTACACCGAACTCCTGCGCGGGATGCTGGCCGACCCCCTCTGCATCGAACGGTCGACCCATCTCATCATCGTGATCAAGAACTGGGAACGGATCGCCGACGAGGCCACCAACATCGCCGAGGAAGTGCTGTTCATCCTGGAAGGGGTCAACGTGAAGCACAGCTACCTGCAGGCCGACCCCAGGCCGTGATCCATCCGCCCTTCACCCCCGTGTTTTGCCACTGGAGCCACGATGCCCCACCTCCTCCTGCTCGAAGATGACGCGGACATCCGCCTGGGACTTGAGCAACACTTGAAGCGTGAAGGGTTCGCCCTGAGTTCCTTCGAGAACGGGCGGGATGCCCTGAAATGCATCGGCCAGTCCGCCTCCGGCCAGGCCCAGCGCCTGGACGTGGCGCTGCTGGATCTCACCCTGCCCGACATGGACGGCCTGGACGTGCTCCGGGCCATCCGGGCCAGCGGCCATTACCGCACCCTGCCGGTGGTGCTGGTCACCGCCCGCAACGAGGAGATCGACCGGGTGCTGGGGCTCGAATTGGGGGCGGACGATTATATCTCCAAACCGTTCTCCTCCCGGGAACTGGTGGCCCGGATCCGCGCCATCCTGCGCCGGGCCACGTTCATGGACCAGGCGGACAAGACCCAGCAAATGTTGTTCGGACCGATCGCCCTGGACCTGGACATGCATATCGCCCGGGTGGAGGGGGAGGTGCTGGACCTCACCCGCCGGGAGTTCGAGCTGCTGGCCTATTTCCTCCAGAATCCCCGGCGGGTCCTGAGCCGGGAGAAGATCCTGCAGCAGGTCTGGGGCCTGGAATACCTGGGCGAAAGCCGCACCATCGATGCCCACGTGCGCCGGGTGCGGGCCAAGCTGGGCGCGGCGGCGGCCCTGATCGAGACCGTGGTGGGCGTCGGCTACCGCATGGGCAGCGTCGACAACTAGCGCCACTGGGGCCGTAGCGGGCCGCCGCTGGAAATGGGGTTCCTCGCCGTCGCGGCGTCACAGGAGGGATGGACCTCCGCACCATGGAACACCCAGGGCAAGGTTTCCCAGCCCATGAGTCCATCTACGGCAAACCCAGCGGCGCTTTCCGCCGCGGGGTAATTCTGGGTCGACGCCCCGACTCGGGACCCGAAATGGGTCGGCGCCAATCCGGGAAACCAGGACGATCGTTCCCGGAGCCCCCGGCAGGGAATGCCGGTACGGGACGAAAGGTCCATGCGGCACAGGGAATGGCCACGAGAATGAGCCGGGACATCCGTTGGCGGGAAATTCAAGCCGTCCGGATCTGGTGTTTCCAAGCTTAGCCTTGGCCTGCAACCCCATTGGCGCGATGCCGCGCGAAACGAGCGAACCCGGCGCGAGCTGCTCCGCACATTTTACCTTCGCGCCCCCGGCCCGGGAGGGCACAATGGAAGGGTTGCGTGTATTTGGAGATCCGATGTCATTGAATTCCATAATCGGCTGGCTGAAACCCAGGGAATTGATCTTTTTCGACATGCTCGAGGCGTCGGTGGGCAACCTGCTGGAAGCTTCCCGTCTGTTCGAGAAGGAATTCCTGTCCCGGGAACATTCCAGCCAGTGGTCCGACCTGCGTCGCCGGATGAAGGACCTCGAGCATGTGGGCGACGAGATCACCCACAACATCGTCGATCGGCTGAACCGGACCTTCGTGACCCCCCTGGAGCGGGAGGACATCCTGGCCCTGGCCCATGCCCTGGACGACGTGGTGGATTGCCTGGACGGCGTCTGCGAACGCCTGGTCCTGTACAAGGTGACGGCGGTGATGCCCCTGGCCGCCCAGCTGGCCCACCTCGTGGTTCTGGGCAGCGAGGAACTGGTGCCGCTCATCCACAGCCTGCGCAACATGTCGAACACCATGGCCATCAACAGCCAGATCCAGGCCTGCATGGAACTGGAAAACCAGGCCGACGTGGTTTTCCACCATGCCCTGGCCGAGATCTTCGAGGACCCCAAGGATCCGATCGAGCTCATCAAGTGGAAGGAGATCCTCGCCCTCCTGGAGGACGCCACCGACCGCATCGAGCTGGTCTCCAAAGTCGTCAGCTCCACCGTCATGCGCAACGCCTGATCGGAGCTGACGCCTTATGATATGGACCCTTGCTCTGATCGTCCTGATGGCCTGGGGTGTGGAATACATCAACGGCTTCCACGACACCGCCAATGCCATCGCCACCGTCATCTCCACCGGAGTCATGTCCGCCCGGAACGCGATCACGATGGCGGCGATCCTCAACTTCGGCGGCGCCCTGCTGGGCACCCAGGTGGCCACCACCATCGCCCAGGGCCTGGCGGATCCCCACCTCGTGGTGCCGGAAGTGATCATCGCCGCCCTCACCTCGGCCATCATCTGGAATCTGGCCACATGGTACTTCGGGATCCCCTCCAGCACCAGCCACACCCTCATGGGCGGCCTGGCCGGCGCCGTGTACGCCCATGCCGGCGCGGGCGCCCTGCACATGCACAAGCTGGAGGAGATCGCCGCCTTCACCTTCATCTCGCCGATGCTGGGGTTTGTGGTCGGCATGATCCTGATCCTGGTCATTCTCTGGATTTGCAAGGGCTATGCCCAGCACAAGGTGAATGTCGCCTTCCGCAAGCTGCAGCTGCTCTCCGCCAGCGCCATGGCCTTCACCCACGGCCAGAATGACGCCCAGAAGGGCATGGGAATCATCTGCCTGGCCCTGATCATCTACGGCAAGATGACGGTGACTGCCGGCCACAACGTGGCCGTGCCGCTCTGGGTCAAGATCGGCTGCGCCACCATGATGGCCATGGGCACCGCCAGCGGCGGCTGGCGGATCATCCGGACCATGGGCCACAAGATCGTCAAGCTGCGCCCGATCCACGGCTTCGCCGCGGAAACCGCTTCAGCCCTGGTGCTATTCACCACCGCCCACTTCGGCATCCCGGTCCCCACCACCCATTCCATCACCGGCTCCATCATGGGCGTGGGCGCCAGCATGAACGCCTCCGCCGTGCGCTGGGGCGTGGCCGGCAATATCTTCGTCGCCTGGATCCTGACCATCCCCTGCAGTTTCCTGATCGCCGCCGGCGTCCTGAAGCTGATCCACCCGTTCTTCCTATAGTCAGGTAATCGCCCCGTGTCCCCCGGTCAACGCATGCGTTGCCCGGGGGACACGGACGTTTATCGGACCGGGCTCCCTGGCGGGGGTCGATCTGCGGCTTCAGGGCAAAGGATCATCACTAACGTGATTTTTCAATCATCAATCTTCCTGGTCCAGGGAATGACCAAAGCCTTATTGCCAAACGCTGTGAGCGAACCGGCATACGAATTCCGTTCCCGAGCCCCTGGATCCGGACCGTCCGATCCCCTGGACGCCGGTCTGGTCCCTCACCGAGGAGCGGGAGAAGCTGCTTCCCACCCAGTTCCTCTACTTCCCCGGCCCCACGGTCAGCCCGGAACCGAGGCCCAGGTGCTGCCGCGCCTGTTCCAACGGAAACGCCGCCGGCAACAACCTGGAGGAGGCGGTGCTCCAGGGTTTCCTGGAACTGGTGGAAAGGGACGCCACCGCGATCTGGTGGTACAACCGCCTGAACAAACCTGGCGTGGATCTCCCCAGTTTCGGCCTGGCCTACCTCACCGACCTGGCCGTGCACTATGATTCCCTGGACCGGGACCTATGGGCGCTGGACCTCACCCATGACCTGGGCATTCCTGCCTTCGCCGCCCTTTCCTGCCGCAAGGAGACCAAGGGACAGGTCCTGTTCGGCCTGGGGTGCAGCCTTGATCCGGCCGTCGCCCTGTTGCGGGCCTTTGCGGAGTTGAATCAGTTCATCTCCGGGATGGGTCCCGGGGCCGAAACCTCCTTGGGGGACGAGGAGACCCTGCGTTGGCTGCGCACGGCGACTCTGGAAAACCAGCCCTACCTCGCACCCGATCCTGGGGTTCCCCCCAAGCGGCTTGAGGATGTCAGGCTCCTCGGCGGTATGACCGATACCGCCTTCGTCGCCTTCCTTGCCTTGCCGGGCCCGGTGCCATCAGCGCGGGGCCGAATAATACATGGACAGGCTCCTAGCGGCTGAACCGCCTCAGCATGCGCATGTTCCGGCGGTAGGCGGCGCCGCGGGTGAAGTTGATGGCCACCTGCTTGGGAAAGCGGGTGATGGAACTGGCCAGGCCGATGAAGGTGCGCACGGTCTGGGCGGCGAACCGGCCCTGGCGGGCCGCGTTGTCGTAGTACACCATCAGGGCGCTGCGCATGATGGATTTGGGCAGGTTGAACAGCCCGTAAGATTCCAGCACGTCATGGTTGATCCGCCGCGTCCCGTCCTGCTCGGTGACGATGAGATCCTCCGGTTTGATTTCCTGCCGCATGCAAGGCTCCCGTTGGGAGGTATATCGGGTGGTCAAGGACTGGAGCTTAGAATTAATTTCAGCATCCGTTCAAGCGGGATGATCCAAGAATACCAGATCCGGGTTTTTTTCCATGGTCGTCCGGCGTTGCCAATCATTTTCGAACAGGATGGCGGCATTGCCGTCGGCATCCTCCACCAGTTCGCCCCAGTAGCGGCTGGGCTCGGGCCACCCGCCCTGCAGCCACCGGACCATCTGGAAACTGCGGGGCTCCATGATCACCGGGCAGGCATACTCGTTCTTGAGGCGATGCTGCAGCACTTCGAACTGCAGCCGACCGACCGCGCCCAGGATGGGCAGAGGCGCCCCGCCCTTGGGCCAGAACACCTGGACCACGCCCTCCTCGGCAATCTGCTGAACGCCCTTGAGGAACCCTTTCCTCCCGCCCGGATCCGCCAACCGCACCGCGGAGAATTGTTCCGGGGAGAACCGCGGCACCGCATGAAATTCCACCGGCCCGGCGGCGGAGATCACATCGCCGATGCGGAACAGGCCCGGATTGATCAGGCCCAGGATATCGCCCGGATAGGCTTCATCCACGATCAGCCGCTCCCGGCCGAAGAACATGTGGGGGTAGTTGAGCTTGATCGACTTGGCCCCGCGCACGTGCAGTGCGTCCATGCCCCGCTCGAAATGGCCCGACACGATCCTCGCGAAGGCCACCCGGTCCCGGTGCGCCTTGTTCATGTTGGCCTGGACCTTGAACACGAACGCCGTGAACGGCGCCTCCACCGGCATCTCACCGCCGCCGGCCAGGGGCCGCGCATGGGGCGCCGGGGCCATGTCCAGGAACTCCTCCAGGAACTCGGCGATACCGAAATTGTTGACCGCGCTGCCGAAGAACATGGGCGACTGCCGGCCGGCCAGGAACGCCTCCAGGTCGAAGGCGGGCAGCACGTGGTCCATCAGGTCGATGTCGTCCTTCAGCTTGCGGATTTCCTGGGCGGTGAGCAGGGCCTGGATCTCCGGATCGTCCAGGGTGCCCTGCCCGGCCACCCGCGCCTTGCGTCCGGCCTTGGTCCGCTCGAACACCTGGATCTGCCCGGTGGCCCGTACGTAGACCCCCTTGAAGTCCGTCCCCGAACCGATCGGCCAGGTCATGGGCACCGCATGCAGCCCGAACAGCTCCTCCACCTCGTCGATCAGTTCCACCGGTTCCCGGCCGGGCCGGTCCAGTTTGTTGACGAAGGTGAAGATGGGTAGGCCGCGCTCCTTGGCCACCCGGAACAGCTTCTTGGTCTGCTCTTCCACGCCCTTGGCGCAATCCAGGAGCATGACCACGCTGTCCGCAGCGGTTAGGGCCCGGTAGGTATCCTCGCTGAAATCCTGGTGGCCGGGGGTGTCCAGGAGGTTGATCACGTGGTCCTGATATTCGAACTGCATGGCCGCGGAGGTGACCGAGATGCCCCGCTCCTGTTCAATGGCCATCCAGTCGGACTGGGCATGGCCCGAGCCTTCCCGGCCCTTGACGCTGCCCGCCCGGTCAATGGCGCCGCTGTATAGCAGCAGTTTCTCGGTCAGGGTGGTCTTGCCGGCATCGGGGTGGCTGATGATGGCAAAGGTTCGGCGGCGCTGGATTTGTTCGGAAAGCGACATGGACAGCCCAAAAAAGGAGCGGCAACTTGGCCGCCCACCTTATTCTACACGCCCGGGCATTGATCAGTACTCGGTGGCGTAGTCCCCGGCCTTGACGTTGCGCTTGAAGGGCAGGAATTCCGGGGCCCCGGCCTTCTGGGCGATCCATTCGGCGACCCGGATGCCGTCCACCGCCGCCGAGGTGATGCCCCCGGCGAAACCGGCGCCTTCCCCGCAGGGGAACAGCCCCGGGTGGCTGGCGGATTCCCCGTTCTCCCCCCGGAGCAGTTGGACCGGGCTGCTGGTGCGGCTCTCGATGGCCAGGAGCAGGGCTTCCCGGCTGGTGAACCCGTGGATCTTCTTGTTGAAGTCCGGAATGGCCCCCAGCAGCTGCTCCTGGACGAAACCCGGCAGGCAGGTGGCCAGGTCGGCAGGGACCGCGAACGGCCGGAAGCTGGTGGCGGGCAACTGCCCGGAGGCCCGGGAGCGGAGAAAATCCTGGACGCTCATGGCGGGAGCGCCGTAGGTCTCCCCGGCGGCCCGGTAGGCGGCCTGTTCCCATTTCCGCTGGAAGTACATCCCTCCGAGCAGATGGTCCGAGCCGAAATCGGCGGTGTTGACCTTGGCCACCAGCCCCGAGTTGGCGAAGCCCGAATCCCGCTTGGCGTTGCTCATGCCGTTCACCACCACCCCGCCCGGCTCGGAGGCGCACTGGATCACTTCCCCGCCCGGGCACATGCAGAAGGAATACGCCGCCCGGGACGGACCGAAGTTGCACACCAGCTTGTAGTCCGCCGGGGCCAGGCTGGGATGGCCCAGGCTGGGTCCGTACTGGGAGCGGTCGATGAGGTCCTGGGGATGCTCCACCCGGACGCCCATGGCGAAGGCCTTCTGGCGCATGGCCACGCCCAGGCGGTGCAGCATCTCGAAGGTGTCCCTGGCGCTATGCCCCGGAGCCAGCACCAGCGCATCGCAGGGGATCTCCTCGCCGCTGGCCAGCACCGCCGCCGACACCGCCGAGCCATTGAATCGGATATCCACCAGGGGGGCGTGGAACCGGTAGCGAGCCCCTCGCGCCTCGGCCTCCTTCCGGATCAGCACCGAGCACTTCCGGATCACGTCGGTGCCCACGTGGGGACGGGCCAGGTAGAGCACTTTGGGGTGGGCGCCGAACCGCACGAAGGTCTCGATCACATAGCGGATCGCAGGATGGCCGATGCGGGTGGTGAGCTTGCCGTCGCTGAACGTGCCCGCCCCGCCCTCGCCGAACTGGGCGTTGGCTTCGGGGTCCAGCACCGCCTCGTTCCAGAGGCCCGCCACGGCGCGCACCCGTTCGCTCATGGGCGCGCCGCGCTCCAATACCACCGGCTCGATCCCGTAGTCCAGCAACCGCAGGGCACAGAAGGTCCCGGCCGGGCCGCTGCCCACCACCACCACCCGCGGCCGCACCGGGGTGGACGTAACGGTCCAGGACAGGGGCGGCGGGATCAGCTCCGTGCGGGTTCCGGCCGGCAGCACAGCATCCGCCAGGGACCGGCCGGTCTGGAAAGCCAGGGCCGCCAGGAACCGGATCGAGCCCTTGTGCCGGGCATCCAGGCTGAGCCGCTCCAGGGAAGCCTCCCGGTACTCGGCCGCGAGCCCGCCCAGCGCCTTGGCCAGGAGCTCACCCAGGGGTTTGTGTTCCTCGCCCAGTTCCAGCGGAAGGTTGGTGATCAGATAGCGCACAGGCACCTCAGGCGTTGGGATTCCCCGGGAATCAAGGCCAGCGAAAAGTGATTATGCCCACCATCCGGGTGCCGGGCGAGATCCTGGGGCATAATGATGGGATCAAATATTCCTCCCACCCCATTCCCCGAAAGCCCATGACCAATACTCTGGATCCCTACCCCCTCATCCGCCCCCTGCTGTTCCAGCTCTATCCCGAAACCGCCCATGCCCTCGCCTTCTTCCTGGGCGGCCTGGCCCAGCGGGTTCCGGGGGCGCTCCCGCTGCTCCAGGGCGTCTGCGGCAAACCCGCCCCGGGCATCACAAGGGAAGTCTTCGGCCTGAAGTTCAGTTCGCCCATCGGGCTAGCTGCCGGCCTGGACAAGGGGGCGCAGCTGCTGCCGATCTGGAAGGCCCTGGGCTTCGGTTTCGTGGAGATCGGCACGGTGACGCCCAGGCCCCAGCCGGGCAACCCCAAGCCCAGGGTGTTCCGGCTCCCGGAGGAAGGCCTGATCCTCAACCGAATGGGCTTCAACTCAGAGGGCATGGACGTCGTCGCCCGGCGCCTGCGCAAGCGGCCCCAGGGACTGGTGGTGGGCGGCAACATCGGCAAGAACAAGACCACGCCCGAGGAATCGGCCCTGGATGACTATGCCGCGGCCTTCCGGGTGATCGCCCCGCTGGTGGACTATGTGGCCCTGAACATCTCCTCGCCCAACACCCCCGGCCTGCGCCGGCTCCAGGCGCCCGACGCCCTGCGGCCGCTGGTGGACGGGATCCTGGCCTTGCGCAAGGAGATGGGGCTGGAACGCCAGCCCCTGCTGGTGAAGCTGGCCCCCGACCTGCCCTTCCCGGAACTGGACGCCATCCTTGAAGTGCTGGTGGCCTGCGGCGTCAACGGGGTCATCGCCACCAACACCACCCTGGACCGGGGCATCATTTCGGAAATGAACCGGGCCAAGGTGGAGGCCCTGGGCGAGGGCGGACTCTCCGGACGCGGGTTGAAAGTCAAGGCCCAGGCCATGAATCGCCGCATCCTGCAGCGCCTGCCCCAGGAGGTCCGGCTCATGGCCTGCGGCGGCATCCGTTCCAGCGAGGACGCCGCCCAGGCGCTCCAGGAAGGGGCCGCCCTGGTCCAGATCTACACGTCGCTGATCTTCGAGGGGCCGCTGCTGGTGGGCCGCATGAACCGGGACCTGGACACCCGCGATTACTATTGATCCCCGAGTCGAACGGCTGTAACGCATGTAACGCATCTAAAAGACCGGTTACTCTGAAACGGGCGTGGCCGAGGATTCTCAAAACGGCGCCCCCCATGGCTTTCCATGGGGGGCGCCGGTGCGGTCGGTAATCTAATTGGTCTCGCCGTCCAGATAGGCCCAGTGGCCCTCTTCCCGGACGAAGCGGCTCTTCTCCCAGTGCAGCATGCGCTTGCCGTCGACCAGCAGCTTGGCGTGGAAGACCACCACCCCGGCTTCATCTCCCGCGGCCCCGGCCTCGGTGTTGAGCACCTTGAGCGAGACGCATTTCACCGCCCGGCAATAGTTGGCCAACTCCTTCACATCCAGTTTCTCCCGCTCCGCCGCGGCGGTGGTGGCGGCCAGATAGTCGGCCCGGCAAAGGGCGTAGGCGGTGAACCGGCTGCGCATGAGTTTCTCGGCGGTTTCCGGGAACGCCCGGCCGGTCAGGAATGGTTCACAACAGCGCTCGTAGGTAAACTTGGAGGAGCAGGGACAGGGGCGTGACATGGCGACCTTTCGAACGGGACCGGGACCGGCGGAAACAGGGGAAGGGGACTTAAATCCCCAGGGCAGAATACTATCGGCCGGGCCATCTTCGTTAGTTGACTTTTTTCAGGGGACTGCTAGCCTTGAGAGGAAAAGCCTTAATTTCCTTTTCCTTGGCACTGTGTGCTTCATTATGGCCCAATGGGGCCTGCACCTAATTACAACCTTTTTTCGGAGGGGGCGTATCCATGCTACACGGATGGATCGACAAGCTTAAACTCATGCCATTAAAACGCAAGTTTTATCTGCTTTTAATGACTTTAATGTTCGCCGGGACATCCGGATGGGCCCAGGCCCAGACCCCCGAGAAGGCTTTCGAGTACTTCTCGCCGTTCCGTGCCGGCTACGGCTTCAACACCATGGAGCAGGCCGCCCTGCTGTCCGTCCTGGTCGTCGCCGTCATCGGCCTGCTCTACGCCTTCATGCTGATGAAGCAGGTCATCGCCGCCGATGAGGGCACCCCCAAGATGCAGGCCATCGGCGAAGCCATCCGGGAAGGCGCCAACGCCTACCTCAAGGCCCAGTTCAAGAAGATCGGCCCCCTGATCATCCTCATCACGGTCCTCCTCGCCGTCACCTTCACCGGTTCCGAGCAGGCGTTCCGCTGGGGCCGGGCCTTCTCGTTCCTGATCGGCGCCTGCTTCAGCTTCCTGGTGGGCTTCGTCGGCATGCGCCTGGCCACCCTGGGCAACCTGCGCGTGGCCGCGGCGGCCCGCCACAGCTATGGCGACGCCATGCAGCTGGGCTACCGCACCGGCACCGTCACCGGGATGCTCACGGATGGCCTCGGGCTCCTGGGCGGCACCCTGATCTTCCTCACCTACGGCGTCAATGCCTATGAAGCCCTACTGGGCTTCGGCTTCGGCGGCACCCTGATCGCGCTGTTCATGCGGGTCGGCGGCGGCATCTACACCAAGGCCGCCGATGTGGGCGCGGACCTGGTCGGCAAGATCGAGAAGGACATCCCCGAGGACGATCCGCGCAACGCCGCCACCATCGCCGACAACGTCGGCGACAACGTGGGCGACTGCGCCGGCATGGCCGCGGACATCTTCGAGAGCTACGAAGTGACCATCGTGGCCGCCATGATCCTGGGCATGGCCACCTTCGGCCACAAGGGCGTGATCTTCCCCCTGCTGGTGCGCGGCATCGGCGTGCTGGGCTCGATCATCAGCACCTATACGGTCAAGGCCGGCCATGACGACACCTCCGACACCGCCCTGAAGAGCGTCCACCGCGGCTTCTGGATCGGGTCCTGCATCAGCGTCGCCGGGTTCTTCATCCTCGGCTGGTTCTACCTGCGCTTCCCGGCCAACGTGAACCTGCTCCAGGGCGCGACCCCGGGGGAGATCTCCCAGTACTGGGGCACCATTCCCTCCCAGCTCGGCTGGTGGGCCAACTTCGGCGTCGCCGGCCTCGATCTGCGCCCGGCGATCACCTGCCTGATCGGCGTGTTCCTCGCCGTGGCCCTTAACAAGGTCACCAGCTACTACACCCACACCAGCCACGCTCCGGTCAAGGCGCTGACCAAGGCCTGCACCACCGGCCACGCCACCAACATCATCGAGGGCTTCGCCCTGGGTTATGAGAGCACCGTCGCGATGCTGTGCGTGATCGTCGTCGCCATCTTCCTGTCCGTGCTCACCTACGCCGGCACCCCGCCCATGTTCATCGCCTACGGCGTGGCCATGACCGGCATCGGCATGCTGACCCTCACCGGCAACACCATCTCCATGGACGTGTTCGGCCCCGTGGCCGACAACGCCAACGGCATCGGCGAAATGGGCTACGACAAGGCCGAGATGGACGCCGCCCAGCCCGGCAGCTACAAGCGGGCCCGGCAGATCCTTTCGGACCTGGACGCGGTGGGCAACACCACCAAGGCCGAGACCAAGGGCATCGCCATCGGTTCCGCGGTCATCGCCGCCGTATCCCTCTTTTCCAGCTTCATCGCGGTGATCGCGGTGGGCGGCGAAGACCAGGTCAGCAAGCTCAAGATCTCCCAGTATCTGCTCGAAGCCGGCCGGATCACCGTGGCCGACCCCAGGGTGTTCATCGGCTTCCTGCTGGGCGGGGCCGTGCCCTTCCTCTTCAGCAGCCAGCTGATCCGGGCCGTGGGCCGCGCCGCCTACTACATCGTCCAGGAGTGCCGCGTGCAGTTCAAGGACGCGGAGATCTGGGCCGGCACCAAGAAGCCTGACTACGGCCGCGTGGTGGACATCTGCACCAACACTGCCCAGAAGGAACTGGTCGGCCCTGGCCTGCTCGCCATTGCCTCCCCGCTCCTGGTCGGCTTCCTGCTTGGCCCCTATGCCCTGGGCGGCTTCCTGGCGGGCATGATCCTCGTCGGCCAGCTGCTGGCGGTGTTCATGGCCAATGCCGGCGGCGCCTGGGATAACTGCAAGAAGATGATCGAAGATGGCCTCTACGGCGGCAAGGGTTCCGAAGCGCACAAGGCTTCCGTCACCGGCGACACGGTCGGCGACCCGCTCAAGGACACCGCCGGTCCGGCCCTCAACCCGCTCATCAAGGTCATGAACATGGTGAGCCTGCTCACCCTGGGCATCATCATGAAGTGGACCCTCTTCCCGGTCGAAGGCAGGGAAAGCAACAAGATCATCGGCGTCATCGCCGCCCTGATCTGCATTGCCGCCATCGCCTGGGCCGTCTACAAGAGCAAGCAGGAAACCCCCGGTCTGGTCAGCGAGGAAGAGCTCGCAGCCACGATCGCCCAGGAAGCGAACGTCAAGTAGTCCGTTCGTTCCCCATGAGAAACGCCGCCTCCGGGCGGCGTTTTTTTTCGGAACTTGGGCTCCGAATAGCTTTACAGTTTCAGGCCGGAGTGGTCAGATGGGACGCACCCCCATCCATGCCCCATCGGGAATCAAAACCATGATGTTCATTTCGCCCGGACGCCTTCCATCCTTCCAGGGTATAGAAAGGAGCGCCAATGCCTGCAGCTGATCCAAGCCTGGCCAAGAACCAAGCCGATGCCGTCCTGGCCAGTCCCGGGTTCCTGGACTCCTCGGTGGGGAAGAAGGTGGTGATGGCCGTGACCGGCATCATCCTGTTCGGCTTCGTCACCGTGCACATGCTGGGCAACCTCCAGTCCTACATGGGTGAGACGCCCTTCAACCACTACGCCGAGTTCCTCCAGGGCATGATCCACGGTGCCGGGATCTGGGTGTTCAGGCTGGTCATGGTGGTGTCGGTGGGCCTCCATGCCTGGGCCGCCCTGACCCTCACCCTGGCCAACAATGCCGCCCGCCCCATCGGCTACCGTGCCCAGCAGGTGCAGGCCGCCACCCTGGCTTCCCGCACCATGCGCTGGTCCGGGGTGATCCTGGGGATCTTCATCGTCTACCACATCCTGCACTTCACCACCGGCACCGTGCATCCCGATTTCATCAAGGGCAACGCCTATCACAACTTCGTGACCGGGTTGCAGGTGCCGTGGACCGCGGCCTTCTACATCGTCGCCCAGGTCTGCCTGGGGTTCCACATGTGGCACGGCGTCTGGAGCCTGACCCAGACCCTGGGCTGGTCCCACCCGCGCTACAACCTGCTGCGCCGCCGGTTCGCCATGACCATGGCCGTGCTGGTGGCCGGGGTCAACATCAGCTTCCCCTTGGCGGTGCTGACCGGCCTCATCCACTGAGTTCCCACTGAGTTCCCCCCTGAATTCACTGTAGAGAAGGCTCCCATGGAACTGAACGCGCACATCCCCTCAGGCCCGCTGGAAAAGAAGTGGGACAAGCACCGCTTCGACGAAAAGCTGGTCAATCCCAACAACAAGCGGAAGTACAAGGTGATCATGGTGGGCTCCGGCCTGGCCGGCGCCTCGGCCTGCGCCTCCCTGGCCGAGCTGGGCTACGAAGTGGCCTGCTTCTGCTACCAGGACAGCCCACGCCGGGCCCACTCCATCGCCGCCCAGGGCGGCATCAACGCCGCCAAGAACTACCGCAACGACGGCGACAGCATCCAGCGGCTGTTCTATGACACCATCAAGGGCGGTGATTTCCGGGCCCGGGAGGCCAACGTCTACCGGCTGGCCCAGATCTCCAGCAACATCATCGACCAGTGCGTGGCCCAGGGCGTGCCTTTCGCGAGGGAGTACGGCGGGCTGCTGGACAACCGTTCCTTCGGCGGCGCCCAGGTGAGCCGCACCTTCTACGCCAGGGGCCAGACCGGGCAGCAGCTGCTGCTGGGCGCCTACCAGGCCCTGGAGCGCCAGGTCGGGCTCAAGGCCATCCAGATGTACACCCGCCATGAAATGCAGGAAGTCATCGTGGTCGACGGGGTAGCCAAGGGCATCGTCACCCGGGACATGGTCACCGGCGAGTTCGAAGCCCATGTGGCGGATGCGGTGGTGCTCGCCACCGGCGGCTACGGCAACGTGTTCTACCTGGCCACTTACGCCAAGGGCTGCAACACCACCGCCATCTGGCGCGCCTATCAGAAGGGCGCGGCCTTCGCCAACCCCTGCTACACCCAGATCCACCCCACCTGCATCCCGGTCACCGGCGACCACCAGAGCAAGCTCACCCTGATGTCCGAAAGCCTGCGCAACGACGGCCGCATCTGGGTGCCGAAGAAGGCGGGCGACAAGCGTCCCGCCGACCAGATTCCCGAGGATGAGCGCGACTACTACCTGGAGCGGAAGTACCCGTCCTACGGCAACCTGGCCCCCCGGGACATCGCCAGCCGGGCCGCCAAGCAGGTCTGTGACGACGGCCGCGGGGTGGGCGAAACCGGGCTGGGCGTCTACCTGGACCTCAGCGAAGCCACCCGGCGCATCGGCCTGCACAAGATCGAAGAGAAATATGGCAACCTGCTGGAAATGTATGACCGCATCACCGGCGAGGATCCGTACAAGACCCCCATGCGCATCTATCCGGCCAGCCACTACACCATGGGCGGGCTCTGGGTGGACTACAACCTGATGACCACGGTCCCCGGGCTGTTCTGCATGGGCGAGGCCAACTTCTCCGATCACGGCGCCAACCGCCTCGGCGCCTCCGCGCTCATGCAGGGCCTGTCCGACGGCTACTTCGTGCTGCCCGCGACCATCGCCCCGTACCTGGCCGGGATCAAGCCTGGCGCCCGGATCAAGCTCGACGCCCCCGAGGTCAAGGCGGCGGAGCAGGCGACCGTGACCCGCCAGAACAAGCTGTTCGCCATCAAGGGCAAGCAGACCCCCACCGAGTTCCACCGCAAGCTGGGCAAGATCATGTGGGAATTCTGCGGCATGGCCCGCAACGAGTCCGGCCTGAAGGAAGCGCTCAAGCAGATCCCCGAACTGCGGGAGCAGTTCCACCATGACCTCGCCCTGCCCGGCAGCGGCTCCGAAGTGAACCAGACCCTGGAACTGGCCGGACGGGTCGCCGATTTCCTGGACCTGGGCGAGCTCATGTGCCTGGATGCCCTGGAGCGGCGCGAATCCTGCGGCGGCCATTTCCGCGAGGAATGGCAGACCGAGGAAGGCGAAGCCAAGCGCGACGACGACCATTTCTGCCACGTCGCGGCCTGGGAATACATGGGCGCCGGGCAAACCCCCAAGCGCAACGTGGAAGAGCTCTCGTTCGACAATGTCCATCTCGCGACCCGCAGCTACAAGTAAGGAACCGGGAAATGTCCAAAACCATCGACATCACTCTCCATGTATGGCGTCAGAAGAATGCCGCGGCCCCGGGCGCCTTCGTCGACTACCAGGCCAAGGGCGTCAGTACGGAAATGTCATTCCTGGAAATGCTGGATGTGGTGAACGAGGATCTCATCCACAACGGCGGCGATCCCATCGTGTTCGACCATGACTGCCGCGAGGGCATCTGCGGCGCCTGCAACCTGGTCATCAACGGCCGCCCCCATGGCCCCCGGGAACGGACCACCACCTGCCAGCTGCACATGCGCAGCTTCGAGGACGGCGCCAGCATCACCATCGAGCCGGTGCGGGCCGAGGCCTTCCCGGTGATCAAGGACCTCATGGTGAATCGGGACGCCTTCGACCGCATCATCCAGGCGGGCGGCTTCATCAGCGTTCCCACCGGCTGCTCGGTGGAGGCCAACGCCACCCAGGTGCCCAAGCAGAACGCCGACCTGGCCATGGACGCCGCCGCCTGCATCGGCTGCGGAGCCTGCGTGGCCGCCTGCCCCAACGCCAGCGCCATGCTGTTCGTGGCGGCCAAGATCAGCCATCTGGCGCTGCTGCCCCAGGGCCAGCCGGAGCGGTATACCCGTGCCAGAGCCATGGTCAACCAGATGGACGCCGAAGGCTTCGGCACCTGCACCAACCATGGCGAATGCGAGGCCGCCTGCCCCAAGGGCATCACCCTGGAGAACATTGCCCGCATGAACCGGGATTTCATCAAGGCCAGCCTCACCTTCCGCCCGGAGGTCAGCGGGAGCGGGGGAGCGTAGCGCCCAATTTAAGCGTTGGTTTATATTTAGGTCCGAATAGGGCCTCGTTTCGCGCAGGAAAAAACATAGCACCACTTAGGCTTTAACCAAATAAGGGTTAAACTATTGATCCTGTTTGGAGTCCGCCCTGAGTGTTCCCCTTCCCAGGGCCCTGCCTCGGCGGCCGGTCCTGTTCCCCGTGCTGGTGGTTTGCGGCCTTACCCTTTGCCTGGGGTTGGCCCTGCGGGGCCATTCGCTGCGGGACTGCCACCTCCCCTTGACTGCCTTCTGTGGCCTGGCCAACCTGGCCGCCGCCGTCGCAATCCTGGCCAGGGCCCGGGAATGCCCCCGGGAATCCCGGGGTTGGAGGCTGCTGGGATTGGCCCTGATCCTGATCGCGGCCGCGAACCTGGCGGCGGGGCTGGATTACCGTTTCCCGCACCTGCTGGGTTCCCACAACGTGGGCCCGGTGATCCTGGGCGTGCTCAGCCAAAGCCTGGCCGTCGCCGCCCTGGTCTGCCTGCCGTGGCAGTCCGCCGGCCTGGACCGAAGGGGCCGGAATGTCCTGGGCAGCATCCTGTTCGTAGGTTCCATCCTGCTCATCCTCTGGACCGTGACCAACTGGGAGGAGGGCTTCGGCTCGCACAACGTGGTCAACCTCGCCCTGGTGGCGGCTTGCGTGAGACTGGCCCTGTTGGGCGGGGTGGCCCTGCTGCTGCTGGAGCAGGATCCCCGCCGGATCCACGGGGTGCTGGGTTTCTTCCTGCTGAACTCGCTGCTGGGCGCGATCTACATCGCCCTGCTCCAGGCCCTGCTGGTCCGGGGGGCACTCTGGACCCTGCCCTTCGCCAGCGCCTATTCGGCCGCGCCCCTGATCCTTGGATTGGCCGCCTGGTCCAGGGCGCCGCTGGAGTTTCCCACCGCCCCGGCCCGGACCGCCAGGGTCTGGGCCGTCATCCCCTACGTCACCTTCGCCCTGGGCGCGGTGGCGATCCTGCTGGAGTATCTGGTCACGGGGAAGGTGAATGGCGCCCCTCTGACCTTGTTCATCTCGCTCACCTGGCTGTTGCTGTTCCGGCAGTTCCTGCTGTTGAGGGAACTCAGGGCCAACAACCTTTCCCTGGAACGGCGGGTGATCGACCGGACCTGCGACCTGGAGCGGATGCAGGCGACGGTGCTGCGCACCGAGCGTCTCAACACCATCGCCTCCCTTGGGGCGGGCATCGCCCATGACCTGAACAACTTCCTGGGGGTGATCCATTCCAGCGCCGGTCTGATCCTGCAGGATCTGGAGTCGGCCCGGCTGCCGGAAAGGCGGCATCTGGATCGGATCCATGCCAGCAGCGAACGGGCCGCCGCCCTCACCGGGCGACTCCTGTGCTTCGCCCGGAAGGAATCAGAACCGCCCATGGTCCTCGACCTGGGCCAGGAACTGACCCAGATGGAGGATCTGCTTCGCATGCTCCTGCCCAGGACCATCGAGCTGCGCCTGGACCTGGCCCGGGGCCCCTTCCCGCTGCTCACCCTCCGATCCAACCTGGAGCAGATCCTGGTCAACCTGGTGAGTAACGCCAGGGATGCCATGGCCGACGGCGGCACCATCACCCTCAGGCTGGCCACGGTACCGGGCCCCCAGGGACCGCTGATCCAGTTCCAGGTGGACGATGACGGGCCGGGCCTGCCGCCCCTGGTCATGGCGCACCTGTTCGAATTTTTCATCACGACCAAGGCCGAAGGCAAAGGCACCGGTCTGGGCCTGGCCACGGTCAAGGCCCTGGTGACCGGCGACCGGGGCCAGGTGGCGGTCCTGAGCGAACCGGACTCGGGCTGCCGGTTCACCATCACCTATCCTTTGGCCGTGGAAGGCTGAGCCGGATCCGCCATCCCGATCACCGGCGGACGAAAGAAGCGCCCAGGCTCTCGCTGGCGCGTTCACGGCGCAACTGCAGGATGCGGAGGAGATCCTGGGTCCGGCCCAGATCCTGCGGATCTCCGGACGGGTCCCCCAGGTGCGCCAACCGGGCCTGGGCGGCGGCAATGGCCGAATTCACCCACAGCACCCGGATCACCCTCCGCTTGGCCGTGCCCGACATGACCTCCCGCCAATTGTTGAGGTTCCAGAGCGGTTCGCACGACGGATCCTCCACGGTCACCCGTTCGCTCCCATCGGCCAGGCGCCATTTCACCAGGCGGCACTGGAGGGCCACCCCGTCCCGGCTGTCGCCCCCGTCCACCTTGAACAGGTCCGGCAGGTACATCCGGTCCTGGTTGGAGATGAAATTGCCCAGGGAATAGGCCACCAGGGTCCGGTTCCCGCCCTGGCTGAGCATTTCCACCGGTTGCAGAACATGGGGGTGGGTGCCCAGGATCAGGTCGGCCCCGGCCTGGCACAACCGCGCGGCCACCTCCCGCTGGTGGGGGCGCGGGTCGTGTTCGTACTCCACCCCCCAATGGATGCTCACCACCACGGCGTCCGCCTGGGCCCGGGCGGCGCGGACCGCCGCGACGGCGGCATCGGGATCCAGGGGCCGGACCCAGGGTTCGTTCCCGTTCCGGTTCAGGTTGATGTTGAACAGGTCGGTGAAGCCCAGGAAGGCCACCCGCAGGCCCTTCACCTGGAGCACCCGCACCTGCTCCGCCTCGGGCCGGGTGGTGCCGGACCCCACCGGCAGCAGTTGCTCGGCCCGGAGTCTCTCCAGGGTCTCCACCACCCCTTGGACCCCCTGGTCATAGGCGTGGTTGTTGGCGGTGGAGAGCACGGTGAAACCGCTGGCCTTCAGGGCGGCCGGAAGTTCCGGCGGCGCGTTGAACCGGAACGGCCGTCCCGGTTGGCCGGAAGTGGGCGCCACCGGCGTTTCCAGGTTGGCGAAGGCGATGTCCGCTCCCTGAATCAGCGGCTCCACATCGGCCCAGAGCGCCCGCAGGCCGGCCCCGGATTCCCGGCCGGCCCGCTTCACATCCTCATGCATGAGGATGTCCCCCACCGCCATCAGCCGGACCGAGGCCAGTTGCACCGGAAATACCGCCAAGGGCTGAGCCGCCTTGGCCAGGGCAACCGGTGGCCGGGTGCCCAGGGTGGCCACCAGGAGGCCCGCAAGCAGTGGGACGAACCAGGCATACCTAGGCAGGGCCGTAGAAGACCTCCACCGGAAGGTCGGGAAGCGCCGCCCGCACCTGGTCGGCCAGGGCGTCCATTACCGGCGCCCGCAGGGGTCTGGCTTCGGGCTCGGGGGTCGGCCGGGCCACGGTGTAGAGCTGGATCCCCTGCAGCCGGCCCTGGGCCAGGATGGCCCGAAGCCGGTCGATGTAGGCCGCAACTTCCTCGGGGCTGGGGCCCAGCCCACGCCACTCCAGGAACAGGGTCTGGATGGTGATGGGCCAGCGCCTGGCGGTGGCGGCCAGATTGTCCAGGATCCGGGCGAACGGGATCCTGGAGCGGTTCACATCCCGGTAGTAGGCCTCGGAGCCGGCGTCCAGCTTGGCCCAGATCTCCCCCTGGTTGGCCATCATGGTGTCCAACCCGCGCAGGACCTCCGGAGCCTGGAGCCGGGTGGAATCGGTGATCAGCACCAGCTTCACCGAGTCCAGCCCGCGCGCGGCCTTGAGCCGGGCGATGCAGGCCACCGCGTCAGCGAACTCCCGGGCGGTGGTGGGTTCCCCGTCGCCGGAAAAGGCGATGTCGTTGAGCCGGCGCTGGTCCGGTCGGGCCGAATCGAAGGGGGAGGTCCGGAACAGGGTTCCACTCACGGTAAGGTCCAGCAACGCGGTCATTTCCCGCTCCAGCTGGGCCAGGTCGATGTCCGAACGGGGCCCCTCGGTCGTGCGGTCCACTTCGCAGTAGACGCAGTCGAAATTGCATACCTTGTCCGGATTGAGGTTCACACCCAGGCTCACGCCCTTGCTGCGGCGGGAGATGACCGGATAGGCGTAGTGGAAGTCCTGCCAGATGCGCCGATGGTCGAGGTGGGCCTGCACAAGTTCGCTCATGGGTCCATGATAACCGCCCTGACGAATCCCCCAGCCCTGGGGAAACCCTCCGATGATTAGTTTCATGGAGGTTTCAGGTCGGCGGGATCCTTCCGAGTACCTGAATGATCGGTGGCATCACTACCCCAAACCCCGGGAAAGTTTAGGTGTTAACCTGACCCAACCATCCAGGTTCCTCACCAGGTATGAAAATAGGAAATTATTACTATAGGAAAGTTTTTCCAATCGCCTCTCACACCGATTGAAAGAATGGACCAGAGAGGACGGCCTCCGTGAAATGGTTAGGTGTCCGGTGCAAAACCGCAATCCAGGGTGATCCGGCCAGGGAAGGCCTTGTTACCCATGGCTGCAGAAGTGGTGAGTTATTCAGTTATGTGGACAGACTGGGCTTGGCGATTCTTTGTCTATTCTGTTTATCCTGTGGCCCACTTTCTTCGCCCATTGTCTATGATTCCAAGCTTTCTGTTAGCCCTGTGCAACTCGTACATTCCACCATCGAGGCAGAAGTAAATGAGCTTGCCGAGCCCTTAATTTTGAGCAAAGAGGCTACCTGCCTTGAAATTGGGGTTCTGCTTCCAGATGGGTCCATCCAAACTTATGGCTATGGCAGAACGAGCGACACAGGCTTACCAATATTGCCAGACAAAGAGACACTATTTCAAGTTGGATCCATTTCGAAGTTATTTACGGCATCAACATTAGAGCTTCTCGTTCAAGAGGGTAAAATAAACTATTCAGACACGGTCCGGGATATCCTTCCGCAAAATATAGTAATGAGTGAGGATATTGGAAAAATTACCGTTTATGAGCTTGCGACCCATACGTCCGGATTGCCTAGAGAGCCTGTTACATTTCAACAGTTCTTATACTTAATTAATTTTGAGTTTACGGGGCATAATATCTACAATTATATAGATAAAAGTTGGCTTTATGAATATTTAAAAACATGTAAAATTAAAGACAAATCCCACCGATTTATATATTCCAATATTGGCTATGGCCTCCTCGCCTACCTTATCGAGGTAAAAACGAAAAAAACATTTCAGAATTTAGTTGCCCAAAAAATATTCTCACCGCTCAACATGCAAGATACGACGTTCTCATTATCCAAGGAACAGTATTGCAGGCTGGCCAAGGGACATGTGGGCGATCAGCCATACTTCATGAAACGAAATACTCCCATAAAATCCTGGGATATGGGAGAGATAATGTCGCCCTCCGGAGGTGTTTACTCGACAGCTGCCGATTTATTGTTTTATGCCAAACACACGCTTTCCATGGAAGATTCACCGCTCAACTCCATCTTGGTCAAAACAACAGAACCAAAGGTTCACCCAAAAAATGGAGAAACGTATGCCCTTGGATGGACCATCGCAGAATCCGGCCATAATCATACAAGGATTACTTACAAGCAAGGAATGGCTTCTGGGTATAGTGCATACATAGGCATGAACATGTCAAAAAACATAGCTGTTGTTGTGTTATGTGCCTCTTTTAACTGGAAAGACAAGATCGGCCACAATCTCCTGCTTCGCCTTTCCAATGCTTCCGACCTTCAGAGTCTCGCCAGGATTGAGAAACCCGAGCATGCGTCAGCAGGAGGTCCCCGATGGTCATTACTCCCTATGAAATGAAGCTGTTCATCATTGAGACACTGGGGCTGGAAGACCTTACCCCTGAGGACATTGGAGATGAGCAGCCCTTGTTTGTCGAAGGTTTGGGTCTCGACTCCATCGATGCGCTTGAATTGGGAATCGCCTTGAGGAGAGAATTTCATGTCCAATCGAAGGAAGTCAACCCCACCACCCCGGATGATTTCCGAAATGTGATCCATTTGATAGACTTTATAACCCGTCACACGATTTGCTCAGATTCATAGTTAAACATTCAGCGTAACCATGCTTTGCACTCATTT
>Ga0302319_10005566_pt1 | contig 25288 bp, 26 predicted proteins | sample Bog_T0_2_FD_203319 | JGI IMG/M metagenome (GOLD analysis project Ga0302319, IMG submission 203319) | Peat permafrost microbial communities from Stordalen Mire near Abisko, Sweden - Bog_T0_2 | ecosystem: Environmental > Terrestrial > Soil > Wetlands > Peat | place: Sweden: Abisko, Stordalen Mire...
CGCGATTGAGAAGCAGTTGCATGTGGCCGAGCGTCAGCCCGTCGTTTACCGGGCCGAGGTCGTTGGCGGGGATGGCCTCCGGGCGGGTGTTGCCCGCCAGTGTCACCTGCGCTGCGTCGTTGATGGTCCCGACAATACGGGCATTGGTGGAGGCGGTCTGGGCCGCGGCTGAGAGAGCAAGACTGGAGACAAGAATCATCATCGAGGCCAGGCTCAAACACCGGAGTGGAGTTTTCATCGCACTTCTCCTTGGCAGTGGGGAATTCACAGAGACGGGGAACCGTGCTTTCCAGCGGCGTTTGTGGGGTACCAGGTTTGCCAGCGAGGGGAATCGCGCGGTCGGAGCCCTGAGTTGCTCCAGAGTCTAGCAGGAACAGAGTGAAACGATAAAGGAAAATCATGGGTCCGAGGGTATGAATTGTTGAATGACGCCGGAAGGGCTCGCGGTCTGGTTGAAGGAACCTGAGTATGGTATTACCCCCACAAGCGCTAGGAAAAGCCGTCTAGTTCAATAATCAACATTGAAAATTAGCAAGCGCTTTTTATTCCTCGAAGTTTCTTCCGAGTAGCCGACAATACTCCCGTTATCACAGACATTGCCTGCTCCTGAAGGAAGCTTCGCGTTAGGCTCCGGCAATTACATCCGAATTATGCGTTTTCAGCGCATCATCGAGGAAACGCATGGCATCGTGGTTCTTCATCTTGCCTAATGAGCTAGCTACCCAACGCGACTCAAGCGTAATGTTGGATCATGAGTTCTATAGGAACTAGAAAGACCAGATTTCTGGCTGCCCTTTCGTGTGCTTTGGCGATGTTGACCGCTTCAGCTATTCCCCAAAATGCTCCGCCGTCCGCTGGACCTGCCCAAGCCAGATACTTTGCACGAGAAACTGTGGCCCAACTCATTGATCAGTTGACTCTGCTCGATTCGCGGGCACCTGGAATCGACAGCGCGTCGCTTTATGTGGGGTTCATCGCAGATGGCAGTTCTGGTACCTTTGCGGTCGGCGTGCTGGGATTCCCGTCACCTACTGTGCCTCCCCAGATGGTGGAACTAGTGCGGCGCGGACCTTCGGTTCTGCCGGAGTTGGTGAAGCATATTAGCGACAAGCGACCGACGAGGATGCGCGTGGGCAATATCGAAACCGGTGGCGCAGCCGGTCGGGTGGGCGTGAACTCGTTCAGCTTTACCTATTTTAGCGACGAGTATGATCCTCGGTTTAGGGAACGCTCTGGAGCGGGCGAATCCCAGAGAATACCACCCTTAGAAGGGGGCGCTGAAAGAGACTTTCAGGGCAGCTACACCGTCAATGTCGGCGATATCTGCTTTGTGTTAATCGGGCAAATTGTCAATCGACGTCTCGTGGCCGTTCGATATCAGCCCTCGGGGGGCTTGGTCGTGAACTCTCCAATTGAAGCGCCTATTTTGGCTGAAAAGGTGAGACGCGATTGGAGTACTGCGGGCGCGGAGACTTTAAGAGCCTCTCTGCTTGCTGACATTCGCGGAGGCAACAATCCAAAATGGGCAGATCAGAGCTGGTATGCGATGAGAACACTTTATCCTGCGCTTGAAAGGCTGAGATTCTACTTCCCTGAATCGTACCGCGCGCTAAACGGCAGCGATGCCAGGAGAAAGGCTGCGTTTGAAGCACAGGAATCCGAGCAAAAGACTAAACTTCGTTGATCAATGCACGGCAGGGTAAGCGTCTGAATCATTGTGACCGGTCGTATCACCCGTAAACCGGAAGTAATTTCTCCGGATGTTAGCGCTTGTGGGTATCACCTCCTGGGGCATGCCGCCCGACACGTTCCGATGCGCCTTCCACGCGCCTTGGGGCAACTTTCCGCTCCTGTTTTGGTTCATTCTGCTTTCGCAGGGCTGGCTTTGGAGCGCTGGGAAAGGTATTCTGAAGCCGAGTGATTCACTCATCCATCTGCCGCGCCGTGCCGAGAATGGCCGTTGAAAGACCGCTCTCGCGGAGACTTGCCCGATGACCGCCGCGCGCTGGGGTGCGGGTTTTGCCGCGACAGGCCGCTTTGTGGCCGAGATCCAAGCCGCTGCCGCCGGCCAGGGCGCGCTGAAACCCGGCTATGTGCTGGCCGGTGACGAAACATTTCTCCTCGACCGCTGCCGAGCCGCCGTACTCAAAGCCTTTGTGCCTCCGGATCTGCGGGATTTTTGCCTCTCCGACCTCGATCTTTCCAACACGTCAATCTTCGAGGTGCTTGACCGCGCGCAAACCCCTTCGTTGATGGCGCCGTTCCAGGCGATTTTTGTGCGCAATGTGCGCCAGCTTTATACCCGCGGCGCAAAAAAAGATGAGTTTGCCGCTCTGGAGCGTTATTTCCGCTCGCCCAATCCACAGGCGCTCATCATCTTTGTTGCCGACTTCGTGCGCATCCCTTCGGACGTGCGGCGCATGGAGATGGACGACAAGAACCGCTTCGAGCGGCTCACAGAAACCCTGGGAAGCTACTGCGGCATGGTGGAGCTGGCGCGGGTCACAGAGGAAGACGCCATGCGCTGGGTTGCGGCCACCGCGCAGGAGCAGGACGCTCATGTGGAGGCTGACGCGGCCCGCGAGCTGGTGGACGCGCTGGGCGCGGATATGATGCTGATTTCTTCAGAACTGGAGAAGCTGCTGCTCTTTACCCTTGGCCGTGGACGAATTACGCTGGGCGACGTGGAAACCATGGTGCTGGCCGCCAAGCAGCGTTCGCTTTACGAGCTGACCGATGCCATCAGCGCTCGCGACCGTGTGCGCGCGCTGGCGCTGCTGCAAGGGCTTCTGAATAGTTCCGACGCCGGAGAGGACGCGGCCATCGGCCACCTTTATATGCTGGCCCGGACTTTCCGCCAGATGCTGGTGATTTTGGAGAAGAATGTCCGCGACTCGCGCGCCATCTGGCAGGCCTTGTGGCAGGGCTTCCGCTTGCCGCCCTTTGCCGCCGATGACCTCATCCGCCAGGCACGCCGCTACAAAAGCCGCCGCGATCTGACCCGCGCTCTGCGCCTGATTGCCCGCGCCGATCTTGAGCTGCGTTCCTCGCCGCCCGACAAGCGCCTGGTGCTGGAGCGGCTGGTCTATGAACTGGCCTCCGAGCCGAAGCCCGTTTCGCCCATTTTTGCGCCCAATCAGCTCTCCATCGAGGCATAGCCAATCGTGCGCGGCTTCGTTGACCAGAACCCGCTTAATCCACTCCCCGTCCATTGAGCCACGGGCCATACTCCTGATCCATGCCCTCGATGTGCTCGGTGAACGATTCCCTCAGCATGCAGAGCAGCGGCCGCATCTTCATCTGCTCGCCGTGTTGCACGCGATGGGAGGACTGGAGAATCTGAGCCATAATGCGCTGGTGCTCGGTGCGGTGCACGGCCAGGCCTGGAAACATATTTCGCTCCAGCAATTGCTCTTCGCTTGAAAAATGCATCCGCGTGAACTCGATCAGCCGGTCCAGTACCTCGTTGATCTGTTCCCTGCACTCGCCATGCACCACGACCAGGCGAAGCTCGTTCATCGTATCCATCAGGATGCCGTGCTGGTCGTCCATGGCTCTCACGCCAACGCTTCCGGCGTGATTCAAAGATAAAAGGGTCACAGGGCCTCCGCGATTCACCTTAGGGAATATCGGCCTCAATGAGCCAAGTTTTCAAGTAATCTGCGCGGGCTCGGTGACAAACGTTTGGCCTGGTGCACTTGCGAGGGCATCTTTCGCTGGAGCTGGTATGCGTTGTATTTGTTGCTGCCGGTGGCCGTAGCTGGAGTTTTCTATGGCCGCGCATGGCGCAGCCAGCGCCGCGTGGGAGCATCGGCCATCACCCACGTTTCGGTGGATGCGATCTGATCCTTATGGCTTCGCCGATGAAACTGTTCTGTGGGTATGCGCGTAAGTCAGGTAGCCTAGCCCCACGCGCATATTATGGTCCACTGGTCCGGGAACGGTGAGGCCAATGGTGATTCCCAGGATGGCGTGCGTCACGGCCAAAGTATAGAGGTTGCGGTACTTGACAAAGAGCAGGCAAGCGGCAAAACCCCAAAACAGAGTAACCGCACCAAGAATGGGGTTGGGCAGATGCGCCACCGCAAAGATGGCCGCTGCCACAACCGCCGCGAGTTTTGCGCTGGGAAGCAAGCGCAGGAATCGCGGCAGGAAGAAACACTGCAGCAGGAACTGTTGCCCGAACGCCCAGAGGGCATAGCCCACATAGGATTCAAAAAAAACAACAGGGCTGCCGGGCAACTGCAACGTGTGCTGCGTGTAAGCAAAGGCGAAAGCGGCGACGGTCCCGAGCAGCGCCAATCCTACCACCCAAAGCGAGCGAAAGAAGTTATCCCCGCTCAGCCCCATCGCCTTCAGGCCAATGAACGACCTGGAAACCATGGCCGCGATCGCGATGACCGCAACCCACCAAAGCAGCTTTTGCCAAGGGCGCGGCGTCCATAGGACAAGCAAAATCAGCCCATAGGCGGCGATAAGCTCCGCTAAATCGCGCCGCCGGCTCCGCGCCGAGATCGGCTCGCTTCTCTCCGGAATGGAAACCGTGTCGCCTGCCATGTCACCGATGTTAGACGAATGTCGAATGTTTATTCGAGCAGAATTGCCGGGTCCGTAACAGAACCGGGTGGTTGGCCGCGGGTGGTCAAGGTCACAGCCGCCAGCAGAATGAGGCCGCCGCCTGCCCAGGCGAAGGGGCCCAGGTGTTCGCCGAGCAGCTTGACGCCCAGAAAGGAGCCAAGCGCCGGCTCGATATTCAGAAAGACTCCGGCGCGCGAGGCTGGCACGTGGTTAATGCCCCAATTCCACAAGAGCGTGGTGGTGGCCGTGCACAGCACGCCGCTGATGGCCAGCGCCGTCCACGCGGTAAGGCTCACGTGGACAACGGGAAGCGGCGCGACTTTGGCATGAGTCAGAGGGCTCAACGCCCACGGCCCCAGCACCCAAACAGCCAGCATCATGGTTCCTGAAAAAATGGTGTATGCCGTCACCACAATCGGGCTGTGCGTCTCCATCAGTTTTCTGCTGAGCAGAATCCATGCCAGCGCGGTGAAGAGCGAGGCCACAATCAGCAGGTCTCCGGCGAGCGTCGGTTCTCCGCGCGTTACCGAGCCCCGGCTGCCGCCCAAGGTGATGAGCGCCGCGCCCACAGTGGAACCGAAGAGGGCCAGCCATGCGATGCGGTCAAGCCGCTCTTCTGCTGCTCTGGCGCCGGCAAAGAGCGGGGCCGCCGCGGCCAGCAACACCGGCATCGCGCCCACCATCAACGATGCGTGGCTGACCGTCGTCAGCGCCAGGCCGTGAAACTGGATCAGAAACTGAACGGGCACGCCGAGAAACGCGCAGATCAGCAGCAGGCGCACCTCGCTGCCGGTGAGCCGTACCCGCCTGCGATGCAGTAGCGCCACAGGCAACATGCCCAGGCAGGCAAACAGAAAACGATAGAGCACCATGTGCTCCACGCTCATCTCGTTCAGCGCGAGCCTGCCAAAGTAGAAGCCCGTGCCCCACAGGCACCCGGCCACAAGGCATGCGCCGTAACCGAGAAAACTGATGCGCCGGCTTGTTGCTGCGTTCTCTATCATTCCTCTTCTACTGTCGCACACGCGCGGGCCTTGACGTATCGATGCCAGAAACCGATAGTGGCGCGGCTCCCGAGCAACCGGACAACGGGCGTAATTGCGCAAAGAAAGACCGCGAGAACTCTTCATTGAGCGCTACGGGCTGTTGTCGGAAGTTGATACTCTCTTCCTGTTGGAATCGAATCAGCCGAATAGTTTACCTTGATGCTCGATATGGATATGAGATGTCATGCTCTCAATTACCAATCGCGCGGGAATCTGCGCGAGTTCTTTGGGCTCAACCTTGTGGAGGCCTCCCCCATACACTCTTCCTTCGGATAGCATCTGAGCGGGGGTAATTCCTTGAAGGGCGCGAAATACATTCCCCTCAAGTTCCGGATAACGTTTTAACGCATCCCGCAATTGACCCTTCGGGTACATCATGAGGTACACGTTGGGTGCCGTTGCCTGTGAGCGGTTCCAAAGAAATCTAAACGGGCTCTTGCCATTTCCCGAGCGCCCCATGTAGGTACAAAGGAAAGGAGCAGGTGGCCGCTTCTCCTGGGAGTACCATGGTGCTCGGTGGCTCGTGATATAGGAAGCGTGGATATTCTGTTCACGTCCTTTTTGCAAATACTCATATAGGCGCGGCCATGACGCATGAATCGTTTCTTCTGCCTCGCCACAGTCAAGCAGATAGAGTTGGGGGGAGAGTTGTGGCTCACCGCACGGCATTGCCGTTACGATATTCGTAGACAAATGGCGCGGACTGGGAAGGATTGGCCTCAAGAACTTGCGCGGAATTTCCCAGTGTTCAGCCTCTGCGTCAGTCAAGATAAAAAAATTGTTGGCGCCGGTCGCGAGTCCACGCTTGATGGCGAAGAGGTCACCAAGCGTCGGCTCCCCATTTCGCTCGGCGGCTGTACCATCCGGAAACTGAGTCCATTTTCCCGAATGTGCAAGGGTATCGAGCTGCACAAAGGCTTCGCTCATCGGGTTCTCAATCGGTCCCCCAAGAGAAAAACGAATGCGATGCCCCATCGGGGGTGGTTCCTTCCGAAAAATCACGACCGCTGACGAGACCAAAGCATCTGTAAATTGCAAATCGGTTGGGCAGAAGCGATGGATGCGCAGGAGAGTAACTGACTCTGTGAGGTAACGCCTCAGCGCGATGCCGTAGTTTACATCCATGAACTCAGAAGGGATGAGCCATACTGCGAGGCCGCCATCCTGCAGCCAATCGTGGCATAGCAGCAGGAAATAGCAATACAGTCCGGCAAGGCCGCTGATGTCTCTCTGAAGCGATTGTCCAAGTCGGGCTTTGAGGCGTGCTTTTTCGTCGATCGTGAGATGATGATGGCGAACATACGGGGGATTGGAAACGATGAGCGAAAAAGGCCGTTCGGGAATGGGGTGCTGCGTGAAATCTCCCTGAACAATTTCCAGTCCCAACGTAGCCCACAGGTCGTTCGCGCTCTTTGCAAAAAGAGGATCAAGTTCGATTCCAACGGCTGACGCAATACTATTCGGAGACGACTCCTGACACAGTGCTGAGAAAAATGAACCGGAGCCGACCGCTGGATCAAGAAACCGCACAGGTTTGCCGCCCATTTGCGTGAGAGCATACCGGATAATGCTCCTTGCAAGTTCGGGTGGAGTGGCAAACTGTCCCCACTTGTTCCGTTCGGCTGCCGTCTTGAGCGCGTCAAGCCGTAGCTGCTCTTGCAGGCGCCTTTGTTCGATGTTTCGTATGTCTCTCGTTTTCATTGCGGTTTCAGATGCCGAGCTGGTCAAGGTCGCCGATGCGATGTTCCCATATCCAGTCTATTCCCTCAGCAGCTTCATATCCAAGATAGCCGGCATCGAAGTAGCCACATAGAAACAAGGCAAATACCACACCTTCGTCAAAGGTGGTCTTTAGCTGGTTTATCTTGGTGGCTTCCTCTTTCCGTCGCTTGTTGACGTTGGTGAAATCCCCGGCCGACTTTGCCTCGATGAGTATTGGCAAGTGCGGCAACGTTGCGCTCTTGGGCTGAATAACTACATCGATAGGAATCCTGACTGTCTTCGTATCGGATTTGGATGGTGTTACAAGAACGTTCAATCGAAAGGCGAAAGTCCCGGGTTCCATTTCGGTAACCGGAACACCGGTCAAGTGTTCCCTTTTCCTATACCCGCGTTCGATGAGGTATTCCTCAATGAGAGCTAGTTGCCGCTTCTCCTGAGCATTGCGCACTATGGGGTCTGCCACTGCACCACATAGCCTGTCGGCGACGATGGTAGATGATCGGTATCGTTCTTCGTTCTTGGGACGTCGCCTTTCTGTGAGCCATGGGAAAATATCCGCATCGCGCATTTGTATGAGGATGGTTGCAATCTTCTCAAGGTGTGACTGGAGCAACTCTGGAGACATACGCGGCGGAATTTTCCCCTCTTCCAATGAACCGACGAGGCTCTTACTTGTGTCCGCCAGACCGATGAGTCGATCGCGCGCAAGTGGCGGGCACATAGACATTCTGAGTGTCGGTAGGATTTCGGGGTGAGCCTGAAGCACCTCGGAGGTGATGGTAGTCAGGTCCTTCGTCAGGCAAAGACCAGTTTTCACTCTCTCGACCGTCTTTTTGCGCGTATCGCGGTAAGCTTTTGGTGCGAACTTCAAGAACCATTGATTGAACTGGTCAACCGAAGCCCGTGTGTCAGCTTTCCAGAGATGGGGTTTGTCGGCATTGATAGCCATTAGCTAACTTTAGCAGCGGTTGTGGGGAATGCAATAGATCCCTCAAACGCGATCTCCCCTTGCTTGTCGCAAGATCACCTTCCCGCTCAGGAAGCGGCTTGGGAGGGCCTTGCGGTTGAATGATGGGCAAACTGGAGAGCCGCGTCACTGCCGAATACCAGCCGCATCGGCGAGAATGAATGTCGATGGCGAAACGGCTTTTGGGATCGGAATGGGATTTGCGCGGGAACCTTTTGCGCACGGCGCTAATTCTGGCGGTGGCCGGAATGGCGCTCGTCGCGCTCCCGTTGGCCCAGGCGCAAGGGAGCCTGCTCGACGCTCCAAAGCCCTCCCGCGAGATTCGCGCGCCTGAGTTGCCCGACCGGCTTCCCAACAAACCCTCTCAGCCTCCTGCGTTCAAGGTTCCCGTCGAGCCGCTTGGCTTTTCCGCGCCGGGACCGCTTTACCTCGGCCAGCGCAACAGTCTCGTTTCGCTCGACTTCCTCGATGAAGACCGGCTGCTGTTCACCTTTCGCGTGCCGGGGTTGATTCGCCGCGAGGCCGGCGAAGAAGACGTGCGCCAGATTCGCGCCGTGGTGCTGGCGTTGCCTTCAGGCGTGGTCCAGGCCGAGGCACTTTGGACTGTTCACGACCGGCAGCGTTACCTGTGGATGCTCACCGGCGGCCGCTTTCTGTTGCGTGACCGCGACAACCTTGAGATGGGCGACGCCACGCTGCAACTCAAGCCCTTCCTGCGTTTTCCGGGGCCCTTGCTTTCGCTCGATATGGACCCCGCGCAAAAGTTTCTGGTGACCAATTCGCGCGAGCCCGCGGCGTCGGGCAGCAAGGAGTCGGATGGACAAAAGCTCGCCGACACCGATCTTGCCGTGCGTGTCCTGCGCCGCGACTCCGGCCAAGTGGTGTTGGTCAGCCGCGCCCCCTCCACCGTTCATTTGCCCATCAACTCCGACGGCTACCTAGGAAGTCTGCGCGAGAGTGGCGACGCATGGATGCTGGACCTGAACTACTTCAGCGGCGGCAGCAATGTTCTTGGCCGGATCGACTCCACCTGTTCGCCGCTCTTCGATTTTCTCTCTGAGCGTGAGGTGCTGGTGACCACTTGCACTGACACGGGCGCTGGCAAGTTGGTGGCCATGACGACCGATGGCCGCCGGCTGTGGGAGGCGCAGACCTCCGACGAGTCGATGTGGCCTCTGGTGGTCAGGTCGCCGGATGGTTCGCGGCTGGTGCGCGAGGCTCTGGCCATTACTCATCCGGTCAGCGCACGTTCGCCCGTCAGCCAGGACGATATCAAAGGGCAACTGGTCGAAGTTCTGGATGCGGCGAACGGCAAAGTTGCGTTGCAAGCGTCAGCCTCTCCAGTCCTCGATGCGGGGGGTAATGTGGCCATCTCGCCCTCGGGTCGTCGCGTGGCCGTGCTCAATGCCGGCGCAATTCAGGTTTTTGAGCTTCCGCCGCCTCCGCCGCTCGCGGCCACCACCGCCCACCCGCCTGCCCGCTGACAGGGACGCTGCCCGGGTCACGCAAAACAGCCATGGATTCTGCTACACTGATTCAAGCGTAATCAAGGGGTCAAACGCGCCAGGCCGCGCCCCGTAGATACGCTCCTGCAACCCATGTTCGGGGAGTGGCTCAGCCTGGTAGAGCACCTGGTTCGGGACCAGGGGGTCGGAGGTTCAAATCCTCTCTCCCCGACCATCTTTAGAATCAATCGGTTACAACAAATCTTCCGGTACTGAAAAGTATGCGCCAAGGGGTCATTTTTGGCAAGCGTTTTCCGTTGCTGAATGCGCTATTCAGATTCCGGGAAGCGGGGAATACCGCGCTCGCTGAGGACTCGCTCAGCGATGCCGATTCGTCTTCCCCAACCCTCTTGGTCTTGGCTATTGGTTGCGTCCAAGCATTCAATCGACAACTGCCACAGCTTGATTGCTTCTGTTAGTGAGGCAGTCTGCATCATGTGCGTCCAAGCCGCCTGTGCCGCAGGCTGGGTCGTGAATAAGCTGGCCCGGCTCGGGGCGCATTACGTCCACAATGGCCTGAATCGGCGCGCGCGGCGTGAAGTACTGGCCAGCGCCGCCCTTCACGTCTGCAGCGTTCTTTTCCAGCAGCCCCTCGTAAGCGTCGCCCTTCACGTCCACGCCCAGCGTGGTCCATGTTTCGCGGCCAATCAGGTCGCTGATCAGCCGCTTCAGCTTGGCGGGGTCCTGGATGCGGTTCTGCGCCTTGCGAAAGATGGTGCCCAACATGCCGGGCTTCTTGCCAAGCTCGACCAGAATGTGCCTGTAGTGCTGGTCCAGATCATCGCCGTCCAGCCGCTCAAGACTTTGCCAGTCCAGCGCGCGGGGAATGAGTATGACTCTCTCCGGGAAGAGCTTCTGCCGTTCGTCGGCCATCTTGAGGAAGAGCAGGAAGGTGAGCTGCTCAATGTAGTCCTGATACGATAGGCCGTCATCGCGCAGGATGTTGCAGTAGTTCCATAGCTTCTGAACGATGGCGTTGCTGGTCATTTGCGCACAATCCTAAGCTTGGCCGCAGGTGTTTTCTTAGGAGCCTTGTCCTTTATCAGTTGCTCCATGAGCCAGAGAATGGCCGGCTTGAAGTTGCCCCATGCCAGAGCCATGTTGTCGAGACACAGAATCGCCTCCTCTTCGCTGCCGGGCGAATACATATCGGGCATTTCTCCGGGGAAGTTCTTTGGCCCGCTCAGGTATAGCTCCACGAAGGAGTTTGTCTCGCGCGCTTTTTTCAGCGCGGCGGCGGCACCCCGCAGATCGCCAGAGAGGAAGCGCTCCAGCACGCGGCCCCAGGCAAAGTTCGCCGATGCGTCATCTTTATAGGTATGCAATAGCTTGCCAGCTTCGTCCAGGCTGCCGAGCGCAAGATACAGCCCCAGCAGCGGATCGCGCACACCTTGGTTGTCGTTCGGATTCAAGACGAGCATCTTCTCATAGTGCTTGATCGCGTCCAGGTTGATTCCCTCGGCGCGCAAAAGAGCGGCCAGTTGCTCCAGGGCGCGCATATAGGGGCGGGTGTCGAGCAGACCCCAGAAGTGCCCCTTGTTCTCCTTGAAGAATTCCGCCCCCAGCGACCGCTCCCCGGCGGCCACTGCATTTTGCAGGGCTTCAATCATCTTCTTCGGCGAATCCGACTCGATGCCGGCCAGCACCACCAGCGCATCCACGCAGTCCGGGTCTTTGCGCAGGGCGCGCTTGGCCAGCTTGCGCGCCTCGGCCTCGCTCTCCGCCTCCATGGCGTCGAAGGCCAGTTCTTGCGCCTCGTGCCTGGCGTCCGCCTCGGCGTCGCTCAGCCCGTCCAGCACGGAGGGAGCTTGCAGCGAGGTCAACAGGGCATTCATGTCGCCCGGCGCGATCATACCGCTGCTCTCCATCAGCTTTTCCAATTGGCGCATCGCCGCTTTCATTTCCGTGCTGGGCGGAACTTCCTTCCTCGTGGGGGATTTTTTGACGGGCTTCTTGATCATCGCTCTCCTCGCTTCTTGGCCGCTTTTCGCGCGGCGGTCTTCTTCGATGATTCCACACGCTCGGCGCGAATGCGTTCGAGCAGCGCAGAGGCGGGTTCGTCGGTTGGATCCTGGGGAACGAGTTGGCCGGTGAAGGCAGAACTCAAGACCGACTGCCTCAGGCGTTCACTTCGCATAACCCCGGTCTTGACGACATCATGCAATGCCTCGGAAAGTGACAGCCTCAAATCTACCTCCGATACAATTCTTGCCTGTTCTTGGATGGGGGGTATTGGGATCGCCAATAATCGAAGAATCGTACCATTTATTCCGGGTCTCGTCTGCCCTCGGACCCCTTGCACTAGCTGAGCCTCGACAGCCTTGGACCCTCTGAGGGCATTCATCAGAAAGAGTGGGTCGATGACGGCTCGATCAACCGAAATACGGTACACATGTTTCGTGATAATTGCCGGCTCACAGTCCGGGGGGAAAGACGCAACATCTTCCGACGGTCGCCATCACAGTGATCAAGACATCTTGCGGTCTGGCAGAATACTTCGCAAGTTCTCGATATTTGGCGGGGCTGATTCGATTTTGGCTTCCGAAACTGAACTTGCCATCGAAAACATTATCGATGCCAACCGCGAGAATGCCCGTCTCGTGAAACTCCGAATGCAGAAGGTTGCTCCCAAATGGACCGCTCTGAATTGAGCGGGGCTCAGGCGATGCTAATTCTTCGATCGATGCCCAGCACCAACCTTCAGGTAGGAGTGGAAGATTTGTGGTGTCGGGGGCGGAGGGTTCTTTGTACTTTTGTTTCCAGTGGTCGTCTTTGGGGGGCTTGCCGGAGGCTTGCATCTTGGCGAGCGTGTCGGCTTCCCAGCGAGCACGGCGCTCGCGCAGGATGCGCTGGAGCAGCTTGTCTGCCGGTTCATAGGCGCGGCCCTCCTTGCGAGCGAGTTCGGCTTCCGTGGGAACCAGACGGCCCTCGCAGGCAGCCTTTAGCACCGAGGCGCGATACCGCTTGAGATTGGCCTGCACCCGTTTCAGCGCCGCTGTCGCCGCATCCAGCCGCGTGAACTGTTTCTCGATTTCGGCAACGATACGGTCTTGCTCTGGGCGGGGAGCCAAGAGGAGTTCATAGGTCCCAATTTGATCGAAATCCACTCGCGGGCGATCACCGGCGTTCAAATGCGAAGAGAAAGACACGAATGCGGAGGAGTTCAAGAAATAGGCAAGCCACTCGGAGCTAACCTCCGCGCGCTTTCCGAAGACAATAAACTCCGCAGAGCAAAGTCCCTCAAATCTGGCCAGCAGGACTTTGTTGAGATAGGGGCGGAGCCGACCATACAAGACGTCGCCCGCCTGAAAATGTACCGCGCTGCTCTTGAGGCCGCTCGCCGGAACTGTACCAAGCAAACGCATCGAATGAGCTTCGACATGCTCCATGCCAACGAAGGGAAGATGCGGTAGATCCCGCGGAAGTTCACGTGGCCGGTCCGGAGATACAAGTTGGGCCAATGTCGCTTCAGCCCACCCCTTCGGCAATTTCCTCATGCCGCCAGCACCTCATTAAGTTCGTTGAGCAGCGGCAGGAAGCGGTCTCCGAAGATGAGTTGAGCGCGGCCGAGACCGCCCCAGCGGGAGAAGGGATCGAGTTCCAGATCTTCCGGCTCCACGGCAAGACTCGATGCGATGTGGTCGCGAATGGCCTCGAGCCAGCGAAGCTGATCGGGGCGGAAGTCTGTGCCTGCGTTCTGCTGCCCAGCGAGCCAAGCAGGACTCGACCTCGGCGCGGCGGGGTTCGAGTTGCGGCTTCTGCTTGAGGGCGAAGCGAACGAGATTGACCAGGTCGGCGGCGACCTCCGTCCGGCTGCCGCGAACGTGGGCCGAGTCGATACGCTCGTAGGCGCGCCAGAGTTGGTCCGGTGTCAGATGCGGACTTCCGTCAATCGGCTTTTCAATCAGCGTGGCGAGCGCCTTGACCTGCTTGAGCGAGAGGCCAACGGCGTAGGGCTTGCTATAGAGAATTTGCAATACCTCGATCTCGTCTTTGTGGTCGCGGAGGAACTGTTCAAAAGACTGCACCATGCGCAGGGCGCGTTCGCGCACTACTTCCGCTGGGCCGGCTTCCAGGAGATGGTCCTGGTTGATGGTATCAATGATCTGCTCGTAACTCTTCTTTATACCAAGGATATCGAGAAGACCCGTGAAGCGTGCGGCCGTTCCCTGGAAGAAGCCGCCCGGTTGAGCGGCATGGAGACATCGGAGTGGGCCGCGATCGAGGCCGGCTGCGTTCCCGATCCAGCGCAACTGCATCCCATGTCCGATGCCCTTGGCCTCCGCTACGACAAGATCGCCATGTTGGCCTTTATCTGCCAGGGAGCCTGGGAGGTTTAATCCCATCTGCCGTCGCCCCGGGCGTTCCGGGGCACTGGCGGCGGGTACTCAAACCCGTATAAGCTCATCTCCAGAGAGAAAGGAGGTGAGACCGATCAAGAAAGCCGAAGTGTCAGAAGTCAAAAGAGTGAACATCAACTTGGAAATCAGCCTGCACAACGCCTTTAAGGCTGCAACCGCGGCCCAGGGCGTCGATATGACAACAGTTCTTCAACAGTTCATCGAGAATTACGTCGCCCGTTATGGGGCCTCCGCTTCGCAGAAGAAGGGACGGCGCGCATGAAGCGCGCCGCCCTTTATATGAGGGTTTCAACCGTCGACCAGCACCCCGAGACGCAGTTGCTTGACCTGCGCCAGATGGCTGCCCAGCGCGGCTTCGAGATCGTGCAGGAGTACACCGATCGGATCAGCGGCGTGAAGGCCAAACGGCCGGGACTCGATGCGATGATGTCCGATGCCCGCCGCGGCCGCTTCGACGTTGTCCTGGTCTGGGCGTGCGATCGCATCGCACGCTCCACTCGTCACTTCCTCGATGTGCTTGACGACCTGAACCGGATAGGCGTCGAGTTCGTCAGTTTCCGCGAACAGATCGACACTGGCGGCCCGCTGGGCCGGGCCATCGTGGTCATCATCGGCGCCATCGCTGAGCTTGAGCGCAACCTCATCATCGAACGGGTGCGCGCCGGCATGCGGCGCGCTCGCCTCGAAGGCCAGCACATCGGCCGTAATCCGTTGCAACTCGACCATGCCGCCATCCAGCGAGACCGCCAGGATGGCCAGAGCCTGCGCCAGATCGCCAAAGCCCATCGCATCTCAACGGCCACCGTACAACGCGTGCTCCGCGAACATGCTCAAACCGCTCAGGAGCAAGCCGCATGATTGATGAATCGTCAGCTGTTTTACCACTGTGGATGTTGTTATCGGCCACCTTCGGCTTCATGATCGGCGAGGCTTTTGGCGGCCAGGCTCGTCTTCGCAAGTATCTCGAGCAGGCCAATAAGGATCTCCGCGAGCAACTCGAAAAGGCACAACCCTGCGCACAGGCCCTGCAACGTGCCCTCGATCAGCAGAGCAAAGTCATCAATGACATCCACCGGCGACTCGTCACTGTGACAAAAGGTCTCGAAAAACCTGTCCAGTAAACCCAATCAAATCAATGGCCGGATCTCCCCGATCCGGCCGTGTCAAAAGGTATGGATTGCCGCACTGGTTAGATAGGCGGGGAGAATGGATGGGCTCAGGACCCGCCAATAGGGCTTACAAGTTGCGTTGCAAACGTCCGTTGGGTTATTGCCGTATCCTCCGGGACGCCGATGTCGTCGGGAGTGATCCTCGATTCACGCGAAATCGCCAAGGCTCGAACCGAGCGTTTGGGAGTCATATTCTCGCATTCTGGTCGGATCACCGGCCACCCGGACAGAGCACCGACCCCTCGCGGCAGAGTTGGGGATGTATCGCCGACAATCCAGGAACTGCGGAAATTCCGGGCCCTGCGGCGTTTGCCGGCATGCATCATCCGGTATTGAGGCCAGCCTTAGATCTCAGGATTCAGTTTGCTGCGGGAACAAGCGCACCGTCGCAGCGACAACGCGCTCGATCTCGATGCCTCGATCCAGATGCAGCGCTTCCAGTGAACCAAGGTCTTCAAAGGCTACATGGCTGAGTGTGAGGTGGCGGTGTGAGTGCATTTGTATGGAGATAATTTGCGTGCTTTATCTGCCTTTGTAATCCTGGAACAACTCAGGGAATCGCGTTTTGAGTACCTCTATCTTCGGGCGGCATCTGCAGGAACTGTTCTGGCGGAAGGGCGCGAGGAGTCATTCGCGCCATGAGGACGGCGCCCTTGAAGTAGAAGGCCTTGTTGATCCGGGTTCCGACAGACGAACGGCCCATTCCCTGTGGAGCGAGCTGAACTTCGCCGGAACCCTGCAGTTCATCATCGACATAATTACTGAACAGTTTGCCGTCGTAGACGGCGGTAACGCGAAACCACTTTCCGAGCGGATGCAGCATCTGGCAATTCAGCAGGGTCTTGGCTTTGCCATTCGATGTGGCGAAGCTGTCCAGACACCACTGCCCGTCGACGATGCGGATCTCAAAGAGCATCCGGTTCTCAGTATCTTTACCGGTATTTGGATCCACTTCTTGCAGATGGAAGAAGCGCTGCGCTGGAGCACCGTCTCTATCCGGCCGGAATATGACCTCCCAGGTGAAGCTAGAGGCTCCAGCCAACGGGTGCACGTCAACGAAGAGCGCGTCTTCAACGCCGTTGAATTTGACAGCTTTTCCGTACGGAGACTCAATCAGACGCGCATGCCCGAAGGCCGTTACGGGATGCCCACCGAGTGACTCAATCTGGTCGAACCGCCATACTGTGGTTTGCGGAGTATTTTTATCCCCGCCGGCGATCTGGCTGCTTTGTGCACGCACCGCCTGTAAGGAGATCCACTGACGCAGAGAAGGAAAGCCGAGGATGGGATTCCGGCCTTCAATGGGCATAAAGATTGCGATTGAGATGGCGGCGACCGCGAAGACAAGACAGAAAGACTTAGGCAATGAAAAGACCTCTGCGCCGGATAACACTCGTTTGGTTGCACAGCAATCATTGCAGCCACCGCGCAGTTATTGCAAACATTGGGGTTTAAAAACCGCGGGGGAGAGGGACTTCAGGAGATTGAAGGTGCTGAATGTATGCGTCTATCATCTCCGCTGCTTCGTCCATTGCTTTAGTCGTCTTTTGCGATTATCTTGCCACCAATGTTGAAATCTGTCTTCAAGATGAGGAGCATTCAGTTGAAGCGAAGCTCACCCTTGTTGTTTCTGCCGATTTTTGTGATGGGCGCGGTTTTGGTTGCCAAGGGACAGAACCCTGATGCAACTTGTTGCTCTTCCGTATCTTCCTCAACGGAAACAACTTCCAAAGAGCCTGGACTTCTCTTTTATCTTTCCGGCGACCATGGCTTCAATGCCGACTATGCTGCGGGCGGCGACGCGGCACCAAATTTCAACTCCGACGTCAAGATTCTTTCCGGTGGCGCTAAAGGTTCCTATTTGCAGTGCGGAAATAATCAATTGCTCTCCTATTGGGCGCCCGGCAACATATACGCGCAGCGTGGAACGCTTTCCTTCTATTGGCGGTCACGCGACCCAGTGGACGAGACTGCGTTTCCGATATTCCGTGTCGGTTATGCAGACCATTCGAGCTGGGACCAGGTGTGGCTGCGTATCGATTACAACGGTCACGGCTTCGACGCCTTCGTCACCGACGTGAACCTGGGCCGGACCCGCATCTCCTATGACATGCCAAGTTTTCCCAAGCCGGACCAATGGGTAAACCTAACACTCACATGGGATGAGACGACCGGTATCCGCTTCTATGTGGATGGCAAGATGGTGGCCGATAAGGCTGCGACGGGAATGTTTGATGCCGGACTGGATCAGTTTGGGCCACACTCCCGAATAATCGGGCCAACCGGTGTGGAAAGCAGTTATAACTATGACCGTGGCGGAGACCTTGACGAGTTGCGTATCTATGACCGTGCGCTGAGCGATGACAATGTGGCTTCGCTTGCCAAAGGCGAAATCCCTCAGAATATTCCTGCTATCGCGCGCAGCTTGGAAGACGTAGAAACGCGGAAGGAGTGGTGGTTCCACTATGGCTGGAACCGTCCCGGCTATCTACCTGCTGCACTACCTGCCAAGATCACTACCGTACGCAAGGTGCAAATCAACGACGCGTACGATATCGGGCGCTGGTGGTGGAGAGCGAATGACGGCATCCGCGAAACCACATGGCCGGGCGTCTACAATCGCTCGCGCCTGACGGGTCGTTTCGACTATTTTCAGCTGCCAGATTGGGATTGCTACGCGATCTCCGGTAAGACCGTCACATTCATTCTGCCCGACGAGCCATGGAATCATCTGGAGCTCAGCGGGGGCGCATTCGGCAACATGACGTTGCTGACACCGGACGTATCCGAGGACGCGGTTCGCCGGGCCGGGCTCGATGGAAAGATGCTGCCAGGAAAGACGCTCTTCGAGCGGCCCAGCGGGCAGGAAACGACATTCCACGACATTCCTGAGCCGGTCACAGGAGGTAAACTGCAATTCACCAATGTGGAGCAGGAGACCCCCATCGGCGAGTTTTCCGCTTACTACGTTCATGCAGGCGATCCACCGGAGGGAATTGTTCAGCTCAAGTACAGGCTGACGACACACAATTCACCGGCTGACAATCCGTGCTTGCATTTTCTGCTCAACTTCATTCATGACCGCTATCCCGCCGACGAGCGCTCGGTCATAGTCGGCGTCCCCGGCGGATTCGCAGGCGGGCGCGGGCGTTCTGGTTCAGCGCCGGGTGCGCCTGCCAGCCTAGAGAGCGGGCCCGCTATGCCGATCGTGCATATCCTCATTCCTGCTGATTTGCGAGGTCTGCCGGCGAATACGACGCACGTCCCCTCCTTTACCTGGGACGATATGTATGCGGGTCTTGACGGTATATCCATCGATCTACCCGCACTGAACGTGAAGTCGACGCACGGTGATTATGTGCCGATGAACATTGAGGTGATGGATCCACTGTGGCCGATGCGCGACATGCTTAACTTTACCTTTTCCGTGAAGCCGGGCGAAGCACACACCTTGTGGCTCGATACGCGCGACCGCATTCTGCCTAACGACAAGAGCCTTCTGATCACGATTGCTTCGGCCAGCGTGGAGTTCAATGCCGCCGCTTTGGAGGGCGCTGAGGTGCGGCTGATTTTCAAACCGTACAAAGATGCCCTTAAAGAACATGTTGCCGACCGGCTGACTCAGGTGCGCGACAATTTTTCCAACATGACCGAAGAACACGTTAACAGCCGCCGGCTAAATGCCTACAATCGGTTCTACGCCGACATTACCGATCTGCTGCGTGTAGACCCCTCCAACGATCTGGGCCGCAAGTACTGGCACGAATGGAACCCTGAGACGGCGCCCCCTGATTACACTCCGCCGACGGTGCCGGCAGATGTGCCCGCGTGGGCCTATCTTCAGGCGAAGGACGTGGGCTACTTCCAGCGAATCGCAGACTTTTACGTCGACAAACGCCAGGCTTGGGACGGTGAATTCGGCGGCGGTCTCGGCGACGACAGCGACTTTACCAACTTGTTTCCTTCTCTGGCCCTAATGGGTACGGAACCGGAGAAGTTGAAGACCTCTCTCTCCAGAGAACTGGAGGCAATGTACGAAAACAATATGTGGACCCATGGACTGGCAACGGGTCAATTTGACGAACTGCACAGTTATGAGGATGGACTGAATGTGCTCGGCCAGTCGTTGATGATGGACTTCGGCAACCCGAAGGATCTCGAACGCGCCATGGTAACGGCGCGTAGATTGGAGTGGCTGACAGGAGTCAATGCTGCCGGGCATCGGCATATCCGCTCTTCCTACTTCAGCGGCTCAAAGATGGCTGAAGGCGGCGTGTGGGGATGGACCAAGGGCCGTTCTTATATGGTTTTTCATCCGGCCCTCGATCTTGTACTCTTCAATGGTGCGCCGGAGACACGCAAGATGGTGCTCGAGACCGTCGATGGCATGTTAGCGCACCGCAAGCAAGAGGCGGACGGCCGGTTCGTCACGCGGACGGAGATCGGCTTCAAATCCGACGAAGATTTGCCCTGGGGCGACACCACGCCCGATTTTATGTTCTGGGCCGCGTATCGCTGGACCGGCGACAAAAAGTATTTGCTGCCATTCATGGATGCAGGTCCGTCGTCGCTTGCGCATATCAGCTCAGACGCTCTTGATATGTTGAACCTGCGCGAACCATGGGGTAAGCAGTTGGTGGCGACGGCAGACGGAGCTGACTCTACCACAAGAGTGGCGACAACCAGAGCGCAGTCCACCACCGGCTCTGCCGAAACTTTCGCATGGCAGGTCACGGGCGATCCGAAATATCTAAACCGGCTTTACGCCGCACAATTGCAGGCGGAGTCGAATCGGGAATGGATCAATACAGAAGGCAGTCTATGGATTGATCGCGTGACTGACTCCGCAGGCCCGATGTTTGTCAATACCGAGTTGCAGCGTGCGCGCCTTGGCGGCATCGCGCTGGTTCGCAATCACATCTATCCGGGCAATACTGTCGGCTGGAAATTCGTCGCGCCCGCCACACCAAGCAGCGTCGGAATTCTCGTTCCTGAGGCTACGCCGGATCACCTGAAGATCATCGTCTATAACCTCGAAGCCCGGCCAGTAAAGGCGCAGATGACTGGATGGGAGATCAATCCGGGCAAGTGGGAGATCACCCAAGGTACACGCGGCAACCTGGAGACCGATCTGGTCAAAAGCGTCAGCACGCGATCGGAGAACTTCGAACGTAGCACGAGTCTCGACTTTACATTTACCCCGCACACGACGACTGTGCTGGAACTCAAGCTGGTTGAGAGAGGTGTTCCGTATTGGTCGCGGCCCGATCTGGGAATCAGCGCGGACGACGTAAGTCTTGAAGGCAACCAAATGAAGGTAACGGTCCATAGCCTTGGCTCGGTCGATGCACCGGCTTCGAAGGTGGTGCTGCGCGACAGCTCTGGCAAGGTGCTCGCAAAGGCAGATGCAGCCCCGCTGAAGGCGCCTTTGGACCTGCTCCCCAAGACTGAAGTTGTCACATTGGTCCTTCCTTCCGGTGCCGACTGGAAGGGTGGAAGTGTGAGCGTTGAGATCACCGGCACGCTGCCGGAAATTACACTGATGAACAATCGAGTGCAGTTCTAACATTGATAAGTAACCTGCCTGAAGGAGGGCCAATGTCTTCAAATGTAATCACTGTCCAATCTTCCAGCGAAGAGAAAATGTCTGCACCTGAGCCAGGTCTTCGCCGCCAGGTGATGTCTTATAGCAAGAGCATGATGCTGGTGCGACACACAATGATCAAAGGCTGGACCGGAGCGCTCCATAGCCATCCGCATGAGCAGATGGTTTATGTGGTTCGAGGCAAACTCATCTTTGAACATCCCCAAGGGAAATTCCAGGTGGCCTCCGGCGAGAGCTTCATTGTTCCTGGGAATGTGCAGCATCAGGCTTCGGCTTTGGAAGACTCTGAGGTTCTGGACGTCTTCACGCCGATGCGCGAGGACTATGCAAGCCCACAATAGTGCGGATAGATAAGCTGCGATCTCGGAGCGGCGTCGTCACTCCATCGATGCCGAGACGGAGTCCATCGAGCATGCTCAAGACGCGGCGCTGATCAGGCCTTCCCGCGCAAGATCTTCGTGAACAAATGCCGGAAGCGGGTTCATGGCATCGAGAATTTGTCGTCTCTAAGAACCGACCCCAAAGAGGGTGGATGAAGCGCATACCCCTCCAATACTTTGAATCAGTCTCCTGAAACGCACATTCGGCTTGGAAAGCGGCTAGAACGAGGCAGGTCACTTCTGGGCAGACTCCGAGCTCTGGGAACGCGCATCGGCCTGTTCTAGTCAATCGAGAACCATGCGCATTCAGCTCGGCGGACTTCGGTACCAATCTGAATGTCTTCAGCTGTCCATTGCTCGGCTGGTTGGAACGGCTACCTGTCATTCAGGAGGCCGCGAGTCCAATCTCGGTCGGCCTCGCCACAGATTCCAAAAGACCTATCCGGATGGGCTGAAATCAAAAAGAACGCAAAGGGACACAAATCTGTGTCCCTCTGCAAATGCATTCCCGTCCCGCCCAAGGTATTACCGACCTCCAATTGATGTCGCGGCTTGCTCGATAAACTCTGCGACTCTCTGTGGCTCCTGAAGCATTGCGAGATGGCAGGTTGGCAATGTGATCGTTGTGGCCCTAATTCTTTCCGCCATCGACTCCTCCAGACCAGCGGTGATCGCCTTATCTTGAGCCGCGACAATGAACCATGTAGGCTTCGTTCGCCAGGCGGGTATCACAGTGGGCGTCGCCGAGAGGGCCGCAACAGACGCCGAGCCTTGTGTAGCCGTTAGCTGTGCCTGCTCAGGTTTCGATAAGTCTTGAGCAAAAGCGATTGCCACGCCTTGTGCGGAGATCGTTGCGAATTGGTTGGCCGTGTCGAAGAGAAGGAATGGCGTGAGCGGAGAACCAGCTTTTAGCGTCCCCAGCAGAGAGAGCGCGGATTCCCCGCTATCGGGAGCAAACGCGGCAACATAAACCAGGCCTGCTACATTTGGATTGTTTCCAGGCGTGTCTCCGATGACAACGCCTCCATAAGAGTGTCCGACGAGCAGCACGGGACCCGGGTATAACTTCGTGATGCGCGTAATGGCACGTTGAGTCGCTGCGTCATCGTCTGCAAGGGAGGTAAGGGGAAGCTGCGCTGCGACCACGTGATATCCGTCGACCTCCAGCAGAGGAATCACGCCAGACCAGCTCGACCCATCAGCCCACGCCCCGTGAACCAGTACGATGTTGTTGACGCCACGATTGAAATTGTCTTGCGATGATTCTGTTAATTGTTGGGCATAGCCAACGCTATGGAATCCTGCTGTAAGCAGAAGTCCTACACTCAACACTCCTTGCATGGTTGTTCCTGTTCTCATAAATTGTCCTCTCATATTTTGATCTTCACTTCGTGTGCCGATTTGTTTGGGGAGCGCGTTTCGCGGGCTTCTGTTCGCCGTTCTCTAATTCGCTCTGGCTTTTAACGCGGCATCGAAAATCACACCGGCGACCTTCGACGGTTGAGCCAGCATAATTACGTGGCTGGACGGGACAGTGGTCGTTGTAGCCCCGATTTTCTTCGCCTGAGCTGCTTCGAGGTCGGGTGAAATTGCACGGTCATTTGCGGCGATGATGTACCACGAAGGCTTCGACTTCCAAGCTGGAATCGTGACCTCTCCCTTCATTGCGGCAACACTTACTGGCACCTGCGTTGCGATCAGAACCGCAACCTCCTTGGCGGAAAGGTCCTGCGCGAAATCCTCAGCAATCCCCTTGGAAGTCAGTTTGAGGAAGCCACTCTTGTCGGGACGTAGTTCTGAGCCGATAGGCGTTGGAACGCTCGAGATGAGACCAAAGGCGGATTCTCCCGCATCTGGCGCCACAGCCGACACATAGACGAGTCCGGCGACCTTAGGATCGTTCCCGGCTTCGGTGATGACAGCTCCGCCGTACGAGTGACCGACAAGCAATATCGGCCCGTCCTCGAGAGCAATGGCCCGCTGCGTCGCTGAAACGTCGTCTGCGAATGATGTGAGCGGAATCTGGACGGCAACAACGTGCAGGCCCTTTGCCTCCAACAATGGAACCAGCCTTGACCAGCTCGAACCGTCCGCCCATGCCCCATGAATCAGGAGTACGGTTTTTATCTCTTCGGTGGGCGGTGTTTGTCCCGTCGCCTTAGCGGCAGGAACGATGACTGCGAGTAGTGCGACACACGTCGCCACCACATTCCGAACAAGCTCGAATGCATGCATTATTGTTTCTCCTGTATGTGGGGAAGATCCGTACAGGACTTGAAGTTGTTCTCTTAGAACCAGTACGGACCTAGCTAATGCGGACATGCACGTATTTCTTGTAGCATTCTCACATTCGCTATCCTGTTGCATCTGAGGGTAGTTTTGTATGCGGGAAAGTATCTAGGCGAAAACCATCAAGAGTTGGCTATTCCTGCTGTATATTTCAAGGGTGGCCGCAAAGAGACGGCCCGCTGTCGCTGGATCGAGAATCGATGTCTATAGGCTAAGACCCGCAGTAGCCGCGAGCCATCCCCCGTCGCCATATCCCAGGAGCTACCCCGTGAATTCGTTTAAAGGAGCGGTTCAGTGCAGATTGATCCGCGAATCCACATTGAATGGCGATGTCCGCAAGAGGCAGGCGGGAATTCGTCATTAGATCCCTGGCCCTATCCACGCGGCGTTCAATCAACCACTTGTAAGGCGGCCTGCGAAAGGTTTGTTTGAAGGCCCGAGCAAAGTGGCTTACTGACAAATCGCATGCTTCTGCAACCTGCTGGAGGTCTATATTGCCGTCCAGATGAGCCCCCAGAAACTCTGTTGCTTTTCGCATCTGCAGAGAAGAGAGCCCACCCCGATATTGCGAATCCGATATTCTCACACCACCATAAGCGAGGACAAAATGACAGTTCAAGGCATGCAAGACATGGTCCAAGAAAATCTTTGAAGTGTGATGGGGGCGCTCAAGCGTAGAGTTGAGGGTCCATCCCAGGTGGTAGACCACAGGGTCCAATTGCCCAAGCGGCCAGACCAATTGGTCCACTCGTGGCGCCCGATGGGCATAGGCGATTTCATCCAGAGCAGCTTGAGTGACATACAGCACCAGCGCGTCGAAGGGATTTGGGAGCAGAACCGCCGGCTCCTCTCGTAAGTCGATTGCACTGACGGCCCCAATTGGGTAAGAACCGCTCGATACCTTTTTGCTGCCGAAGAATTGCTCGATAAAAGGAATAGCTTTGAGTTGCAGTGCAACTAAATAGTCGCGTTCACCAGCGATCGGACGAGCAATCTCGGGGAGACCTTCGCTGCTCTTGACCCGTCCGAACGAAAACGAGGAATGTTCAGAAAGCGTGACCTCCGCCGTAGGCGAATCCTTGAGATGCATAGTCTCGGCGAGTCGATTCCAGAGGGTGGGGACTTCGGTGGCCGTATTCATGTATGCGAACCCTAACCCTTTCTTGAGCCAAATATCAAAACAAAATCCCCATTACATAATTAGAGTGCATGTGTACTCTGAGGGCGGCAAAGTATTTTGGTTAAGGCGGAAGGATGCGAAAGTCACGGGTTGAGAAGACCGAGACAAGAGCACGAATTCTCTCGATAGCCTCAAGAATGTCCTTGGATAAAGGCCTGAAGATGGGAGGGATGCGCGACGTTATGGACGGTGCAAGCCTAACGCCGGGTGGGTTCTATCGGCACTTTCCGTCGAAGGACCGGCTCATCGCTGAAGCGAGCAGTGCGGCATTTGATTGACCGTTTGCCATGTTGGAAGGCGAATCCTGGGCAAATCTCAGCTACTCGGCAGCAACTCAACCCTCCTCAGGCCGCTGTCCGCCAGTGCGGCAATCCATACCTTTTGACACGGCCGGATCGGGGAGATCCGGCCATTGATTTGATTGGGTTTACTGGACAGGTTTTTCGAGACCTTTTGTCACAGTGACGAGTCGCCGGTGGATGTCAT
>Ga0302319_10005567_pt1 | contig 25288 bp, 28 predicted proteins | sample Bog_T0_2_FD_203319 | JGI IMG/M metagenome (GOLD analysis project Ga0302319, IMG submission 203319) | Peat permafrost microbial communities from Stordalen Mire near Abisko, Sweden - Bog_T0_2 | ecosystem: Environmental > Terrestrial > Soil > Wetlands > Peat | place: Sweden: Abisko, Stordalen Mire...
TTTCTCGCTGGTTTTGGATGAGAGCATCGGCTGGGAGCAGATTGACCGGGCGCTGGCCGGATTGCGAATTCCCGAGCTCGTGGATTGGCGGGCGCGCGAGGTCTTTCGCGATGCCAAGCTGGGCAAGGGCGAGTACTCGCTGCTGTTGGGCGCGACGTTTCAGGCTGCGGATCGTACCCTGCGCGAGGAAGAGTTGCAGAGCTTTCAGGCGCAAGTAGTGGAAGAGGTTGGCAAAGCGGGCGCACGGCTGCGGGAATAGGAAAAGAAACAGCCCAATTGGCGCTATACTTGCACCGACACTGAGCATTTGAGCGAAGGGGGCTTCAATGTCTGAATTTGCCTGGAATTCCGAGGTTGCGGACCGGCCGGAAGCGGAACACAGCGAGCCGGAAGAAGAGAAGCTTGACGAACCCGCTGCCTCAGCGGAAACGCTGGCCCTTAGCGTGAATGATTTCTCGGCTCTGGAAGAAAAGATTCTGCGCGCCGTGAACATGGTGAAGCGGGAGCGGCAGGCGCGGGCTGCGGTCGAGGAGCGCTTGGCAAAGGCCGAGGCGCAACTGCGCGAGCAGGCCCCGCTGGCAGAGCAATTGCGGAATGAAGTGAGCGCGTTGCGCTCCGAGCGCGACCAAGTGAAGCAGCGTGTGGAACGGCTGCTGGGGCAACTCGACGCGCTGGAGTTGTAGTGGGAGTGGGTGGGAGGGTTGGGCATGGCTGAGGAACGCGGCGGCGGTGTGGCTGGCTATGTGACCGTCGAGATCTACGACCAGCTCTATCACCTGTCGGGCCAGGATTCGGACCACATCCGCGAACTGGCAGCCAAGGTGGACGCCAAGATGCGCGCCGTGGCCGCGCAGGGCCGCACGGTGGACTCGCTGCGAGTGGCCGTGCTGGCCGCATTGAATCTGGCCGATGAGCTGTCTCAGTCTGCCAACGCCGATGCCCTGGCCGGCCATGCGCGCGCCGCCAGCTTGAGCGGATTGCTGGATGAAGTGCTTGAGGAAGACTGGAAGACGGGGTCGTAGGCCCTACTATTTTGCTGGAGAACGGCTCTTCTCTTATGAACACTCCAGCCGGGCTGTTCGATTCCATGCGGAGGAGGAAGCCGTGTTCGAGGTCTCGGGTTTTGGAAATAGGAAGTGGATCGCAACTGCCGCGCTAGCGCTCTTGATTCCGTTGGGACCGCGTTGGGCACGAGCTGGCCAGGCTGGCGTAATGCCGGCAACCACGACCAATGCAAATGCGCCTAAGCCAGGCGAACCAAGCGATCCGAAGGCCATCAAGACATTTGCAGCGGCAATCGATTGGGAACAACACAACGACATAGGTGCGGCAATGAGCAGTTTCCGCAAGGCCAACAAACAGGACGGCGGCCGTTGCACGGAATGCCTTCGCCACGCCTACCGATTGGCCTATGAGCATGGCGCATACAAGGATGCGGCGGATATTGCGCGGGAGTGGCTCCCAGCGGCTCCAACGGATGATGCAAAAGCCCTCGTTCATTTTCAACTGGCGGCGGCGTTGCAGCAGTTGGGAATCGCCACCAAGACCGATCGCTGCTTCACTGAAAGCTGCGATGAGTTGAAGGCCGCGTTGGGCCTGACGCCCGGACTCGCCTTGGCGCACTACTCCATGGGGGTTTCGCTCGCGCATCTTCATCAGGACGAGGCGGCCAAAGCGGAGTTTACCGAATTTCTCCTCAAGGACAGCCAACTTCCCAATCTGCATGTGCGCGCCGAGCGCTTCAAGGACCGCGTCGAGCTTGCACGGGCCGTCATGGCTCCTCCCTTTTCCATCGGCACGCTCGATGGGCAGCACATCTCAATGGATGCCCTTCAAGGCAAGGTCGTCCTCATCGATTTCTGGGCGACATGGTGCCCGGCTTGCGTTGAGGCGCTGCCACACATTCGAGACATCGCCAAGAGGTTTAAAGGCCAGCCCTTGGTGGTGCTCAGCGTCAGCCTGGATAGCGATGAGGGCAAGTGGAAGGAATTTGTCGCCAAGAACGACATGACCTGGCTCCAATACCGCGATGGCGGCTTCAACGGCCACCTCTCCCAGCAGTTCAATATACGAGCCATTCCAGCTACATTCACCATCGACGCGGATGGCGTGCTGGAAGACCAGCACGTGGGCGACGCCGATATCGAGGGCAAGCTGAAGAAGCTGATTGCGCGGGCAGTTGAGGTGAATAATCGCGCGCCCGTAACAGCGGCAGTGGACAAGGCTCCGGGTGTAGGCCGATAATTTGCCGCGAGGAGCCCGTTTTGGGGCGCAGTTTCTCAAATGCGGGGTTAAGAACGTAGCACAACGCGCGCCTCTTGCACAAGACTTGTAATTCCCGGCGCGGACCCGTACTATCCGCAATAGAAACCGGCCTGCAAAGCAGGTGGGTGATCAACGCTGGTTGAACCAATAATCATGAACAGGGGCTCAACTCGACAATCGGTTCTGTGTGCCGTGTCCGCCAGTCCGGAATGCCTAATGAACCGCGGAGAGCTCCACCGTCTTAGGACGGGTTCACCAGCACATCGTCCACGGCCCAGTGGGTCGGATTCTACCTTCCACGTGGCCTGAGGGGCTATTCTTGCCCAGGTGCATCCCGTCCTCTTTCACCTCGGTTCGATTGTCATTCCGGCCTACGGCGCGCTGGCCGCGCTGGGTGTGCTGCTGGCGCTGTTTCTGGCGCAACGGACGGCGCGGATCGCGGGCGTCGACACCGGGCATGTCTGGAATCTCTGCATCGTGGCATTGTTTGCCGCCCTGCTCGGCCAGCGTCTGCTGCTGGTGGCGCTGAACTGGAACGATCTGCTCAGGCATCCTTCGTGGGTGCTGGGGCTGGGGATGGTGCATCATCCTTTGCTGGGGGCAGCGGGAGCGTTGGCAGGCTTGGGGTCCGCGGTGCTCTATGCCCGCTGGAAACGGCTGGCCTTGGGTACCACGGCCGATGCGCTGGCCGCGCCGCTGGCGCTGGGGCTGGCCTTCGAGCAACTCGGCGCATTGCTGGCCGGGTCGGGCTATGGGACGGACGCTACTGTTCGCTGGGCTGTGACGTATACCAATCCGCTGGCCGCGCGCTGGAGCGGCACGCCGCTGGGCATTCCGCTGCATCCTGTACAGGCTTATGCGGCGCTGGCTTTTTTGACGCTCTCGATTTTGCTGCTGGCGGTGTTGCCGGCCAGGCGGCAACAGGGCGATGTTGCCGGGCTGTTTCTGTTGGGAACCGGCGTGAGTGTCTTCATCACGGAGCTTTGGCGCGATCCCGTTGGCAGGGGTACCATGCTGAGCGGCACGCTGGACGGGCCGCAGACGGCGGCGGTACTGTTCGTGTTGGCGGGCGGGCTGATATTGCTTGAACGGCAAGGCAACGCGGTGGGTTGAAGTTCTGATAGAACGAGGAGGCAGCGTGACATATGACTGGTGGTTGACCCCGGTAGTTTATGCGGGGGTTTCGGTTGTGCTGCTTGAGGCTCGATTAGAGAAAGCCGCATTAAGAGGGAAGAAGCTGATTTATCGCGGTTCTTTATTGTTCAAAGTCTTATGCGGCGGGGGAAGCCTGGTTCTCACAATGATTCTGTATCAGCAGTGGGCACAGACCGAGTGGTGGCTGAAACTCATGGGCTCAGGATTCATAATTTGGTTTCTATTCGGATGGCCCAAGACCATCGTTACAGATCAACGGGGAATCGAGTGCCATTGGTGGTGGAGAAGAAAGATCTTCATCCCTTGGGATCAAGTCGAGTATGCCGAAAATGGCAAGGTTAATGCTATCGAAATTGTCGGCACAAATGCACGGATTACATTCGAAGGGTATAACGCCGACGCTGCCCGCTTTTGCAAAGAGGTTACAACTCGAAGTAGTGTGAAGAAGATCGTAACTCCCAGTGAATTCACGAGCCTGCATTTGCGATAGTCGAAGAAGGCACTCATCTTGTGTCGGCAATTTGAGCGAATCTGCCTAGCGATAGGAAAATAGGCCAGCAAAGAAAGAAGTTGCAAATGACTGAACTGCGCACCATCGAAGTATCCGCTGAGGCAGCAGGGCAGCGGCTCGACCAGTATCTCGCCGCGCAGTTGGAGGGGGTGAGCCGCTCACGCGTGCAAATGCTCATGGACCAGGGCGACGTGCTGGTCAACGGCGAGCGGGAGAAGGCTTCCCTGAAGCTGCGCGGCGGCGAGCGCATCTCCATCACCGGCGAGCCGCACCCCGCGCCGCTGAAGGCGACGGCGGAAGATATTCCGCTGGACGTGGTATTTGAGGACGCCGACCTGGCGGTGGTCAACAAGCCGGCCGGCATGATGGTTCACGCCGGGTCGGGCCAGAATGAAGACGCACGCAGCAGGGGCACGCTGGTGAATGCGCTGCTTTATCGGTTCAAAGCGCTCTCTTCCACCGGAGGCGATTTGCGCCCCGGCATCGTTCACCGGCTGGACAAGGACACCAGCGGCCTGATCGTGGTGGCCAAGAATGACCGAACCCATGCGGCCCTGGGTGAAATGTTTGCCAGCCGCCAGATGAAGAAGACCTATATCGCGCTAGTGCAGGGCGCGGTGGAACGGCAGAAGGGTACCATCAACGCCGGGGTGGGCCGCGACCCGATGCGGCGGACGCGCATGACCGCAAAGCCGCAAGACAACGCTCGCTCGGCGGTTTCACACTATGAGGTGGTGCGGCGGCTCGAAAATCGGTTTGGCAAGTTCACGCTGGTGCGGGTGCGCATCGAAACAGGCCGCACCCACCAGATTCGCGTTCACATGGCGTCGATCGGCCACCCCGTCGTGGGCGACTCGCTCTATGGGGGCGCGGGGCAACTGACGGATCAGGTAGCCTCGCAGGCCGCAACTTCCAAGGCCGCGCGGCGCAAGTCCGAGCCGGAAAGGCTGAAGCTTGGGCGGAATTTTCTGCACGCGGCAAAGCTCGAGTTTACGCACCCCACGACGGGTAAATTGCTGCAACTTGAGGCGCCGCTGCCGATTGAGTTGGAGAGTTTTTTGGGCAGGCTGGAAGGCGTCGCGCAAGCGCCAGCATGAAAAGTCGAAGGACTATGGGAAAGGCGGCGTTTGACCCGGTTTCACAAGATCAGGGCAGCCGGCTGAGCATTGCAGCCTCATAAAGGGTAGAAGTTGAGGCGTTTCAGCGCCGCACCAACAAAAGAAACAGAAGGAAGTCTCGATAAATACACGAAAATAGTGTACACTGTTTCCGTATGAAGAACATTACCCTAAGTGCCGACGAAGACCTAATTGAGCGGGCGCGCTTGATTGCGAGAGGACAGCGTAGAACATTGAACGCAGCATTCCGTGAATGGCTTGCGCAATTTGTTCAGAGCGCGGGGGATGCCCAGGGCTTCGATGGGCTGATGAGACGCTTGCAGCACGTCGATGCCGGCCGGCACTTCGGCAGGGACGAATTGAATGAGCGATAGGTATTTTCTGGATACGAATATCTTCGTCTATTCCTTCGATCAAAGCTCCGCAGAGAAGGCCAAAGTAGCGACGCAACTCATCCGCGAGGCACTGACGACTCAGAAGGGTATCGTCAGCTATCAAGTCGTTCAGGAATTTTTCAATGTGGCCCTGAGACGGTTCTCTCAACCGATGAAGGCGGCAGACTGCGAACAATATTTGAGTACAGTCTTCCGCCCGTTGCTCGGCGTGCATTCCTCGCATTCGCTATACGTGGAGGCATTGTATCTCCAGGCTCAAAGCGGGCTTTCGTGGTACGACTCATTGATCGTTTCATCGGCGATCCAGGCGCAGTGCGGTTTGCTTTATACCGAGGATCTCCAGCACGGACAGCGGTTCGGAACTCTCCAGGTCAGGAATCCATTCCTCTGATACTTCAAAATCGCATAAGGTGATTGTGGACCGCTCCGCTCAGCCGCAGGACATTGCAAACACAGCATCGATCCACGAGGGCCTCAACGCGCGATAAGGCCGGGGAAACTGATAAAATGAGAAAGTTATGATCAGACAAGCGTTCCTTTTCGTGCTCGCGGCTGCGCTTTCGGCGACTGTATTACAAGCGCAGCAACCGGCAACGCCGCCCGCCGCACCGCAGGCCGCGCAAACTCCGGCCGCCCAGCAACCTGCGCCTGCGCCCGCCGACCAGGGGACCGACGTGGGCGTACCCACGATCGTGCTGGGTGTGAATGAAGTCAATCTGATCTTCACCGTGACGGACAAACACGGACACTACATTCCTAACCTGCGGCAAAGCGACTTTGCCCTGCTCGACGACAACAAGGCACCGGCCAGCGTGAAGTCCTTCCACCAGCAGATCAATCTGCCTCTGCGCGTGGGCATCGTCATCGACGCCAGCACCTCGATTCGTTCCCGCTTTCAATTTGAGCAGCAGTCGGCCACTGAGTTCCTGCTCCAGGTACTCAAGGCCAAAAGCGACCGCGCCTTTGTGATGGGCTTCGATGTTACGCCCTCTGTGACCCAGGACTGGACCAACGACATCGACAAGCTGGAGACCGGCGTGAATCGGATGCGCCCAGGCGGCGGCACGGCGCTCTTCGATGCCGTCTACACGGCCTGCCGCGACAAGCTGCTGGAAGGCGCACGCGACCGCGAGCCGGTGCGCAAGGCCATGGTGCTGCTCTCGGACGGGGATGACAACCAAAGCCGCGTACACCTCGACGAAGCTATCAAAGAGTGCGAGCGCGCCGAAACCATCATCTACGCAATCAGCACTAATTGGACGCCCAGCCGAGGCAAGGGCGATCAGGTGCTGACCCAGTTGTCAGAAGCTACTGGAGGACAGGTTTACTTCCCGCCTTCTGTCGAGGAAGTCTCCAACAGCTTCAAGGCCATTGAAGAGGAGCTGCGCAGCCAGTACGCCCTGGCCTATACTCCGGCCGACTTCAAACAGGACGGCGCATTCCGCCCCATCTATCTCTATTGCAACGACCGGCACTATCAGGTGCGGGCGCGCAAGGGATACTTCGCGCCCCGGCAGTAAAGACCTTGGTTTTGCGGATGTTCCTGCCACAAGAGTGTGTCGCCTTCAAGAAGCGCGGCCGGAACGCCGAGAAATCGCGAAGAGGTATAGCTGGTTGATTGAGTGCTACATCGCCGAGAACATAGACCTCTTTCTGCTCGGGCAAACCCTGGCGGGACTCTATGAACAGCCGCAAGCCGTGAAGCTGCGCCGCGCAAAGTGGATCACAAACCCCATTTCTCTTGCGCTGGAAGTGGATGGCCTGAAAATCGCGATCGAATTGAGCGACCACAGCAACCTATGGGAGATCCCGCTCCTTGAGTGGTGCGATGTGTATGCAAAGCGGAACATCGACGCGCGCCATGTTACTCCGCTCCAGCATAAGATCATCCCTTTCGGGTTGATGATGGCCAGCCACTCGCGGCGCAGCATGGCAGCCGCGCTCGCAGCGATTGCCGGCACTTTGCCACGAGCCCCGAAAACAAGACTGAAGGCTGTTTATCGCTATCTCGCCACGCCTCATTGGAAGCTTTTCGAGCACACGCCAGATCAACCGGTGGACAATACCATCCTCTTTCAAACCAGGGTTTGGGAACCGCAAGAATCGCCCGGCGATGAGGGCATCAACGACCAGCGAATCTCCGTTTTGCGCGCACTCAAGCGCGAATTTGGAAGCCGCGTCGTTGGAGGGATCGTACCGACTCCGCTCGCGCACAAGGCCTATCCGGACCTTATTACCGATATGCCGTGCCGGCAACCCCAGTTCGTTCGCTGGGCAAAGAGGCCGCTCATCGGCATCTACTTCCGGGGATTGTTCGGAGCCGTCGCAATCAAGATGGCGGAGTATCTCGCCGCCTCGAAGTGCATCGTCAGTGAACCGATCGGCAACGAGCTCGTCGCGCCGCTGGATCACATCTCGATCTATCGCTCCAACGATGAATGTCTGGAGGCTTGCGAACGTCTCCTCGGCAACCCGTCCCTGGCGGAGTTTCAGCGCTTGGAATCCTGGAAGTATTATGAGGCTCATGTTAGGCCGGGCGTCCAATTCGCCAGCCTTCTGATCCGTGCCAAGGCAGCTCACGACAAGCTGACAGCCGCCTGAGTGCTTTGACCGGATCGCAGGCCCAGATCTCTTCACTGTCCTGATTTTCAGCCAATCTGGACACCTGTCCCATTTCAGTACTATGGTTGGAAATTCTGTCCAAATTTGATCCGGTTCAATATTCTTCTGCTTGTTCTCTCACCCATTCCCGCAAATACACGATGAAATAGAGAAGAGCGATTCCGCGAACTCTCGGATTGGGTTGCCGGTGCGGCTTGCGGGCAACCAATGTCTGGCCGCCTCAAAGAGACGGGTAGATCGGATCGGAATCGACCAAACCGCGGAAAGGCTGTGCGGACTGGGGGAAATGCTGTGATCCGGCAGGCGATATCGTGCGACATCTGCGGAACAGAAAAGAAGCAGACCAACCACTGGTTTGTGGCCTACGACCAGGGCGGGGAGTTGCGGGTGAGCGGATTCAGCGCCGGCATCCGGCTCCGTCCAGGGATGAAGCATCTGTGCGGGCAGACCTGCCTGCACAAGCTGGTGGACGAATACATCACATTGGCTCGGGCAGTTCGGCCACAGGCGGGTGTCGCCGAGGAAACTCAAGTGGTTACACCGGCTGCGGCCACCGATACCAGCCTGACCTCGAATGCGGCGTATGGCACAGCTGAGCCTTCCGCGCGGCTGCCGGAGCCGCTGGCCTTGATCCAGCCCAAGCGGCCGCCTCTCAGGGCGCAACCGGAACTGGTGACCATGCCGGGAAGGCCGCCGGCGGACGAGTCCGCGTTGGCGTCCGGCGAGCCGCCCCCCTTTTCTTCGCGCACCTTGCGCGCGGCCGCCTGGGAGCGCGAGCGGGAACGCCAAATGCGCGCCGTCGAGCGGCATCCCGACAGGACCGCACGCCGCCGGTCGGGCTGATAAGCGGGATCTCTTACTGGCTCTTCCGACCCTCCGTTGATTGGGATGTAGCTGGGGATTCAAGCAAGGCCAGTAGTCCAGCCTCGTCGAGAATCGGAACCTTTAGATCGCGAGCTTTATCGAGCTTGGAGCCGGCTTCTTCTCCGGCAACTACATAATTTGTCTTCTTGCTCACGGACCCGGAGGTCTTGCCGCCCGCCGCCTCGATCCTTGCCTTGGCTTCGTCGCGGGTGAGCGTGGGCAGCGTGCCCGTGAGCACGAAGGTCAATCCCGCCAACTGCGCCGAGCGCTGCTTCTTCTCCGCAGTCATTTCCACGCCGGCGTCTTTGAGACTTTGGATCAGTACGATGTTCGCGGGTTGCGCAAAGAACTCCAGGATCGCCTGGGAGATACGCGGGCCAACTTCCTCCACGCGCTCCAGTTCCTCGGCGCTTGCTGCAGCCAGCGCATCCATCGAGCCGAACTCCTGTGCCAGCAATTCAGCGGTGCGTTCGCCCACAAAGCGAATGCCCAGACCCATCAGCACGCGCGCAAGACCGGCGCGTTTCGAGCCCTCGATTTCTTCAATCAGCGCGCTGGCCGATTTTTCCGCAAAGCGGTCGAGACCGGCCAACTGTTCTTCGCTCAGTTTGTAGAGATCGGCCACGCCATGCACCATGCCGCGATCGAGCAACTGCTGCACCACCGCGTCGCCCAGCCCCTCGATATTCATCACCGATCGCCTGCCAAAATGGAGCAGGCTTTCACGCAGCTTGGCGGGGCAGTTAGCATTCACACAGCGATAGTCCACCTCGCCCTCGACGCGGACAACTTCGCTGTGGCACTCGGGGCACCTGATGGGGAACTGAAACTCCTGCGCGCCCCTGGGATGTTCGCTGTCGGCGATTACTTCGACAACTTTGGGGATCACGTCGCCGCCGCGCTCGACCTTCACCCAGTCGCCCAGCTTGAGGCCTAGGCGCTCGATGAAGTCGGCGTTGTGCAGCGTGGCGCGGCTCACGGTGGTGCCGCCGATAAAGACCGGCGTTAGCTCGGCCACGGGCGTGAGTTTGCCGGTGCGGCCCACCTGGACCGTGATGGCGTTGACTTGGGTGATGCCCGACTTGGCGGTGAATTTGTAAGCGATGGCCCAGCGCGGGGCGCGGCCTGTGTAGCCGAGCCGCTGCTGGGTGGCGTGCGAATCGACCTTGAAAACCACTCCGTCGATCTCGTAGCCCAGCGTCGGGCGCGCAGCTTCGGCCCGGTCGATAAACTCGACCATTTCCTCGACCGAAGCAACCAGCTTGCGGTGGGTGTTGACACGGAAGCCGAGCGCTACCAGGGCATCGAGTGTCGCCCGCTGGCCGCGCGGCCAGTACTCGCCTTCGACCAGCAGGAAGTAGGCGTAAAGATCCAGGCGGCGATTGGCGACGATGCTGGGCTCCAGCGTGCGCAGCGTGCCCGCCGCGGCGTTGCGGGGATTGACAGCGGGCGCAAGTCCCTGCTGCTCGCGTTCTTCGTTGAGGCGCTGGAAGGCGGCTTCCGGCATGACTGCCTCGCCGCGTACCTCAAATGCCTGCGGCAGGCCGGCCTGGCTCAGGGTTTCGGCCGAAATCGTCAGCGGCACGCTGCGAATGGTGCGGATGTTCGAGGTCACGTCCTCGCCAATCTGGCCGTCGCCGCGGGTCAATCCGGAAATCAGCCTTGAGCCGCCGCCGTCTGCGGGACCGTATCGAAGAGCCACGCTTAAGCCATCCATCTTGAACTCGGCCATGTACTCGACAGGCAACGGTCCGGCCAGATCGCGCACCCGGTGGTCCCAGTCGGCCAGCTCTTCGGTCGAATAGGCGTTGTCCAGGCTGAGCATGGGCCGCGAGTGGGCCGCCTTCTTGAATCCCTCGGCCGGCTTGCCGCCCACGCGCTGGGTGGGCGAGTCGGGCGTCAGCAGTTCCGGGTGCGCGGCCTCAATGCGCTTTAGCTCGTTCATCAGCGCGTCGTAGGCCGCGTCGGTGACCTCCGGCGCGTCCAAAACGTAATAGAGGTGTTCGTGGCGGTGCAGTTCAGCGCGGAGTTCCTCAGCAAGTTGGACCGGGGAGATGTTCGGGTTGTTCGGTTCGCCCATGGGGAGAATTATAGGGGCCGCGCGGCAAGATAGTATGAGTTGCAGACCGTTATGGAACCTGTCACCCATTTTCTCGTCGGAGCTTGCATTGGCCGGGCCGGGCTGAACCGCAAAACCGCATACGCCACGCTGGCCGCTGTGCTGGCTGCCGAGGCTGCCGACCTCGATGTGCTGTGGTCGCTGGCGGGGCCAGTGGAGGAGTTGAATCACCACCGCGGCATTACGCACACCTTCATTGCCGCGCCGGTGGTGGCTGGGGCCGTGGTGGGGCTGATTTGGGTGCTCGACCGCTGGCGCAAGAAGCGGCGCTCTCGCCGGGCCAATGCCCTCAACCAAAACGCCGAAGCGACCCCGGCGCCACCCCAGCAGCCGGTGAACTGGGGCTGGCTTTACACGACAGCGCTGATCGCAGCGCTGAGCCATCTGCTGCTGGATTGGACGAACAACTACGGCGTGCGGCCTTTCTTCCCGTTCAATCCGCGCTGGTATGCGGGCAGTTTTGTGTTCATTGCCGAGCCGGTGCTGTGGGTGCTGCTCTTTCTCGCCCTGACCATCCCTTGGCTGCTCGGCCTTGTCGGCAGCGAGATCGGCGCGCGGCGCACAGCTTTTCGCGGGCGCGGCTGGGCGATCTTTGCGTTGACTGCGATGGTGGCGCTGTGGGGCTGGCGCTGGGCGGAACATGCGCAGGCACAGGCGCTGGTTGAGAACGCTCAGCTCACAACCGCTCCGGTGAAACGCATCGGCCTGGAACCTTACCCCATCAACCTCTTCCGCTGGCATGCGATTCTCGAGACTGCGGATTTTTATCAAACCGCCGAGATCAATACCTGGACCGGGGAGATCGACAGCGACCCACGGCAGGACGTAATTTTCAAGCCACCGGTGACAGCGGCCACCGAGGCTGCCAAGCGCACCCCGCTCGGCCAGGTTTATCTGGACTGGGGCACGTGGGCCGTGGTGCGCAATGTGGGCCAGTTGCCGGTTGCGGGCATGGACCCACCTCAGCTAACTCCCAATCGTACGTGGACCACGGTCGAGTTTAACGATCTCCGCTTTGCCTATTCGTACCTGGGCACTGGCAGAGCTACCGGACGCTCTCCGCTGGCCGGCTGGGTGTACATCGTGGACGGCCACGACGATGCAGGCGAAGCGATGAATGGGCGCCAGCAGCGGTAGAATGCCGCTCACAGGGGCCCGATTGCGGTGGCATGGGGAGGATGGGTGCGCTCCGTCGGACGGCGCTCCGGCGTGAAAAGGCAGATGGCGCAGATCAGCACTGGAATGGCGATGAGCAGCGCAATGGAGAGACGGGTCTTGCGCCGGGCATACTGGAGCACGACGACCGCGCCGCTCAGCAGCAGCAACACAGCGTAGCAGATATCGGCGCTCAGAGGGCCGGGATTACTATCTGGCCTCATCGCGATCTGTATGAAGGTCACGGCCATCAAACTCGTACATGCGCCGAGAAGGGCCCCCATCATACTGACGAAGCTGGTAGTAACGGAGGCAATGGCTGCAGACGGCAGCACGAGGACGGTAATGAGCGACAGCACCGATCCGAGCGCTCCCAGGAAACTTGCTGCAACATCCGGGTGCTGAGGAGTGCCAACCTCGGCACGCAGGATGAAAAGTGCCGCAAGGAAGGGAAGGTACACAAAGACCACTACGAAGAGCAGCTTTGCCGCGAGCAGCTTCTTCCATTCATAAGGTCTTGTGATCCAGAATTGCTTGTCGCCCGCCAATCTTTCGCTATGGATAGCGCTGGAGATCAGAACAAGCCAGGCGATCATGATGAAGAAGACGATCACCGGGAGCAGACGGCCCAGCCATCCGCCAGATTCGATGCCGCCTTGCCTCCACTGAGGATAGGCCGCCCACAGGTAGAGGTTGATTGAGAAATATGCCGTAACGAGCGCAAGAGCGCCGAGGATGTCCACCCAAGAATGGCGAACGTCCTTAGCAAAGATATGCAGGATCTGTTTCATGCAGCGTTCCCCTTGGTTGCGGCGTGGTCTTGCTGGAAATAAGCGCGGTCGCGCCCAGATTTGGCAACGGCCAGAAAGATGGAGCGCAGCGGCATGGCGTCGAAGGAGATATTGCGCGCGGTGGGAAATCTCTCCGCCAGTTCGCGCGGAGAACTCTCTTCGTTGAAGCCGCTGTGAACGAAACGAAGAACACAGTCGGCGGTCTGGGGTTGCAGCCAGGTTGGCGGAAGGTTATCAGGTAGCGGCGATGGGCCGTCGAGCGTGACCGTCACTTCGCGGAAGCGGTCGGCCAGCACCGTCATCTCTTCGGAAAAGAGCAGGCGGCCTTGCTCCAAATAGCCGACATGGCTGGAGAAGGTTTCAATCTCGGCCAGATCGTGCGAGGAAAGAAGGATTGTAGTCTCAGGGGCGCGCTCGATGAGGCCTTCAATCAGCTCGTCGCGCACCAGAGGGTCGAGTCCGGAGAAAGGCTCATCGAGGACGATAAGCGACGGACGGTAGGCCAGCGAGCTGGCGAAGGCGGCCTTCACCTTCATGCCGCGCGAGAGATGCTTGAGCTTGCGATCGAGCGGCAAATCGAACTGACGGACCATCTGCTGCTCAAGCGCGCGGTCCCACGTGGGATAAAAGGGGCGGTAGTAGTCGAGCATTGCACCGGCGGTCATCCAATCGGGCATCTCCTGGTTCTCGGAGACGTAGCCGACGCGCGTGAAGGCCTTGCCTGCCAGCTTGCGGGAGTCGATGCCCAGCACCTCGGCGCTGCCCGCTGTGGGAGGGTAGATGTTCATCAGCATCTTGATGATGGTGGTTTTGCCCGCGCCGTTGGCGCCCACCATCGCATAGATGGCGCCTTCAGGCACGGCGAGATTGAGGCCGTCGACAGCGACGGTGCGGCCAAACTGTTTGCTGAGATTGTGGGTGCCGATTGCGGGGTTCATCGTTCTTCATTCCCTCCATCGAAGGGCTTGGTTTCTTGGGTGCTGGCAGAGTTGTTTTCGGGGTTCTCTGAGTCCTGCTCGGCGCGGGTTGGATCGTTCGCGCTGAGGAGCTGCCAATGGGCTGAGAATGCGGCGTGCATCTCGTCCAGTTCGATCCCCAGCCGCTTGGCTTCAACGACCAGCTCCTCGATCTCGTGTCCCAGCAGTTGGGTACGCTCTTTGCGGCTGGACTCGGGCAGAACAACGACAACGGTGCCGATGCCGGGGCGGGTTTCAAGCATGCCCTCAGCCACCAGGTGGGCAACGATCTTGTGGGCCGTGTTGGGGTTGATCTTCAATTCCTTGCTCAAGGCGCGGACGGAGGGATAGGGATCGCCAGGGCGCAACTGGCCTGAGACGATGGCTTTTTTCGACGCGTAGACAATCTGCTCGAAGAGCGAAATGCCGGCGCGGAGTGGGACACGGAAGGGGATCACATGTGTACTATAACAGATAGTACACATGCTGTAAGGAAAATATTTGCGCTTATTTCTTCGACGTTGGCGCGGTCGGAGTCAAAAATTCTTCTTGACAGTACGATTCGTAATAGTATGATTCGTACTATGAGCCGGAACGAAATCGCTGTGCTGGGCTATGCGCTGCTTGGCTTGATCCACCAGAAGCCGTCATCCGGCTACGATTTGCGAAAGATCTTCACGGATACCCCCATGGCTGGCTACAGCGACAGCCCTGGGGCGATCTACCCGGCGATTCGCAGGCTGGAAGAGCAGGGTCTGGTGCGCGGCACTATTGTCACGGGCGCAGGCCTCAGGCGGCGCAAGGTCCTCAGCATCACGCCTGCCGGGCTAGCCAAATTAGCACAATGGCTGACCGGGCCGATTGGGCAGGACGATGTGGGAAACCACTTGAACGAACTGATGCTTCGGTTTGCATTTCTCGACGGCGCCGCCGGTGAGCCGGCCACACTGCGCTTTCTGCAAGCCTTTGAAGCCGAGCTACAGATATATCTTCCAACACTGAAAAATTTCCTGAGCAACCATGCTGAAAAACTGGGGGTGTCGGGCAGGCTTGCCCTGGAATGCGGCATCCTCGGCTATGAGGCGCAGCTTCAGTGGGCGTCGCGCGCAATCACTGTTTACAAGAATCGGGAGGAAGTACGATGAAACTGCCTGTTTTCCAATCCATGTCCACCACTGCCGCGATGCCCCTGTCCGCCGCCTGCATGAGGAATGCGCTCATACCGGCGTTTGTACTGTTTTCTTCTAGCCTTTCCATATCCGCCCAGAGCCCCCAGCCCGCGCAACCAGCCGCTACACCCACGACAACCCTGGCGCGGCACTATCAGGAGGGCGAGACCATCGCCTACAAGATGACGGGCGTCAACCAAGGGCATCAAGGGACCATCCGCTACGAGGCTCATGCCGAAGGCGTGGTGAAGAAATCCCCCTCTGGAGTTTTCGTTGAAGAATTCGCCTGGAAGGACCTGCATGTGAATGGCCAGCCGTTCGCTCTTTCGCCGGCCAGCCAGGAGTTACGCGAGTCTGTGTCTCTGGCGCCCGGATATCCCTTTACCATTCCCGATCTCAGCAAACCGCAGCCTATCCTTATCGGCCCCATCACCGATCTGCTCGCCTTCTATGCGGACACCATGCTGACCATGCAGCAGAAAGACCTGGTTCACGCGGGAGATCATGTCTACGTGAAGAATGGAACGCCGAATTCCTGGGCAGACGGCTTCCGCGTTATCTTGGGCCAGGACGCCATCGACTTCGATATCACGCTCCAATCGGTCGACCAGTCGGCAAAGATTGCCACCGTGGTCGTCCGTCATGTGCCGCCAGCGGAGTCGCAGATCAAGATGCCTGCCGCCTGGATGCTAACCCCCGTCGGCGCATCCCCAAACAACTGGGTCGAGGTGGAAAAGGGCCAGGATGGCAAGTTCACCGCCGCCGTGGGCCGGGAAACCTTCGAGGCTGATCTCAAGATATCGCTTGAAACTGGCCTGATTATCTCGGCGACTATGGACAATCCCGTCGATGTTCTGGAGCGCGATTGTGATGGTGCTGCCCTGACCATATGCGGAGCGCCAGTGCGTTACGGCATCCGCCGGCAGATTACGCTGGATGCCGAGCCCGTGGCGGCGCCCAATCCTTCAAAGTAACTGCCTGCGATGAGCCCAGGCTGTTCCCACCTGGGCTATCGATCATGCCCTGTCAAACGAATCGCCGGTCCTCTGAAAGCCGAGGTGTTTATGTCTGCCGAACCGACTATGGAGAATCCGCAACCCACCTTCGTCTCATTAGCCGCCAAAACCGCTGTCTGCCACACAATCACCTATTTCTTGATGGGGATACTTGCCTATCACTTCTTTCATTATGCGGAGATCATGGGCAAGCCTTTCACTGGGATGCGTCCGATGAGCGATCCGCTTATTATCGCGGGGCCGATGCTGCAACCGCTGCGCGGCTTGACGTTTGCTACGGTCTTCTACCCGCTTGGCAGTTGCCTCTTTGGCCGCAGGTTTGGCTGGCTTCTGATGGGCTGGATGCTGATCGCACTCGGAATCCTGGGAACTTTTGCCGCGCCCCCCGGTTCGATGGAAGGCCTCATCTACACGACGGTTCCTCTCGTGTACCATCTTCGCGGCTGGCTTGAGATTGTGCCCCAGGCGCTGCTACTCTCGGCACTGCTTTGCTATTGGGTCAACAATCCTGGCAAGAGATGGCTCACCTGGCTCTTAAGCGCCGTCTTCTGTCTAACCATGGCGCTACCAGTACTGGGTGTGCTGCTCACGCACGGAAGATGAAACCGGAATCCCACGTCCCAGCAATGACCATTCTTCGAAAGCGTCCGGCGGCTGCTAGTGACGGATTTGTACCACAGTGAAATTATTGTTCGCGGCATGAAACAATTCGGGTTGACCCGGCGGCAATTGGACCCCACAATAAAAAGGCGTGTTGTCCTGCTCGAATGCTTGCGCCTGAAGGGGGAAACCCCTCCCAGAAACCGAAGAGAATGAGGTTCACATGTTCGCTTATCTGCTTTTGCTGGTTGCCGTCTTGACTCGTCTAATGCCCCATGCCGGGTGGATGAACTTCACTGCGGTGGGCGGCGCTCTGCTCTACTTTGGCGCGCGGCGCTCCTGGCGGGAGATGGTAGCTCCTCTGGCCGTGCTCATCGCCACTGACTACTTCCTGACCGTCTTTGTCTACCACTACGCCTTCCGCTGGGAGTGGTATGCGATGACCTGGGCCTGGTATGTAGCAGCAATGGCGCTGGGGCAGATTCTGTTGAAGAGCCGGACCACTGTTGTACGGGCGGGCGCGGCTGCTCTGCTGGGACCGACCTCATTCTTTCTTCTCTCGAACTACGCGGTCTGGATTGGCGGCGGCATGTATCCGCGCACGCTGGGCGGACTTGGGGCCTGCTATGTGGCGGCACTTCCCTTTTATCGCAACGACCTGATCTCAACCGCGATTGTTGTGGGGGTAGCGTTCGGCCTTCCGGTCCTGGTGCGGCGGCTGAGCGCGGCGCAGAGCCAGCCGGCGCTGGCTGGGAAGTAGTCTGGGCGGTTTGCCTTACACGGTCTCAGAATCGAAACCTGGGGCATCCAACTGCGATGGAAAATTGAGATGGCGGCCACCCGCCGCACACATTCTTCACTGCTCTTGCGACAGGAGCTTGGTATAGCTTGCGTTCAATGCGGTGTCGATCTCATTGAACTCCAACTCCCTGAACTTCGCCGACAGGATGCTTCGTTTTCCGCTTTCAAATTCAGCATCGGAAAGCTTGCCAGGGGATTGCATGCGGTCAATAAAGACATCCATTTCGTGCCGATCTGCTAGGTTGCGGTCCAAGATAGAGCCGTTTAGTTGCTGCACGCCATAAAGCACAGAGTATCGCTGAACCTCGTCATAGCTCATGAAGGCGACTGCGCCCGTTGAAGATGCCGTCCTCCACGCGGAATCCTGGAGAAGAATGCTTGTCCACATGAAATCTCCAAGCTGCTTCGTTGGGCGGCCGTGCTGTACGTCGTCTACGCCCCTGAGAATCTCATCCAGGCGCTTCTCTTCCGCTGGCAGCACACTGAGCTGGCGGGCCACCATTTGCTGGTTGGCGCGAACTTCCTGAAGGATATTCTCTCTCGCGTCCCGCGCTAGATGCCGGTGATGCACCCACTCGACCGAGGATTCCAGGCCGAGTGCTATCAGCAAGCCGATGGTGATGGCCAGCAGATGCACCATGAATTCCTTGATGGAGTGAATGGGGCCATGAGGAGGATGAACTTCCATGAGATTGCTCCTTCCGTGAACAGGGTGTCTTACCAAACTGGACCTGCATCACGGTCTTTCTCAGGCAGGCTCGCTGGCGATGGTCCTAGCCCGAATTGTAAAGGTTTGCGCAGTGATTGAGAGCAAATGTAGAGATTGCCCGCACCTACTCCCGTCTGCAAGCGGCTTGCCCGACCGTCTTTTCCCTATCAGCCACCAGGCAAAGCCAGTCACCGCCAAAACGCCCGCCGGCAGATGGCCCGCTCATCATCTGCGAAGAGTCACCCTGGCTCCTGCGAAGCTGTGCGCCTTTCATCGCAGTTCTTGGCCAGCCAGCATGGGCGGGAAAGTAATCTTTCTGCTTTTTCTTTCCAGGTCTCAACCTCGAGACGTGGAAGGCCTCGGCTTCACCTTCTTTGGCAAGTGCTGCCTGAGGACGCGAGTCAGGCGGGTTCTACACCGCGACCCGGGCCACCCGCGCGCCAATCCGTGTAAAGACCTCCCATGGAATCGTCCCTGAAGCCTCAGCGTGGTCAAAGGCAGTAATGGTTTCCTCGCCCTGCGCGCCCAGGATCACCACTTCGTCTCCAGCTTCGACCCCAGCAATCCCGGTCACGTCCAGCACGGCTTGGTCCATGCTGATGCGGCCCACCAGCGGCGCGCGCTGCCCGCGCACCAACAGGCTGAATCGGTTCCCGAGCCGACGGTCGAGTCCGTCACCGTACCCCACCGCCAGCAGCGCCAGCCGCATCGGCTCCGTAGCCACAAAGGTTCCGTTATAGCCCACCACCGCGCCGGCCTCGACGGATCGCACGCCCACCACTGCGGTCTTCCAGCTCAATACCGGCTGCAACCGGCCGCTTGACGCTGCCAATGCATTCCGTTCTGTATCGGTGTTTGAAGACGGCTCAAATTGCGGCGCTAAGCCATAGAGCGCCAACCCCGGCCGCAACATCGCCTTCATGCCGTGGCGGGCAGCCAACGCCGCAATCCTGCCAGCGTCTCCAGCAAGCAAGGCGGCAGAGTTGCCCACGTTGAGCCAATCCGGAAACAGGCCAAAAGCCTCGATCCGCTCCAGCGCCGCACCCAGGCGGACAAGCTGCTCCCCGGTCACTCGACCGTCTGCCTCGTCGGCGGCAAACAAGTGGGTCATCACGCCCTCAAGCCTGAGCGGCGACCCAGCGACGAGCTGCGTCAACACCGCTTCAAGCCCGTCCTCAGGCCCGGCCGAACTCACTCCCTGACGGCTCATCCCGGTGTCAATCTCCAGATGGACCGGAACCGAACCGGGCCGCGCGCCAGCCTTGCGCGCGGCGTCTTCCAGTTCGTCCATCTGGCCCGGCTCCCAAACCACCGCCGTCAGCCCGTGCTGCACCACCGCCGCGCCTTGCCCGGCAAAGACGCCGCCAATTACCAGCACGCTGGCCTCGGGGCAAAGCCTGCGGGCCGCCACGCCCTCTTCAACGCTGGCGACGCCTAGCCAGCGTGCCCCGGCGCGCACCGCTGCCGGAGCGCACAAGGCCAGCGAGTGCCCATAGGCGTTAGCCTTGACGATCGCAAGCAACTCCGCGTCGCCGGCGGCAAGGCTGGTCAGGAATCGATAGTTCTCTTCGAAATGACGGACGCGAATCTCAACCCAGCAGGGGCGCATTGGCATTGGGGTTTCCAATCCTCAGTTTAGCGCGAGCCGGCGGCCCGGCATTACCGCAGCAGCGCGAACGCTACAACCGTTTCGCCCTTTTCGCCCAACTTGTCCAGCAGGCCAGCCTCGAACTCATCCGGGACCGCCATCTCGCAGCGCGCGACCTCGCCTTCGCCGGCTCCCACAAAACAGAGCTCGCAGTGGCCCAGCGCCTCCGCGTCTCCCGTGCCGGCCTCCATGCGTACAGGCGGACCGAATACGCGGCACGTCATCGGCCGCCAGGCGTACACATCGCAGCGGCCTGTCGCTGGATCGAGCGCTGGGCAAGCCGCCTCGTTGGCAAACTCCTCAAACCGCTCCCGCTCCTGCTCAGAATCGCCCAGCTGCCCGGTCGCGGCATCGCCAGGAAATTCCGCGGCCTGCTGGGCAATCCAGCCCCGCGCCCGCCGAGCAATCTCCGCCGCCAAATCAGGCTGCGAATCTCTGAGCGCCGCCATCCCAGCGCCAAGCCGCAGAGCATCCAGCTCGTTGATCGCAAAAGCCCCATGGCAGCATTGCGTACACCCCAGGCGGCAGGCCAGCCACCCGCCCGCGCGCCGCGCCGCATTGGTCAGCGCCGCATCCACAATCTGCACGAGTTCCGAATCGCCCGCCGGCAGCCCCACAATTGCTAGGTTACCAAATTGCGCCGAGAGAGTTACCTCTTGCTATTGAAGGCAATTTCGCGCTAATCTGCCCTCTGCAACCTCGAGGTCCCCCATGCCTGAACCCCGCAGCGCCGTCATCCCCGCCCATCGCTACCGCAACACCCCAGCCGCTCTCAACTGGCTCTGCCAGGTGCTTGGCTTCACCCTCCATGCCGTCTACGAAGGCGAGAATGGAACCATCGGCCACGCCGAACTCGCCCTCGGCAACGGCATGATCATGCTCGGCTCCCAAAAGGACGACGAGTATAACCGCGGCTTCAAGCCGCCGCAAGGTACGGACGGTATCGAAACCCGCAGCGTCTACCTCGTCGTCCCCGACGCCGATGCGGTCTATGCCCGCGCGGTAGCCGCCGGAGCCACGATCCTCCGCCCGCTCCAGGACACACCCTACGGCAGCCGCGAGTTCGCCGTGAAAGACCTCGAAGGCCACTCGTGGAGCGTGGGCACTTACGATCCATGGGTGCCACGCGCGTAAGGACCAAGTCATCAGCCCCACGATTTCGCAGTGGTTTTTGGGGAAGATCAATCACTAAAACGCGATTGGTTTACCGACACTCTGCGAAGCGTGCACGAGTTGATCCTCGAAATGCCGAACCAAATCCTCTTCACCGTTCTGGATGGCATGCACATCCTTCAATCGGTCAACCTCGATGGCAACAAGGCCAACGTCGGCGGGAGAGAGGAAATCTCCCCCATGCGTGCCGTCGTAAAGAACCTTTTTGAGAAGAATCGGGACGCGTTCCGGCTCTCTGGCAAGGAGCTCCCGCAGGAACCCAATCAACGCAATGTTCCCCAGCCGGTGCGAGACCAGTTTACCCCATGGTCCGTGTTCGCACGCCGTCGCAAGCCATTTGTAAAATCCAAACTCGTCCGCATTCGGTTGATCGCAATCGAGGCACAAGCCTCCATCTTGATCGATAGAAAGAAACCCCGGTTGGGGAGGCGGCGTCCGCATTTTACCCTTCTCGTAGCAATCACAATAGACAGTCGCGTCTAATCCCATAGATATACACTCCCCGGATTCATCTTATTCTCCGATCCCAAGGCACGCCTCAGTGATCACACGACTATTTGTCACCGTCACAATCCACATCCGTCCTATTCGTCAGTGAGAATAATCTAGCCGATCTCCCGATCCCAGCCCTCCAGCACCTTCTTAAAGGCGCTCATGAACTTGCCCGAATCCGCGCCGTCGATGGTGCGGTGATCGAAGCCGAGGCAAAAGTGCTGCATGGAGCGGATGGCAATGGAATCGTTGCCCTCTGCGTCGGTCAGCACCACCGCCTCTTTCTTCAGCCCGCCGATGGCCAGGATCGCCGACTCCGGCTGGTTGATGATGGGCGTGCCAAACTCGCCGCCGAATACACCGGAGTTAGTCAGCGTAAACGTGCCCCCGGCGACCTCCTCGGGCAGCAGCTTCTTCGTCCGCGCGCGCAGGGCAAGGTCGTTCATGGAGCGCGCAATCTGGACAAAGCTGCGCTGCTCGGCCTGCTTGATGACCGGTACAATCAGCCCCCACTCCAGCGACACGGCAATGCCAAGGTTGATGTGGTCGTGGTAGTGAATGGCATCGTTCTCAAGAGACGCATTCACAACGGGAAACTTGCGCAGCGCCTCGACGGCGGCCACGGCGATGAAGGGCATATAGGTGAGCTTGACGCCATGCTTCTGCTCGAAGCGGCTCTTCTCGCGCTCGCGCAGGCGCATGATCCGCGTCATATCCACCTTGTAAACGGTGTAGACATGCGGGCTGATGGCTACGCTCTCCACCATGCGCTGGGCGATGATGGCGCGCATCCTGGTCATGGGCACAACCTGGCCTGGCGCCAGCGGTGCGGCCAGCGTTACAGATTTCTCAGCGGCTGGCGCGACGCTGCCCGGCCCATGGTCGCTCAGGTGGCGCAGCACATCGTCTTTGGTGATGCGGCCGCCCAGGCCAGATCCCGCCCCTGCGGCGGCAATCTGCCTCAGGTCGAGGTTGTTGTCTTTGGCGATCCGCCGCACCAGCGGCGAGGAGCGGATGCGCTCGGTGGAATTCTCCTCAATAGCGGGAGCCGCCGGCTCGGCATTAGTCGGCTTCGTCGCTGCCGTGCGTGGCGCTTCATCGGGGACTATAGCCACTGAGGCGCTTGCGGCGAAGACGCCGCTTGGGCCGATGACCGCGACCACCGTATTGATCTCGACTGTGGCTCCCTCTGGAACCTTGATCTGGCTCAGCACACCGGCGACCGGCGAGGGAATCTCAGCGTCTACCTTGTCGGTCGAGATTTCAAACAGAGGCTCATCCTTCTCAACCGCGTCGCCGGCCTTTTTGAGCCATTTGGTGATGGTGCCCTCAAAGATCGACTCGCCCATCTGCGGCATCACGACCTCAATGCCGCCAGCCACCTGCGCCCCCGGCGCGGCCGCAACTCCCGGTCCAGCATCAGACCCAGTTCCCTGCTCTTCCCCGCTTTCAAGCACCACCGCGACCACGGTATTGATCTCGACCGTGGCGCCCTCTGGAACCTTGATTTGGCTCAGTACACCGGCGACCGGTGAGGGAATCTCCGCGTCCACTTTGTCTGTGGAGATTTCAAACAGCGGCTCGTCTTTCTCGACCGCGTCGCCGGCCTTCTTGAGCCACTTGGTAATCGTGCCCTCAAAAATCGACTCGCCCATCTGCGGCATGATCACGTCGGTTGGCATGGATTCCTCTCTCCGCTTGGCGGGGCTTCAATCGCGCCCGGTTCCTGCCGGATTATAAATCCCGGCCCATAGGGCATAGGTCTGTGTGCCCCAGGTCTCGCGTCTGAGACCTGGGAGACCGCCCGCACCATTTCAGATGGGTGCCCCATCCTTTTCGCGCTCTTTGCGAAAAGGGTGGGAAACCTTGATCCCATTTCAGCAGACCTCAGCCCGCCCCGCGCCTATGCCCCGCACCTGTTCAACCTCCGCCGGAACCCGCAGCGGCGTATCCTCAGCCGGAAACTCCGGCGCGGCCACCCCGGCGGCCTCCGCTTGCGCACGCAGCGCAGCCAGGCTCTCCACAGCAAGCACCTGCTGGTCAAACACCAGCCCAAACTCCCGCGCCGCGCGGTGGGCCATAGCCTCCAGGCTGGGCAGTTCCTCTGGCCGCTGCACCTCGAGCGCGAGGCTGGTCACCGCGTGGTCGCGAATCCCGCAGGGAACGATCAAATCAAAGTCGCGCAGGTCGGTGGTCACGTTGAAGGCAAACCCGTGTGTGGTAATCCCGCGCGAAACGTGAATGCCGATGGCGGCGATCTTGCGCGCCGGTTCGGCGCCAGTCCCTGGTCCCTTAGTCCCTAGTCCCTCACTCACACCGCACCAGACGCCGGTGAGGCCGCAGATGCGCCCGGCCCGCACCCCAAAACCGCCGCAGAGCCGGATCAATGTCTCTTCCATCAGTCGCACAAAGTCCACCGGACCCATCCGCGCGCCGCTCGGGTTGCGCAGGCTGCGCAGGTCAAAGATCGGATAGCCCACCAACTGCCCCGGCCCGTGATAGGTCACATCGCCGCCGCGGTTGATCTCATGCACAGTCACGCCGCGCCGCGCCAGCAACTCTGCCGAAGCCAGCACGTTGGTCCGGTCCGCATTCCGCCCCAGCGTCAGCACCGGCGGATGCTCCAGCAGCAGCAGCACGTTCTTGACGCGGCCCTCGGCGACGAGCGCGGCGATCTCCGCCTGCAAGCGCAGGCCTTCGTCGTAGCTTACACGGCCGTGATAGAGGTACTGAATCATCGTTAGTGGTGTCCGCCACACAGATGGTCATCTATGTTTTGAAAGGGCACGACTTTAGTCGTGCCGTAAACGGCATAAAACGAGCTGGGCTTTAGCCCCTGTGGGACGGTCTCCAGCGATTGAACGCCAATATCGAGAAATCCGCAAATGACCCTATTTCCGGCGGACACAACTAGCTTGATTGTAGCCAAGCGCCCCGCAGGTTCAGATCGCGGGCTTTCATTCCTCAAGCCGCGCCGCAAAGAGCCTTGCAAACACGATCCGGTGCTCCCAGGCAACCAGCAGCCAAAGAAGCGTCGCAAATGCTCCCATCCCAATACCGCCCGGGTTCATCAGCAGGTGATACACGAGGATGTTGAACAGCACGGGACCCAGCAGCGTCAGCCCCAGCCCCACAAACCGGTTCACCAGCAACAAAACCCCGGAGATAGCCATGATTGCGCCCACCACGTAAAAGTAGTGCGCGGCAAACAGGGCGGCCGTGAACTGTCCGGCCACCCCTGGCGGCAATTGCCCCATGGGAATGAATTGCAAGAACATATTGGAACCGAAGACCAGAAACATCAGACCCAGCAGATAGCGAGCGATCATTGTAGCAATCTTCATGGTGTTCTCCTTGAATCGAGGTCAGGTTGGAGATCGAGCCGGGTACCCGTCTGCTCTTTGCCAGATGGGATCTGCGGAAGGGGCAAGAATCTCTCCGCAGGCAATGGATGGTTTTCTATCCACTGTGGATTCAAAGGATTTGTCTGCCGATTGTTGAGGTTGGCGGTAAACTGGTAGCAGTTGAAGGAGAACGCCGCCGTGAGACCGTCTGAGGTATTGCCGCAGCATCGGGAGACGATCCGCCAGCTTGTAATTCAGGCGGGCATGGCGAACCCGCGCGTCTTCGGGAGCGTGGTGCGGGGCGAGGATCGGGAGGATAGCGACCTGGATATTCTGGTGGACCCGGCGCCGCGCGCCAGTCTGCTGGACATGGCCGGCCTACAGA
>Ga0302319_10005568_pt1 | contig 25278 bp, 19 predicted proteins | sample Bog_T0_2_FD_203319 | JGI IMG/M metagenome (GOLD analysis project Ga0302319, IMG submission 203319) | Peat permafrost microbial communities from Stordalen Mire near Abisko, Sweden - Bog_T0_2 | ecosystem: Environmental > Terrestrial > Soil > Wetlands > Peat | place: Sweden: Abisko, Stordalen Mire...
GTCGATATTGTCGTTTTCAGCCTGGAGGAGAAACTCATGCCGCAGATACGTGAGGCGTTGCTGGCTTGCGAAGCCGAGGGCATCGAGGCGTGGATTTCCGCTGATTTTTTCCAAACGCTTTTTACGCGGGTGCAATTTGATCAATTCGCGGGGAATCCGTTGCTGATTTACCGCACGACGCCGACCATTTCCTGGGGTTTGGTAGCGAAGCGAGTCCTCGACGTCATGGGGTCTTTTGCGCTTTTGCTGCTGACATCGCCAGTCATCGTGGGCATCGCCATGCTCGTGCGTTGGACATCACCGGGCCCGGTTATCTTCTGGCAAAATCGCAGTGGCCTTCACGGACGGCCTTTCCGCATGTATAAATTCCGTAGCATGGTGACCAACGCGGAGCAGGCGCGCGCGGAACTGGAAAGCATGAATGAAATGTCTGGGCCGGTGTTCAAGGTCAAAAACGATCCCAGGGTCACGCCCCTGGGTCGATGGCTGCGGAAAACGAGCCTGGATGAATTACCCCAGCTCTGGAACGTCCTGCGCGGCGAGATGAGCATGGTCGGGCCGCGTCCGCTGCCGCTTTATGAAACGGCTAATTTTGGCGACCTCAGCCAGCGTCGACGCATGAGCGTGCGCCCGGGATTGACCTGTCTCTGGCAGGTGCGCGGGCGCAACCAGATCACCGACTTCAAAGACTGGGTGCGGCTCGACCTGGAGTACATCGACCGCTGGAGCCTCTGGCTCGATATTGAGATCCTTTTTCGCACCGTCCCCGTCGTCCTGTTCGGCTGGGGCGCCAAGTAGAGATGACGCATCCCGCCCGACTTTTCCTGAAGAAGGGAGTGCGTCATCGCATTCTCTCCGGGCATCCCTGGGTCTTTGCCAGCGAAGTGGAGCGGCTCGAAGGGCAGCCGGAGGATGGCGGCACGGTCGAATTACGTTCGCCCAAGGGCGAGTGCCTTGGCAGCGCGATTTACAACAGCCGCTCCCAAATAGTGGCGCGCCGTTATGCGCAGGAATTGATTCCGCTCGATGCGCGACTGCTGGGCCGGAGGCTCGACGAAGCTATGGCCTATCGCGAATCATTAGGGGAGAAAACGAAGACGAATGCGGGCATGGCGCGCCGCATGGTCTGGTCGGAATCGGATCAACTGCCGGGCCTCATAGTGGACCGATATGATGATGTCCTCGTGTTGCAAACGCTGACCCTCGCGATGTCCAAACGCGAGACGGCCATTGCCGATCTTCTGCTGCAGAAAACCGGCTGCCGCGTGCTCCTCGCCCGCAATGATGCGCCGGTGCGCCAGTTGGAGGGCCTGCCGCTGGAGCGTACCGTGCTTCACGGGTCGTATGAATCGCCAACGCTCGTGTGCATCGCCGGAATCCATTACGAACTCGATCTTTGGTCCGGACAGAAGACGGGCTTTTACCTCGACCAGGCGGAAAATTACGCTGCCGTTGCCGCCTATGCCGCGGGCCGGCGTGTGCTCGACTGCTTCACCAACCAGGGCGCGTTCGCTCTCACCGCGCGCAAGGCCGGCGCAGTTTCATGCCGCGCCGTAGACCAATCGAGCGAGGCGCTTCGTCACGCCGAGGCCACGGCCAAGGCGGAACATCTCGATGTGGAATGGATGCAGGCGAATGTCTTCGACTTGCTGCGCCACTACGAACAACAGCGGGAAACCTTCGACCTGATCGTGCTCGATCCGCCCTCCTTCACCAAGAGCAAGGGCAATAAGGAATCGGCTTTGCGCGGCTATCACGAGCTGCACCTGCGCGCGATTCGATTGCTGACGCGCGGCGGAATTCTCGCGACTTTTTCCTGTTCACATCACGTCACTGCTGCGGATTGGGACGAATTATTGCAGCGGGCTTCGTCGGAAACGGGCGCGACCTTGCGTCTTCGTGAACGGTTGAGTCAAAGTTCAGATCATCCCGTACTCGTCAACGTGCCGGAAACCGAGTATCTACGCGGATATGTTTTGGAGAAGGTGCATGACAAAGCGGCCTAACCCAACCTCTGCCTTGCTCGCTGTGGTTATGGCGGCGGCGTGCGCAATTGCTTTGCCAACGCAGGCCCAGACGAATGCATCCCCGGCGCAGGCGACCCATCCGGCTGAGTCGATGGTCGCGACGGCACTTCACAAATTCAAGGCCGTGGATGCCGATAACCATTCCATTTTGATCAATCGGCCCGGGGTCATCACCGTCCTGTTGGGAACGAGCGAGGATTCCCAGGATGCGGCGCGCGCGGCGGGCAAAGCACTTTACCCTTTCCAGGGCCGGCCCGATTTTCAATTGGTCGTGGTGGTCGATTTGCGCGATTCCATTGCGACCTGGGCGCCTTCAATTGTGCTCTCGCAAATGCGGTCGAATCTGGATAAGGAAGCCATCGAGCAGAAACCTTACTATCTAAAGAACGGCAACAAGGGCAACCCGCGCAAGTCGTCCTACGTCATCGCCGATTTTTCCGGCACGATCTGCCCGCAATTGGGCTGGACGAGTGGTTCGGATGACCTGCGCGGCATTCTCTTCGGAGTGGATGGCCGCGAGATCCAGCACTGGGATAAAATCACGGACATGACGAAACTGGACGCCGACGTGCGCGCGGCGATCCAAGCGCTGATCGATGAGGACAAGGCCAAGGTAGCGCTGGCGGTGAAAACTGGAGGAACCAAGTTGACCCAGCCGCCGTTGCACCCTCCGCTGCTCCCGCCCGCTCCGCCTCAAGCAGCGGAGTAGAAGCGCATTAATCTTTAGCGCCTTTGGTAGCTTTTCCCAGCGGCTGCAGGCCGGCGCGGATGGCGGCGACTTCGACGAGTTCGGCCAGGCGATGGCGAAGCCGCAAGCCGTGAATGAACCAGATCAAGGCCAGAAACGAAACCGCGCCTAGCAGATAAAACGAGATGACGGGGCGCGAGGCGTTGCTGGGAAGGGTAAGCAACGTGACGAGCGTGAAGGTGAGGAGAAGGCCGCCGACGAGCGAGGAGAAGGTGCTGATGTTGAGAAAATTCCCGACGCGGGTCAGGCGGCGTCCGCGCGGATAGATTTCGCTCATCGAGCGCAGGCGCAGATTCCACCAGCGGCTGGCGAAGACGTGCAGGTCCCAGTTCGTCCAGCCAGTATCGAGGGAGAATTTCCAGCCTTCCTCGTCGAGCAGCTTTTCCGTAGTGTGCAAGAGGTGGGAGCGTTCCAGGCCGGTCTCGCTCCAGAAAGCGAGGCTGCCGGACGCGCGCAGACTTACGGTGAGATGAGGCGCGTCCTCTTTGGTCGCGATGACCACGGTGGGCGTCCGTTTGCCGCGCAGCCAGGTAAAGTAGCGCGCCCAGGCGCGCCGCCACGGCTGCACAATGGCGAGGTAAAGCAGGAGGAGCCGCGCCGGAATGCTGTCGAATTTCGTCTCGATCCGCGCTTGGGCCATGTAGCCGAGCCCGACGATGAGCGTGAGGCCGAACATGACGAGCGGAATCAGCCGAAGCCACGAGAGCGGTATGGACAGGAAAAAGATGAAGAGGGTGACGGCCAGCCATTCGAGGCTGCTGAGCAGTCCGGCGAAGGGCGAATAGCGCTTGGGATAAATGCACTGGAAAAGCCCGGTGCCGAAGATGCCGTGGTAGATGATGGGGCGCGTGAAAAAGGAATCCATGCGCACCTGCGAGTAGACGTTGCCATGCCAGATGGCGGACCCGGTCGGGCCGAAATACTGCAGGTGTTTGTAACGGAGCATGGCTTCGGCTTCGCCGTAGCCGCTCTGCTGGCTGAAGTAGGTGCGGACTTCGAAGCGGCGATAATGCCAGACGACGGCGGCGGGGCTGAAGCCGATGACGTAACCGCGCTGCATCAAGCGCCAGCAGACGTCGACGTCGTCGCCGGCCTTGCGGTATTCGGGATCGAAGCCGCCGATTTCTTCGAGTGCCCATTTGTGATAGGCCATGTTGCAGCCGGGAACGTGTTCGGCGACGGTGTCGGTGAGGAGCACGTGGCTCGGGGAGCCGGGCGCGGCGCCGACGGTAGCCTGAATCCAGTCGGTGGCGGGCGGGGAAATATTCGGTCCGCCGACGGCGGCGAAATCGGCGGAGAGCAGGGTGTTGACGAGGAAGTAGAGCCAGTCGCGGTCGACCATGCAGTCGGAATCGGTGAAGGCGACTACTTCGCCGGTGGCCGCGGCGATGCCGACGTTGCGCGCGACGCTGAGGCCCTTGTTGACCTGCACGATGTTCGTCACCGTGGGGAAATCCTTCATGATTTCCTGCGTGTTGTCCTTGGAGCCGTCGTCGACGAAGATGATTTCGTAATCGGGATAGTGGAGTTGCCCGAGCGATTTCATGCAATCGCGCAAAGTCCGCGCGCCGTTGTAGGAACAGACGACGACGGAGACCTTCGGGAATGCGACCGCGGGGACGAAGCGTTCGTAGAGCGGGCGCTCCGGTTGTTTGAGCATCGGTTGCAGCGCGCTATAACTCAGCTTCGGTTGGCGCTCCGCCGTAACGATGCCGAAGGCCCAGTCGGTGACGTCGACGCCGTCGGTAAACCATTCGTCGGTCCAGGAAAAGATGAAGGTGCCGGCGAGGCCGTTTTCGAAAACGGTGGTGACGTGCTCGGCGAGCAGGTGGGCCTGTTCTTCCTGCGGATGGCGGATGGTGTCCATGCCAAATTCGCTGAGGATGAGGGGCTTGTCGCCGGCGAGATTTTGCAGGCGGCCGAGGTAGCCGACGAGGTCCTTGCGGCGATGAAGGTAGACGTTGTAGCTGTAGAAATCGACTTCGCTGGGGAGGAGATATTCGGTGGGGGGAAAATTGGCGTAGGCGGCGAGGGCGAGGGGATCGTTCTTTTTGACGATGCGGACGAGGGAGTTGAGGAATTCCTCCATACGGCGCGCGCCGTACCAGCGGACGAGGTCGGGCGGGATTTCGTTGTCGATGAAGAAGCCGAGCATGGCGGGATGGCCGGCGTTGGCCTGCGCGGCCTTGGCGACATTCTGGCGGATGGCGTCGACGGCTTCGCGGTCGTCAAGGAAGAGGACGCGCTTGTGCCAGGGGATGGTGACCATGACGCGGAGGCGGTGGGCTTGGGCGAGGTCGAGGAACCAGCGGGGCGGGGTGTGGTAGACGCGGAGGACGTTGATGCCGAGGTCGCGCATGAGGCCGAAGTCGACGGCGACTTTTTCGGGCGAAGGGAGGTTGGGGCCGCTCTCGGTGGCGGGGCGGAAGGGGCCGTAGGTGACGCCTTGGAGGTAGAACTTGTTTTCGCCTTCAAAGAAGAACTTGGCCCGGACCTGGAGTCGGGGGAGTTCGGTCGCGGCGGCGGGCGCGGCGGAGGCAATATCGTGCACGGCGGGAAGTTTCTCCGAGGGGGGCATGAGCGGCAAGCCAGAACGGTTGGCGCTTGGGTGGGCTGGGTGGTCAATTTGGGCTTGGTGGCTTAAATCGTCTAAACGGGTTGAAAGGGCTGCAATTTTAGTCGACGAAGACGACGAAGCGTTTTTAAGCGATGGAAGCGAAGGCGCGGCGGGCGCGGTGGTTTGCGCGGGTTGGTTGGCTTTTTCGGGATTGGGCTGCACTTTCATCCGGGTATTGTGCCACGGATTTGGGAAAGGCGTTAGCCTTGCAAAGCTTGGAACGGCTGCGTTGCCTAAAAAGTTTTCTTTTTTTTACGGGAAGACAGGTTTCGCGCGGAGGGCTGAGGAGGACTAGTGAACGCCGAAATGTTCGACTGGCGCAATGGGGTAAACACCCCATGTACATTCGATTCTATTTAGGGTAATTAAGCGGTGTGGTTTGGAAGAGAGGTGATCGCGTCATGAGTACCGATGATCAAAAGGGAAACCCCGCGGGCAACGAGATTGCGATGGCTCAAGCATTCCGCGCCTCCGAACTAAGTTATCGTCGGCTCTTTGAGGCGGCGAAGGATGGAATTTTGATCCTTGATGCGGAGACGGGGATGATTGTGGATGTGAATCCGTTTTTGATCGAGTTGTTGGGTTTCTCGCATGAGGCGTTCCTGGGGAAGAAGGTCTGGGAGCTGGGATTTTTCAAAGATATTATTGCCAACCAAGACAACTTCGCGGAATTGCAGCAGAAGGAATATGTCCGCTACGATGACATGGCGCTGGAAACCAGTACCGGGCGTCGGATCGAGGTGGAGTTCGTCAGCAATGTTTATTTGGCGGGCGCGCACAAGGTGATTCAGTGTAACATTCGCGATATCAGCGCGCGCAAGCGGGCGGATCAGGCGCAGGCGCAACTTGCCGCAATCGTGCTATCGTCGGACGACGCAATCATCGGCAAGGATTTGAACAGCATCATCACCAGTTGGAATAAAGGGGCGGAAAAGATTTTCGGATATGCTGCCGTTGAGATGGTGGGCGCTTCCATTACGCGGCTCATTCCGGACGACCGGCAGGATGAGGAGAATCAAATTCTTGAGAAAATCAGGTCCGGGGAAAGCGTTGAACATTTTGAGACGCTTCGCAAGACGAAGAACGGAAGGCTGATCGATGTCTCGATCACGGCATCACCGATCAAGGATGCCACCGGCAAGGCCGTGGGTGTGTCGAAAACGGCGCGCGACATCACCGAGCGGAAACGGTCCGAAGTGAAAATCGCGGAACAAGCGGCCTTTTTGGACCTGGCAAGTGATGCGATCATGGTTCGCGACCTCCAAGGAACGCTTCTATTTTGGAATGGGGCAGCCGAGCGGATATACGGGTGGGCGCGCGAGGAAGTGATTGGCCGAAGCGTTTTGGAAGTTCTTCACAGCGATCCCAAACAACTGGCAGAAGTCAACCGACTGACGATCAGCCAAGGCGAGTGGCACGGCGAACTCCAGCACCTCACCAAGGACCGACGCGAGATCACGAGCGAAGCGCGCAGTACGCTTATTCGAGACAACGAAGGCCATCCGAAGTCGATCCTCGCGATCATTACCGACATCACGGAGAAGAAAAAGTTCGAAGCGCAGGTCATCCGGTCGCAGCGGATGGATAGCATCGGCACATTGGCCGGGGGTATCGCGCATGATTTGAACAACATTCTCGCGCCGATCATGATGTCCATTGACAGCCTTAAGATGGAGTCACCGAGTCCTGCGGCCACGGAGATTCTGGATACGATCAAAGTAAGCGCGCAACGGGGCGCGGATATTGTGCGACAGGTTCTATTCTTTGCCCGCGGCGTGGAAGGTGAAAGAGTCGAGGTTCAGCCCAAACACTTGTTGAAAGACCTTGAAAGCATTATCCAGAATACCTTCCCGAAAGACATTCGGTTGCATATTTTCGTTCCCAACGATATTTGGACGATTTTGGGCGATCCCACGCAGGCGCAGCAGATTCTTCTGAACCTTTGCGTGAATGCCAGGGACGCCATGCCGAGCGGCGGCAGGTTAACCGTTGGCGTCGAGAATTTCGTAGTGGATGAACAGTATGCCGCGACGAATATCCAGGCCAAAGCCGGGCGTTACGTCAATATCAGCGTGACGGATTCGGGAATGGGCGTGCCAAAGGGCATTCTCGATAAAATTTTCGAGCCTTTCTTCACCACCAAGGAACTTAGCAAGGGCACCGGTCTGGGCCTGTCAACGGTGATGGGCATCGTGAAGAGCCATGGGGGATTCATCAATGTTTACAGCGAGCCGGGCAGAGGGGCAACGTTCAAAGTGTACCTGCCCGCGATGAAAAGTTCCTCCGAAGCGAGGAAGGAACAGTCAGGAGAGTTCAGCCTTCCACGAGGAAACGGCGAGACGGTTTTGGTGGTCGATGACGAAGCCCCCATCGTTATTATCACCAGCAAGACATTAGAGGCATTCGGCTACCGGGTTTTGAGCGCAGCGAATGGAGCGGATGCGGTGGACGTTTACGTCCGACACAGGAATGAAATTGCCGTGGTCCTTACCGATATGGCGATGCCGGTGATGGACGGCTCGACTACGATCCGTGTGCTCATGCGCATCGATCCGGCGATCAAAATCATCGCGGCGAGCGGTCATAATGCAACTGCTGTGGCCAAAGCCTCGGAGGCGGGCGTCAAACACTTCCTGACAAAACCTTACTCGGCGGGAAACTTGCTTAATACGCTGCGGGCGATATTGAATGAAGGGTGAGTGGGTATCTCCGTAAACTAAGACGTAGCAGCTCAGCCGGACACTTTACAGTCTACCTGTAATCATCCTCCGACGTGCAGACCTGGACGACCGTGAATCCCCCGATTTAATCTCTTGGGTTGAGTTCCCCGAAGCTTGCTTCGGCTTGCCTTTCTCTGGTGGCTCGGACAACTTGTTGTCCGGGTGGCCGAAGGTCACAGGAGGCAGGCGGTTGGTTCGCGAATATTTCGGCGGCCTCCTGTGCGCTCGCGATGCCGCGCTCGCGCACCCGGACAAGCAAGTTGTCCGGGCCACCCTGCAAATGCCCCGGAGCTTGCTCCGGGGTTCTTTACTCGTTTTAAAGCCGACCCCGGCAGGGGCCGTACCGAGGTGGAATCCCTCCGGGATTCGTTTTCTTAGGGCGAGGTTCCGGTGGTATCGCGCACCCGAGCGTGCGCTCAACCACCGGCTACGATTGGAGCAAGCCTTCGGCTTGCGCAACGAAAACGACTTTCGCAGAGGTCTCCTTTGGGGTTCCACGGAACGGCCACATCATCTTTTTAGGCTCTAATCGGCGTGTGACTGGTGCTGCTTATTTTTAATTTTAGTGGGTTAACGGCTGAATCATCGCCGCGTTGAGGACTTGTTCGATTTCCATCCACTTCCAGGTGCCGCCGCGCAGACCTCCTGACAGCTTCAGGTTTTCATAAATATGCGGAGAGTTCGCATGGGTGGAAACGGCGAAGCGCACGCGAAAGAGGGCCGGATCGGACGTGGGATGATTGCCAAAGAGAGAGCGGAATCGAAAGACCATTTCGGTGGTGTCGTCGGTGCTGCGACCATGAACGCTGTGCAGCCGGTAAAGCGTAACGTGCTCCGATCGCGCGGAACTGCTTTCGAAAATGATCGCGGTCCGGGAGGGGGCGCAGTCCGGCTCAAGCAAGGCGATTAACTCCAGCTCGCTCAGGTCCCATGAGGAGAGGCCCTCGGCTTTGCAGACGGATAAGACGTAGGCTGCAATCGGCCCCTTGGCACCGGAGAAGATGGCCCGTTTCGGTTGATCGTAGATTTCCTGCGATTTTTCGACCTGCTGTTCACATCGATAGAGACTAAAGCCCATGAGATAATTCCTTTGTTGTTTCAAGTTCGCCCAGCATTTGTAAAAGGGTTTCCAGACCGACGACTTGCTTAAACCGCGAGGCGTGTTCGCGAACGCGTTCCAGGAGTAGCCAGGCGGTTTCCTGACTAATGTGAAATCCGGCCGTTTTCAGTCGATGCAGGATGGCCGCTGTGCCGGAGTGGTGGCCGATGACAAACTCGGATTTCTCCCGGCCAATGTCGCCGGCGGCGTAGGGCTCGTAGGTGGATTGATTTCGAAGGAGCCCCGCGCAGTGAATTCCCGATTCGTGCCGAAATACGGCTTCGCCAGTGACCGGCTTGGCGGGGGGCAGCGGTCGCCCGGAAGCCTTGGCGACGTACTGAGAGAGAGCCCAGATGCCTTTTGTCTGCACGCCACAGTTGACGCCGCAGGAAACTTGCAAGGCCATGACTACTTCTTCCAGGGCGGCATTTCCCGCGCGTTCACCGAGGCCGTTGACGGTGACGCTGGCGGCATGGGCACCGGCCTGAAACGCGGCAATCGTGTTGGCTACCGCCATGCCGAGATCGTTGTGGCTATGAAATTCGATTTGCATCGGGCTGGCCACCATGCGCACTGCCTCGACGAGCGCCGTCGTGCGCGAGGGATTTAGAATCCCGACCGTGTCGGCCAGACGGAAGCGCCGCGCGCCGGCGATGGAAGCCGTGGCGGCAAGTTCCAGGATAAATAGAGTCTCGGTGCGCGAGGCGTCCTGGGCTCCCACGGTGACGTAGGAGAATTTCTCTCGGGCATGGGCCACGAGTTCTTTCATTGTGGTCAACGCCCAGTCGCGCGATTTTCCCCAGGCCTGGAGATGAATGTCCGAGGCGGGAATGGAGATATGCACGCCGTCGACACGGCAGCGCGCGGCTTGCTCGAGGTCGCGATGATCCGCCCGGCACCAGGTTGAGATTTGGCAATGCGCGACCGAATCGCGCACGGCGTTGATGTCGTCGATCTCGCGGGCACCCATGGCTGGGATGCCCACCTCGAGCTCGGGAATGCCGAGATCGGACAGGTCGCGCGCGATACGGATTTTTTCCTCACGCGTGAAGGCGACCCCGGGCGTTTGCTCGCCATCGCGCAGGGTGGTATCGATCAGGTGAGGAACTGCCATCGTGGGTTTATTCGTCCACGCCGATCATCACCGAGGAGGCTTTGATCACGGCGTAGGCCGGCTTTCCTTTGGCCAGTTTTAATGCCTTGGCGGCGTCGTTGGTGACAACGGAAGTAACTTCGACGCCTTTGGCGATTTCAATTACGACCAGAGAATTCACGGCACCTTTGGTGAGTTTGACGACTTTCCCTTTGAGAGTATTGCGAGCGCTTATTTTCATAGGGGAAGCCTACGATATTTCGACGATTAAGCGACCAGAAGATGCTCTTCTGCCACGCTATCATTCTCGATGGCATCGAGAATCGCATCGGCGGCATCTTCGTTCACGCCCTTGTACCAGTGGCCCTGGGGATAAACGATGACGACCGGCGCGTGATCGCAGAGCTTCATGCAGCCGGTGCTGGAGACCATGACGTCGCCGAGGCCGCGATCGTTGGCTTCGTCCGTGAAATATTGCAGCAACCGGGCTGATTCCTTTTTATGGCATACGCCCTGGGCTCCGGCAGCGCGAAAGCTGCCGCAGACAAAAATGTGGGTCTTGGGTTTGGTGATCATGATTTTTCCTTTCTGAGGGGGTGATGAGGGTGAATTGAGGTCTGTATTAAATTTTATCCGCAGCCGGTTCCCGTGCCACGGCAGCTTGGGCCCGCGCATCCCGTTGCGCGCCGCTTCAATGTCGCGGGCAACGGCTGCCCGGCGAAGAGATGTCGCAAACCTTCGTCGATCAGGCCTTCCATCTCGACGACCTGCAGTCCGAGTTCATCCAGTACGGCGCGCGGACCAATGCCCGCTGCGCTGACGAGTACCATGCGGCAATCCTTGAACTGTTCGGCCAGTTCCTTCCAGCGTTCCACACCGCGGCCCGGCTCGGGAGCGAGGCGGATTTCTTTGAACTTATATCCGCCTGCGGACGTGGCGACCGGCTCGTAGACGAGAAAGCGTTTCGCTTCGCCGAGGTGTTCGTTTACCAGCATGCCTTCCAGCGAAGCCGCGGCGATGCAGGGGCGCGTCTCGCCATTCGGCGCTTTTTGCGAATAGGCCTGGAGCAACGTGCTTTGCTCTTCTGTCGGCTTCTCATTAATCAGCCCTACCGCATCGGCGCGGCAGCGCGCGCAGTGCATCATTTGCGGCAAATGCGCTCCGGATTGGAGCCGCACGCGCGCCACCATCGTTCGGTCAGGCTCGGTCATGTCTTCAAACGCGGCGCCCTTCACGGGGATCAGCGGCATGCAGTTCATGATGTCGACGCCGAGCTCCTGCAGATGTTTCGCGAGTGTGGGAATGTGCTCGTCGTTGATGCCGGGAATGATGATCGTGTTCGTTTTGACGACGATGTTCTTTTCCTTGAGCTTGCGAATGGCTTCGAGCTGCCTTTCCAGCAGAAGAGCCGCGCCGTGCAGGCCCCGCAGCGGCGTTTTGTTCTCGCGCACCCAGGCGTAAATCTCCGCACCGATTGTCGGGTCCAGCGCGTTGATGGTGATGGTCACGTGACTGGTTTTCAGCTCCGCGAGTTCATCGATATAGGGAACAATGCCGAGGCCGTTGCTGGCCAGGCAGAGAATGAGGCCGGGGTGACGCGCCCGCGCCAGGCGCAGCGTCTCCATCGTCTCGTTGGAATTGGCAAATGGATCGCCCGGCCCGGCGATGCCCAGAACGGCAATTTCGGGCCGTTTCGCCAGCATTTCATCGAGATAGTCGACCGCCTGCCATGGCTTCAGAATCGCGCTTGTGACGCCGGGCCGGCTCTCGTTCATGCAGTCGAATTTGCGATTGCAGAAGTTGCACTGGATGTTGCAACGCGGCGCGACGGGAAGATGAATGCGGCCAAACTTGTGGTGGGCATCGCGGCTGAAACACGGGTGCTTGGAGAAATCGATGCCGATTTCTTCGGGCGTGATGGTGTCGGTGCTCATAGATAGCTGTATCCGACTTCGGAATCCTCCTGTTTGCGCTCCATGAGCGTGTTGACGATGGTGTCGAAAAGTTGCTGCGCGCCGCGGTAGCCGAGATGGAGGATGCGCTGCCCGCCGAGGCGGTCATGAATGGGAAAACCGACACGGACGAGCGGCACGTTCAGTCGCCGCGCGATGGAGTAGCCCTTGCTGTTGCCAATAAGGAAATCGGGCTTGAGCGCCTCGGCCTGCTCTCGGATATCGACGAAGTCAACGCCGCCACGAATTTCCATTTTTGCGGAGCTCTTGCGGGTCGGGATGGTGGCACGCACAGTCTCGATGGCCTGCGCGAGTCGGCCGCTTTCCCCGCCGGAAGCACAGAGCACGGGCTCCACGCCGATTTCGAGCAGGAAGGCGACGAGCCCGACCACCAAATCTTCCTCGCCGTAGACCACGGCGCGCTTGCCGAAAACGTATTTGTGACCATCCACGAGCGAGTCGACGAAACGGCCACGTTCCTGCTGGTAACGGCTTGGAATGGTGTGTCCGCTGGCCACGCCGAGAAGTTCAAAAAAGGCATCGGTTTCCCGTATACCGATGGGGAGTCCAAGCAAGCGGCGTGGAACGTGAAAACGTTCCTGGAGAAATTCCCCCGCTGTTTTGGTGCGGTCGAGCGTATGGCCGAATTCGATGGAGAGCTGCGAGGAACCGCAGGCTGCGATGGCCTTCATCGGCGTGCCGCCGGTGGGTAATGTTTCGTATTCCGACCAGCCCTCGCCGTCCATGGTCTGCGAGTAGTCCGGCAGCAGGGTGCAGGGAAGACTGAAGTCGGTCAGAATTTCCTTGAGATGCCGCAAATCCGCGGTTGAAACCATTCCCGGGAAAAGATTGATCCGGCGGGCGCGTGATCCTGTCGTCGCCAAGGCTTCCACGATTCCCCGGACGGCCGCATGAAATCCATCCATGTGCGTGCCGCGATAACTCGGAGTCGAAACGTGGAGCATTTGCGGATGGCCTTCCTCCCAGTTCTCCGCCATGTACTCGTAAAAAAGGCGATTCATGTCCTCGCCAATCGTCTCGGCCAGGCACGTGGTGGCGACGGCGATCAACTCGGGCTCGTATTGACGATGGAGATTCTTCACCGCCGCCTTGAAATTGGCGGCGCCGCCAAAGACCGCTGTGTCCTCGGAGAAGTTGGACGATGCGATGTCGATGGGCTCGCGGAAATGACTGATCAAATAGCGGCGGATGTAAGTGGAGCATCCCTGTGATCCGTGCAGGAGCGGGACCGCGCCTTCCACCCCGCGAAAGGCGAGGCAGGCGCCCAGCGGCGTGCAGAGCTTGCAGGCGTTGCGGCAGGAGGCTGGCTTGCTTTCGGCAACACTCATACTGCGTCCTCGATTTGAGAAACCATGGAGTCGAATTCCGGCATGACCGGCACCATGCTTCGTTGCCGGCGCGGAACGAACTGCCAGACCGGGCTCATCACAGAGGAATAGACCTCGCGCGCGAAATTGAGCATGCCTTCAAACCCCGCGAGCGGTTCCTTGCGCTCGTGATTGTGATCGCAGAACGCGACGCCGAGCTTGTAGGCGATGGGGCGTTCCTTGACGCCACCGATGAAAAGATCGACATCCTTTTCCAGAACGAATTTCGCCAGCTCCAACGGATTCGAATCATCTACGATAATCGTTCCTTCGTCGCATATTTCCGCGAGCTGCTTGTAATCCTCCGGCCCGCCGGTCTGTGAGCCGACCACAGCCGTTTGCATTCCGATGAGACGCAGCGCCCGCACGAGCGAGAATGCCTTGAACGAGCCCCCGACATAAATGGCCGCCTTTTTGCCCTGCAACTCTTCGCGGTAAGCCTGTAGCTGGGGATAAATCGCGCCGACTTCTTCCCGCACGAGGTTCTGCGCTTTTTCCATGATCGCGGGCTCGTCGGAGAAAAACTTGGCGGTGTCGTAGAGCGCCGCCGACATGTCCTCGATGCCGAAGTAGGAGACGCGCTTGAAGGGAATGCCGTATTTTTCCTCCATCATCTTGGCGAGATGCGTCATGGAGCCGGAGCACTGGACCAGATTCAGTTTCGCTCCATGCGCGCGCCGGATGTCCTCTACTTTTGCGTCGCCGGTAATGCAGGTCACCACCTGGACGCCCATCCGCTCGTAGTATTTGCGAATGATCCAGGTTTCCCCGGCCAGATTGAAGTCACCGAGAATGTTCACGCTATGCGGGCTGATGCCGTCCGTGGCGCCCGTGCCGAGCAGCGTGCCGACCGCTTCACATGCGGCGCGATAACCGTCCTTCTTGGTGCCCTTGAATCCCTCCGAGTGTACGGGAATGACGGGGATGCCCTTTTCCTTTTCAACGGTGCGGCAGACCGCTTCGACATCATCCCCGATCACGCCGACAATGCAGGTGGAATAGACAAACGCGGCCTTCGGTTTGTACTCGTCGATTAGCTCACACAGACCTGCGCGAAGCTTTTTCTCGCCGCCGTAAATCACGTCCATCTCGCGGAGATCGGTCGAGAAACTATTGCGGTGCAGTTGCGATCCGCTCGAGAGCGCGCCGCGAATGTCCCAGGTATAAGCGGCGCAGCCAATCGGCCCGTGGACGACATGCAGCGCGTCGGAGATTGGATAAAGCACCACGCGCGATCCGCAAAAGACACAGGCGCGCTGGCTGACGGAACCGGCCGTGCTTTTTTTCTCGCAGGCAATTCCACCCTGGCCCTCCCCTTTGCGGAGAACCTGCCCCTCTCGCTCCGGGATGATGTTAATCATGGTGGGCTTTTGAATGGGTACGGTTTAGTTACTGAATCAATTCGAACCATGCCTCGTCGCACTCGCGGTCTTTTTTATCGAGGAGACCGTCGGTCATTTTTTCAATCAGGCGCATGGCCCCGATATAACCCACGCACGGGAAAAGCCGGTGGCTGAGTCGGTCCATGAGCGGGAAGCCGAGGCGCACCAGCGGAATATTTTCCGCGCGGGCGATGTGCTTGCAGTAGGTGTTACCGATAATCAGGTCCACCGGCTCGTTCTTGATCCACTGGTGCATCTCGAAGAGATCGGACATCTGCTTCACTTTCGCGTTCGGTGCGTGGTCCTTCAGGATTTCCTGAATCCGCCGCTCGAAGAATTGGCCCGGCGTCCCCGTAATCACGTAGGCCGGGATCATATCGAGATCGACCAGGAACTGCGTCATCGCAATCACATGGTCCGGATCACCTGAAATCGCGACCCGCTTGTTGTGAAGGTACTGGTGCATGTCGCTCATGAGATCGACCAGCCGTCCACGCTCGACTTCAATCGATTCCGGCACATCGACCGTGCCGAATTGCCGCAGCGCATCTATGAACCGGTCTGTGCCGGTCAGGCCAATGGGCAGCTCGAGGAATCCCGCCGGAACGTTGCACTTGTTTTCCAGCTCCGTGGCCGCGGCGTGCGAGGCGAAATGCCCCAGCGCCAGCGTCGCGAAGCAATCGCCCGTCGCCTCCAGATCGGAGATGGTCGTGCCGCCCTTCGGGAAGAGTTGGTACGCGCCGTCCAGCGGCGTATCGAGCACACCCGACGTATCCGGGAACATGATGGCATCGACGCCCATCGCGGTATACAAGCGGCGGATTTCGCGCATGTCGGCCGGGTCGACAAAGCCGGGGATGATGTTGAGACCGTTGCGTATCCGCCCGATGCTTTTGGAGAGGTACTTCACCATCGACGTGACCATGTTGGAAAAGCCGGTGACGTGCGACCCGACAAAGCTCGGCGTGTTGGTGTGGATGACGATCTTGCCTTCCGGAACTTTCCCTTCCTCCCGCGCCTTGTGGATGATCGTAGGAATATCGTCGCCGATGACTTCCGACAGGCAGGTGGTGTGGACTGCCACGATGTCCGGGTTGTAGATGGAAAAGATATTCTGCAGCGCCGTGGTCAGGTTTGCCATGCCGCCGAAGACCGCCGAGCCCTCGGTGAAGGAGCTGGTCGTCGCCATCACCGGCTCCTTGTAATGCCGGGTGAGATGGCTGCGGTGATAAGAGCAACAGCCCTGCGACCCGTGACTGTGCGGCATGCAGCCGTGAATGCCGAGTGCGGCGTACATCGCGCCGATGGGCTGACACGTCTTGGCCGGGTTGATCCGCAGTGCGGTGCGTTCTTTGATTTCTGCCGTGGTTCCGTTAAGCATGGTGTTCTCCTGGCGTTTTCGCCGGTTAAATTGCCTCTTCTTCCGCCTTGAGCTTCCTTGCGATCTTTCGCGCCTGCGCCGATTCTTCCTTCGCCGGTTTCGGGTTGTAGGTCATTGAGGCCTGCAACTCCGGGCTCTTCTTCCACGGCGGGACGATGTATTTCCAGACCTTCGTGTTCACCATGCGGTCAATTTCCTGGTAGAAATTCGCCGCACCGACAAAGGCCGCATACGGGCCGCCGTAGTCATAGCTGTGGAGTTGCTTGCACGGCACGCCGAGCTTCTCGATGACGAACTTGTCCTTGATGCCGGAGCAGATCACGTCCGGCTTGCAGATGCTGATCAGCTTTTCCATTTCGTGGTGGCTGATGTCGTCGATGACCAGGGAGTTCTTCTTCATCTGGCGCATCATTCCGTCGTAGTCCTTGAAGGAGAATCCGCCGGCGGCGAGTTCCGCCATTTGCTCCGGCGTCTTGCGCGGGTTGTACCGGGTCGGATCGGCGTCGACGTGGATTTCCTCGATGTTGCGGCTGTCGGCATCGACTTTGATCGTCGGCAGCACGGTGCGGCCTTCGTAGTCGTCGCGGTGCGCGAATTCGTAGCCGGCCGAGATGGTTTCCATGCCCATGTCAGCGAAGAGGTCCTGATAGTGATGCGCGCGGGAACCGCCGACGAAGAGCGCGACTTTTTTGCCATTGCAGCGGGATTTCACGTCGTTTTGGATCGGGCGGAGGACAGCCATTTCCTGCGCGATGACTTCCTCGATGCGGTCGATGAGCGCCTTGTCCCCGAAGAACTGCCCGATCTTGCGCAACGACTTGGCCGTTCCGACGGCGCCGATGAAGTTCACCTTGAACCAGGGGATGCCGAACTTGGTGTCCATCATCTCGGCCATGTAATTGATCGAGCGGTGACACATGACGACGTTGAGATTCGCTGTGTGCGCATTGCAGACTTGGGTGTAGTTCACGTCGCCCGAGAGCGTGGAGACGACGTGGATGCCGCATTTGCGCAGGAGTTCGTCGATGGCCCAGGCGTCACCGCCGATGTTGTATTCGCCGAGGACGTTGATCGAATAGGGGCTGGTCTGCGGCGTGTCGTCGCGGCCAACCATGTGCTTGAAGACGCCGTTGTTGGCGATGTGGTGGCCTGCGGATTGGCTGACACCCTTGTAGCCTTCGCAACTGAAGGCGCAGACGTTGATGCCGAGCTCTTCCGTCATCTTGCGGGCGACGGCATGCACGTCATCGCCGATCAAGCCGACGGGGCAGGTGGCGTAGATCGCGATCGCCTTCGGATGGAAGATCTCGTACGCCTCGCGGCAAGCTTGGGCGAGTTTCTTTTCCCCGCCGAAGACGATTTCCTCCTCCTGCATATCGGTGGTCATGCAGTACTGGAGATAGTTGGTGTCGCCCGGCTTCACCGGTCTCACCAAATTCCGTCGCGAAAGCCACGAATAAAAGCTGCACCCCACCGGACCGTGCGTGATATGCGCGATGTCGTGAATCGGACCCAGCACCACGCCGCGGCATCCCGCATAAGTGCAGCCGCGCTGGGTGATGATGCCGGGAATCGTGCGGCTATTTGCGCCAATTTCCTGGGGCGCGTCGGGGTTGTTGGCCAGAATCTGTTTGTCCCGCTTGCGCCGGGTTTTGGCTGGATAGATTTTGAGCATCTCCTCCTTGATGGCCTGGGAGGAAAGCATTTCGCCGGGAGCTGACGTGAGGTTCGTTTCAGACATAGAATTAGTTCTCCTTTTTTATTTTTCGTCGAGAGCCGCTAGGCCCCTCTCTCCGGTCCGGACACGGACAGCATCCGCGACATTTTTCACATAGATTTTGCCGTCACCGTGATTGCCGGTTTTGTTGACGGAAATGATGATGTTGACCAGCGTCTCCACCTGTTCGTCGGACACAACGAAGGTCAAGAGCCGCTTTGGCATGAGCAGCGGTCCCTGTCCCAACTGGGCGATCGCTTCTTCCTTGCCGGCCTGCGCCGCCTGCAGCACGCGGAAATCGACATTCCCGCGTCCGCGCCCCAGCACCTTCAGAGCGGTGAACGAGGAGATTCCCGCGGCAACGCACGCTTGCTTGGTGGGATTGATCTTTTGCATCCGAATGACTGCGGTGATTTCTTTCATGAAGTGATTTTCCGTGAATGTTTACGCCTCGTCCTTGGCGCCGGTGCTGATGGTGTAACTTTCCTCGACCTTCGAGATGAAGACCTTCCCGTCTCCGAACATCCCCTTCGGCGTCGTGCGAGCGGCCTTGACGATGAGGTTCACCACGGTCTCCTGCTCCTCGTCCTTGACGACGATCAGGAGCATTTCCTTGGAGAGTTCATCGTAGGTGATCTCGCCGACCTTCAACCCGCGCTGCTTGCCGCGGCCGACAACATCTATTTTCGTGATCGCCGGGAATCCTGCATCCAGCAACGCCGCCATAATGTCGTGTGCTTTCTCGGGACGAATGACTGCTCGAATCATGACCATAATTAAATCCTTTTTTGTTAGAGGTGGCTTGTTTGGGTTCGGCTATCAGACTGCTTCGGCGAGACCGAATTCCATGAGAAGCGCTTCAAGCTCGGGCATAGGCAACGGCCTGGGGATGATGAACATGTCGTTGCTGTCGATCTTCTCTGCAAGCGCGCGATATTCGTCGGCCTGCTCGGCTTGCGGGTTCCACTCGATCACCGTCTTTCGATTGATCTCGGCGCGCTGCACGTCGTTGTGACGCGGTACGAAATGGATCATCCGGGTGCCCAGCTTCTTGGCGAACTCCTCGATCATTTCCTTTTCGTTGTCGACCTTGCGGCTGTTGCAGATTAGGCCGCCCAGGCGGACCTTACCGGTCTGCGCGAATTTGAGAATGCCCTTGCTGATGTTATTGGCGGCATACATCGCCATCATCTCACCGGAACAGACGATATAAATTTCCTGCGCCTTGTTCTCGCGGATCGGCATGGCGAATCCGCCGCAGACAACGTCGCCGAGAACGTCATAGAACACGTAGTCGAGCTTCTCGCTCTCGTGGTAGGCGCCGAGTTGCTCGAGCATGTTGATCGAGGTGATAAGGCCCCGGCCCGCGCAACCGACGCCCGGTTCCGGTCCGCCTGATTCCACGCACATCGAACCGCCGTAACCGGTCGCGCGGATGTCAGAGAGATCGACGTCTTCGCCTTCTTCGCGCAGCGTATCGAGCACGCTTTTCTGGGCCATGCCGCCGAGTAGCAGCCGGGTTGAGTCCGCTTTGGGGTCGCAGCCGACCACCATGACGCGCTTGCCCATTTCCACCAAGGCCGCGACTGTGTTCTGCGTCGTCGTCGACTTGCCGATGCCGCCCTTTCCATAGATTGCTACTTTTCTCATGTTAGTTTCTTTCGAGTTGAGGTTGAGTGCGTGCCTTGGACATTTGCGCCGCGGCGACTTTGAAATTGTTCTCTTGCACGCCTCTTCCTTTGCACTGCATGTGCCAAGAGCGATTTTTCGGGCACCCTATCGCGTTGCCGAAAACGCAACCACACCGCGTTCAGTCAGTTGGCGATGAAGAAAGTTCGGAAAAAATAATCCAGCGGCGCGTTAAAAAAATCTACTGACCTACATATCGGTAGAATCGGGCTGCCAACGATCCTACCGAGCTACGAAAATGTAGGATTACAAATTGCGCTATTCGGAGCTTAAGCAATTTTTATAAATTCGCCAAAAAACACAAATGCAGTATGTGTTTTAGCGTGATTTCACGGAGCGGAAAACGCGTTCCCACACCCAACTAGGAGACCGTAACGGCTTTCCGAAAAATGGAGGCATCGATCACGTGCTTCTTCACCCGCAACCCGATGATCCGCTCGGTAATACCGAGCATCCGGCCGGCCTGCGACAGATTCCCCTGCGTTGACTTGAGGGCGTCGATCAACATCTCCCGCTCCAGCGAATTGAGCGCGCTCTCCAGCGTTCCGCGCGATTGAATGGAAGCGGGCTCGGCGGCCTGCAAGGTCGGCGGTAAATGATGCGCGTGAATCGCGTCGTCGTTGCAAAGCAGTACCGCCCGCTCGATGCAATTCTCCAATTCCCGCACATTGCCCGGCCAGTGGTAACTCATGAAGAGGTCGATTGCCGCCGTGGAGATGCGGTGCACGCCTTTGCCGGAGGCCTTGCTGTATTTTTCCACGAAGTGATCGGCCAGCTGCAGGATGTCCGACTTTCGTTCGTGCAGGGGCGGAACGTAAATCGGAAAGACGTTCAGTCGGTAGTACAAATCCATGCGGAACTTCCCTTCCTCGATCAACTGTTCCAAGTTCCGGCTCGTGGCGGCGATGACACGAACGTCGCAGTGAATCGGCGTTTGGCTACCCACGCGCTCGAACTCCTTCTCCTGTAAAACGCGGAGCAGCTTCACCTGTGTCGAGGCCGAAACATCTCCGATTTCGTCGAGAAAAATCGTGCCGCCATTGGCGATCTCGAACCGCCCTTTGCGCATGGCAATGGCGCCCGTGAACGCGCCCTTTTCGTGGCCAAACAACTCGCTTTCGATAATGGAGTCGGGCAGTGCGGCGCAGTTGACTTTGACGAAGGCTCGTCCGTCGCGATTGCTATTCTGATGAATCGCGCTCGCGACGAGCTCCTTGCCCACGCCGCTTTCGCCGCGAATCAGCACCGTCGTCGTCATGCTGGTCGAAACCTGTTCGATGTGCATGTAGACCGAACGCATGGCGCTCGAGCTGCCGATCATATTGCCCGGCTTGAATTGGTTTTTAATCTGTTCCTGAAGCCGTTCATTTTCCTGGCGCAACGTCTGCATGCGCTCCTGGGCCGACTGATGGACGTTGACCGCCTGCGCCAGCACGGAAGCAATCAAGGCCAGCACCCGCAGGTCATCGTCAGTGTTTTCACCGCGGCGCAGCAGCCGCTCAATGCTCAACGTGCCGCGCACTTGCTGGCCGAGCCGGATGGGCACGCAAAAGAAAGCCGGTGCGATCGAGCCGTCCGCAGCCTCCGCCGTCGCCGGAATGCGGTCGCGGAAGTGTTCGTTTTGGCTCATGTTCGTGATGACAACCGGCTTGCCGGTTTCTCCCACCATGCCCACGAGTCCTTCTCCGAGCTTCGAGTGGACCTGCGACCGTTCCTCGGCCGAGAGGCCGTAGGATTCCTCAATTGGAATTTCAGACGTGGCGCGGTTGATAATGTTGATCATCCCGCGTTGGGCTTGGATCGCCGTGCACAGCTTTTCCAAAACCGGACGCATCACTGTTCGAATATCGAGCGTGCCGCCTACAATCTGCGAGATCTCAAACAGAAGCGACAAATCGCGGATCACGCGGCACGCACTTGAGTCCAAAACCTGAAGTTCAGACTCGACAGACGGATCTTCGAAGTAAGTGCAGGCAGTGTTTGGGCAAGCTTTGGAATCCGTCGTCATACGTCACTTCTTTGGAACCGGCGTACTCACCGGACAAAGCACTTCCTTTACTAGCACGTATCATTCCACGGCTTAGATAACTCTTCATTCGGGCAGCAATACACCCTTTTCACTCCATATAAGGTTTTCCAGGTAAGGGGGTAAACTTCGGTTGAAAGAAATCGGGAACGGACTACATCGGTGATGTTGGGAGCTTGATCCGCGGTTCTTTTCGCTCCACTGTGGAAATTTCTTATGATTACGCTTCGTTCTTCTTCTCTGGCGCCGCTGCGGATGGCTTGGCGCAACTGTATTACGGTGGGCCGTGCTTACGATCTGGTGCGGGAGGATCTTTTGGCGCATTTGCGTCGCGCCCAGAAGGAGATCGGGTTTAATTACTGTCGCTTTCACGCTTTGTTTCACGACGATATGGGGGTGGTGAAGCGGCGGGCGGGGGGCGAGCTGAGTTTTCACTGGCATCATGTGGACAAGATTTATGATGCGCTTTTGGGGATGCAGTTGCGACCGTTTGTGGAGTTGAACGGGATGCCGCGCGCGATGGCCTCGGGCACGACGACGGTTTTCCAGTACGCGATGAATATTACGCCGCCGAGCGATTATGCGGAGTGGGGGCTGCTGGTGTCGGAATTCGCGAAGCATGTGGTGGATCGTTACGGGCTGGATGAGGTGAGGAAGTGGTACTTTGAGGTTTGGAATGAGCCGAACCTGGATTGTTTTTGGACGGGGGACCAGGCGGGATACTTCCGGCTTTACGAGACAGCGGCGCGCGCATTGAAGGGAGTGGATGCGGGGCTGCGGGTGGGCGGGCCGGCGACGGCGATGGCGGCGTGGGTGCCGGAGACGATCAGCTATTGCACGAAGCACGGGGTACCGCTGGATTTTGTTTCGACTCACGTTTATCCGCACGACGAGCAGGTGCACTACGATAAGCGGGCGAACAGTCCCTTCCCGAAGGGGCGTTTTGTGAACGAGCACGTGGAGAAGGTGCACCGGCAGGTGCGGGAGTCGGCGCGGCCCGATTTAGAAATTCACTGGACGGAGTGGAACGGGCAGACGGCACTGGATAAGGCGTCGGTGACGTTTATGAACAACCGCTATCTCGATACGCCGTACGCGGCGGCGCTGATCGCGAAGCTGGCGGTGGAGTTCGACGGGATCACGGATAGTTTCGCCTGGTGGGTGCTGAGCGATATTTTTGAGGAGCACCCGATTCCTTCGGCGCCGTTTTCATGCACGTACGGGGCGGTGACGATCCACGGGATTCCGAAGGCGAGCTATAACGCGTTCAAGTTGCTGGCACGGTTGCGGGGGAACCGGCTGGAGGCGACGGCGGCGGGCGAAGCGCCGGAGGGTTGCGGGTTGGTGGGGACGCGGGAGCTGGCGACGTCGCAGGTGCTGTTGTGGAATCATCATTTTGTGGAGGATCCGGCGCGACCGGCGTGGCGCGATTCGGTGCAGATTCCGGTGGTGGAGTCGAGGGAGCATGTGGTGACGGTGACAACGATCCGGGCGGGAAAAGGGAGCGCGCGGGAGACGTGGGAGGAGATGGGGAGGCCGGTTAATCTTTCGCGGGCGCAGGAGGCGATGATTCGGGATCACGCGGAGCCGGGCTATGCTTTTTTGCGCCTGACGCCGCAGTACGGGGTGGTGGTGGTGCCGTTCGAGTTGGGGTCGAACGAGGTGGTGCATCTCGAGTGCCGTCCGGCGGAGATGGCGGCATTGCCGAAGGATCAGGAGTCGAGTCTGACGCTGTTGGAATCGCAGTTGGGGGATATGGTGAAGCAGTAGTTTTCGCGGGAGAGGCAGGGGGAGTTTCACGCGACGACGCAACGACCGCAACGGGAAGGCAGGGAAAAGGGTCAGGCGGGAGGCTGCCCATCCACGTTTTTTTTGCTGAGGAGGAAGTACATTTCGGCGAGGCCGAGGTTTTTGACGGGTTGGGCGCCGCGGGGTTCCCAGTAGTAGAGGGGAGTGACTTCGTTGTAGACGTCGGCTGAGACGTTGATGTGGCCGGGAGCGCCGCTGGATTCCATGCGGCTGGCGAAGTTGACGGTGGCGCCCCAGACGTCGTAGCTGAATTTTTGTTTGCCGATGACGCCGGCGATGAGGGGACCGGCGTGGATGCCGATGCGGATGTTCCAGCCTTGCGGGGCGTACATTTCAGAGAGGCGGCAGGAGGCGTCGCGGATTTCGAGGGCGGCGTCACAGGCGGCGCGGACGGGGTCGTCGTGCAAATCGGGGACGCCGGCAACGGCCATGTAGGAGTCGCCAATGGTTTTGATTTTTTCGAGGCCGTAGTTGGCGATGATGCGGTCGAATTCGGTGAAGTAGGTGTCGAGGCGGTGGATGACTTCGCTAGGGGAGAGTTTTTCGGTGGCCTGGCTGAAGGCTTCGAAGTCGGTGAAGAGGACGGCGGCGTCGCTGAAGTAGACGGGTTCGACGAAGCCGTTGGTGCGGAGTTCGTCGGCGACTTGCTCGGGGAGGATGCGGTTGAGGAGGCGGATGTTTTCGGCGAGGGCATCCTTGAGGACGCCTTCGAAGTAGTCGTACATGGCCGTCTGGAGGGCGCTGCTTTGTTTGAGGACGAGGAAGTCGGCGGCTTCGCCGATGTCGGGGAGGTTTTTGCAGACGACTTCGCGCATGAGCTCGCGCATGTTGCTTTCGGAATTGAGGAAGAAGGAGACGGTGAAGCCCTGTTTTTCGTAGTCGAAATGGGAGAAGCGATTTCGCATGGTGTCGAAGTATTGCTTCTGGCTTTCGGCGGTGCCATCGCGGAGGTCGAGGAGGCGGTAGAGGTAGATTTGGTTGTAGCCGTAGAGGCCGAATTCTTCGTAGGTCCACTTGCCGTTGAGTTCAATCCAGCGTTTGAAGAGGTTGTCGCTCGGGAGGGGTTCGTCTTCGGGGATGGGGAATTCGCGGCGGACGCGGTTGACGAGTTGCTGGGTGAGGTCGCGGATGGGGAGGTCGGGGTGGTCTTCGTAGAGGACTTCGTCGGTCTTTTTCATTTCTTCGCGCAGATGGAGGAGGAAGTAGCTGGCGATGACGCGGGAGACGGCGTGCCGGACGGGGGCGCTGGCGGCGAGGGGTTGCGGGACGAGGGTCATGGGTGGCGACAATTTACGGGGGGTTTGGGTGGTTGCCAAAGAAATCTTGAGGGGAGGGTTTCGCACAGAGGACTGAAGAGGGGGGAGGCAGGGGGAAGTCAGCAGCGGAGTTGCGGGGACATGCGCGTTCCCAGACGCGCACGTGCGATGGAGTTGGGAACGAGGGGAAGGAGTCAGGGTCAGGCCGGGAGGCTGACCCTCCCAGATACGGCTACTTACTGCAGGCCGAGCATTTTTTGGCGGTAGTGTTCGTCGTGGCGGGAGTCGATGCGGGCGACGTTTTCTGGGCTGAGGGAGGTAGGGGTGCCGATGGCGGCGGCGCCGAGGAAGATGCGGGCGGCTTTTTCGGCCAT
>Ga0302319_10005571_pt1 | contig 25270 bp, 21 predicted proteins | sample Bog_T0_2_FD_203319 | JGI IMG/M metagenome (GOLD analysis project Ga0302319, IMG submission 203319) | Peat permafrost microbial communities from Stordalen Mire near Abisko, Sweden - Bog_T0_2 | ecosystem: Environmental > Terrestrial > Soil > Wetlands > Peat | place: Sweden: Abisko, Stordalen Mire...
CAGGAATAACCCTACAGCGTGAACGGAAAAAACCGTACAAGAAGCACGGTATACGCTGATGTCGAATTCATATTAGTTCCAGTACAGTAGTTTCAGGTCGGATTTGCGACCCTGAGAGCGGAAACAACGATGAATATTCTAATAACAGACGATCACGCGAACGTACGACGCAGCTTGCGAGAGCTCCTGGTGGATGCATTTCCGGGCGCTCATTTTTCCGAAGCGTCGAACGGTGACGAGGCGCTTGCCCAGTTGTTTGGATCTCAACCGGACGTACTGTTGCTGGACATCAACATGCCGGGGCGCAGCGGGTTTGAAGTGCTGAAGGATGTAAACCAGATCTATCCCCGGCTGCCCGTGATCATGGTGAGTGTGCAGTCTGAGAGCCAGTATGCTTTGCGCTGCCTGCAAGCAGGCGCGGCCCAATATGTGAACAAAGACAGCGCTTCAGACGAACTGGTTCCGGCGATCAAGAAGATACTGGACAGTGGCGCAAAGTCCGAGCTGAAATCGATTGGAACCTAGCCGCAGAATTTGGGAAGTCTGCAGACAGGCTCTTGCAAAGGGAAGTTTTCGGAGCAAGAGAGGGCGGAGCGAAGTCAGTCGGACAACTTAGTATATATACATCAGCGTTGAGCTTCTGTTGAAATGGCCTGATACACAATACAGATAATGGCAATGTCGAATTTGCGCTGCATTTTGGCGCATAAGTTACTAGACTCCATTGCTTTTACAACGTAAGGAAAACCCTACACAGTTCACATGGCAAAACCTACAGTAACAACAGTTTTCGCCCATATCCACACCGTCTGTTGCCGAGTAAGTTGGTTATATCGAAGTGGACAGGGCTGACATTCAGTCATACCCTTGCACACACTCTGAAAGACAGAAAGGTATCGATCATGGCCACTGGTTTCGCGACAATAACGAGCACAGCGACCCGGACTGCGTTGGGCCGTACTTTCCTTTCGCCTGCGGTTATGTACCATAACTTAACGGTCGTACCGAATCGGATTGACAGTTCGCGGCACTGGGCGCCAGCATTCGACATTAATGAGTTTCTTAGCAGGTTCGTTCCCGGAAAATCGCGGCGCGATTACCTGACCGGTGAATCCATCTTCTCGCAAGGCGACACGCCTAATGCAGTCTTCTACATCCAGAAGGGCAAGGTAAATCTCACAGTGGTATCGATGAGCGGCAAGGAAGCCGTCATTGGCCAGCTTGCAGAGGGTAGTTTCTTCGGCGAATCCTCGCTGGCGGATGAGCCGCATCGCATTGCGTCCGCGAGCGCTCTTGAATCCAGCACAATCGTGCGGATCGAAAAGACGGCCATGGTGGGCCTTCTGCAACGTGAGCAGGATTTCGCCCGGCATTTCCGCGAGCACGTGCTGGCCCGCAACATGCGCATGCAGGCGGACCTGGTGGATCATTTGTTCAACTCCAGCGAAAAGCGGCTTGCGCGGCTGTTGATGATGATGGCTAACTTCGGCGAGGAATCGAAGCGCGTTCCGGTCATCGCCAAGATCAGCCAGGAGACTCTGGCAGATATGATAGGCACGACCAGGTCGCGTGTAAGCTTCTTTCTCAATCGGTTTCGGGATCTTGGCTATATTGACTACGACCGCGGCGGGATGCGTATCAATAGTTCACTGGTTAACATTGTGCTGCACGACTGAACGAAGCCGGGGCGCGAGAACCAAAGTGTAGTAATCGACGGTGGATGCGAGGGGAAACCCGCCAGATTCAGCCGGCGGCGAACTTAACTTAGGGAACCTCTGAACAAGTGCCGTTGTCACAGCTTTCATTCCCTCAGGCGCTAAAGCCCAATGATTTTGCTTATTAGTCGGGAAAGTTGATATAGAGGGGGCTGCTCATCAACTGCAAGTTACCCTTGTTATCTCGAACTTCTACGCGCAGCCAGTGACGGGCAGAGTCGACGGCAATCGTGGTCTCCGCCTGGTGGCTTGGGCTATCCACAGGAATAGGCGGCGCGGTGGCAGAGTCTTCGCCGTCAAGCAGCAGATGAAGGACGGAGCCAGCGCAGGCGACGGTGTGGATTGTTACGCGGACGGGTGCGCCAGCAGCGAGGTGGAGCGTGCCGCCCATACGCACATGAGCGCCGCCGGACTCGGCGTTGAAATCGACTTGCTTGTCGTGCGAAGCAGTCAGATCAACAAACGTACGCCCGTTGCGGATGCCCTTGAGAATCGCTGGAACAGAAAGCTCATCCGCTTCCACAACAGTGGTGGGCCAGCCGATCGATCCAGGCGGCCCCGGCGGATTTCGAGCATTGTGGCTGTCACTGCCGCCGATGGCGGCGAGGCGATGGCCCTCGCGCAACTGCGCATCCCAGAATTTTGCGCTCGAAAACATGATCTGGCCACCGTTGATGACTTCGACAGCCGTGAAAAGACCCATGTCGGTAGCCGCGGGAGGCTCCCATCTGCACCCCATGCAGGCTTCGCCGCCGGGCGCTTCGGCGTGACTCACTGAGGCGATGCCGCCGAGTGAAGCTACGTCATGAAGCACGGTGTTCAAATCTCGGCGGCCCGGAGTCACGCGATAGTCAATGAACTGAGTTACTCCGAAGATGTTGAAGTGACCGTAAAAGGTCGTCATCTCGCGGCCGGGGATCAATAAGACGCGGTCGAAGTAGGGCTGCAGCTCGCGCTCCTCGTCATATTGAGAATCGGCGTTGTGGTCGGTGATGGCGATGAAGTCAAGCGCTCGGGACGCGGCCGTTTGCACGGACAAAAAGACAGGACACGGCACCATGCGGCCGGCCTGGCTTGCGCAAATGCCGTCGCTGTGCGCAGTGTGCATGTGCAGGTCGCCGCGATACCAACGGGTGCCAGTCTCCAAGGGCTGCGCTGCGAAGCCTGCATCCTCTTCCCGCGAATTGAACCGAATTTCGGCGTGGTAGTGGGATACGGTTCGCGACCGCATATTGGGTACTGCGATGAGCAGGCGCCACTGGCCGGCGGGAATGGCGCCGGGCAGGTAGGATGGGGTGGCGTCAGTCTCACTGATGGTGAAGTGGCTCTTGTTGCCGCCGCTCTGGCCTCGGAATCGTTCCGGATCGGCAATACCGAGATCGAGTGTCGCGCGCTGATCCTTGCCGGTGTATTGAAAATCGACGCTGAGGCGATGCGTGCCGGCGGGTACGGCAAAGGGTATCTCAAAGTAGGTCTTATTCTGCGCGCCGGTGACATCGCCGTTGAGCACGATGTCCGCAGGCGGGGTCTGGGTCCATGCTGGCCGCGGGAGGATCAGTATAAGGAGGCCCGCGTTTCGAATCCATCGCTTCATGGCTGCCAAGTTGACTCCTTCGCGGTCGGACGCCCGTAGTGCAGCTTCGGCAACCGGCGCGGTTGCATGAGTCGTCCCGCACCCGTCGTTTGCCGATGGGCGGATGCGGGATGGGTTGAAACTCAACTGCACACCTTCGTATGGGTCGCTGATCGCTTGGTTTTGTTCCTTGAGATTTGTGCTTTCCCGCCCATGCGACAAAAAGACGTTGCATGGATGGGGTACGGAGCCAATGCAGAATCACACTGTCAGAGACTCAGTAGAACAGCTTGAGCGCCAACTGAAGGGTACGCGCGCCAAAGTTCCCGTTGCTGTTTTTGGTGCTGGAGATGTTGCTGAACTTAGCGGTGGTGAAGTTGAGCTGACTTGTGGGTTGCGCGAACGGCGGCGTATTGGTGGTGTTGAAGGCTTCGGCGCGGAATTCGATCCGAGTAGACTCGTTGATGCGAAAGTCCTTCAGGATGGACGAATCCAGGTTGCTGAAGTTTGGTCCGCGCGCCTGTTCCTGACCGCCACCCAGCGGCGAGTAATCGGTTTGGCCGATCGCGGTGGCCGTCGGCGGCTCCGCAAAGGCGGCGGGGCTCAACCACTGCGCAACGCTGTGTCCGCCGGTATAGAGACCTTGCCCAGGGACTACATTGGCAAAGCAGCCAAAGTCGGCTGTGGTGGCCACGGGGCACGGGACTGTGAACGGCTGGCCGGTTTGATGCGTGTAAAAGCCGTTGACGATCCATCCGCCCAGGATCGCGTCGGCGGCACGGTTGGCGTTGGCCATGAATGCGCGTCCATGACCGAACGGCAAATTGTAGGTACCGGCGATGTGAACAATGTTTGCCGCATCGCTGTCGCAGAGGGCGTAGTCCTTGTTGATCCCGAATCCGGGGAGCCACTCAGCGCGATACGCCTGGTTCTCCGATGCCTGGGTGTGCTGATCGTTCATGCACTTGCTCCAGGTGTAATTGGCAAGCAGATAGAGGCCAACGCTCAACTGATGCTCGTATGTTACCTGCAGCGAGTTATAACTGCTGGACGCGTTGGTGGTTTCATAGGTTGCATTGCGAGCAAAGCTGGGGTAGGGAATGTATAGCTGGGAGTTAGTTCCCGGGGGCAGGATTTGCGTGTTTCCGTTGTTGTATCCGAGGTTATCGAGATGGCGGCCCTGAGATCCTACATAGCCGGCCTGGATTGAGTCGTGCGGCGTAATCAGTTCTTGGAGGGTCAGGTTCTCGGTCTGCACCAACGGTGTCTGGAAGCTATATTGGCGGCCATAGAGATCCAATCCCAAACCGGTGCTGACTGCCGGACTCTGAAAATTGTATTGAGTGAATGCTGCCTCCATGGTTGCAGGCTGGCCGTTGGGAAGCAGGAGCGGGTGTTGGGAATCCGGACTTGGGAAGGTCTGGGTATAAACAAACGGGTAGTTGGTTCCCAGCGTGCCTCCATAGCCAAGGTTGCCCAGCGCTCCGTAAGCGGTGCCAAACCCGGCACGCAGAACCAGGTTGGGCTTAAGGCTGAACGCGAACCCTGCACGGGGAGCGAGGTTCGCTTTCTGCGCACTGCCCAGGGTAAGGCTTGAAACGCAGTCGAGTGTGATATTGCTGGCCGTGAGCAACGTGTTGAACGCGGCGGAGCGAGCCACGGCACAGCCCTGATTGGACATGTAGTAAGTACCGGTGGCGCCGTTCCCGCCGTCGGGTATAAAGTTGGCCTGGAAACCGCGCGTCTCGGCATAGGGGGTGAAGTAATCCCAGCGCAACCCGAGATTCACGGTCAGCCGGGGAGTGACCTTCCAATCGTCCTGTCCGTAAGCGCCCCAGTACCAGCGATGGTCGTCGGTAGCGGCGATGTTGGAGCCGGAAAATCCGTTCATTCCTCCCACGTAATTAACGCCGCCCACCGTTGACGACATCGGCGTCAACAGCAGATCGCCAATGCCGTTCAGGCTGCTGTTCTTGTTGGGAACGTCGGTATACTGCCCGTTAAAGCTGAAGTCTCCGCGCCCCTGGGGCGGCTGCGAGATATTGCCCTCGAGGTCGTCAATCTGGATGCCGGCCTTGAAGGTGTGGTTGCGGTATACCTTGGTGACGCCGTCCACACCTTCGAGGCTCCAGACATACTGCAGCGTCGGGGTGTAGTTGCCCACGCCGAGGTGGGTAAGTCCGCTGATGGTGATGGGCGGCAGGCCACCGTTGTTGGCCACTTGCTGAACTCCCTGGATGCCGTACTGCGCGGGAATTCCGAAGGTATTGCCGAAGAAGGACTGCTGCAGCTTGTCGCTGTGAACCATGCCCACATGCATATCGGTGGTGAGCGAGGGAGTGAAGATGCGGGTGTAACCCACGGCCCACGCGTAGGCAGGGAGGCTGTCGTTGCGGCCGCCGGTTTCTCCCACAGCGATGCCGGGCAGATTCGACGGGACGTTTACTGCAAAGAGGCTTCGATCAAAAACTCCGAAGAGCATGTTTTTGGCGTTCAGGTTTTCGTCGATCCGGATATCCCATGTATTGGTGTTCTTGTGCTCGATGGGGACGTAGCTGGCGAAGTTATTCACCAGGGTTCCCTGAGTTTCCGGGGCTGGATACACACCGAGAAGCATGACCGCATTCGGGTCGAGTCTGGATGTGGGGATGATATTCAACAGCGCTTCCTGGCCGGCAGTGGTGAAGTTTGTGGTGTTGTTGCCGGCAAAGCTGGGGCAGCCGCCGGACGCGGTGCAGTTGTAGAAGGGATCGCGCACGTAGCTTCCCGGAGTACCGCTGAGCCCGGTAACCGGGTCGACACCGCTGGGTGGAAGTTGGCGCGTGGTGGCCGGATCGAGAATTGCACCGTGCGGAAATGTGCGTCCCAGGGCGTCTGTTGCCGAGCCGCTGTTGTACGTGATGTTGTCCTGAAGATTGGTGAAACCGCTGCTGACCATGCCGACGGTGGGCACGGTCTCTCCACCGGCCGGCTCCGGCAGCACAAACCTTCCTCCCTGGTAGTCAAAGAACCAGAAGGTTTTGTCCTTGCCGTTCAAGATGTGAGGGATAAGAATCGGGCCTCCCGCCGTTACTCCAAAGAGGTTCTGGTGATATTCGGGAATGGGCTTGGCGACGCCGTTCGTGTTATTGAAGTAATAATTCGCGTTCAGGTCGTTGTTGCGCACATACTCCCACAGGTCGCCGTGCAGTCCGTTGGTTCCGGACTTGATGGCCGCATTGACGACGCCGCCGGTTGAGTGACCGAACTCGGCATTGAAATCACCGCTCTGCAGTGTGAACTCCTGCACGGCGTCGGGCGGCGGGACGATTGCGGCATTGGTCAAGGTGTAATTGCCGCCATAGAATTCGATGTTGTCGTTGATCCCATCCAGGCGGAAGTCGTTTTGCCAGATATTCGTACCATTTACTGAAAAGTACGCGCTCTCAGAGCTGCCCGCATCGGCTGTGACCCCTCCTGGCGCAGCCGCCGCGACACCGGCGGACATTTGCGCCAGCGAACCCCAGTCGCGGGTTGCGAGGGGCAAGTCGTTCAACTCCTGATTGACGATTGTCTGGCCCAACGCGGCATTTTCAGCTTCGAGGAGCGGAGCCGCGGCGGTTACGGTTACGCTCTGCTCCACATTGCCGGTGGCTAGATGGACATCGACGCTGAGTACCTGCTGCACATGCACATAGACGCCGTGTACAACGTATCTCTCAAATCCGCCGGCTTCCGCTTCCACCGTGTATTCGCCGGGCAGCAGGTTGTCAAAGACATAGGTACCGGTTCGCGTGGACCTGGTGATGGCGCTTACGTTGGTCGCATCGTTGGTGAGCACGATTTTTGCGTTCGGGACCACTGCGCTGCTGGGATCCTCGACCGTTCCAGTGATCTCGCCACGATCAAGCTGGGCCCTCAAGCAGACCGGCAGACACACAACGGCAAGCAAACCCGCGGCGATGAACCGCAAGCTCGCAACTCTGCGATGCAATTGAGCTTTCACTGTTGCCTCCAATTGGAAAGACTGTGGTGGAATCGATCTGTCGCTGGCTGGGCACACGCCCGCGCAAACTCACGGTAGGGCAGTTCCTGGACGAGAGGAAGTGTTTACCCGAGGGGTGCTGGGGTGTATACACCTGTGTTTTGGAGGGTTAAACTATTGATGGGAAGAAGCTTGCGGTCTATGTGAATTATTGATAAACTTGGCGGGTTTGATGGTTCGCGCGGGCGTTTATCGCCTGTTTACCATCGTTCCGTACCCTCATGGCAGGGATATTTTCGTGCACGACCGCTCGCTTGGAGATGACCGTCATGGAACGTTCCACCGCCATCCGCCACGAACAAAAAGTGCCGCTTTCCCTGGAGGCATTGCCGCCGTGGTTTGAACACGATCCGCGCTGGGGTCTGGCGCAGCGGGTGGCCGCGGGACCGCACTTTGCCCGGTCGCAGATGCTGTCGAAGTTTCTTCTTTACGTGGTTGCTGAAACCCTTGAGGGCCGCGAGAACGAGATCACCGAGCACCAGATTGGCGTGCAGGTGTTTGACCGTCGTCCCGGCTACAGCACCGTCGAGGACAACATCGTACGCAACTACGCAAGGCAGTTGCGCAAGCGGCTGGCTGAGCACTTCGCGGACGAAGGGAGTTCAGAGCCGCTGCGCATCGATATTCCGCTGGGAGGTTATGTCCCGGTCTTCGCCGGGATTTCCGGGGACCATCACGCGACAGAGGTGCGCAGCTTCCCGGTTTCAGTGAATATCCATGCGCGGCCGGCGGTTGCGGAGAGTGCAGTCCGAACGGCGGCTGTTCGATGGGGTTGGAAGAGTTGGGTGTTCGGTGCATCGGTGATTGCTGTTTATAGCGCGGCGCTGATATTCCTAACGTGGTTTGCCTTGGCCCGAGACCGTGCTCCGCAACCGGTTCGGCAACCAGCCGACCCGCTTTGGGCGGCGCTGTTCGACGGCCCAGCAAACACGTTTATTGTTCCTGCCGACGCAGGATTCAACCTGCTCGAGGACCTTTCGCGGCGCCCGCTGCCGCTTGCGGACTATATCAAGGGCGACTACCTGACGCTTCCGCTTGGAGGGGTGGACGCACACAGCGCCGACGACCTGCGCTCTCAACAATTCACCAGCTTCGTCGACTCCCAGATTATTGCCGCGCTGGTCCGGTTGCCTCAATACAACCCGCGGCGGGCCTTTCTTCGTTTTCCACGCGACTTGCGGCTGGACGATTTGAAGAACGCAAACGCTGTCCTGATTGGCTCGGTCGGCAGTAATCCGTGGGCGTCGATTGCGGATAGCAGCGCGAACTTCCGCATTGTTTATCACCGCGGCATGGAAGGCGCGACCATCATCAATGAGAATCCTCAGCCGGGAGAGGCGGCGAGCTATGCAAGCCACTGGAATGAGCCGGCGCACGAAACCTTTGCCCTGATCGCCTATCTTCCCAACCTGAGCGGGAATGGGCATTTGCTGCTTCTGCAGGGACTGGACGTGGCTGGAACCCAGGCCGCGGCGGAGACGCTTCTTCATCAAGACGCAATTGCTCCGGTGCTGTGGCGTGCTACGCGGCCTGACGGCTCGCTTCGGCACTTTGAAGTATTGCTGCGCTCGACGAGCATTGAGTCTAACGCTACCGGCACGCAGGTGATCGCAAGCAGGATTTACTGAATGGCCGCGTGAACCTGGCGGCGCGTGCTCTTGGGATACAGCATTCAGGGGTTCGCTTTAGAACTGGTTGCGTAAGTCCAGTTCGGAACCAAGAGGATATCCCTCAGGGGCTAAAGCCCTCAGTTTTATTGGTCTCTAGCGGCACGACTGAAGTCGTGCCCTTTCAAATCCGGACTTAATCAGGCTTTATCGGCACAACTGAACGGGCTGCGGAAAAGTCGGGAATTCGGGCATCGGGGTCTCAAGAGGATCGGGCAGGGGCCGAAGCCCGGCTCATTTTATTGCTTTATCGGTACGACTGAAGTCGTGCCCTGACGCTTCTTGCTGCTCCGAAGGAGTTTTTCTGCAAGCTTTGAAGTCGTGCTCCTTTCAAGAGCGGACTTAGTCAGGTTCCCTAGTCGGAGACGATGAGTTCGCCGGGGAGGATGGGGCGGGTGCGGTAGAGCTTTCCGTGCTGCGCGAGGACGCCCATGATGATGAGGACGGCGATGTAGACGAAGAGCTTGGTGACGTCGGCTGCGTGGGTGCGGGGCAGGGTCTTCCAGAGAACGAGCAGGACGGTTTGGGCGGCGGTGACGGCCCAGACGGTGCCGTAGAAGTAGCGGCGCTCGGTGCCCTCAGTCCTGGTGGATGGACCGACGCGAGGAAGCTTGCCGACGGCGCCGGCGAAGAGAATGATGGCGCAGAGGGGCAGATAGGCGAGGCCGTAGATCTGCTTCATGTACCAGACGCCGGTGAAGGCGGCGATGAGCAGGCCGACGAGGTTGAGGAGCGCGAAGTTGATGGCGGCGTTCCAGGCGAGGGTGTAGCAGACGCGGCGGTAGAGGGGGTTGGGGCGGTCCTCGTCAAAGCGGAGGATGTAGGGGCGGGGCTCGGCGCCGGGCAACTGGCCGCGGAGACCGGCGATGCCCGTACCGATGAGGACGACGGCAAGCCAGATCATGTTAAGGGAGTGAAATCCCTGGGCAAAAAGGGAAAAAGTGAGGGGTCCGGGAGCGAGGAAAAAGACCCAAATCCAGATGGGCCAGTGGCAAAGGCGGTAGATGGGGGTATTACGCTCGCGCATTTTCCGCTGTTGGGCGTAATCAACTTTTCCGCGATATTGCATTGGCCTGAGTTTCGCAGGATGGACGGCAGGGCGTCAATCGACGCGAGCGGAGGAGGGCATGAGATCAAGAGTGGCCTGGCGCGCGGCGCGAACCTCGGCGGCAAGGACCTGCAAGACCTTGAGAGACAACTTGGGATCGGAGAGCATGACGGCGTTGAAGTCTTCGCGGGTGACGAAGCTGAGGCGGGCGCCGTCGCCGGCGAGGGCGGTGAGGGTGTAGGGCTCATTGCCGATGAGTCCGGGGAGTCCGATGAGCGCGCCGCTGGTGACCTGAATGGACAAGGCTTCATCGCCCTCAGGAGAAGTCATGGAGAGAGTGACTTCTCCTTTATTGAGGATGAACAGGCCGACCGGGGGATCGCCCTGACGAAAGAGGAGGTATTCCCCGTCGCAGGAGACTTCAATGGAGCGTTTTTCGAGCGCCTCGATCAGTTCGGAATCGGCGATGAATGCGGACGGGTCGAAATTCACTGGCGGTCTCCGAGGACATAGACGGGCAAAGAGCGAGCCCGATCGGGGGGTGATGTTGTGTATGGTTGCACGAGACGAGCGGGTGGATTGTGATGGGGGTCACGTAATTGGGGTTAAGGCCGAGGGATGGGGAGGCTGGGAGCGGAGTTGGCGGGAGCAGGTTGGGCGGGCACGGCTACCGCGTATGGAAGACTTTCGGCAGCTAGGCTGCTCAGAATGAATTCGCCTCAACGGGAGTTGGAACCGGCGCTCCCTGGAGGGTGATGAAGCGCTGCGGCTGGCAACACGCATGGCCGAGCCTGGTCAGATCCGCCTGCATGGCGTGGTCCTGCCTGAAGGACTCCATCGTGGCGTCGAGAATGGCGAGGGCGCCCGGATCGTCGGGCTGGACGATGCGATAGTGCATCCATTTCCCTTCGCGGCGAGCGCTTACGATACCGGCATTGCGCAGATAGGCCAAATGCCTGGAGATCTTGGGCTGGCCTTGCTTGAGAATCTCAACGAAATAACAGACACAGACCTCGCGACCTTCCATCAGGTTGAGAAGGCGGAGGCGCGTGGGGTCGGCGAGGGCGGCAAAGAGACGAGCCAGACTCGCGGATTTGGCGGGGCGGGGCATGAATCAATTATATATGGATTGACAGATGTGTCGAGAGAAAGATATATTCGTTTTGACGTATACGAAAAGGAGCCAGATGGACGCCACGGTCGATGTGAAAGAGGAAGTGAAGCAGAAGTACGGCAGTGCAGCACGCGCAGTTGCGGAGACGGGCAGCGTACAGGCGTGCTGCGACCCAGGGCTGAGATGTTGCGACCCGATTACGACAAACCTCTACAGCGCGAACGAGAAGGGACTGATTCCCGAGGGCGCGGTGCTGGCGTCGCTGGGATGCGGGAATCCTACGGCCCTGATCGAGTTGAAGCAGGGCGAGGTGGTGCTCGACCTGGGCTCGGGAGGCGGAATTGATGTGTTGCTTTCCGCGCGGCGGGTCGGACCGGCGGGTAAGGCGTACGGGCTGGACATGACGGACGAGATGCTGGCGCTGGCACGCGAGAATCAGCGGCAGGCGGGTGTGGAGAACGTGGAGTTCCTGAAGGGAGAGATTGAAAACATTCCTCTGCCGGATGACTCCGTGGACGTGGTGATTTCAAATTGCGTGATCAACCTCTCAGCGGACAAGGACAGGGTGTTACGCGAAGCGTTAAGGGTGCTACGGCCGGGCGGGCGGTTTGCGGTGTCGGACGTGGTGGTTCGCGGTGAGGTTCCCGATGCGGTGAGGCAGAACATGCTGTTGTGGGTGGGGTGCATTGCAGGCGCGCTGGAGGAGAACGATTATCGCGCGAAGCTGACGAGCGCGGGCTTTGCGGATGTGAGTTTCGAGACAACGCGTACCTACAACGTGGAGGATGCACGCCAGTTTCTGGATTCGGCTGGTGTGGACGTAGATGCGATTGCGCCGCTGGTCGAGGACAGGTTCCACAGCGCATTTATTCGCGCCAGCAAGCCGAAGGCGGCTTGCTGCGGGCCGGCGTGCTGCGCGACCGGGACTGCCACGGAGAAAGGCTGAGAGATGGCGAAGCACTACAATGTGCTGTTCCTGTGCACGGGAAACTCCGCCCGGTCGATTCTTGCGGAGGCAATTCTGAACCACAAGGCGAAGGGGTTGTTCACGGCGTATAGCGCGGGGAGCCATCCTTCAGGGAAGGTGAGGCCGGAGGCGCTAAGGCAGATTGAGCTTGCGGGGATATCGACCGAGGGGCTGCGGAGCAAGTCGTGGGACGAGTTTGCCGGGCCGGTCGCGCCGCCGATGGATTTTGTTTTTACGGTTTGCGACAACGCGGCGAACGAGGTGTGTCCATTGTGGCCGGGGCAGCCGATGACGGCGCATTGGGGGATCGCAGACCCGGCCGCGGTTCAGGGCACGCCGGAAGAGATCGAACATGCGTTTCGCGACGCTTACTCGACTCTTTGCCGACGCATCGACCTGTTTCTTTCGCTGCCCCCGGCGACGCTGGATCATTTGGCGATTCAGCGAGAGCTGGACAACATTGGATGGCGATGAGGGTCGGGGAAGCCGGAGGGATTCTGCATGAAAGAAGAGAGAACTGGGGCACGGTAAAAGTCTGAGCCGAAAAGCCTGGATTCCGGATACACTGGATGCGATTTTCAGGATGGGGAATGGAGGTCGGAAATGGTTTTGCCCGGAAGCATTCAAGCTGCTCCGAGTGGGGCTCTCGGCTTTGACGCCGATTCGCCTGTGTCAGCAAAGGTAGCGCAACTGTTTGTGAGCCAGGGCTACACGTTTTGTGTGCGGTACCTGTCGCGGGCCAATGGACAGGCGCCGGGCGACTTGTCACCGGCGGAGGCTAACGCAATTCTTGCGGCGGGACTGGGATTGATGGCTGTGCAGCATGTGCGAATGCCGGGGTGGCTGCCGACGGGGGCGCTGGGCCAGACGGACGGGACCAATGCGGCAAGCAACGCGGCGGCGATTGGATTTCCGCCGGGAGTGAGCATGTGGTGCGACCTGGAGGGCGTGAACGCTGCGGCGGTGGCGCCGGATGTGATTGCGTATTGCAACGCGTGGTATACGGCGGTTGCGGCAGGCGGATACGTGCCGGGATTATATGTGGGCGCGAATTGCATTCTGAACGGGGAGCAGCTTTACGGGCTTGACTTCCAGCATTATTGGAAGTCGATCAGCGAGGTGCCTACGCTGCCGGCGCGGGGCTACCAGATGATCCAGACGGTGGTGCCGGAGCCGGTGAACGGGATCGGGATCGACAAGGATGTGACGCAGACGGATGGAAAAGGCGGGCAGGCGATTTGGCTGATCGGCAGCACTTCCTGATGAGGGAGCGCTGCCGAATGCGGGGTGCGGCGCGGGGCTACTCGGCCCGCAGGGCGCTGACGGGGTTGACAGTGGCGGCACGGCGGGAAGGCAGATAACAGGCGAGCCATGCGGTTGCCAGAACGCCGGCGGTGATGATGGCGTAGGTGATGGGATCGACGGGGCTCACATTGAAGAGAAGCGACGACATAAGACGCATGGCGACGAAGGCGATCACCAGGCCGCATGCGATGCCGATGCCGGTGAGCAGCAGTCCCTGACGAACGAATAAGGCGGTCAACGTGTTTCGCTGCGCGCCAAGGGCCATGCGGATGCCGATTTCGCGCGTGCGTTGCGAGACTGAGTACGAGATGACTCCGTAGATTCCGACGATGCCGAGCAGCAAGGCCATGGCTCCCGCGACACAGAGCATGACGAGCGTGAAGGAAGTGCGCGCCATGGATTTTGTGTAGAGCTCGCCGAGGGTGGACGCATTGGCCAGGGGTACGTCGGGATTGATGGACCAGACCTGCTGCTGCACCTCTTTCATGAAGGCCTGGGAGCCGGCGCGGGGACTGCGGATGACAAAAGCGACGCCGCGCTGCACATCGTGTTTCTGGCCCTCGAAGTTGTCGCGCAGGACGGGCCAGTAGACGGCGCTGGGCGCGGGCTGGTCTACGCCGTCGTCGTGGACGTCCTGAGCGACGCCGACGATTTCGCGCCAGTCGTCAGTACTGGCGACGCGGATTTTTTTGCCCAGTGCGTTATTGGCGTCGTGCCAGTACTCGCGGGCAAAGGCCTCAGAGATGATGGCGACGGGGCGCTTGTCGTAGGTGTCTGTCCAGGTGAGATCGCGTCCGGCGACGAGATGAGTGCCGAGGGTGGAGAAGAATCCAGGCGAGATGAATTTGAAACGGCGGATGGGCGGAAGCTCGCCTTCGCGATAGACGTGGTCCTGCGCATAGAGCAGGTCGTTCGAGTCGTATCCGTCCATGGGAACCGCAGTGGAGAAGCTGACGGATGAGACGCCGGGGATAGCGGCGAGTTTGTCGAGAATTTCTTCCTGCATGTGGACGACGCGATCGAGCTGGGTGTCAGGAATTTGCGTATCCGGAATGTAGAAGCGGAATTGCTGGACCGATTCCGGGGCCACGAATCCGGGCGAGACCTGCATCAAGGCGCGGAAGGTGCGGATCATGAGACCCGAGCAGATGAGCAGGACGAGCGCGAGGGCGACCTGAACGACGACGAGGGCCTTGCGTGCACGATGGCGTTCGCGGCTCTGGCTGAGGGCGCGGCCGCCTTCGCGGAGGCCACTGGCGGCCCGTCGGCCGGCAAACTTGACGATGGGGAGGGAGCCGATGAGCAGGCTGGTGAAAAGGGCGAGGCCGAGGGTGAAAAGCAGAACGGGAATATCGATGCCGATCTCGTGAATGCGGGGAAGTCCGGTGGGTGCGGCGGCGACCAGGGCGCGCAGTGCGGCATAGGCGAGGCCGAGGCCGATGAGGCTGCCGGCAAGGCCGAGGACGATGCTTTCAAAAAGCAGATCGGCCGCGGTTCGTGCCCAGGGCGCGCCGAGGGCAGAACGAATGGCGAGTTCCTGGCGGCGGCCTTCTACGCGCACGAGAAGCAGGTTGGCGACATTGGCGCAGGCGACCAGCAGAACCATGCCGATGGAGCCCATGAGGACCCATAGAACTTTGCCAACATTGCCGATCACATCCTGCTTCAAGGGGCGAAGATTGGGGGCAATGCGCGCTTTCTCAAAGATGGCGGGGCTGAAACCTTCAGGGGCGGGAAAGCTGCGGTTGACGATGGGAAGCAGGCGCGCCATGTCCGTGCCGGCCTGCGCCATGGTGACTCCGGGCTTGAGGCGGGCGATGGCGCGCTCGCTAAAGTTGCCGAGCTTGGTCTTGCTGCGATCCCATTGAAAGGGTACGATGAGCGCGGCATCCTGATAGTCGAGAAAATGAAAGTCTTCAGGCAGGACGCCGATGATCTCGCGCGATTTGCCGTCGAGTGTGATTGAGCGTCCGATGGCGGATGAGGCGCCACCGAATTTCTGTTGCCAATAGGCATACGAGAGAAGGACGGTCTGGGGCGCGCCGGGCGAGTCGTCATGGCGCGTGAAGAGCCGGCCCGCTACCGGGGTAACGCCGAGGATGGGGAGCGTGCCGTCAGTGACGTCGAGACCGCGGACATGTTCCGGCTGTCCCGCGCCGGTGACATTGAACGCATCGCCGTTGTAGGCGCCGATATCTTGAAACGTGGTGTTCTGCTCACGATCGATGAAATAGATGGAGGGGCACATATTCAGGTCTTGAATGCCGACGCCTGGAGCAGTGTGCCATACGCCGATCAACTGCTCGGCATGGGGGTACGGCAATGGCTTGAGGAGTACGCCTTCAACGACGCTGAAGATGACCGTATTGGCGCCGACACCGATGGCGAGCGTGATGAGCGTGATGGCTGTAAACAAGGGAGCGCGGCTGAGGCGGCGCAGAGTCTGCCTGAGTTGACCGGTGAACATTGCCATGTGCTGAACCTCCGGGGAGTGGATGTGCGGGGACGCGCAAAGGCGGACCTGCGGGAAGGTCCGTGGTATTTCATACGGTATCAGGGGGCGCACGGTTCCCGGAAAGGAACGCGGGTGCATTGTTCTTGTGGCAGCCAAGGCTGCACGAAGGGTTGAAGGGTGTTCCGGGGTGGGCAGTTTGACGGGAGCGGGGGCGTTTATTATTGTGACTCTCTATTTGTTCTGAGGTTAGGTGACAGGATTCTGACGGTCGGTCGACTCCGGCGAAATGAAAGGGAGCATCATGCCATTTCTAACTCTGCGCTGGTATTTACCTGTGTTCGAGGGCATGGTGCTGGGCGTGGTGGCCATGCTGTTTCATGAGGCAGCCCATGTTTTTGTTGCACTGACCCTGGGGATAAGGGTGAAGAAGGTTGGCATGGGGTGGAAAGGGATCTTCACGGTGCGGGAGCAGGGGACCCCGACCAAGAATCTGATTATTTCACTAGCGGGCCCGGTGATGAACCTGGCATTGATTTTCTGGTGGCATTGGCAGCCGGACTTTGGCCTGGCCAACCTCTGTTGCGGAGTGGTGAACCTGTTACCGATTACGGGTTCGGACGGGGCGCGTATTCTACGGTGCTGGCAGCAGATGCACGGAAAGAATCCGCCGGGCTGATGGCAGGCTTTGCTGGAATTCTAATTGGTCTTCGGCTTCGGTGTGCGCTTGAGGCGGGGAGGCAGGTAGTGAAAGCGAATGAGGTAGACGTTGTCGCCTTTGCCGTGCCGGGCCACTTTGAGCAGGTCCAGGACGCCAAGGAAGCCTGACTCGCGCGCCAGCGCAGGGGTGATGTCAGGAAGGCCAATGGGGGTGATGGACTCGATCTCGATTTCGCCGTCGCCCATGCGATAACGGTTGCCGACTTTGACGTGCGGGCTGGTCCAGATGCGGATGCTCGAGGTGATCTGGCCGCTGACCACTCCCTCGCGAAGGCGCTTGGTGAAGACCATCGGGGTGGGGCTCCTTTCTGGATGGGTTCATTTTAGATGAGGGGGAGTGCGGAGTCGCGGCCGGTTGCCGGTTGACAAGTGTAAGGCTACGGGCTACAGCTACCTAGATGAAGATACGGAACTTCATTCACAAGGGCCTGAAGAGGCTCTATGAAGAAGACAGCGCGAAGGGCGTTCCGGCCGAATCGGCAGACAAACTGCGCAAAATGCTCGCCTTTCTGGACGAGATGGATGACGAGGAAGAGTTGTACATGCTTCCCAGTTGGAAGGCGCACAAGCTGGCTGGGGACCGCAAGGGAACGTGGAGTCTGGGCGTGACCGGGAATCTGCGGCTGACATTCAGGATTGACCCGGTCGAGCGCGAAATCTACGTATTGAACTTAGAGGATTAGTACTAGGAAACGAGGAGAAGACACCATGCCGATGAAGAATCCTCCGCATCCCGGCGATTTCATCAAGACAGAGATTGTGGCGGCGTACGGCTTGTCTGTGACGGCGGCAGCGAAGGCGCTTGGGGTTTCCCGGCCCACGTTGTCCAGCTTGCTGAACCGCAAGGCCGGGCTCTCGGGAGAGATGGCGCTGCGTATCGAGAAGGCGTTCGGCGTGAAGATGGACACGCTGATGCGTATGCGCTCTGCTTACGAAATTGCGCAGACGCGGAAGCGGGAGAAGCTGATTCGGGTGAGGCCGGTTCGCCGCGCGGCTTGAGGTGGGATTCCGGGTATCGGAAGCGAGCTTGACGCGTGAGGTGCTCTCTCATCGCCATGAGCTGCTGCGGCAGGTGGTTCGGGAATCGCGGAGTGGCAACGGCGGGAGGGCCACGTGTGCCGGCTGGATGGGCTGCCGATCGTCGAAGACCGTAACCGACAACCTGGGCCGGGTTGAGTCCATTTGGCTCCTCGTCAACAGGCCCTTAGCGAAGAATTGTTGAACAGTGGCGCGCAGGGTTGCTTCCTCCGCTGCCACCTGGTTGCCCAGTTCGTTCAGGAATTGCTGGTCGCTCTGCCAGGGAAGCGTGAGATTCATCTGGATGGCCCACGGTATCTGCTTGTCGGTTACGCGGAGCATCTCGGCGAGGAGATGATGCCGGGTTTCAGCGTTGAGCGGGGCGGGTGAATGGCAATAATTCAAGTGGACTTCGGCCCGGACGCGGCGAATCTTGATGCGGTCACCGCCGGCTTCTACGAGGAGCGGGTCATAGACGAGGGGTGCGTGATTGTAGGTGGGAGGCAGGTTTTCTTCGAGGGTGTACTGCAAGACGGGAGGCCATCCCGCCTGCGGCTGGTCGGCGGGCTCATCCCCGCAGATGGGGGCGGCGTCGCATCCAACCAGGCATCTTTCTACGCCGGCAGATCCGGGGTCGGTGACGGAGACGGCGAGACGTTCGACCGAATCGGCCAGAATGCTGGGGGCGATGGCTTGCGGATCCTGTTTGGCCAGCATCATGGCGGCGACTCGCGCCCTCATCAGGCGATCGGCAACTTCCGCATCCGGGTGGGCACTGCCCACGCTTTGGCCGTCCTGATACCAGGAGAGCAGAAGCGGTTGCGCATCGTTGAGAGGCAGCCGCGCGGCGAGGACGAGCGCCTGGTCAGGGAATGCGTCGGCGATGGCGGTGATGGCAGCGGGCGAAACGACTGCATTGCGCTGGATCAGGGCGTCGAGAATCACGGTCATCGCATCGAAGCGATCGCTATCCTCATCGCGACGGCTCAGCGTCTGATCCCAGTGCTCGACCAGATCTTGCAGGATCGGGATCATGCTGTCGTCGGGCCTGCGGAGTACTTCCCACGCGCCCAGCGCGACCAGGCGCGGCTCACTGTTGCGAAGCAAAGGCTCAATGGGGACGGGCGGCCTGGCGGGAGTCTGACTGAGGGCGGATGTGAGCATGAGCATGGGGAGGAGCGTGAGGGTGAACCTTGATCTAGCCATTCTCAGAGCTCCGGATACTCGAGGGTTGATGATCAGGAATGATGTGCGGAGATACTTCAGAGTATGACGCAGGGGTGGGTGATTCGCTCGGAAAGGTTGGCGCAAATCGATTGGGGCGGGCTGGGATGGAGCGCGATCCCCGGTTTCAAGTGCGAGGCGCGGGGGTGACGGTATATGGAGATTTGAGCGCGCTATTGATTTCGGCCGTTTTGCTGGCGAGTTTGGCCACGTACATCGCCTCGTCTGCTGCGCGCAGCAGTGACTCGGCATCGGTGCCGCCGTCAGGATAGAGACTGAATCCAATGCTTGCGAACGCCTGGAATTCTAACTCTTCAATCATGAGCGTGTTTGACAACGACAGATGGAGCGCGTCGACAACTCTTTCTGCCGCAGCCGAATTGGCTCCGGAAAGAATTGCCGCGAACTCATCGCCCCCGAGGCGCGCCAGCGTATCCGCTTTTCTGATGCACGAACGGAAGCGATCAGAGACCTCCTTGAGATAGAGGTCGCCGATGCGGTGTCCGTACTGGTCATTCACTCGCTTGAAATGGTCCAGATCAATATACAGAAGAGCAAAACCCTCACCGGTCTTTTTGGCTTCAGCCAAAGCTTTGCGCAGGCTTGCGTGAAAACGCAATCTATTCGACAAACCTGTCAAGAAGTCGTGATTAGCCTGATAGCTGAGCTTCTCCTGCACGCTGGCAGTCTCGATGGCGATGGCAGCCAGGCGAATGGCTATGCCCAGCGTCCTTTCGAAATCGTCTTCTCCGGAGACGCATATCGCGCTGTCAAAATCGAGCCAGCCAACCGGTTCTGAAGAGCCGGCGAGAATATACCGGCGGACGATTCCGGGTGCGGGATCGGCGATGGCGGGCGCACCGGGATGGAGGGAGCACTCCAATTTTGGATACCGCGACCGGACTAATTCCGTGATGCCTTCAAAGACCAGCTTCAGGGAGGAACCGGAAGCGATCATCTCCAATACACGATGCTGATTCTGCTCCAGGGTCTGCTCGGCCTCCAATTCCATGGTGCGTGCGGCGACTGCGGATTCCAATTCGCGATGACGTTGCACGTAACTGCGGATTCGCCATCGGTAGCCAACGACCACCAGCAGAACGATGCCTGCCACGCTTGAAGCGAGAAACGGAAGTGCGAGGTACCAGGGGGGTAGAACGGTCAAGGTGATGCTCGCCGGCTCGCTTCCGATGACGCCGTCGGTGGATTCGGCCAGCACGTCGAATGTATAAGTACCGGGCTTCAAATCCGAATACATGATTACGCGTGAGTCAGTGGTGAGCCACTTTTTGTCGATTCCACGGCGCCGGTAGAGAAATCGGGTTCGGCTTTCATTCAAGAAGGTGAGAGCGGTCATCCTGAGCTGCACGCTGGTGACGGGATACGTCCACGTGAGGACACCTGCAGGGTCGAGAGTCTGGCCATTGATCTGGACGGCGGAAATAAGAGTTCGCAAGGGTCGGTCTGAGCGGTCCGAATTGGTTGGCGTGTAGTGCGCAAGCCCGCGGCTTGTGCCGATCCAGACATCTTTCCCCTGGCCTTTCTGAAATGCGCCGACGTTGGTGTCGTTCCAGACCAGCCCATCGTCTTCGTCGTGCCATCGCCAACCTGAACTTCCCGGCTCGAATACAAATACTCCGCGATCGGTGCCCACCCAGACGGCATTTCTGCTATCCGATCCTATGAAGTAGGGCACCAGACGTCCTGGTGCAGGAAGCGGAGGAAGCTGGGTGGCGCTCCAATTTCCTTCCCGATTGGTGAGACGGAAGGACGCCGCAGCGGCGTTCAGCACGAGCATAGAGCCGTCGTCAGACTGGGCAACGAACAAGACCGAGCCGGTGAGCCCCTGCGACTGGCCGAAGGTGATCCAATTCTCATTGACACGCACGTGGAGTTTGCCGCCGCTTGCGGCCCACACCCGGCCAGCGCGATCCACCAGCAACCCGGATGCTCCTTCAGACGGCGTTCCCGGAGGAACACTGAGCTGATATCCGCCATGGAGCGAGCCTCGAAATCTGAGCAGTCCCAACTGGGAACCTGCCCAGACCGAACCATCCGTATCGATTGCAAGACTGGAGATGGATAAATCCATGTGTCCCGAGATGGGGTAGATGCGTTTGATTCGACCTGTGCGTGTGTCCAGACAGCTGATTCCGCCGGGAGAACTTCCGGTCCAGAGATTTCCATCTCGATCGTAGGCCAGAGCGTAGACATGATCGCCGGCGAGACCATCCGCCTCAAGCCAGGTGCGGACGGTGCCCTGCCCGGGGCGGAATTCAACCAGGCCACGGTCCGTGCCCAGGAACAAACCCCCGTTCAGTCCGGGCTTGATTGCGAGAATGCTGCTGTTGTCAAGACCGTCGAGATCGGTCCAGCCTTCCCACGAATTGTAGCCGCGCCAACGCTCCAGTCCGGCCCCGAGGTGTCCGATCCAAAGCGAACCTTCCTGATCTTCGAGTGCAACCTGGGTGCTTCCGCTGGTGAGGCCTTCGCGCATGGTGACCAGCTTCCATTGGCCGTTCAGCATGCGGGCCAAACCGCGCTGGGTGGGCACGAACAGGTTGCCGCTGCGGTCCAGACTGAGGACGCCGGCTCCATCGGCGGGTGGAAGCGAGCTTCCGCCATCTTGAAAGTGCGCACCGCCCGAGGGAAGCACACGAAGCTGTTTTTCGCTGCGCAGCCAGAGGGCTCCGTTTCTGTCCATTCGAATGGCAGTCCAACGGTCGACCGGTATGCCTTCGCGAATTCCGAAGCAAGCTGTTTTCCCGGCGAGGCTGCGGCACACGCCGGAGGGGATGGTATACCAGATGGTCCCATCAGGGGCCGCATAGACTGCAAAGACGGGAGCCTGTTCGTGTGAGGCGTCGGAGACGGGAGGGTCTAGCTTGCCGTCGTGGAACGATGCGGTGGCGAGTCCGCTGCTGGTGGCCAGGAGGAAGCGCGACGACTTTTCCTGCCACACAACGGCTTGCGGTCCGTTGGGAAGACTTACGGGGAGATCGTATTCGTGGAAGCGCTTTCCCTCGAGGCGGAAAAGCGAGCGCTGCGATACGGCCCACAAATCGCCTGACGGAGTTTCGGCGAGATAGAGTGAGCCTGTGGTGACGATCCCCTCTTTTTCGCCGAATCGCTCAAAGGCGGTGCCATCGTATCGAAACAATCCATTGAATGTGGCGACCCAGATGTATCCCTGCTTGTCCTGGAGGAGGTCGGTAATGACCAGGTTGGTCAGGCCCTGGGTTTCGCCATAGCGCTGAAAGCTAAAGCGTTGGGCGTGGAGCGCGCCGCAGAACGCGAGAAGGGAAAGGGCGAGAAATAATCGCTCCGGAATTGAGCGCAAAGGCACTCAATCCATTATCGGCCAAATTGGGAATAATTTTTCTGAGGGCGGTGGCGAGGTTGGACTTTCGTTGGGATGGCGTTGCGGAATGTGCTGGGGTTGGGGAAATGAACGGCGCAAATGTTGGCCTGTAAGGTTAGTTGAATGGTCGAATAGGTTGCCTGCAAAGTTGCAAACAGGGGAAAATGACTGCTTATAGGGTTGCATTTCTTTGAGGCCTTAACTTTGTGGACAACGCGTGGGATGGAATCGGTTGCTGAGAATTGAACATTTGGAGGCAAAGGGTTGCTGAGAATTGAACACATTTTTGGAATTTGTGCTGAAACTGCACGGTTTATCGACCTAAGTTATTGATATTGCGTGATTTATTCTGATTTGTTTACTGTGCAATTGCGGCAGATATTGCGCGGGCTATCCCAGGCGAGAAAATCCGGATCGGGGGGCACGGGTGCCACTCTTGGAAGGTGTGAAGTGCTCGCCTTCGCTCGCAAGAAGTGCTTCGGGTGGAGGGTGTTTCTATCGGTTCTGCTGGAGGCGGGCAGGATGGTTGGGGTCGGTGAATTCGAGCAGTTCGATGGGCGCGCCGTTTTCTACGATGAACGCGACGCGGACGCCGTTGGACGGGCTGTTGGGCGGAATCAGGATTTCGCGGCCGGCAAGCTCGGAGGCGAGATCATCGACTTCAAACGCGACGTGCGGAACTTGCCGGACGAGATCGGGGACCGCCGCGTCCGCTTCGAAACGCATCCACTCCACGCCGAATTCGCTTTTCTCGTGGCTGACGATGAAGACTTTCAGGTGTTTCAAGTGGGTCTCGCCAGGCTTCGCTTCAGTGGTGGGAATTCCGAGGTGATGGTACCGGCGCATTGTTTTTCGCTCTCCGTGGAATTGGCACAAATTCTACGCTGTCGTTGCGGGGTTTGAAACTGCGGCCTCTTTCCATTTCAGGCTGAACCAACACAGAGGCGGGTGCGGCGGGGTTTGCGCGGGTGGATTGAACTTTTGTGATGAGGCTAGCCGAGAAGGTCGGCAGACGGGGTTCGTGGTCTGCCGTCCTTGACGCGATGAAACGGTTTCAAGAATGGGGCACCCGGTACCACGCGGGGTTCTGGTTTCGGCGGGGGAGGGTGCGGAGCCTGTTACTTCAGCGAGACTGTGCCGTAGATCAACTGAAGCAGCACGATTCCGCCGAGGACTGACAGGGCAATGCTCAGAAGCGTTCCTATAAGGAAGTATTCAACGAAACGCGCTTCCTTGAATTCGGGAAAACGGGCAATCGACTTGCCAGTCAGGATAAGGCCGACCAAGGCGGGAGTTTGCAGCGCAACCGCTGTAATGACCAGCAGCCTTTCAAGCCATCCGATGTAGAGGCCGGCATTCTCGAGGTGAGCGGGGGAGTTGGCAGGCGTGTCGATTGCAAGCCCCCTGGTGAGATAGCGGATCAAGTATCCGCCTCCAAAGATGACGGCCACGTAGACGATTGCCACTTCAAGTACGTGAGTCTTAGCTTCAGTGGTCAAGGCAGCCCAGCGGATAAGTTCACCAACGCTTGTTCCCGTAAGAAGGATGGCCGCGATTGCCAGGACGATTCCGTGGATCAGTTGATCGAGCAGGAATGTCTTCCAGTCATCGGGCAACGTTCTCCGCAGCGTCAGGCGGCATTTGAGCTTGTCGATGAGCAGATGCGCCGCAATGTACAAGAGGATGACGAGCTGTGTCGAGATGGACAGCAAGCGGACCTGCGCGAAGATGAGCAGGCAGGCCCACGCGAGGACAAGATGGATAATGCCATGGATCCCAAGGGCGCGGAGGCTCGTACCTTTATTGCGGGAGATGGATTCCGATTGCAATGGGAAGTCCCCGAGCAGGTGCGCGAGGAGCAGGGACATAAAGGTGATTTGGGTCGTTTGCATAAAAACGTACACATTCCTGAATTTGTACAAAAACGTGCAAGTCAGAAGTAGGTCTTGATAACGCGCTCCATGGCCTGAACGGTTTCAACCAATTGCCAATAGTAACCCCGTTTGAGATTTCGCGAAACGGTGGAGATGTCGACTTTCAGCCTGCTGGCGGTGAGGTCCTGGCGGCCCGTGACCCATTGCATGTTGATGGCGGCCCATTGCTTTTCGGTGATCCCTTCAATCAAGGAGTCTTGAAGGTGGTAGACGGTGTTGGCGATGGTGTTGAAGATTTCCAATCCCGATTCGAAGCCGGTGAGCGCGCGGTATTTGGGAGCGGCTGCTTTGAGACGGTCGGCGGCGGTGCGGGCGCGTTCGAAAGCTGGCCCCCCGGCATAGAGGTTGACGGGCTGCTTGCGCGTTCCCGTTGCGCCGCCTATGCCAACAGCGATCCAAAGCTGGAAGGGATAGAAGAGGCGGCGGAGGTCAAGCAGGACGCGCGGAAGATACTCCGGTTTGCGCAGGATGACCTGGAATTCGTCCCATGCGGTGACCGCGTAGGGCGAGAGGATCAGGCTTTGCTCGAGGTGAAGTTGAGAGATGTGGGCAAGCTTACGGTCGCGTTTGGGGCGAAAGGAGTCGACCTTGCGAGAATCGACGACGTCGGCGGTGATGACGGCGTATTGTCTCGGGTTGTGGACGATGGAAGGTGTCATATGTACGAAAACGTACAAAAATCATTATTTGTACAAAAACGTGCAAGTGTCAAGGGAAATACGCGAAAACTCCAAAGAAATCGAGGGTGCTGGGGGAGAAGTGGAGGCGGAAAAGGAGGGAGAACGGTTGGAGAGGGAGCGAGGTGATGGTTGATTGGGATGCTTGCGCTGAGGAATCCTCGGGTCTCAGAAGCGAGAGATGGGGTGGCTGGCGTGGGCGGATGGGTGCTGCTTGTGAGATTGCGCAGGCGGGGAAGCGGGAGGGGCTGATTCGGGTGCGGCGGGTTGAGCGGGTGGGTTGAACTTTGATGAAGAGGTTAACCGAAAAGGTCGGCAGACCGGGGTTCGTGGTCTGCCACCCTTGACGCGATGGAACTGCGTCAAGGATGGGGCAGCTGGCATAGTGCAGATTCGGAGTGCATGACGGAGAGCGCCCCCTTTCCATGTCAGGCTGAACCAACACAGATGCGGGTGCGGCGGGGTGCGCGGC
>Ga0302319_10005573_pt1 | contig 25266 bp, 17 predicted proteins | sample Bog_T0_2_FD_203319 | JGI IMG/M metagenome (GOLD analysis project Ga0302319, IMG submission 203319) | Peat permafrost microbial communities from Stordalen Mire near Abisko, Sweden - Bog_T0_2 | ecosystem: Environmental > Terrestrial > Soil > Wetlands > Peat | place: Sweden: Abisko, Stordalen Mire...
GAGGTCGGCGACATCGAGGGCAGCCTCCTGTTTGGACCCGAATCCATCAAGCTACAGGCTGTCCACGCCAGGCTCGACGGCGGAAGCGTAGGGCTCGACGGGGTCCTCACGCCTGGATCGGCGTCCTCGGGCCGCCTGGGGGTGGCGGCAGATGTGAAATTGGAGGGCTTCGACTTCACGCCGTTTTTCAATGCCCTCGAACCCGGCCTGCCCCCGACCCTTGAGGGCAGGTTCGACGTCACGGGCCGGGTGACGGGCACCGGCTGGGACCTGATGCACCTTCCCGGGCGGTTTCGGGGCGAGTGGCATCTCACCAGCAAGGGGGGGGTCTTCAGACCGCTCGCTGAGCCGGTCGAGGCGAAGACGGCCGCGCCGGACAAGATGGCGGCCATCGGACAATTCATCGGCAATGTCGCGGATACCGTGACGTTTCGCAAGGATGCCAAGAACGCGGAGAAGGTGTCGCGAGCAGTCGCGGACTTCTCGAAGGCCTTGACGGGCATTCGGTACGACAGGATCGACATCCTTCTCACGAGGGACGATTCGCTTAACTTTGCGATCGGGGGATTCTCCCTGATCTCCCCGGAAATCCGCATGGATGGGACCGGGGCCGTCCTTTCGGAACCCGACTCGTCGCTGCTGGCCGAACCTCTGGCCCTTGAATTGAGGCTGGCAGCCAGGGGCCATACTGCCGACCTTCTGCGCACCGCGGGCCTGCTCGGTCCGGCAAAGGACGACCTTGGCTATGCCGAGTGCACGCTGCCGTTCGACATCGGCGGAACGTCTGCCCGACCGGACATGGAGGACTTCAGCACGACCCTCGAAAAGCTGGTACGGTAAGGGGTCTTAAAAAAAGGTTTGGGGGATTGACCTTTTGGGTCCATACTACCGACTTGGTAATACCCCTGCCATGGTCCTGCTGAGACTCCTGCTACGTTTGCTCTTCGGTTTCCGGGCCTACAACCTGGAGCCGCTTCGCACTCCCGGGCCGGTCCTCCTGATCCCCAATCACGTTTCGTGGCTGGACTGGCTTTTTCTCGGGGCCGTGCTCGACCGGGACTGGAAGTTTGTCACGTCCAAGGCGACTGCAAACACCAGTTTCCTTCACCGGATGATCATGACCGGCAGCAGGACCATTCCCATCGACCCGCACTCGCCCTATGCAGTGCGCGCCATGGAGGAGCACTTGGAAAGCGGCGGAAGGCTCGTCCTTTTTGCCGAAGGGCAGATCTCGGCCACGGGCTCCCTGATGAGGCTCTACGATGGCACGGGATTCCTAATCCGGAAGGCGGACGCCAAGGTGATCCTGTGCTACCTGCGTGGTGCCAACAGGATCTGGTTTGTGAAGCACCGGGGCTGGAGGAAGTTTTTCCCGCGCGTCAGCGCCCACTTCAGCGATGTACAGCGGCCCCCGGAGTTTGCCGGCATTCCGCACGCCGAGGAGCGCCACAGGCTGACCGACTGGGTCCGCGACAGGATGGTCCTGCAGCAATTCGACGTGGAGATGGAGTTCGGGCCATCCAACCCGCTGTCCGCAGTTGCCCAGACGGCTGGAAATATTCCCGGCCGGACGGCCCTCGAGGACTCGACTGGGACGACACTGAGCTACCGGAGGCTCATGGTCGCAGTGGATCTGCTTTCCGGAGCCTTCCGGCGGCTCAACCGCATTCGCGGAGAGCGTGTCGGCGTGATGCTTCCCAATGTGAACGGCCTGCCGGTGACCATTCTCAGCCTTTGGGGAGCCGGGGCGGTTCCAGCCCTCCTCAATTTTTCATCGGGCACGCCCTCCCTGCTCCGGTGCGCCCGCCTTTCGGGGTTGACGCGCGTGGTCACGTCGCGGCGTTTCCTTGAAAAGGCGGGAATCGATCCGCGTCCCATGGTGGCGGCCGGTCTCGACCTGATATTCCTGGAGGATGTGAGGGCGGGCATTCCCACGCGCTCCAAGGTGACAGCCCTTGTCCGAAACCTCATCGCCCCGGGCATCCGCTCGCTGAAGGCGGGCCTGCGGCCCGACGACACGGCTGTCATCCTGTTCACCAGCGGCTCCGAAGGGACACCGAAGGGGGTCGAGCTTACCCACCGCAACCTGAATGCGAACGTCCGGCAGGCCATGTCCATTGTGGACCTCACGGACGACGACCGCTTCTTCAACGCGATGCCGCTTTTCCACTGCTTCGGGTTGACGGCCGGCACGCTCTTTCCCCTGGTCCGGGGCTGCGCCACCTATCTGTATCCGTCGCCGCTGCACTACAGGACCGTGCCGGCACTCGTGTACGAACGCGCATGCACCGTGCTGCTCGGCACGAACACGTTCCTGAACGGCTACGCGAGGAAGGCCCACTGTTACGACTTCAACACCGTGCGTTTCCTTTTTGCCGGTGCGGAGAAGGTCCAGCCGGCCACCTTCGACACCTGGGCGCAGCAGTTCGGCGTCCGGATCCTCGAGGGATACGGGGCCACGGAGTGCAGCCCGTTTGTCAGCGTCAACACCCGCATCCATCCGTCGTACGGCTCCGTGGGCCGGCTCCTTCCCGGGATGGAGTGCCGCTTGGAACCCATCGACGGCGTCGAGGAGGGCGGGCGACTGCTCGTCCGCGGTCCCAACATCATGAAGGGATATGTGAACGAGGACGCAAACGAGAGGTTCAAGGCCCAGGGCGGATGGTACGACACAGGCGACGTCGTCCGGATTGACGACAAGGGATACCTGTACATCTGCGGTCGCCTGAAGCGCTTCGCAAAGGTGAGCGGCGAGATGGTCAGCCTGGCCGCGGTTGAGGCGGCGCTTTCCGACGCCTTTCCCCGGTTTGGGCCGAAGTTCCAGGTCGCCGTGCTTGCCGTTCCCGACGCCGACCGGGGCGAGTCCCTGATTGCGGTGACGAACGAGGCGAGGCTAACCCTGGCCGACATGCGGCTGGCGATCCATGCCAAGGGCCTTGGCAACCTGTGCTTCCCCCGCGAGGTGGTGGTCGTCGATGCGGTGCCCGTGCTGGCCACGGGAAAGGTCGACTACCCGGCCTGCCAAAGGTTGATCAAGGGCGTTCCTTCGGAAATGAGCCAAGTTCCCATCGAGGCTGCCTAGACTCGGCAGCGATCTCGTCGAAGGCCCCGATCTCGGCCTCCGTGAAAAGGAGGCCGCCCGCGGCCTTGGTGCGCGCCGCGAACTCAGCCTCGGGCTGGCCGGGCAGCAACACCTTCTCGTTTCCCGGGCCCCGGATGTTCTCGAGGACGGCCCGGACGTTCTGGATCTGGCTGCGACCCCGCGCGAATGCCCCTCCGCTGACGGCTTCAGGGTGGACGACCTGGAAGAAAAACGAAGGAGTGTGCTTCTCGCCGTCGTCCGCCCAACGGCTGCGAAGGGTTGGGAGCGACCCGCCAATAAATGCGGCGACCAGCTCATCTATGAGCGCAAGGCCGTATCCCTTGTGCCCGCCGAAAGGCAGGAGCGAAACCGCTGCGGCGGGATCGGTGGTCGGGTTGCCTTCCTTGTCGACCGCCGCGAGCGGGGGGAGGGGGCGGCCCTCGCGAAGGAACTGCTGGACCCGGCCCATGGCCACGACCGACGTCGCCCAATCCACGACGACGGGGAAGCCCACCGCGTCGGTGGTCGGGAATCCCCAGCTGTGGGGATTGGTGCCAAGGGTTGCCGACTTTCCTCCGAAGGGAACGACCTCCGCCAGCCCCGCGGTGCAGTTCGTATACGCGATGTAGCCCTTCCTCGCCGCGTCCATGACATATCCGCCGCCCCAAAGATAATGGTAGGCATTGTCCACGGAGACGATCCCAACTCCATGTCGGTCGGCAAGGTCCATGGCAGCCGCCATGGCCCGGTAGGCGACAGACTGCCCAAGCTTGCGGTTCGCGTTCCAAACCCTTGCGGCCGTAAACCTGGACGGCCTTTCCTCGATCTTCGCCCGCGGAACGCAGCCCTTCGATCCGCTGCCGATCAGCTTGTCGAGATGCAGCGCCTTGATTGCGTTGTGGGTGCGTATGCCGTGGCGCGCGGCCTCGGCGCAGCCCCGCGCGGCCTCGGAAGCCTCCTGATCATCGAATCCCCTGTTGAGGTAGGTGGCGCGAACCAGGGCCTCGTGGAGCGATTCCGGCACGACATGGTACGTTTCCATCGGTGGCTCAATTCCAAGTCGGAGAATACCCAAAGGGAAGCTCTTTATCGGGTTGAAGATTCCGGCCGTGGGGGTGAAGTACCCGCATGGATCCATTCCGGCCGGCCACGAGAGTGCTGAGGAGGCGCCTTGGGGCGCGCGTTGTGCGCACCGGTGGGAAGGACCTGTTCGGAGCCTCTTTCGATGGAAGCCGGCTCCAGTTTCTTCCGTCCGCGGTCATCTTTCCCCGGGGCTACGAAGATATCGGCGCCGTGCTGGCCCTTGCCAACCGGAGACGCGTGCCGGTGACGGTGCGGGGCCGCGGCACCTCGCTCACAGGATCGGCGGCCCCGGTGAGGGGCGGATGGGTGATCGACATGCTGGCTTGGGACAAGGTGAGGATTGATGCCGAGGCGGGGCTGGCCTTTGCGCAGGCGGGCGCGACGGTGGCAGAACTGCAGTCCGCGGCCGAGGCCGCGGGGTGGTTCTACCCGCCGGACCCGTCGTCGAAGGAGTATTGCACGATCGGAGGCAACATAGCGTGCAATGCGGGAGGGATGCATGGCGGCAAGTACGGGGTCACCAGGGATTTTGTCCTGGCCCTCAAGGGGTTCCTGCCGACGGGGGAGCTGGTCGAATGGGGAACGCCGACGAAGAAGTTCGCTGCCGGGTTCAACCTGCGCGACCTGTGGATCGGCAGCGAAGGGATGCTGGGAATAGTGACCGACGCGGTCCTCAAGCTGGTGCCGCGGCCCGCCGCGAGGTGGACAATGCTCGCGGCCTTTCCCGACGAACCCGCGGCCTTCAGGGCCGCCCGCGTCCTTTTTGCGCAACGGATCCAGCCCGCGATCTGCGAGTTTCTCGACCGCGCCGCGGTCGTGTGCACCGAGCGGGCGATGAAGACGACGATTTTCGCCGGGCAGCCCGGCCGAGCGCTCATTTTACTGGAGTTGGCTGGGACGGAGAGCGAGGTCCGGCGGGATCGCCGTGCCCTGACCGCGTGGGCGCGCTCGCATGCCTCGGGATTTCGGGCCGCGCGGAGCAGGAGGGAGGCGGAGCGCCTCTGGGCGGTGCGCCGCCGCTGCTCGGGCGCCATGTTCCAGATGGGGGACTCTAAGCTCAACGAGGACGTTGTCATTCCCATGAGCCGCTACGGCCGGTTCAGCCGCTTCCTGCGCAGGCTCAGCAAGGATTCGGGCCTGCCCATACCGACGTTCGGGCACCTTGCGGACGGAAACCTGCACGTGAATATAGTTTATCACGCAGCGATTCCCGCCGAGTGCCGGGCGGCGGAGAAGGCGGTGCGGAAACTCATGGAGACGGTGGTCAGTCTCGGGGGCGCGATTTCCGGCGAACACGGCATTGGGCTGACAAAGACGCCGTTCCTGCGAGTTCAGCATTCGCCGGCGCAGATCCGGGCCATGAAGGCGGTGAAGGACGCCCTCGACCCGCGGGGGATCCTGAATCCGGGAAAGATGTTCCCGGTCTTCAGGACATGGAAGCACCCCAAGCTGAAGGTCGACCTCCCGTGGGACCCGGTCCTGAAAAAGGATTGAGCGTCACCTCGGATCGTAGTCGAGATAGGGTCCCAGCCACCGCTCGGCTTCGGCGACGCTGAAGCCCTTCCGTCCCGCGTAGTCCTCGATCTGGTCGCGGCCGATCTTCCCCACGCCAAAATAGCGGGAATCAGGGTGGTTGAAATACCAGCCGCTCACGCTGCTCGCCGGTTGCATGGCGCAGCTCTCCGTAAGCGTGATCCCGGTGGCCTCGCCCGCATTCAACAAGTTGAACAACAGGGGTTTTTCGGTGTGGTCCGGGCAGGCAGGGTACCCTGGCGCCGGCCGGATTCCCCGGTATCGCTCGCGAAGAAGGTCCTCATGGCTCAGGTTCTCCGTCCTGCCGAAACCGCAGGCCTCCCTGGCCTTCTTGTGGAAAAACTCCGCCATGGCCTCTGCGAGGCGGTCCCCGAGCGCCTGGGCCATGATCGCCAAGTAGTCGTCATTCGCGGAGCGGAACTCTCCTGCGAAGGCGTCGACTCCATGGCCCGCCGTGACTGCGAAGCCTCCGATGTAATCCAGGCGGCCGGCACTCCTGGGTGCGATGTAGTCAGACAGGGCCTGGTTGAACTGGTCGGCGGGCTTTCCGAGCTGCTGCCGCAGCGTGTGAAAGGTGGTGAGAATCCCGGCCCGGGTCTCATCGGCGTACACCTCGATGTCGTCGCCCACGGCGTTGCATGGCCAGAACCCCATCACGGCGTTGGCCGTGAATCGCCGCTCCCCCACAATGCGGGCCAGCAGGGAGCGCGCATCCGCGAGCAACCGCGTCGCCTCGGCGCCGACGACGGGATCCGCGAGGATGTCGGGGAAGCGCCCGTGCAGTTCCCAGGCGCTGAAGAACGGCCCCCAGTCGATGAAGGGGACCAGGTCGGCAAGCGGGACCGCGGAATAAGTCCTCGCGCCCAAAAACTCGGGCCGGGGAATGTCAACCAAAGCCCAGTCATACCGGACGCGGTGCTCGCGGGCGACCGCCAGGGAAAGCAGAGGCTTGCGCGAACGGCGGGCCTCGAAGTCCGCCCGCTGTTTCTCCTGTTTTGCCAGGGTCTCCCGCAGGAACGCGGGCTTCTGATCGGGTGAGAGCAGGGAGCTGACCACGTTCACCACGCGCGACGCGTCCAGGACGTGGACGACGCCATGCGCGTACTCCGGGGCGACCTTGACCGCGGTGTGGGCCGGGCTCGTCGTCGCGCCTCCGATGAGGAGCGGCACCGTGAATCCCTCACGCTTCATCTCGCGGGCCACGTGCACCATCTCGTCCAGGGAGGGCGTGATCAGTCCTGACAGGCCGATGACGTCCACGTTCCTCTCCCTCGCGACGGCAAGGATCCGGTCGCAGGGGACCAGGACGCCCAAGTCGATCACCTCGTAGTTGTTGCAGGCGAGCACCACGCCGACGATGTTCTTGCCGATGTCGTGCACGTCGCCCTTCACGGTCGCGATGAGAAAGCGCCCGTTTGGCCGGGCGGTCCCTCCGGCGGCGGCCAGCCTGCGCTTCTCCTCCTCCATGTAGGGAGTGAGGTAGGCCACGGACTTCTTCATGACACGCGCCGACTTCACGACTTGGGGAAGAAACATCTTGCCGGCGCCGAAGAGGTCGCCGACCGCGCGCATGCCGTCCATCAGCGGCCCCTCGATGATGTCCAGGGGCCGCGGGTACTTCAGCCGCGCCTCCTCCGTGTCGGCCTCGACATGGGTGTCTATGCCCTTGACCAGGGCGTGCGAGAGCCGCGATTCAACGGAGCCGGTGCGCCAGGCATCGGCCTGTGACGCCTCGGCGGCGGCGGGCGCCGCTCCCTCGCCGGAAGCCTTCAGTCCGTCGGCAAACACCGTCAGGCGCTCGGTCGCGTCGGGGCGGCGATTAAGAAGGACGTCCTCGACCCGCTCGAGAAGGTCGGCCGGGATCTCCGCGTAGACGCCGAGCATCCCGGCGTTCACGATCCCCATGTCCATGCCGGCTGCGATCGCGTGGAACAGGAAGGCCGTGTGCATGGCCTCGCGGACCGGACTGTTACCGCGGAACGAGAAGGAAACGTTGGACACGCCCCCCGAGACCCTTGCCCCGGGCAGCGTCTGCTTGATGATCCGTGTCGCCTCGAAAAAATCGACAGCGTAGTTGTTGTGCTCCTCGATTCCGGTCGCGACCGTGAGGATATTGGGGTCGAAGATGATGTCCTCCGCCGGGAAGCCGATCCCGTCGGTCAGAAGCCGGTAGGCTCGCGTGCAGATCCGGACCTTTTCGTCGCGGGTCGCCGCCTGGCCCTTTTCGTCAAAGGCCATGACCACGGCGGCCGCCCCGTAGCGGCGGACGAGCCTGGCGCGCCTCAGGAACTCCGCCTCCCCGTCCTTGAGCGAGATCGAGTTGACGATGCCCTTGCCCTGGATGCACTGCAGCCCCGCCTCGAGGACCGACCACTTCGAGGAGTCGATCATCACCGGGACGCGGGCGATGTCGGGCTCGGACGCGATGAGGCTCAGGAACCTGACCATCGTCGCCTCGCCCTCGACCAGCCCCTCGTCGACGTTCACGTCGATGAGGTTGGCCCCGCTCTCGACCTGCTGCCGTGCGATCGCGACGCAAGCCTCCCAGTCCCCCGCCTTGATGGCCTTGGCGAACCGGGGCGAGCCGGTGATGTTGGTGCGTTCGCCGACGACCAGGAATGAGGAGGCTGTGCGCGTCACGGGCGGCTCCAGGTGGTCACGGCACGAAAAGGGGCTCAAGGCCGCTCAGGCGCAGCCCGGACGCCCGGGGGCGCGGGACCCTGGGCGGCAGCCCCGCCACGGCCCTTGCAATGGCTGCGATGTGCGCCGGCGTCGAGCCGCAGCACCCGCCCACAAGGTTCACGAAGCCGCTGCGCGCGAAGTCCCCCAGCACGGAGGCCATGTCGTCCGGGGTCTCGTCGTAGGCGCCGAATGCGTTGGGGAGTCCCGCGTTCGGATAGCAGGTGACGTAGCACTCCGCGAGGCCCGAGAGTTCCTCGATGTAGGGCCGCATCTGGCGGCCCCCCAGGGCGCAGTTGATGCCGATGGAGAAGGGCCGGGAATGCCGCACGGAGTTGTAAAAGGCGCCCACCGTCTGCCCCGAAAGCGTCCGCCCGGAGGCGTCGGTGATGGTCACGGAGATCATCACGGGCAGGCGGCGGCCGAGCTCGTCGAAGACCGTCTCCACCGCGAAGAGGGCGGCCTTGGCGTTGAGCGTGTCGAAGATGGTCTCGATCAGGATCGCATCGACGCCGCCCGCGACCAGGGCGCGAACCTGCTCGGCATAGGCCCGCACGACCTCGTCCCAGGTGACGGCGCGGTAGTCGGGCCGGTTCACGTCGGGGGAGAGCGAAAGCGTGCGGTTGAGAGGGCCCACGGCGCCGGCGACGAAACGGCGGCGAGCCGGGTCGGCGGCCTCCGCCTTCTGCGCCGCACGGCGGGCGATGGCCGCGGCGGCGCGGTTGAGCTCGGCCGCAAGCGGGGCCGTCCCATAGTCGCCCTGTGAGATCGATGTCGAGTTGAAGGTGTTCGTCTCGACGATGTCGGCCCCGGCCTCGAAGTAGCTGGCATGGATCGATTCGATCAGGTCGGGACGGGTCAGGCTGAGCAGGTCGTTGTTGCCCTGGAGGTCGCCCGGGTGGCTCCGAAAGCGGTCCCCGCGAAAGTCGGCCTCGGAGAGGCGGTGGGTCTGGATCATCGAGCCCATGGCGCCGTCCAGGACCGCGATCCGCTCGGAGAAGAGCGCCCCGAGGGCCCGCAGGGAGGAGGGGATGGGTTGGGTCATGGTCTTTGTGCTTGCATAAACATATCTGTATATGTTGATATGAAATGCAAGCCCGGTTTTTTACTTCTAAGGCAGCATGCACGAAACCCCGGGCTTGCGTAGCACAATCCTTGGCGGCGAGGATTGGGCCGACGGTCGTTCTTTTCACTTCCCGGGCAGTCTTGGGGAAGGCCGTGCGAATCGGCCACAGTAGCGCTGCGGTAACGCATCACAGACCTCCACCGCGCATCGGATGCGCGGGCAGAGCCAATCGGTCGATGACCGGTGAAGGCGGAGGCGAGGAAGCCGGCTTGTCCGGCGGGACCTGCGAAGTCCGAATACCCGGCCCGGGATTCTCACAGGCCCGCCGCGCCAGCGCGCGGCGGGTGCAACCCATCCTTCATCGCATCAATGAAGCGTGAGAGCGATCAGCCAGCGTCACCGCCGGGCGTCTGCTCTTGCCTTTGAGTCACGCAGACACCCATGAACACGACCCTTGGCTCCCGCCGGACGGGACGCCTCCTCGCCGCGTGCGCGGCGCTTCTTCCCCTGAGCGCAGGCGCCCAGGACTCGACCCCGGTCGACGTCCTCGACACCTATGTCGTCTCGGCATCCCGAACGCCCCAGGATCCGGGGCTCACGCCGAGCGCCGTCACGCTGCTTTCGCTCCCGAATCTCGGGGCTGAGCAGGTCGTGGACCTGGCCACCGCGCTCGGCGAGCTTCCCGGGGTTTCGGTGGCGGCCTCGGGCGCTGCCGGCGCGCAGACTTCGGTCTTTCTGCGTGGGGCGGGTTCCGACGAGACGCTGTTTGTCGTCGACGGCGTGCGGCTGAACACGAGCACCGTCACGTACTACAACCTGCTCGGAGGCGCCGACCTTGCCGGGTTCAACCGCGTGGAGGTGCTGCTTGGACCCCAGAGCACGCTCTATGGGAGCTCGGCGATGGGGGGCGTGATCCTGCTCGAGACGGCGCGCGGCGATGGGCCTGCCTCCGGCACCCTGTCCGCGACCGTCGGTTCATTCTCGACCGGGAATTCGGGAGTGACCGCGCAGGGCAGCTCCGGTCCCCTGTCGTACAGCGGATCCCTAAGTCGGCTGCAGACCGACAACGACCGGGCAAACAACGACTACAAGAACTGGAATTACTCGGGCAGGCTTGAGGAACGCGTGTCGCCATCGCTCCTGGTCGGCGCGACGGTTCGCGGTCAGGCGGGGCACTACGAGGAGCCGGGCCCGATCACGTATCCTTCAGCGGGCGACGTACAGACGGTCACCGATCTCCTGACAACCTTTGCCGAGGCCCGGGCTGCGGACGCCTTCAAGTCCCGGCTCACCGCAGGCTGGTACCAGGATGAGTACACCTGGGACAAGGGGAGCCCCTACGCCTACTACGCCCGCAACACGCGGGAAATCCTGGAGTGGCAGAATAGCTGGGAGGCGACGGGCTGGGCGGAGCTGGTGGCCGGCATCGACTCCGAGCGGTCGGACTATGACACGGGAGGCGTGCTCAAGGATCGCACCCTGGCGGGCTATCTGTCGACCACGTTGCATCCCGCAAGGGCCCTCGAGCTGACCGCCGGTCTCCGTCGCGACGACTTCGACACCTTCGGGGCGGCGACGACCGGCCGGGCCGGCGTCGCGTACCTTCTCGATGGGGGCGCGACGAAGCTCCGCGCCACCTATGGCACTGGCTTCAACGCCCCGACACCGGACGAGGTGTACGGCGAGCCGCCCTACCTGCTTCCGAATCCCGCACTCCGCCCGGAGCGGTCGCGGGGATGGGACGCCGGCGTGGACCATCGGTTCCTGGCAGGGAGGGTCAGCGTGGAGGCGACGTATTTTGAGAACAGATTCCGCGACCTACTTCAGGACGAAATCACGGACCCGATCACGTACGCGGGGCAGGAGGTGAACGTGGACAGCGCGACGACCTGCGGCGTTGAGACCGGCCTGAACGCGAAGCTGACGGAGCGTGTCTCGGTGCGGGCGAGTTACACCTATCTGGAGGCGCGGGATGACACGGCCGGGGAACGGCTCATCGAGCGTCCGCGGCATGTGCTGGATGCGGGCGTCGAGGACCGGATCACCCGGCAATGGCTCGCGGGGGCCGGGGTCCACCTGGTCGCGGATCGGGTCGACGGAGCCTACGCCCCCGAGCCGCTCCCCGGCTACTCGAGGTTCCGGCTCTACGCCAGCTATGAGGCCGCGCGGAATCTATCGCTGAAATTGCGGGTGGAAAACGTGTTCGATCGCAGCTATCAGGATGTCGTCGGTTACCCTGCGCTCCCATTCGCCGTCTATGGCGGGGCGGAGTGGCGGTATTGATCCCTGCCTTCGTCCTTCGCCCATGCCCCCCCTGAAACGAGCAGCCTTCCTCCTCCTGGGACTGGGCTCGATTCTCAGGGGCGCTCCTTCCGCGGAGAGGGTCGTTTCCCAGACGGTGGGCACGGACGAACTCCTGCTGGCGGTTGCCGAGCCGGGCCAGATTGCGGCGCTCAGCCACCTGGCCCGGGATCCGGAGTATTCCGCGGTGGCCGACGAGGCTTCGGGATTCCCCCAGCTCCAGCTGAACGGCGACGCCGAGTCCGTGCTCAAATTCCAGCCGACTCTGGTGCTCTGCGCGGACTACAGCAGGCCGGAACTGGTGGCGCAGCTCCGGCGGGCGGGAGTGCAGGTGCTCATCTTCGACCATTACGCGACGATCGAGGATGCCTATGCCAACCTCAGGGTCCTCGGGCGCGTCCTTGGAGACGGGGAGCGGGCCGAGAAGGTCATCGCCGGGTGCCAGCGCCGTGTGGCCGCGCTGGAGAGACGCCTGAAGGGGCTCGCCCCGGCGGGCGTGATCGCCCCCTCCACGTACGGGCTCATTCCGGGCGCGAACACGACCTTTCAGGACTTGTGCGACCACTCCGGCGCGGAGAACCTGGCGACGACCCTGGGTCACCTGGTGGGCAATGCACCGCAGCCGTCGGAGGATATGCTCGTGTGGCCGATCGACTTTGTCGTGGTCTCGGGCAAGGGCGTTGCCGGTGCGCTGGCGCCGTTTCGGGACCTGCCTCCGTATGAGTACCTCGAGGTGGTGCGCGCATCCCATGCCGTGCTCCTTCCTCCGTGGGTCCTCGGATGCGTTTCCCACCATAGGATCCTCGGCTACGAAATCATGGCGCAAGCCCTTCACCCGGAGGCGTTCAAGTGAACCCAAGGGTGCGAATCTCGAAGTTCGCGCTTCCCGGCCTCCTGACGGCGCTCTTCCTCCTGGCCCTCCTGGCGCTGGGCTACGGGGACATGCACCTTTCTCCGGCCAGGGTTTGGGCGGGACTGCGCCACGAGGATCCGGTGGCTGCCACCGTCATCTGGCAAATTCGCCTGCCGAGGATCCTAGTCGCCATGCTGGTCGGCGCAGGCCTGTCGGCAAGCGGCCTCGTCATGCAGGCGTTCTTCCGCAACAGCCTTGCAAGCCCGGGGCTTCTCGGCGTGAGCAGCGGCGGGGCCGTGGGCGCGGTGGGCGCCATTGCGCTTGGATGGGCGTCGACCTCCCTCTGGGCGCTTCCGGCGGCTGCCATCGTGGGGGCGCTCCTTGCCACCGGTGCGGTGCTGCTCCTGGCGCGTCAGGGAGCAAGCGGGGAGCGGCTGCTTCTTGCAGGGGTGGCCCTGAACGCCCTGCTCGCCGCCGCTACGAGCTATCTTCTCTCGGAATTTACGGGGCCCTACGAGAAGAACACCCAGATCCTCTTTTGGCTCCTCGGCGGCCTGGAGGACCGCACCTGGGAGCACGTGATGATCGCGCTCCCCATCGTGGCGGCGGCGGCACTTCTTTGGCCCCTGGGCCGCCCCATGGACCTGCTGAGCCTCGGCGCAAAGGAGGCCCAGAGCCTTGGCGTCGACGTGCGCGGCCTGCGCCGCCGGCTGCTGCTGCTTTCCACGGTCCTGACGGCCCTGGCCACGGCGGTCGCCGGATCCGTCGGTTTTGTCGGGCTCGTGGTGCCCCAGGTCCTCCGGTTGATGGTCGGGCCTGAGCACAGGCGCCTGGTGCCGCTCTCCCTGTTGGGCGGAGCCGCCTTTGTCCTCGCGTGCGATGTGGCCGGCCGGGCGGCCGGCGGATTGCGGCTCGGAGTTGTCACCTCGCTCATCGGCGCCCCGTTCTTCCTTTGGATGTTGCGAAAGCTGCCATGAATTCCCTCGACATAACCCGCGGAACCGTGCCCGGTCGGCTGGAGGATCTGTCCCTGGAGCTTCCGCAGGGAAAGCTTGTCGGCCTTGTCGGGCCCAACGGCTCGGGCAAGTCCACGCTCCTGCAGCTGTCGGCGGGAATCCTGCCTCCGAGCGGTGCGGTCGCGTGGGGCGGGCGGGCGCTTGCGGACATTCCGGCCCTTGAGCGGGGGCGATGCGCATCCTGGGTGCCGCAGGACGCCCAGTTTGAGTTCGGCTTCACGGTGTGGTCCGTGGTGGCGCAGGGCCGCTACGCACATGGCGACGATGGCAAGGGAGTGGAGGCGGCGCTCGGCCTGCTCGACCTGGAGCCGCTGGCGGCGAGGCCGGTGAACCAGCTTTCCGGAGGGGAACGAGCACGCGTCCTTCTGGCGCGGGCGCTCGTCACCGAGGCGCCCCTGCAGCTTTGGGACGAGCCGCTTGCGGCGCTCGATCCGCGGCATGCATTGGAAACCCTTCGGCTGGCCAGGGCCGTTTCCCGGAGGGGGACGACCGTTCTCTTCTCCCTTCACGACCTTCGTGCGGCGCACGAGCTCGACCTGGTGGTCGTCCTCCACAACCACCGGCTTCGCGCCTTTGGGACCCCGGACGAAGTCCTCACGCCCGGCCTGTACCTGGAGGTGTTCGGCGTGCGCGCGGTGCCGGCGCCGGGTCTTTCGCTGGAATTGCCATAAGACTGCTCCCGGCAGATCATCGTCACAAAATGAAGAGGAAAACCGACACCCAAGCTGCCCACAAGAGGCGCATGAAAACGCTCCAAGGCAAGGTGCGGGCTACCATGCGCGCAGCGAAGGCCCGCCGAGGGCTCATCATCGTGCATACTGGCAACGGCAAGGGGAAGACGACCGCGGCGTTCGGGATGCTCGCGCGCATGCTCGCGCACGGCCGCACCTGCGCGGTGGTCCAGTTCATCAAGAGTGGAAACGACGCCGTGGAGAAACTCCTCCGCCGGCCCACGCTCTCCTGGCACCGCGTGGGCGACGGCTTCACCTGGGACACCCAGGATCGCGCGGCCGATATCGCCAGCTGCAAGGAAGGATGGAGGCTGGCGCTTGGATACCTGAGATCGGAGGAGACGGACTTCCTTGTCCTCGACGAGCTGAACGTGGTCCTCGCCTTCGGCTATCTTTCCAAGAAGGAAGTTCTCACCGCGCTACGCGCCAGGCGGCCCGACCAGCACGTTGTCATCACCGGCCGCGACGCCTGCCCCGAGCTCATCGACCTTGCCGACCTGGTGACGGAGATGAAGGAGATCAAGCACCCGTTCAACGTCGGCGTGAAGGCGCAGGTCGGGATTGAGCTGTAGGAGAGAGGGGGGCTGGCGGGCGAACCCGGCAAGCTGCCCTGAGGTAGGGACGAGCGGCCCGCTCGTCCAGGCGTTCCCCCAGCCCCTACGAAGCCAGCCACCGTGCCTTAGGGACGAAGTCGTTCCGACGAGCCGCCTAGCCTCTGCGGGCGAACGGGTCTGCGCTGCCTGCATTCGAGGCGTGAGTTCGCCACAAACGCGGGCCCGGCGGGTCGTAATCGATCTGCGGCCGAGCGCTCCATGACACGAATCAACCCACTCTAAAGCCACGGATTGCTTCCCCAACGACTTTGATCCCGGAACACCCCCGCTTTCTCGTCCGGTCGCGATACACCAAGCCCGCCAGGCCCGGGCGAACAACCGCCTCTCACTACAGGCAGCCCACACCCTTTTCGCCCGCACAGGGTCGGCGGTTTGCTGAAAGGCATCATGCAATCAACCAGATCTTTGCGTGACTCAATTGATTCCTGGAGGAATGTGCGACGAGCCGCTTTAACTTCGTATGAGTGGAAGGATCGGTCGCGCCACCAGCTCCGCAATCGCTTACAACTGAAATCCACCATTTACGCAGCCGCCATTTGTGGTTGTAATCCAGGTATCCCGGACGGACCGCACGTGAACCCCCGCGCTGAAGTCTATCACAGCTACCCCTGGACGACCCCGTTCTTGGAGAATTTGGTTTGGTTCGCGGTATTTGCACTCGGCGGTTTTTTGTTCGCGCAGTTTAGCATCTGGGCTGCGGCGGCGTATGTGGCGTACTCTGTCAATTGCATGTATGTGCTGATGCCGATGCTGGTCTGCACCCACTGTTCCTATTACGGCAGGACCTGCCACTCGGGGCAGGGGAGGATCGCCGGGTTTCTGTTTTCCAGGGCCGAACCGGCTCCATTTGCGCAGAGTTTTAAGTATGCCCGGCTCGCGGCGCCTGTCTTCCTGGCGCCGCTGGTTGCGGGCGTGATCCTCAGCGCCCTACATTTCACGTGGGCTCGCGTCGGATTGACCGTCGGATTTGGAGCGCTCGCCCTTGGGGCGACCAGGGCGATTACCTGTGGCCTGGGTTGCCCGCATTGCGGGCAGAGATCGGTGTGCCCGGCGTTTCAAAAGGCGCAACGGACCAGCATCCCAAGTTCAGACTCCGGTGTCGTCTAGATGGGCACCGCAGTGTGTGCAGAAATGGATCAAGTAATTTCGAGGACCTCGTGTACTTACAGGGCTCGGGTGGCAACTTGGGCATCTCCCAAGGCTGAAGATTTTAGCCTTCAAATTCTCTGCACCGCAGACGGGGCAAAAGGCCTTGATGCTTTTTTCAGTGGTGCTCTTGCCGCAAGTCGGGCAGGAGACGCTTCCCCATGTGCCCATAAGCATCGAGTAGATAAACCAGCCGCCTAGCCACACGAAGATGGAGTAAATCTGCCTTGGGTTAGGGGCCCAGATTGCTAGGCAAAACCCGAGCACCATGCAGCTGGCCACGATGATCCTAGAGTACCTTCGGGCTCGTCGATACCTCGCGAAGAAGTCCACATGGTCAACGAGAGCCTCTGGACGGATTTGGGTCGAGCAGGTAATCAGCTTTGAGGCCGAGCACATCACCTAAGTTCTCCAGTTGCGACCGATTGTGTTCATCTTGCTGTTCGACTAAATTCAGGTAAGCGCGGCTCGTCGGAACGACTTTGCCCTACCTATTCTTCGGCGATTGCAGAGCGAGGAGCGGAGTCGGGAACGATTAGGTTCTGTAACCTTGAGCGCGTTGGACTCCGTGCGGGCGGGGAGGGGATGGAGCTGCCTGCGATGAGAGGCGGTTATTCGCCCCGGGACCGGCGGGCCTCAGGCGTGGCGACCGGACGAGAAAGCGGCGCCAGTCCGATTCCGGCGCTGGGGTTGTCGTGGAGCGATCGGCCGCGGATTGATGTGGACCCGCCGGGCCCGTGCCTTGGGGCGAACTCACGCCTCGAATGCAGGCAGCGACAGACCCGAACGCCCGCTGAGATTATGCGCGAGCAAGCTCGCTGACCTACGATCAATCCGACGCGGCCCGTGCTTGCCAAGGGGGGCCCATATGGCGAGAAGAGATTGTTCGTCAGGGGTACCTTTTCCATTTGCGCGACGGCAAGGCGCCTCCACAACTTATCGGCTTCATGTATCTTCGGGCGTTAAAACTCCAGGGCTTCAAGTCCTTTGCCGACGCGACCACGCTCCAGTTCGAACCCGGTGTCACCGCGGTTGTCGGCCCCAACGGGTGCGGGAAGTCCAACATCGCTGATGCCATCCGGTGGGCGCTGGGCGAGCAGAGCCCCAAGGCCCTGCGCGGCGGAAAGATGCAGGACGTCATATTCGAGGGAGCCGAGACCCGGAGGGCGGCGCAGCTCTGCGAGGTTTCCCTTCTGCTGACCGATTGTGAGAAGCAGCTTGGCGCCGAATTCCATGAGATTGAGATCATGCGCCGCGGCTACCGCGACGGGCAGGGAGAGTATTTCTTCAACGGCCAGCCCTGCCGCTTGAAGGACATACATAAGCTATTCATGGACACAGGGATAGGACGGACGAGCTACTCGATCATGGCCCAGGGCCAGATCGATCAGATCCTGTCGTCCAAGCCCGAGGAACGCCGCATGGTCTTTGAGGAGGCGGCGGGCATCACCAAGTACAAGAGCCAGCGGCGTGAGGCCCTCCACAAGCTCGAGCTCACCGACTTGAACCTGGCGCGCGTGTTTGACGTGGTCGGAGAGGTGGGACGCCAGATAGGCAGCCTCCGGCGGCAGGCATCGAAGGCCATGCGCTACAAGCGCCTCTCCCACCGCCTGAGGCACCTGAGCCTCGCCTGGAGCGGGTTCCAGCATGGGAAGATCACGGCGGCGCTGGCGGAGCTGGAGGCGAAGGTCGCCGAGTTGCGGGCGGCCGCGGCGACACGCCGGGCGGCCCTGGAAGAGAGGCAGTCCGGCCTCGACGAACGCAAGCAGCACCGAAGCAACTTGAATCAGCGCGTCCAGGCCGCGCAGGAGTCCGTCTACGATCTTCGCTCGCAGAAGGAGCAGGCCGAGAGCGCTGGCGCCTTGGCGCAAGCAAAGCGCGCGGGCCTTGAGGACCGGCTTGCTGCGGCCAGGTCCGGGCTCACCGAGATCGAGATGCAGCTTCGCGAGGTGGCCGTGCAGGCCGACACCGGGGCGCAGGACAAGCAGATGCAGCTCAATTTGCTCGGCAGCTCCGACGCGGTGTTCCAGCAGAGGAACCGCGAGCTCGCGATTAGCGAGGGGGCCCTCAGCCAGCTCGAGCGCGATCTCCAGCAGGCGAAGTTCGAAATGCTCCAGTTCGAGAGCACGATCGCACGACTCCGAAGCGACAACCTCGCGCATGAGGTCGAGGGCAGGACGACGGCCCACCGTCACGATGCGTTGGCGCAGGAGCTCGGCGAGGCGCGGAAGCAGCACGAGGCTCTCGCAGCCTCGATCGTGCACATCGCCGCCGCAGTGGAGAAGGCGCTTTCCGAGCAGCTGCGGGCGCAGGGTGAGGCTGCGGCTTCCCAGGAGGCCCTGCTTCTTCTCACCCGGGACTTCAAGGAGGCGCAGCGCGCCCTCCAGGACACCGACCGCCAGCTGGCCCAGCGCGGGGCCCGGCTTCGCCTGCTGCAGCAACTGCAGGAGCGGTGGGAAGGATTTGGGGAGGGAGCCAAGGCTGTGCTGCAGGGTCGTCTCGACTCCTCGCTCGCCGGGGCCAAGGCCGTGGCCGTGGCCCAGGGCCTCAAGGTGAAGTCGGAATTTGGCGCCGCCATTGCGGCCCTGCTCGGGTCAGCCGCCGAGGCCATTGGCGTGAGCGATGCCTCGGTCGCCCGGCGGATCCTTGATCGGCTTCAGCAGGACCGCATCGGCCCCGTCATCCTGAGGATCGAGGAGATTGCGAGATCCGGCGGAAACGCGACGGACCTGCCGCCGGGGTTGTTCCCTGCATCGCAGGCCCTGGACTCCGGCGAGGAAGACCATCCGGCCGCAGCCCTGCTATCCGCGTGCTTCATCGCGGACGACCTGGACTCCTTCCTGGCTTTCTGGAAGGCCAATCCTGGCTTCTCCTTCCTCGCCATTGCCACGCGGCAGGGAGAGGTAGTCGACCGGCGGGGCCTGGTTTTTGGAGGGTACCACGGGGCGTCGGCGTCCACCGGCGGCATTGTCCAGCGCGAGATCGACCTGCGGGAGACCGCAAAGGCGCTAGCCGAGGACCAGAGGAAACTTGAGGAGCAGAAGGCCGCCGTGGACGCGCTGGGAGCCCGGCTTGGATCAGCCGAGCGGGATGTCGAGACCCGGCGCGCGGCGGTGCTCGCGGCGACCCAGGGGGCGGCCGGCCCACAGGCGGAGGAGCGGGAGGCCCGGAAGGCGCTCGATGAGGCCGCAGGCCGCCTGCGCAGCATGGAACGCGAACTGGCGGAGCTCGAAAAGGCGCGGGATGAGGCGCAGGCGCGGTGGGCGAAGGCGCAAGCTACGTTGGCCGGAGCGGAAGAGTCCGTCGCCGCACAACGGGACAGGATTGCGTCCATCGAGGGGAACCTCGCCTCGACGCGGGCGGACCGGGATGCAAAGCGCGATTCGCTGGCCCACGCACGGCTTGAGCTTGCCGAGCGGCGCCAAAAGGTCGAGGTGCTGGACCGCGGTCTCGACGAAATGGACAAGCGCCGGCGTCAGCTTGGCGAACTGCTTGAGCAGCGGCAGCAGGAGATCGAGAACTGGGCCGACCAGGTGACAGAGCTGGAGGGCGCCAGCGCGGCGGAGCGGGCCCGCGCCACGCAGCTCTCGGACACGTTGGTGGTGGCGCAGGAGCAGGTTGAGAAGATCCGCGGTGAACTTGTCGCGGTTGAAGCGGAGATCGGCTCCATCGACGCGGCCCAGGCTGAATTGCGAGGGGAGTCCGAAAAGGCGCACGAAGTGTTGGGCGCCCACGAGGTCAAGCTCGCGGAGGACCGGCAGCGCGCCCAATTCATGGCCGACGAGGTGAAGAGGGAATTTGCGGCGGACGTTGCCACCCTCGACTGGAAAGCATTGCTCTGGCATGCGGGAGATGAGCCCGCGGGCCTGCAGACCCTGGATCTCGAGGAGGAGGGAGAGGAGCCGAAGCCCCGAAAGCCCAAGGCCAAGGGCGAGCCCACGGCCGCCGACCTGGCGGCGCTCGACGCCACAAATTGGGATGGGATCAAGGAGGAGACGGACGCCCTGCGCCAGCGCCTCGCCAGCATGGGGGCCGTGAACCTGGTCGCCATCGAGGAGTACGCCGAGCTCAAGCAGAGGCACGACTTCCTGCAAAAGCAGAGCGGGGACCTTGTCAGCGCAAAGGCGGAGCTCCTGAAGGCGATCGAGGAGATCAACCGCACCTCGCAGCAGCAGTTTGAGGTGACGTTTGAGCAGATCAGGAAGAACTTCTCCTACACCTTTGAGATCCTGTTCGGGGGAGGGCGGGCGGCCCTCGAGCTCGTGGAGTCGGCCGACGTGCTCGAAAGCGGGATCGAAATCGTCGCACAGCCCCCCGGCACGAAGCTGAAGGGGATCTCCCTCCTTTCCGGCGGCCAGCGGGCCCTGACGGCGGTCGCGCTCCTCTTCGCCCTGTACATGGTGAAGCCCTCGCCGTTCTGCCTGCTCGATGAGATCGACGCTCCGCTGGACGAATCGAACATCTCCCGTTTCACGGAGCTCCTGAAGCGGTTCGTGATGGAGTCCCAGTTCATCATCATCACGCACAACAAGCGGACGGTGGCCGCCGCCGGAACAATCTACGGTGTGACGATGGAGGAGAGGGGGGTCTCAAAGACCGTGTCGATGCGCTTCAACCACGAGCGCGGCGAGCCGGAGGCTCCCAGGCCCAACCTTGCGGAGGCGGTCGTCGCCTCGCGGGTCACATGAAATTCCTGCTGATCGACGGGTTCAACCTGGCCTACCGGTGCTTCTTCGCCGTTCCCGAGCTAAGCCGCGCTGACGGCTTTCCGACCAATGCGCTGCACGGCTGGGTGAAGTCGATCTGGCGCCTGGGCGACCAGGAGAAGCCGGACGCGATCCTCGTTTTTTTCGACCTTGGTGGGGCGCAGGACCGCCTGGCGCTGCATCCCGAGTACAAGGCGAACCGGCCGGAAATGCCCGAGCCGCTGGAGCGCCAGATAGAGCCGCTCAAGGCCCTCACACGGGCGATGGGGCTCGTCGGGGTGGAGGAGGAGGGTGTTGAAAGCGACGACCTGCTTGCATCCCAGGCGATGGCCCTGGCCGGAGCTGGGCACGAGGTGCTGATCGTCAGTTCCGACAAGGACTTTGCGCAGATCGTCGGCGACAGAATCCAGATCCTGCTGCCACCGCCCACCGCGAATCCAAAGCTGGGGTGGCGCCGGATGGATGCCGCGGGTGTCGCGGAGAAGTTCGGGGTGCCCCCGGCCAGGATAGCGGACTATCTGGCCCTTGTGGGAGACACGTCGGACAACATTCCCGGCGTTTCCGGCGTCGGGCCAAAGACCGCCTCGAAGTGGCTTGCGGAGTTTGGAAGCCTTGAGGGTGTGATCTCCCGGTCCGGCGAACTCCAGCCGGAGCGCTTCCGCGAGCTCGTCGCCGCAAACGCCGGGCGCCTCAGGCTAAACCTCAAGCTGACGACCCTCAACCTGGCGCTCCCGTCCGTCCCCGCCTCAAAGACGCAAGTCAATGCGGCAGAAGTGGTCCGGCTGCTTGAGGAGATGGAAATGAGGTCGGCGTTGGCGGAAGCCCGGGACCGTTACACCCAACCCGAGCTTTTCTAGCGCCTGCCGAAGAAAAAGCTGACAATCGGCCGGTCGACGGCTTCCATCGGGGCCGTGTCTGAAAAAAAACCTCTCCTGATGCTCGGGCTGCCCAAGGGCAGCCTCGAGACTTCCACCATCAACCTGTTTGCAAAGGCGGGTTGGAAAATCACCGTCAATTCGCGCTCCTACCGGCCCGCGATCGATGATCCCGAGCTGGATGGGAGGTTCGTGCGCGCGCAGGAAGTGAGCCGCTACGTCGAGCACGGGTTTTTTGACTGCGGGATGACGGGCCTCGACTGGATCCAGGAAAACGGATCCGACGTCGTGACCGTCTGCGACCTGATCTATAGCAAGGCTTCCGTCCAAAAGTCGCGGTGGGTGCTGTGCGTGCCCGAGGACTCGACGGTCAGGAAGGCGTCGGACCTCGCCGGCAAGCGCGTGGCAACGGAGCTCGTGGGGACCGTGAGGAAGTACTTTGCCGCCCAGAACATCCCCGTGGAGGTGGAGTTCTCCTGGGGAGCCACCGAGGTGAAGGTTCCCGACCTCGTGGACGCGATCGTGGACATCACCGAGACAGGAAGCTCCCTTCGCGCGAACAAGCTCAGGATCGTCGACACGCTGCTCGAGACCAACACGAAGCTGATCGCGAACAAGAAGAGCTGGGCCGATCCGGCAAAGCGCCGGAAAATCGAGACCCTCGCCCTCCTCCTTCGCGGCGCCCTGGAGGCGGAGTCCAAGGTGGGCCTCAAGATGAATGCGCCGAAGGCGTCCCTTTCCGACATCATCAAGGCCATCCCCGCGCTGCGCAACCCGACGGTGTCGCCCCTGAGCAACCCCGACTGGGTGGCCCTAGAGACGATCATCGACGAGAGCGTCGCGCGGGAAATCATCCCGAGGCTCAAGGAACTCGGTGCCGAGGGAATCGTCGAATACCCCTTGAACAAGGTCGTCTATTGACCGCCATAGCCCTTCTCCAGCACGCGTGCGTCGCGGACCCGGGGGCCAACGTCAGGAAGGCGCTGGCCATGGCGGAGCGCGCGGCGGACCGTGGCGCGCAGATCGTGTGCACCCAGGAGCTGTTTCGCTCGAGGTACTTCTGCCAGAGCGAGGACTACGACCAGTTCAGCCTCGCGGAGCCGATTCCCGGGCCGACCACGGAGGCCTTCCAGAAGTTGGCCGCAAGGAGACAAGTCGTCGTCATCGTGTCCCTCTTCGAGAAACGGGCGAGCGGGCTGTACCACAACTCCGCAGCCGTCATCGACGCCGACGGCGCGCTGCTCGGGATCTACCGGAAGATGCACATCCCGGACGATCCGCTGTACTACGAGAAGTTCTACTTCGCCCCCGGCGATACCGGCTTCAAGGTATGGCAGACGCGCCACGGGAGGATCGGAGTCCTGATCTGCTGGGACCAATGGTATCCCGAGGCCGCGCGGCTGGCGGCCCTGCAGGGGGCCGAGATCCTCTTTTACCCGACGGCCATTGGCTGGCATCCCCGCGAAAAGGCGGAACTGGGCGCCCGCCAGCATGACGCCTGGGAGGTGATCCAGCGCGGGCACGCGGTGGCCAACGGCTGCTACGTCGCGGTCTGCAACCGGGTGGGGCGGGAACGCCCCGCGGGCGGGGCGGGCCTGGAGTTCTGGGGGAGGAGCTTTGTGGCCGGCACGAGCGGCGAGATCCTGGCCAGGGCTCCCGTGCGGGGTGAGAGGATCCTCATGGCCTCGATCGACCTTGGGAAGGTAGACGACACCAGAACGCACTGGCCGTTTCTCAGGGACCGCCGGATCGACGCATACAAGGACCTCACCAGGCGATTCCATGACTAAGCCGACACCGACCGGACTCGGGTTTCGGTTTCCCGCGGAGTGGGAGCCGCAGGCGGCCGTCTGGCTCTCATGGCCCACCCGACGGGCGACCTGGCCGAGGCAGTTTCGCCCAATTCCGGGAAAGTTTGCGGAAATCGCCGCCCAGATCAGCCGCCGTCAAAGGGTTCGCATCAATCTTGCCCGCCCCTTGGAGAGCGGTGCGCGGGCCCTGATCAATCGCGCCGGCGCCGAGATGAACAACGTCGAGTTCTTCCATCATCCCACGAATGACGCCTGGTGTCGCGACCATGGGCCGATCTTCATTCGCAATGACCGCACCGGAGAGGTCGCGCTCACGGACTGGAGTTACAATGCCTGGGGCCGCAAGTATCATCCCTTCGACAGCGACAACCGGATCCCAGGTCTCACGGCGAGGGCGCTGGGCATGCGCCGGTTCAGGAACCGGATGGTGCTCGAGGGCGGTTCGATCGACGGAAACGGGGCGGGGCTGCTGCTGACCACGGAGGCCTGCCTCCTCAACCGAAACCGGAATCCCCGCATGGACCGCTCCGGAATCGAGCGGAATCTCCGGGATTTCCTGGGCGCGGGCTCGATCCTCTGGCTCGGCGACGGCATCGTCGGTGACGACACCGACGGACACGTCGACGACCTCAGCCGGTTTTTCGGAGCCAATGGTGTGGTGACGGCCGTCGAGTCCGACAAGGGCGATGCAAACCATCGCGCACTTGAGGAGAATCTTCGCCGGCTGGGGGCGTGGCGAAGCCCGTCGGGCCGCCGCCTGAACGTGGTCGAGCTCCCGATGCCCGCTCCCTGCCATTTTCGCGGGAAGCGCCTGCCCGCGAGCTATGCCAATTTTCTGGTCATCAACGGGGCGGTGCTCATGCCGGCCTTCCGCCAGCCACGCCGGGACGCCCGTGCCGCGGAGATTCTCTCCAATTGCTTCCCGGGACGGGAGGTCGTGGCGATCGACTGCCTGGAGCTTGTGCTCGGCCGCGGCACGCTGCATTGCATATCCCAGCAGCAGCCCCTATAGTCTTTCATGAAACCGATGATCAGGCTTACCACCGCGGCTCTTTGGGCCATCGCAGCCTCGCTCATGCTCAGCGCGGGTTGCGACGAGATACCCGACTCGCTGCGGGACCGTGTCGACGGGGCGGAGGCGGCGCATGTGCGCAGCTATGCCGCGGACCAGCGGACGACCTACCTTGCCGCCCGGGCGGCCGTGGACCAGCTCGGCTTCAAGTACGTCCGCGGGGGTCCGGCGACCGGCGAACTGGAGGCCCTAAGCGGGATCGCCCCTGGCGACGCCCAGGGAAGCTCCCAGCAGTTTTCCCTCAAGGCAAAGTTTGGCCCCACCCTGGACGGCGGCACCGAGGTCAGCGTCTGGCTCAAGGAGATTGTCGAGGGGGATTCGGCGAACCACCAGGGGTTTGCGACGGAGAGCCCGCTGCGGGATACGCCGCTGTACGAGACGTTTTTTCGCGCGATTCAGCAGGGAATAGACGGCAAGAAATAAAGCTTCCCCCCTTGGCCATTTCCTGAGAGGTTGACCGTTCGCGGCATTGTTATTGGTCAGGCTGGCGTCGCCGCGATGCTCCCGCCGGCCTTTACGACAGTTCAACCGTCAACCCGCGGTTCCGCCTCGGCGGGGCCGAAAACGGCGGGCGGCGCCCAGGAGCAGGTGTCGACCGACCGAAAACGCTTATGAGTTCAGTAATGCAAGAGCTGCTCGCGCAGTCGTCCTTCGACAAGTTGAAGGAAGGCGCGATTGTCCAGGGAACCATCACGGAA
>Ga0302319_10005575_pt1 | contig 25263 bp, 24 predicted proteins | sample Bog_T0_2_FD_203319 | JGI IMG/M metagenome (GOLD analysis project Ga0302319, IMG submission 203319) | Peat permafrost microbial communities from Stordalen Mire near Abisko, Sweden - Bog_T0_2 | ecosystem: Environmental > Terrestrial > Soil > Wetlands > Peat | place: Sweden: Abisko, Stordalen Mire...
CTGTTCCTGATGACTGAGGATGATGGACTTGGAGCCGTCGTACGGCATCGGTCTCGCCCGCACGAAGGCCTTCCAGCAATTCCCCGGCGCGCTTGCGCTGCTGTTCGAGGTCGAGGCGGAACGGCGAGGCCGAACGGTGAACCCCCATGCCGTTCGACCGCCCATTCTGTGGAGGATCGGTCAAGGAAACCCCCTTCGCGGCTCACGGCCGGACCTCCGGTTCCGTTCTGTTGCTGGAATGCTCATTCCGGCGCCACCGGGGGCGTGATGACGAAGCGGCGATAGATCGCTCCGCGCGCTATGAGCGCGAGGCCGAGACCGAGGAAGGACAACACCCGCCACAGCCCGGTGAGGTCGGCCATGTCGACCAGGAACGCTTTCCCCGTCACCAACCCCGCGATCACCAGCGCCGAGCGCCGCAGCGCGCGCTGGTGCTGCCGAATGCCGAGCGCCAGCAACGCCGCGCCATACGTGAGGCCGGCACCGGAATACGCCCATTGCTCGCCATCGCCCACCTGCCCGGCGTTGAGCGTGCCGTCGGGATGGAACGCCCGGCGGATGGCAAATGCGATCCACGTGCCAGCCGCGATCATGGCGTAGCCGCCGGGCAGCGGAGCCGCGTCGCGTGCCGTCGGGCGACGCAGAGCCAATGCTGCCAGCACGGCCGGTACGAGATAGCCGGTGATCAGCGCGAGCCACCCCGCCTCCGCCCCGGTAAACACCGGGTTGGCAACCACAAGAATGCTGCCGCCGAACAGTGCTGCCCCGCCCAGCAACCTGCCGGCGATGAGCAGGGTCGACCCAGACGCCAGGAACGAAAGCACCGACGCCTCGCCGGCGAGCGCTGCCACCTGCAGAGCAGCCTCGCCGAACGTGACGGGCGCCAACAGCGTGCCGCCGGACACAATGCTCCCGCGACCGTGCTCGCCCAGCCGAGCCAGACCCAGGCGGTTATGCGCACCAGCACGAGCGCGGCGGCCGTGACGATCAGCAGGTAGGCGAACAGCCCAGGCAGCGATGGCAAGACAGTCGCCACCAGCGCAGGCGTGGCGAAGGCGCCCGCCACGCCGATCACGGCCACCGGCAGCCCGAAGCTCAATGAGGCGAGCATTCCGATCGCCGCCGCCATCGCCATGAGGGCGAACCCGACCAGCGGCGGGAGCAGATCGTAGAATGGGCCGGCGCCGTAGGCTGCCCCGAACAGGATGGCCACGCTACCCGCGGCCAGCGCCGCCGGCGCCGCGCCGGTATCCGGCCCCCGCCGCAGCCATGTCGCAGCCCGGCCAGCACGCAGCGCGCTGCGGGACCGAGCAGCCTGTTGTCCACGGCATAGCGAATCAGAAAGACGCCCGTCAGCGACAGCGCCGCGGCCCCGATCCAAATGCTCCAGCGTTGGGTCAGCAGCGACTCAAGATCGCGCGCCGGAGGAGGCGGCGCCGCATCAACCGGCAATGGGACGGAGACGGGCTCCGGTGCCTCCGAAGCGGAGGCCGATGCAGGTGAGTGGGCAACCGCCGCCTGCCTGCCATGGCGTAGCGGCCGACTGCGACGTCGCGAGTAAGCGCTCTACCTGCGACCGCAACGCCGCAAGGCTGCGCTCGGCTCGCCGCGCGCGGAAGAAGCCGACGATGCCCAGCACCCAACCGAGGATGACGAGCAGGGACAGGATTGCTTTCATGCCTTGAATCTCCGGCCGCCCAGTCCTGCCTCCCGGTGAGTCGTCTCGATCAGGCCAGCTGCTCGAGCGACCTGGCGATCCCGCTTCTCCGATATAGCCGCGTAGGCGGAGCGACGCGAAGTTGGAGCATCAGCCCGAAGGCTCGGGCTATCGCCATCCGTCCCCCCTTTCCAGAAAGGCTCTGGCGGTGCTCTCGCGGAGATGAGCCCTTCGACGTACGGATACGGCTAACCTCGTCCGGCGCCGAAAATCCGCCAGCACCGGGCTCGGCGCCGTCTGGCTGGGCACTATCGCGGAACCCGGTAATGCTCCAGGCGATGACCTTTTACCCCGCGGCCGTCCTTCTGAGTCTGACATGCCTGACCCAGGCTGCATCCGTCCAGGATCCCATCCCCGCGAGCGTCGCTGTTGGCCCGCAATACGACTCGACCCACGTGTACGTCGCGCCCGACCAAATGGATCGCTTCGTCGCCACGTTCGGCGGGCGATCAAGCAAGCCAGTGACTGTCACCAACCCGACCCCGAGCGTAACCATTTCGCAGGTCGTGTTCACCCGGGTGGGCTTCTTGAACGTTTTCGGCTTCAAGACACCCATCCCCTATCCGTTTGGCGAGGAGCGTGCAGGCTATCTTGTGATCGACACTGGTCGGCGCGCGGATTCTCGGCCATCAGCTTCTCGATAATATCGAGGAGCGCCTCAAGGCCGAGATCGCCGTTAACGTGGATGTGGATCTGGTAGCCGGCATTCCAGAACAGGCGCATCCGCTTTTCGAGTTCGTCGGGCGGAATGATCCGCTCGCCCTTGTGGCCGTCGAGATAGCCGTCCTTCATCTGCATGAGTTGCGAGATGATTGCCCCGTCGGCGAAGAGCTTAATCTGGCTCGGGAAGAACATCAGTTTCTTGCCTGGAGCCGCGGGGGCGACCGCGATTTGCTGCTCGACCGCCGCAAGCCCCTTGTCGAGGCCGACGCGGTCGAGGATGCCGCGCCCGTCGGCGAAGAAACTTGGTCGCGTCCTCGGTAACGCCGAGCGCGGTGATGGCGGCGTCGTTCAGGTAGAACTCGTGGCACGAGCGCTGCCAGACGGCGATCGGACGCGTCGCGCTGAGCTGGTTGAGGTCGGCGCGCGAGAGCGGCCCATGCCAGAGGCCGTGATAGCCCCAGGTGAAGAACCAGTCATTCGAGTCCTTCACGCTGTCGACGGCGGCCTTGAGCCGCGTGCGGTAGTCCTCGGGCGTCATCGCCGCCTTGTAGCTCTTGTCCGGCAGAACCCAGTCCTCGGGCGCGATCACCTCGACAGCGAGCGTCAGCGCGCCGAGAATGGGATGAAGATGTTGGTCGATGAGGCCGGGCAGGACGATCTTGTCGGCGAAGGTCTGATCGATTCGGTAGGGGCGTGCGCCAAGCGCCGCCTTGACTTCGTCGAGCGAGCCCGTCGCGACGATCCTGTCGCCCTCGACCGCGACGGCGGTCGCGATCGGTTTGCCGCGCTCCATGGTGGCGATCTTCTTCGCAACGAAGACCGTGACTGGCGTCATCGCAAGGCCGGAGGCGAGCGTTTCGTTGAGCGAGCCGTCGGCGAGCGCCGGCACCACTGCTTCGGCGACAAACGCGCCCGTTGTCGCTGCGGCCGCGGCGCGCAAGAACTGACGCCGCGATTTGAAGCTCCGCGCGCGGATAGCGTTCGCGAATTCCGGATTGCATGCAAGGCACATGGGTCAGTTCCTCCGGCGGGCTCGGCGCAAGGCTGCGAAAGTGGAATAACCGGTTTTCCTGGTGTCCGACATCGACGCTTCGCGCCCATCATTAATCGGTCATATACGACCAGGGAAAGGTGTAGATATAGGCCTGGACGCCCAGCGCGTAGGCGAGCCGTCGATGGTTGCCTTCGCGCCGCCGATGCGGACGCGGTTCTTCTAGTCGCGCGCGGGCGCGATCTACTTCAGAGATTGAAAGACGTCGGGATAGACGACCACGGCGACATCGCAAGCATGGTCGGCCAGCGCCTGAAGGTTGTCAGCTTCCGATTTCCGTTAAGCGTCCGGCTTCCATTCCGGCGCGGTAGACGACGCGAATGGAATATCGAAGGGCCGCGACTAACGGCTGACGGACTGACACCGGCGCGAAGCGGCTATCGGTCCACCGCTGGCGGTGTTCGCCGTCATGGGTCACGGTGGGATGCCCCGAATCGCTTCGATCAGGGGCTGCACCGGCACCACAGTCAGTCCACGGGACGGGCGATCGAGATCGACGACCAGCATGATCAGGAGGGCAATCGTTGCAGCCATGATCAGGTTGATGATGCGCCGCCGCGCCCCAGCAACTCCTCCATGGAAGCCGGTGAACCCCATGGCCATCATGCTGACCCCGATCAGCACTCCCATCACCTCGGCCGGAACTTGGTTGCGCAGTCCGCTCAGGCGCCGCTCGTGGATGTTGTTCATCTCGTTCAACGAGCCGACGAAGCGGTAGACGGGTAGCGACTGGGGTGCGGCGTTAGATAGCGTGACGGCGTCCTGCCAGAGTTGGACCTGGAGGTCCGCTGACCGAGCGAGGTCCCGCGCCAGTTTCGCTGGGTCGTGCGGGATGCCGAGGCCGATGCGGACGGTGGTGTAGTCGCGCAGCAGGCGCAGGATCGGCGGTTGTGCCTCGGCTGGCAGCATCAGCGCGAAGTTTGCCGTGCTGCCAATCGCGTTGGCCTCCTCCAGGACCATGGTGCGACGCAGGTCATAGCGGGACAGCGCCATTGAGAAGCTGAACGCCAGCAACAGCGCGAGTAGGCCAGCGCGGCGCCTGTTACTGTGCCAATATAGCCTCCGTCGACCCGTGTGTTGCTATGCCGAAGGCCGATCCGGTTGCCCGCCTCACCGGCGCTGGCAACCAAGACGGCGATGATGGGATAGAGGATGGACGCGTCCAGGTCGTACAGCCAGCTTAGAAACACACTTGCTCCCCTTCGGCTCGGTTCGGACCCCGATTTGCCGTGGCGTCAGGCAACCACGCTTCCCGGCGCCTCCGAATGATCGTTCTCAATCATGCGCTTTGGATGGCCCGCACCGCGGCGGTGCACGGGCGGTCCGATGACCTTTATAAGCGCGTAACGCTCGTAGGCCTACGCAGACGGATGTCAGCTTTCGGGATCGCTTGCTTAGCCAGCGAGGGCCGGGCTGGGTCGAGAACGGACGTCGGTCGAGTCCGCTTGCTGCTCGGTCGGGCGCATTGGATTTACCTGCTGAGCGAGGACCACACTCACATGATGGGCTCCAGCCGGCGTAGACCCAAGTCAGCAAATTATGCGGTAACTGCCCACAGCTCGATTACCGTGAGGCCTGCCAAGACCCGGCGGTGACCGCCATCCTGCCCGCGGCGCGTCGTGCGGCCAAACCGCGTCGTCCCCCGCCGCCGCGCCCCGCCCGGCTGGTCCGCATGGCCGGCGCTTGCCAGGGCGGTCTCGCCGGCGCGCGTGACCCCGCTGCTGTTGATGGCGGCCAGCGGGCTCGGCCGCGCCGCGCTGGTCGGCCTCGACGTCGAGCACGTTCGCATCATCGACGCCGGCCGTTGCCGACCCAGCCGACCCGTTTATCGCATAGCTCGGCGCGACAGGTCGTGCCACTGACGCATCAGCCCGGATAAAGTCGGATGTTGCTCGCAACCGCGTCGGCGATGTGCTCCTTGGTAATTACGCCGAGCACGGTGTCCGCCCGCGGCCGTCCTTTTTGCTTGACCACCACTGCCATCGTTGCGCCACGCCGCCACATCCTTGCGATGACGCCGAACGCCGCTGCGCGTTCCCGAACGATGGTGAAATTGCGCCGCGCGATATCGCCCATGCGCACGTCGCTGCCGGCCGCGTTTACCGTCCGCTGCAGGTCCGTGTTCACGCGGATCACGCCGACCAGGATGGAGCCGCGCGTCACCACCACATGCTGAAGACGACCGGTGTCCGGCGTCTGGCGCAGGAAGTCGGCGAAGCGCACGTGCTCATCCAGCAACAGCACATCCTTCAGCATGACGTCCCGGGCGCTGCGGACGAGAAACGTGTTGGCATGCAAAGCCTGCGGGATCGGATGGCCCCGTCCCACCAGCTTCATCGTGTAGATGGTCTCGGCCGACAGGGTGCGGCGAACACCCATGGCGACGGCCACCGCCAGGATCATCGGTAGCACGATGTCATAGTCCCGGGTCATTTCGAATACCATGGTGATCGCGGTCATCGCCGCCCCGGTTCCGCCGCCGACCATGGCGCCCATGCCCACCATTGCGAACGCCGGAACGCTGAGCGGCAGCCCGGGCAGGGCGGCCGATACCAGCTTGGCGAACCCGGCGCCGAGCGTGGCGCCCATGAACAGCGACGGGGAGAAGATGCCGCCGGACGAGCCGGACCCCAGGCTCACCGAGGTGGCGAATAGTTTGCAGGCGAACAGCACCAGCAGAAACCAGCCGGTGCTGATCTGGCCGGTCAGCGTGGCCTGGATCGTGTCGTAGCCCACGCCATCGACGAAATAATGGCCCCGCCAAAGCATCAGCGAATAGATCAGGATGCCGACGGCCAGCATGCCGAAATTGTGCCGGTCGTATGGCGAGGATACCCGATCGAACAGGTCCTCAGCCCAGGCAAGCCCTTTGATAAAGCCGGCTGCCGCCACACCGATGACGGCGCCGAGACAGGCGTACAGCAACAGGACCACGGCGCTGCTCGGTTCCGCCGGCAGGGAGGCCAGCGTCGTCGGCACGGTGAAGGCCGGCTGGACGCCGAAGAACAGCCGGCCAATGAAAGTTGCGGTGCCGGTGGCCAGCGCCACCGGCAGGAAGCTGTTCACGCTGATCTCCGGCAGCATCAACTCGGTGGCGAACATCACGCCGCCGATCGGCGTGTTGAACGTCGCGGCGATGCCGGCGCCGGCGCCGGCGGCGACCAGGATGATGCGCTGTCCCACCGCCATGCGGATCACCTGACCCAGCGTGGAGCCGAGCGCCGATCCGATCTGGATGATCGGTCCCTCCCGCCCGACCGCCGAGCCGCTGCCGATCGCCAGCGCCGAGGCGAGCGACTTTGCGACGGCCACGATCGGCCGGATGATCCCGCGTCCGTAGTAGATCGCGTCCATCACCTCCGGCACGCCGTGGCCGCGCGCCTCGGGCGCGAAGGTGGTTACGATGAAGGTGACCCCCATGCCGCCGAACACCGGCACCAGGATGACGAACGGCCCCCAGGGGCTTGCCGGGGTGAACAGGCTGGAATTGTAGGCGAACGACGCCTGGCCCAGAAACAGTAGGTTGTGCACCAGGCCGATCAGGTCGCGGAACGCCACCGCGCCGACTCCGGTCACGCTGCCGACGACCAGTGCGAGCAAGCAAAGGATCGCAAGGCTGAGCCGGCGGGGATCGTCGTTGGACGACGGGATGGCGGCCGATAACGGCTCGGCGGCTGGCTGATCGATGGTTCGGTGCGATGGCTGGCGATGTCTGTTGACCTTCGGGCTGGTTGACCCGGGCCACGCCAGGCCGCGTGCCACCGTGACCAGCCGCGCGCCCATGCCGAAGGCGGTGACCAGCCACGCCGCATAGGCAATGATGATGAACCAGCCCGGTATCCAGGTCAGGAAGTCCAGTTGCAGGGCCGTCGCGTAGGTCCAGGTCGCCGCAGCATACGTGCCAAGCGGAAAGACCATCGACCAGAGGCCGACGCCATAGCGCGGCGTGCTACGCGAGACGATGATTTTCCAAAGCCCGACCAAAACCAGCAGCGGGATCCACCATGTGGCGGTGGCCCAGAACAACATGACAAAGGCCGGCAGAAACGGATGCAGGCTGGCGGCCAGAGGTCCGGGTTCGCCAAGCAGGATCAGCCGGGAGCCCGCCAGCGTGGTGATCGCCACCGCGCCCATGTTGATCCAATAGGGCGGGTTGAGCTGATCCGGCTCCATGCGGAAGAACAGCGCGCGATAGACGATCAATCCGGTCAGCACGATATAAAGCATGCCGCCCAGCATGAAGAAGCCAAGGCAGATGAAGAGCATGAGTTCCTTGGCCGGCAGCGCTTCGATCACGTAACTGCCGAGGGTCGAGATGGACTGGGTCGCGGTGACGATCAGCATCCAGCCGCCGTTGATGCCAGTCTCCAAGGGCGGCTTGGGCTCGCGCACGACGGCCGCGGTGAAAAAGCTGTAGATAATCAGCACCCACAAGGCGAGTGTGAGCCACCACAGCACGACGGCCGCGCCCTGCAGCGGCGTGAACAGCCAGACCTGCGTGCCCAGCAGCGACGTGCCCGCAACGATGGTGAGATAGCCAGGCCCCTTGGTGTGCGAGAGGAGGTCGCCGAAGAAATCGTGCGGGAAGATGAGTGCCCGCGCCGTGAAAGCGATCGATAGCACCGCATAGAACAACAGGTTGAACCAGAACAGAGCCACCGCGATGGTCTGGAAGCCCAGCAGATGCGACGCGACCGAGACGATACCGGTGGACATCGTCAGCGCGAAGTATGACGGCGCCAGCGCCTGGAGCGGGCCGGGACCGGGTTGCACCGATCGGCTCGCCTCCCGGGTGGTGGCGTGATCGGCGGGCGGCTGGCTGGCAGGCCGGAGCGGGAGCGGCCCGTCGGTCGGCTGATCCATCATGCGCGATGACCCTGGTCACACTCACGACGGTCGGGCGGACCTCGGATCGAGGCCAATCACGATCGCGCTTCCGGTGCGCACGTTGTGGCCGGTAGGCGAGGGCCGATGTTGCCCGACGCGGGTCGTGCCGCTCTCGCCCGGCCCTCGGGGATGTCGGGCAGCGGGAGGGGTGCATCGGGGCGAGGAGCCGGCTAGGCACGCCAGGAAGGGGTCCGGTGGCCGACCTTGTCGCCATCAGGACGGAGCGATGGCGGCTGGTCCACAGTTCCCAACTCACATCGCGTGCCCGGGAATCGAAGCGCCCGTGGGCGCCCCAATCACCCTCGGCCGGAGCGAACAGATTGGCCGGCGCGTCCGGTGGTGTTGGCTCGGCAGTAAGCTGACCGCTGTAACCGACCCTGGCGAGATAGCGGTCGAGCAGCCCCGGCGCGATCTTGTTTGCGATGATGGCGCGAACAGTCGGGAAGCCGACCCAGATCTCGCGGCGATGGTGGGTCGCGGCGAACAGGATCGCGCGCGCAGCGACTTCAGGCTCGAAGATCGGGGGCACCGGCTGCGGGCGCTCGGGCATCTTGTTCAACCCCCAATCGAACTGGGGCGTATTCATCGCGGCAAGGTGCACCATCGTCAGATGCACATTCAGCCTGTCGTGGAAGATCTCCGACCGGAGGGCGTCGGTGAAGCCGCGCACCGCATATTTGGCACCGCAATACACCGACTGCAGCGGCACCGCGCGATAGCTCAGCGCCGAGCCGACATTGACGATCGTGCCGCGGTTGCGCTCTCGCATCCGGCGCAGCGCCGTCATCGTGCCATGCACCTGCCCCAGATAGGTCACCTGCGTTCCGCGCTCGAATTCGGCAGGTGTCAGCTTGTCCACGGGGGAAAACACGGTCGCCATGGCGTTGTTGACCCACACGTCGATCGGCCCAAGCTCGCCTTCGATCCGCGCGGCGGCCTGCTCGATCGCGTCCGCGTCGGCGACGTCGGCGGACACCGCGCACGCGTTCCGGCCGAACGAGCGCACCGCGGCCGACGCCCGATCCAGCCTCTCCTGTCCACGCGCGATGATGCCGACGTTCCAACCGTCGCGGGCGAAGGCTTCGACTGTCGCGCGGCCGACGCCCGCGCTGCCGCCGGTGACAACGACAACCCCTGTGGCTTGGTGCCTTCGCACGACAGCAGAGTCGGGCATCACAGCTCCCCCCGCGCGGCGAGCGCGCTGATCCGATCGGCGGTCCGGCAAGCGAGCGCCTGTATCGTCAGCGAAGGATTAACCCCGCCGACGGTCGGGAACACCGAGCCGTCGCAGACGAACAGATTCCGGATATCCCAGCTCCGGCAATCGGAATCGACAACGCTGGTGCGCGGATCGCTGCCCATGCGCACGGTCCCGTTCAGGTGGCAGGTATCGTCCGTCTGCTCCCAGATGTCGGTCGCATCGATCGCCTGCAGCGCCCTGGTCATGAAGCGTAGCGAATGGGCGATCAGCGCCTTGTCGTTGTCGCACCAGGCATATTCGACCCGCGCGATTGGCAGCCCGTACTGATCCTTGTCATCCGCGAGCGTGACCCGATTGCGCTCCTGCGGCAGCATCTCGCCGACGATCTTGAGCCCGACGTTGTGATTGTAGTCTTCCATTGCCGTCATCAGGCGATCGCCCCACAGGCCATGGCTGGTTGACTGTGTGTTGGCCCAGAGCTGCGGCAGCGGTCCCTGGCTCATGTAACAGTAACCGCCGAAGAAATCCTTGTTGTCGTCGTAGTTCCAATGTTCGGTCAGCGCCAGCGATGGCGGCCCCTTGTAGCTGCGGATCTCGCGCCGGGAGAGACCCCAGACCGCCTGGTTCGCCTGCACGGTCAGATTCTTTCCGACGAGCCCGGAGCTATTGGCGAGGCCATCCGGAAACCGCGCGGTTGCCGAATTCAGCAGCAGCCGCGGGGTCTCAATCGCGTAGCCTGCGACGACAACGTGGCGTGCACGCTGGAAGCGCCACTGGGAGCCGCGGTGGTAGTGTACGCCGGTCGCGCGGTTCGACTCGCTGACCTCGATCCTGCCGACCATGGCAAGATCGCGAATCTCGGCGCCGGCGGCGAGAGCGCGCGGAATCCAGGTGACGAGCGCGCTCTGCTTCGCGTTGGTGGAACAGCCGGTAACGCAAAACCCGCGATAGACACAGGGATGCGCCAGGCCGCGCGGCGCCGACAGGGTCGCGATCGGCGTTTCCGTCCAGGCGATTCCCAATGCCTCGCAGCCTTCCGCCAGCGCCAGCGCCGCGGCATTCAATTCGTGCGCCCGATACGGATAGCGCGGGCGCGGCGGCCCCCACGGATAGGACACCGGACCGGCGATCTTCAGCGCTTCCTCGACCTCGGCGTAGTAACGCCACATCTCCTGCCAATCGACCGGCCAATCCGCCCCATAGCCGAGCAGCGTGCGCGACCTGAACCAGTCCGGCCGGAAGCGCAGCGACACCATGGCGAAGTGCACGGTGCTGCCGCCGACCGCCTTGCCGCTGTTGTTGCTGCCGAGCTGGACCGGGTTCTCGCCGGTTGAGATCCGGTCGTCGGTCCAATACAGCTTGGTCTGCTCCGCCTCGTCGGAGGCAAAATCCTCCAGCGGCCGGAACCAGGGTCCGGCATCCAGCCCCACCACGGAAAACCCCGCCTCGGCGAGCCGGCACGCCAGGGTTCCGCCGCCGGCCCCCGTCCCGACGATGACAAAGTCCACCTCGTCGTCGTCGCCGTAGTGTCGCATCGGCACCCAGCTACCGGGGCGGAACACGTCGGGCGCGCGGCCGTTTCCCCCGCGGGGCGTGGTCAGCGGATCATCCGACACGGCGGTTCTTCCGGTACGCCGCAACGATATCGCCATTGCGAACGGCGGCTGCCTCCCAGGGGTCACGCTCGTCGTAGCCCATGCGGACGTAGCCGCGGGGACTCGCCGGGCCGCCCCATCCCATCTCGCTCCAGGCCGTCGGATGCGACCAGTAGGCATGCACGATATCGGGGAGCAGGCGCTGCATGAAGAAGCTTTTCGACGGCATCCCATCCCACGCCGCATCACGCAGTTCGCCGGCTTGCATCCTTGTCAGCAACGCATCCTGCGCGGCCGTGTCGAGTTCGCGAAATGCTCCGCCATGCGCTTCGCGCGCTTCCTCATCCAGCGCGCGCAAACCTCGCTGCCAGGCTTCCCGCGCCGGCGGCATATCGGCGGCGCGATACCCGTCCTGCCGGTTCCGCTGCAGCTTGTCGTCGACCAGGGCCGCGACCGGGATGGGCGGCCGGTCCTTGCGCTGCGGCGTGATGCGGTCGGCAACGGCAACCAGTGTCGCGAACTCATCCGCGGTGAGGAAACGCGGCTCGCGCGGAACGGCAAGCCTTTGGTCGATCACCCGTCGCGTCTGCTCGTTCCACGACGGCGTGTGACGCTTGGCAAGCACGTCGTAGCCGGGAAATCGCTCAGCCATCCGGGTGGTCCTCCAGCAAGCCCAGGGCGGCCAGCCCAGCCAGCGACAGACCGGTGAAACTGGGGGGCGCCGGAAGCGGCGGCCCGTCTAGCAGGTTCTGGCTCCAGTTGCGCCAGCCGCCCATGCTGCGCTGCACGCCCCACATGTGGAAGCCGACGCCGGCGAAGCCGAGCAGCGCCGTCAGGCGAAGCCACCAGCGGGTGAGCCACCGATCGCGCCGTGCCGGACCCGCGGCCGTGTTCAGCAGCAAGGCGGCACCGGCAGGGGGGATGGTGATAGGCGCGTACATTGCGGGGTTGTGGTAGGCGCCGCGGAAATGCAGCAGCCCGGCCTCGCCCGCGGTGCCGAGCATGCCGATGCCGCTGACCAGCGCCAGCAAGCGCCCGGCCGGCATGCCAAGCACCAGCGGCACCCGGCCACGCGGACTATTGCGCACTGCTTCCGCCGCCGTGCCAAGGAGCCCCGCCAGCAGGATCGCCATCGGGGCGCCAACCGGCGCACCGTAGAACAGATTCTGCCACGCCAGCCGCCCTGGCCGCTTCAGAACGTTGTGAATGTGGAAACCGGTCCCAGCGATTCCAGCGAGCGCCGCCGAAGAATACACGACCTGCCGCGTGCGATGCGCGACTGGCCGCGCGTCGGCTGACCCGTGGGCGCTGATGGCAAGGGTGAGCGCCGACACCGCCAGGGGCACGAACATGGCCGGATTCTCGAACGAGCCGCGATAGTGCTCGACCGCGCTATCGACCAGCACCGAGGTTGCCAGTGTCCCCGCCGCGCGGTTCAGCCGTCGCGCGGCGCGAACCGTCGCGCGCTGGCCGGGCACAACGCTGCCCAGCGAACGCTCGATCGCATCGAGGCGCCAGGAAATGTCCATAAACTGCCCGAGTTGCCCGAACTGGTCTGGCGACAGCGCGCGGCTCATGCCGAGTACCTCGCAGCGTCTGCCTGTTTGAAGTCCAGTCCCAGCCCGGGGCGGGACAGATCGGGCACGATCATGCCGCCCCGCGCCTGCGCCGCGCCGTCGAACAGAATCGATTCGATCCGCACGTGGTCGTGGAAGTATTCCAGATGGCGGAAGCGGCGCACCGCGCAGGCCGCGTGCACATGCAGCGATGGCGCGCAGTGGCCGGAGAGGTCGATGTGATGCGCGTCGCACAGCGCGCCCGCAGCCAGGAAGCCGCTGATGCCGCAGCAACGCGACGCGTCCGCCTGTTGCACATCGACCGCGCCAGCCTCCAGCGTGCGGCGAACGCTGTCGAGGTCGTAGGCGTATTCGCCGGCCGCGATCTCGATCGGTGCGGGCACGCGGTCGCGCAGCAGGCGGAGACCGGCGATGTCGTCGCTGGACACCGGCTCCTCGAACCAGACGACGCCGTGTCTGACGCAAGCGTCCGCAAAGGCAAGCGCCTGCTTGCGGGAATATGCGCCGTTGGCATCGACGAACAGGCCCGCATCGCCAATCGCGGCACGGGCTGCCGCAACACGCGCCGGATCGCCGGCGGGGTTGGTTCTCACCTTCATCTTCACCCAGCGGCAGCCCTCCCGTTCGACCCATCCCGCGAGCTGCGCCTGCAATCTTCCGTCGTCGTAGCTGGTAAAGCCGCCGCTGCCGTAGACCGGCACGGCGTCACGAACCATGCCCAGCAGCTTCGCCAGCGGCAGGTCCAACAGCTTCGCTTTCAAATCCCACAGCGCCGCATCGACGGCCGAAATCGCGGTGGCCGCCAGCCCATCCCGCCCCAGGTTGCGGACGTGGCGCTGCATCGCAAGCAACGCCCCCGGAATATCGAACGCGTCCCGGCCCTCGGCCAGCGGCGCCAGCAGATCGGTGACCAGCGCCGCATTCGTCGCGTCGCTGTAGGTGTAGCCGACGCCGGTCCGGCCGCCCGCCTGCGCATGGACCACGACCATCGTCGTGGCCTGCCAGGCGAGCGTCCCGTCCGACTCCTGCGCATCGGTCGGGATCGTGTACGCCGCAGCGGCAATGCGCGTGATTGGCGCTTCGGTCCGCACGTTGGCTACTCCCGATGGCCGGGCAGCACCGACGCCAGCATCTCCTTTGCTGCGCCCACAATCACGCTGCCCTCGTCCGGATCGCCCTTGACCAGCATCGAGGTGAACTTCTTCGCCTGTTCCAGCGTGATGTGCGGCGGCAGCGGCGGCACGTTCGGGTCGGTTTTGACTTCCAGAACGACAGGGCGATCGGCGGCGAGCGCCTCGTCCCAGGCGGCGCCGAGCCGGTCGGGGTTGTCAACGTAGATCCCCCGCAGCCCGATCATCTCGCCGAAGCGATGGTAGGGCACGTCGGGGATTTCCTGCGATGCCTCGAACCGCGGGTCGCCCTCCATGACGCGCTGCTCCCACGTCACCTGGTTCAGGTCCTGGTTGTTGAAGACGCAGACGACCCATTTCGGGTTTGCCCATTCGCGCCAGTATTTTGCCACTGTGATCAGTTCGGCCATATTGTTCATTTGCATGGCCCCGTCGCCCACCAGCGCAATCACCGGGCGGTCCGGATGCGCGATCTTTGCCGCGATCGCGTACGGCACCGCCGCGCCCATCGAGGCCAGGCCGCCGGACAGCGAGCACATCATCCCGCGCCGGATCTTGATGTCGCGCGCGTACCAATTGGCGCACGAGCCGGAATCGCTGGTGACGATCGCGCGTTCCGGCAGGCGTGGCGAAAGTTCCCACGTCACACGCTGCGGATTGACGGGGTTGGCCGTGGTGTGGGCACGAGCCTCCATGTCCTTCCACCAGGCGGCTACGTCGGTTTCGATCCGTTCCCGCCAGGAACGGTCGGTCTTCTGCTCCAGCAGCGGCAGCAGCGCGCGTAGCGTCTCGGCGCTGTCGCCAACCAGGTTCACCTCCATCGGATAGCGGATGCTCAGCATGGCCGGCTCGATGTCGACCTGAACGCCGCGGGCCTGGCCTTCCTTGGGCAGGAACTCCGAATACGGGAAACCGGAGCCGACCACCAGCAGCGTGTCGCAACCGCTCATCAACTCCCAGCTTGGCTTGGTCCCGAGCAAGCCGATCGAACCGGTTACCCACGGCAATTCGTCCGGCAGCACCGCCTTGCCGAGCAGCGCCTTGGCGACGCCGGCGCCCAGGCGGTCGGCGACCGCGATCACTTCGTCGGTCGCATGCAGCGCGCCGGCGCCGACCAGGATGGCGACTCGCTTGCCCGCGTTAAGCACATCCGCCGCACGGCGAAGGTCGGCGTCGTACGGAACAATCCTGGGCGGCGCGTAGCCGATGCCCGAATGAACCGTGCCATGCTTGCGCGGCGGCTCCTCGTAGGCCTGGTCCTGTAGATCGTTCGGGAAGATCAGCGCGGTCACGCGACGCTCGCCTTTGGCGATGCGGACGGCGCGGTCGATCAGGTGGCGCACCTGGGGCGGCGTGCTGGCCTGCTGTACGAACGCGCCCGCCACGTCCTGGAACATGCTGATCAGGTCGAGTTCCTGTTGGTAGTGGCCGCCGATGGCGGCGCGCGCTTGCTGGCCGGCAATCGCCAGCACGGGCATGTGATCCAGGCGTGCGTCGTACAGGCCAGTGATCAGATGCGATGCACCGGGGCCGGACGTCGCCATGCAGACACCAAGTTCGCCGGTGAACTTGGCGTAGGCCGACGCCATGAAGGCAGCCATTTCCTCATGGCGGACCTGGACGAAGCGAATCTTGTCGGTGCCGAAGCGCTGCAACCCGCCGAGCAGCCCGTTGATGCCGTCGCCCGGGTAGCCGAACACGCACCGCACGCCCCAGCCGTAGAGACGCTGCCACAGGTAATCGCCGACTGTCTTTGTCATGGTCCGCCTCCACGGTCCGCGATCGCCCCGAACGCCAGACCTGGCGTGAACTATCCGCGCGGTGTCCGGTTCACCGGTGTTGCGGCGATTTCATGCGGCGCGTTGCCACGCTGGCACCCCGGTCCCCCCGCGTCGACGCCTGGCGCTGCCGATCAGCAGAACAACGGTGTTGACCGTGCCGATCCAAAGGTCCGCTTGCCGCGATTGCCTCCGCAATTCCCGTACGGCATAAACAAGCCGCGCAGAACATCAGCTATGCGGTCGTGAAATCATGCGTCGGTGGCGTTTTGCGCACGGAACGCGATGAGCGGAAGCTGTGCGACGAGACGACGGCGATCGGCGTCCGAGCCGCGGTATCGCCATCCGAGCAGGCGGCTCAACACCAGGCGGATAACCGGGGCGACGAACCGGTTGCGGCGCTCGTAGCCCGCGATCACTGTTACTGCCTCACTCTGATCAAGACAGCGGACGATGGCGCTGAAACGGTGTGACCCGATGACGACCTCCGGGCTTGGCGTCGCCACGATGTTGCGGAGCCAGTCGGACGTGCGCCCGAAGCCGCTCATGACAACAACCTCCGGACCTTCTCTGCGATACTCGATGACTTCCAGAACGGTTTGCCGCTGCAGGCCGGTCCGACGCCCGGTGTGGATCAACAGCAGGAAACGGTGCCCCAGCAGCCAGCCGCATCGCCAGCGATAAAGAAAGACTGGGGCGCGAAAGAGGCTCCCCAGCGCTCTATTCATTCGCTGCTCTGATGCTGGATTCTTGGCGCGCCGGTCAGCGCGCTGATCCCGATGTCGTGGCGTGTGAACGAATCCAAACTGCCAAGTCCGATCAGGATGCACAGCCAGAACACGCCGGCCAGCGCGAAGGCCGGCGTCAGTCCGCGGCTACTGCCGAGCCGCATAAAGGTCAGCGCGACCAGCACCGCCATGCCCAGGCCGATGACAGGCACCGCCCCGCGTAGGATTGGCAGGCCGGCCGCGACGAATTGCAACGCCAGCAGCAGCAGCAGAACCAGCCAGACGGCAAGGACTGACCAGGGTTTCACGATCCGACGCGGTCAACCAGGTAGATGGTCGGAAACAACACCAGCCACACCATGTCCACGAAACTCCAATATAGACCGACGACTTCGACCGGCGTGAACCAGCCGGCCAGATAGCGTTGCCGCCGTGCGCTCCAGGCGACCCAGGCGACCAGGCCGATGCCGATGATCATGTGAATGGCGTGCAGGCCGGTTCCGATGAAGTAGAACGACCAGAACAATTGGGCACTGCCGCTGTGCGAGCCTGTGATGGCGAAGCCCGGCCCCGGAAACAAGTTCTTCTGAAGATCGTCCCACCATTCGTAGAATTTGAGCAACAGAAAGGCAAGCCCCAACCCTACGGTGACCACGCTGGCCCAGAACAGCCGCCGATTGTCGCCTTCCTTGATGCGACCGACCCCATAGGAAAACACCGCGCTGCTGGTCAGCAGAAGCACGGTGTTGACCGTGCCGATCCACAGTTCGGTGTGTCGCGACGCTTCAGCGATGCCATCCAGATGCCTGAGCCGATAGACCATATACAGCAAGAACAGGCCGCCGAAGAACACAACCTCGGTGGTCAGGAACAGCCACATGCCGCTGAGCGCCGTTTCCGCCTGGTGCTGCATTCCCTCGTATTGGAACTCGATATGCCGCACGATTTGGGGGTCGGTCGAACCCGCCCATGCGCCGTAATAGCCGCCGCTGCCGGGCTCCCCTCGCCGCAACCGCAGGACCGCGCTTCGCCGCTGCGTGCGAAGCTGCGGGTGGCGTCGGGCTTCGGTCCGGCCGACGTGCATCGGCGGTGTCTCCCGTTCGCGCCCGGTGCTGCTCAGCCACGCGACGAGGAAGCCGGTGAACAGGCCCAGACCGGGCAATAGTGCCAGAAACCGCGAACGCCGTGTTGCGGGGCGAGCGCTAGACATGCTGCCGCTCCTCCGGGCGCGGATAGTAGTAGGGGGGATCGGTGACCACGGGCGTGGACGAAAAGTTCTCGGTGCGTGGCGGCGATTGCGTCTGCCATTCCAGCCCGGTCGCGGCCCATGGGTTGGCGGGCGCGCTTGCACCGCGGAACAGCGACCATGTCAGATAGGTCAGCGGCAGCAGATAGGCCACCGCGAGGATGGTGGAACCGCAGGACGACAGGACATTCAGCACCTGGTACTCGGGCGCGTAGGACCCGTAACGCCGCGGCATCCCTTCGTAGCCCAGGATAAACTGTGGGAAGAACGTGAGGTTGAAGCCGAAGAAAATCATCACCGCCGCGATCTGGCCCCAGACCTCGGGGTACATTCGCCCGGTGATCTTCGGCCACCAGTAGTGCAGGCCGGCGAAAAATGCCGACACCATCGCGCCGACCATGATGTAATGAAAATGCGCCACCACGAAGTAAGTGTCGTGCAGATGCACGTCCGCTCCCAGGGAGGCCACGAACAGCCCGGTCAGTCCGCCCATCGTGAACAACCCGATGAAGCCGAGCGCATAGAGCATCGGCGCATTGAAATGGATGAAGCCCTTGTGCAGCGTGCCGAGCCAGTTGAACACCTTGATGGCCGATGGTACCGCCACGATGAACGACAGCAGCGAGAACACCACACTGGAATACAGCGACGTCCCGGCCACGAACATGTGGTGGCCCCAGACGAAGAACGAGATCACCGCGATCGACACCGACGACCACGCGATGAACCGGTAGCCGAAGATGCTCTTGCGGGAGAACGCGGTGATCACCTCGCTGACCACGCCAAAGCCGGGCAGGATCATGATGTAGACGGCAGGGTGCGAGTAGAACCAGAACAGGTGTTGGAAAAGCAGCGGATCGCCGCCCAGGGCGGGATCAAAAACGCCCACCCGGAAGATGCGCTCGAACAGGATCAGCACCATCGCCATGGCGAGTACCGGCGTCGCCAGCACGTAGATCACCGAGGTGGCATACAGCGACCACAGGAACAGCGGCAGTCGGTACCAGGTCATCCCCGGCGCCCGCAGCTTGTGGATGGTGACGATGAAGTTCAGCCCTGTCGCGATCGACGAGTAGCCGGACAGGATGATGCCGCAGCACACCAGCGTGACGTAGCCTTTGGCGTATTGTGTGGACAGCGGCGTGTAGAACGTCCAGCCGGTGTCCACGCCGCCGGCGAACAGGCCGACCAGCGCGATGATGCCGCCGGCCATGAACAAGTACCAGCTCATCAGGTTGATGCGGGGAAAGGCCAGGTCGCGCGCCCCGATCATCAGCGGCGTGACGAAATTGCCGAGCGTGACCGGGATCGCAGGTACCAGGAAGAACCACACCATGATCACGCCATGCATGGTGAACAGGCGGTTGTAGGTCTCGTGATCGACGATCAGCCCATTCGGCGTCAGCAGATTGAGGCGCATCAGCGCCGCCGCCGCGCCGCCCAGAAAGAAGAACGCGGTGATGGACGCGAAATACAGCAGTGCGATCCGCTTGTGGTCGGTCGTCAGCAGCCACGACCCGATGGTTTTCTCGTCGGTGAGATAGTTGTCGTGGGCGGCATCAAGGCCGACCAGCCCGGCCGCACTCATGGCGTCGACGCCTCGGCGACGCGCGGGGCCAACGATTTTACGTAGGCGATAATTTTCACCAGCTCCTCCTCGCTGATGACCCCGTTGAACGACGGCATGACGGGCGCATAGCTGGCCACGATCTGCTGCTGCGGATACAGGATGGAGTCGTGGATGTAGCGGTCGTCCGCGATCACCGTGCTGCCGTCGGAGAGCGGCACGGGGCTGTTGTACAGTCCGTTCAGTGAAGGCGCTCGGACCGTTCCACCGCCGCCCGACAGCCCGTTCTGGTGACAGCCGCCACAGCCATACTTGATGAACAGCGTATGGCCCTCGACCACCAGGCCGACACTGGCGCCATTCGACTCCAGCCATTTCTGGTAGTCGGGACCAGACATGACGGTGACGGTTCCAACCATGGAGGCATGATCGGTGCCGCAAAACTGGTCACAGAACAGATGGTAGGTGCCAGGCCGGTCCGAGCGCAGCCACAACGCCTCATAGCGTCCGGGCAGCACGTCGCGCTTCACGCGAAAAGCCGGCACGCCGAAATCGTGGATCACGTCCTCGCTGGTGAGTAGAAGCTGCACGTCGCGATCGGTCGGGATGTGCAGCGCGTTGATCTCGCGCTGGCCGCCAGGGTACTCGATTTTCCACATCCACTGCTTGGCGATCACGTTGATCGTCAGCGGATCGGATTTGGGTTGGTACATTCGGACGAACAGGTTCGCGCCCCAGATGAACAGACCGAAAAACCCGAGCAGGGTCGCTGCCGTCCATGCCACCTCGATGCGCCAGGTCTTCGTGGCCAAAGCGCCGCGATCGAGGCCGCTGTCGTAGCGGTAGCGCACGACGTAGACGGCCATCAGCCCGAGCACCAAGGCCAGGACGAGCAGAGAAATCCCCAGCAGGCTGACCAGCAGCCAATCGACCTCCCGCGCGTAGGCGGATGCCGCAGGAAGCAGTGTCATGGCACGGCTTTCGGCCAATGCAGCGCGAGCAGCAAGCCGCCGAGCGTGACCACCGTCAGCAGCCCCATCAGTCGGAGCACCTTTTCGATCGCCAGGGTGTAGTGGCCGGTCGCCGCATCGTAGTGGAAGCACAGCAGCAGAATAGGCAACGCCGTCTGCGCGATCCCGCCGTCCTGCGCGCGCAGCACGGATGCACGGAGATCGCCGCCGGCGAAGCCAACGCCGAGCAGATAGCCGCTCACCACGCCCGCTTTCGTCAGCACCACCAGCCCGGTGGGATGCAGGAACTGGCGAAACCGTGAGTCGTAGCGATCGCGAAATCCGACCGCCTGGGTGACCGCCGCCACCGACTCCGCCGACCCGGTCACATAGTGCCAGTCCGCCCCGGTCGCGAACGGCGCCTGGGACAGATCACCCTCCTTGGCTTGCGCGGCCTCCTTCGGTGTCTCCGCCGGGTCGATGGAAAGAGCCACCAGCCTATAGTCGCGACCTTCGACCAGGCCGCTGCCACGCAGCGCATTCAAAAGATCGGCTCGGACCACCCCGCACAGCGCCGGACAGCGAAAGTAGCCGAGGTCAAGGATAACCGGCTGGCTGCCAAGAAACTGGCGCAGGGGTACGGTCCGCCCGGACTCGTCGCGCAGCACCGTATCCGGTGGCACCTGCGCGCCCGGATGCGCCTGCCAGGCAAAGGCCGCCGCATCGGCGGGCGTTGCCGTCGCGCATGCGCCCCGCAACGACAGCGCGAGAAACGCCGCCAGCAGCACGTTGCGCACCGGCGCTCGTCGCCTCATCGACTGCCCAGACGGCTTACGCGCTCCGTCCGGTGGCGGCGAACGGGCGCTTGGGCGGTAGCAGCGGCGCTGTGGGCAGCAACCGGGCTGTGGTTGTCTGCAATGGGAGCGCGGCTGGTAGCCACGGGCTCGGGGCTGCCCGGCCAGCCAGCGATGCCCTCGGCGGCCACCGCGCGCATCGCCTGCTCGATGGGGATGCGAAAGGTCTGCTCATCGCGATCCACCCAGCCGGCGCTGTTCAGTCGCGCCATTTCCTGGGCGTAGAATTCCTGCATATCGGCGCGCGGGCTCGGTTGTAGCCGGGGGGATGGAAAATCCGGCAGCGGCAGTGTGTATCGCAGGTCCTTCACCGTGCCTGGAAAAATGGCGAAGGCCAGGGCGAGCATCAGCAACAGCGTCCCGCCGATCAGCGCGAACAAGCCCAGCATGAACCGAAGCCCGATGTCCTTCGGCTCATGGCGGGTGGGCGGTAACGCCCGGTCGGCCGCGTGTTCAGACATGGCTTGCCCGCCGGGCGAACACCGGCCGGCGCGCCATCCAGGAGCCCAGGCCGATGGCGAGCCCGCCGAGTCCGGCCATGCACGCGAGGTCGATCCAATCGATCGAGCGGCCGAGCGCGGGCAGCACGGTCCACCAGCTTCGCAGGATCTCCATGGCGACCAGCAGCGCTGCCACCGACAGAATGACAACTCGCGAGCGCTGCATGCGAGGCGACAGCAACAGGAAGAACGGCAGCACGAAATGCCCGATGACGATGGCGATGCGCAGCCCGCCCCACACGCCGCGCGAGTGGTCCAGATACCACGGCACGTCCATCGACAGGTCCGACTGCCAAATGATCAGAAGCTGCATGAAATCGAGGTAGATCCACAGGATCACCAGCGCGAGCAGCAGCTTGCCGAGATCAGCTCGCTCGTCCGGCGTCGCTCGTCCGGCGGTCAGCAACACCGCCATCGATAGCGCGAGTAGCGCCATTCCGGCGGCCGCAATCATGCCGTAGATCGACGAGGTGAAGTGCGGGTCGAGCGACATCGTGGCATCGATGGCGGCAAACGTCGTGGTAACGGCGAGCAGAAACAATCCGGCCGGTGCGATCCGCTGCACATGGCGTGCAAACAGCACCACCCATCCCAGGACGAACCAGACAACCAGATACACCGCCCCGCGCGCCGCGAAGAACGGAACGTTCAGGTAGAACGCGTTCGCAAGATGGCGTGCCGGGTCAGGCCGTGCCCAAGCGTAGAGCGGAGACAGGCCGGCCGCCAGCGGCAGCACCGCCGGCAGCAGCAGAGGCAGCGAGCACACCCCCACCCGAAGCGCCGGCCGCAAAACCTCGCCCCAGCGGCCACCCGTCAGCGAATGGATCAGCAACAGCGCCATGCTGCCGAGGGGCCAGGCGCTGAACAGCGTCAGCGCGGCGAGCCAGCCGCTGAAGAAGCCGCCGGACTGCAGCCTCCATCCGTAGGTCGCGATGGCCAGGCCGAGGATGCCGACCGGCAGGGCATAGCGATCGGCCCTCATCGCAGTGCGGCCCGCTGGTCGGGCGTCAGGTCCGCAACCGTTGCGTTCTGGCTGCGCTGCAGGGCGCGGATATACGCAGCGATCGCCCAGCGGTCGGGCGGCTGGACGCGGTAAGCGAACGAGTACATCACGCCGTAGCCATTGGTGATCACGTCGTAGAAGTGCTGCACGGGCGCGTCGCGAAGGCGCTGAATGTGGTACGAGGGGGGCGCCGGAAATCCGCGCTGCACGACCATGCCGTTGCCGTCGCCGAGTTCGGAATGACACGGGGTACAGTAGATGCGGAAACGCTGCTGCCCGCGCTCGATCAGGGCCAGTGTCAGAGGCGGAGCGGTCGCCGGCTGCGACTGGTACTCGACGACGTCGGGCGGCGTCTGACCCGGTCCGACACGGCTGTCGGAATAGGCGTCGCGCTTGGGCTGGTGGGTCATGTCGTCGCACCCGGCTACCATCACAAGCAGGACGCAGGCTGCTACGCGCATCATCCCGCAAGCTCCTCGACGCGCACGGGATCGAGGCCGCGGAGCAACACCAAAGCGCGATCAAGCAGTTCCGGCTCCTCGGTTGCCACCTGAAGCAACCAGCCGTCACGGCTGGCACGCCGAAGCATGGCCGACTCGTCCGCCGGATCGTACAGCCGGGGCAGTCGGTTGATCACCATGAAGGACAGGAACCCGGCCGCGATGGCGACCAGCACGCCGTTTTCGAAGATCGTCGGCACGAATGAAGCCCAGGCGAATTGCGGCCGTCCGCCAATGGGAAACGGATACGCGACCGTGTAGGACCAGGTTTGCAGCGCAAAGCTCGCCGCGGCGCCTGTCAGGCCGGCGACCAGGATGATCAGGGGGATTGGCGACGTTGCGGGCTCCCCTTGCAGCGGCGCAGGCGTGTAGGTTTGCAGCGGGCCGATCCGTTCCGCCCGGAACCGCTCCAGCGCGCGCGCAAGCCCTGCCTCCGCGTTGAACAGCGCCAGGATCATGCCTGCCCTTTCTCCGCCAGCAGTTCACGCATCTCGTACATGGAGACCATCGGCACCAGTCGCACGGTCAGCAAAAATCCGGTCAGGAACAGGCCGATCGTGCCGACGAAGATCATCCAATCGAAGACGGTCGGGACATAGCGCCCCCAGGCCGAGGGAAGATGCGTGCGCTGCAGGCTGATCACGACGATGTTGAACCGCTCCAACCACATGCCGACGATCGAGCCCACCGCCACGAAGCCCAGCATGAGATGGCTGGCCCGGACCCGGCGGAAGCACAGCACCAAGGGGAACAGGCAGTTGCAGACGATCATCCCCCAATAGACGAACGCGTAGCCGCCGAACACGCGATTGAGGAACTGGATGCGCGCGGTCGCATCGCCGCTGTAGAATGGCTCGAACGCGTCCAGGATGTAGGCATAGGACATGCACAGGCTGCTCGTCAGCATCAGCTTGGCGAGAACCTGGATGTGCCGCTCGGTGATCAGCGGGGCCAGCCCGAGCGGTCGGCGCAGCGTCAGCAGCAACAGCATGACGGTCGAAAGCCCCGACCACAGGGCGCCGAACACGAAGAACGGCGGGTATTCGGTCGAATGCCAGCCCGGTGTGGCGGCGCCGGCGAAGTCCAGCCCGACGACCGAATGCACCGAGACAACCAACGGCGCCATGATGGCCGCCAGCGCGCCGTAGGTCGCCTTCAGGTGGCGCCATTGCGGTCCGGTGCCGCGGAAGCCCATGGCGAAGAACCCGTACATCACCTGCCCGGTTCGCCGCGTCGCGCGGTCGCGCATCGTGGCCAGGTCCGGTATCACGCCCAGGTACCAGAGCAACACGGACGCCACCACGTAGGTGAACGGCGCCATGAAGTCCCACAGCAGCGGCGACTTCCATTGCGGCCACAGCGTCATCGTGTTGGGATAAGGGAACAGCCAGTAGGCCAGCCACGGCCGCCCGAGATGCAGAATTGGATAGATACCGGCGCAGACGGCGGCAAACAGCGTCATCGTCTCGGCGATGCGGTTGATCGAGCAAGCTGGTCTGGGACAATCCGCTGCTGCTGGGACCTGCAACCGCCACGCGGCTGGGTCTGCAGAACGGCGACGAGGTGGTCCTCGAACTGGGCGGGCGCAGCGTTCGCGCGCCGGTCTGGGTGGTGCCTGGCCAGGCGGACGATTGCGTGCTGGCCTGGCTCGGCGGCGGGCGCACCAGCGCGGGCGCGGTCGGCAACGGCGTCGGCGTGGACTACACGCCGTTGCGCGGGTTGGACGGCGACGCCGCATTGCGCAAGACGGGCCGCCGCGTGCAGGTCGCCAGCACCGACCATCACAACATGCTGGAGGTCGATCGGCGCATCGTGGATGACGTGGTGCGTCATGGCACCCTGGCCGCATTCACCGCCGATCCGCGCTTCCTGAACGGATCGGAGCAGAAGCCCTCGATCTACCACCGGCCACGCGGTCCGGGTGTCGCTTGGGGCATGAGCGTCGATCTCAATGCGTGCATCGGCTGTAACGCCTGCATCGTCGCCTGCCAGGCGGAAAACAACGTTCCTGTCGTCGGCAAGGAACAGGTGCTGCTCGGGCGCGAGATGCAGTGGGTGCGCATCGACCGCTACTACGAAGGCCCCGCCGAAGACCCCGCCATGTTCCTGCAACCGATGCTGTGCATGCATTGCGAGGACGCACCGTGCGAACCGGTCTGCCCGGTCGAGGCGTCGATCCACGACAGCGAAGGACTGATACCAACCGCCCGAACTCCTGACTCTCGGGGGGCTTCCCAAGCGGCTTGAGGTTCGATTCGATAAACCACCGCGCCGATTCGCGGGAAAGGGGGCATCGGATGAGCCGGGCGATCACGA